>JAABUZ0100006221.1_pt1 | contig 15070 bp, 19 predicted proteins | sample 5562091 | NCBI WGS metagenome assembly JAABUZ01 (sample SAMN12813069, study PRJNA571459) | rock metagenome | isolation source: Antarctica rocks | place: Antarctica: Victoria Land, Linnaeus Terrace sud | collected 2015-12-21 | reverse complement strand
CCGCGGCGCTCGGCGCGCTGGAGGCGCGCGGCCTGCGCGACGCGGCGGTGGCCACCGCCGTGTACGACTGCCACTACGCGCCCTACACCCGGCGCCAGGCGCGGCCGCGGTCCTCTGCCGTGGCCTGCTCTTGAGCGCGCGCTACAGCCAGGCCTAAAAGGACTCAAAACCCAAAAAGGACCAAACGGGAAGTTGCACCGTTGCTTTGCCTGTGACTCATGCTTGTGTGGCACGTCATGTGTATGCGCATGCAGGGCCGCCTGGGCACGGGCGCTGCTGCGGACGCAAAAGCCTGTCATAACCCTACATTAACCCTACCATATGCCCTGACCCTGGCCTGTCGTGCAGGCGGCGGAGGCGGCGGAGCTGGCGGCGGGCGAGGAGCTGGAGCTGCCGGTCGACCTGAACTACGCCGCGCTGCAGCTGTCCGCGGAAGACGCAGAGAAGCTGGCTGGGGCGCGCCCGGCGACGCTCGCCGCCGCGCAGCGCATCCCGGGTGCGCCGGGGCTTCTTCCTGGCGCTCCTCTGTGCTGGGGTGGGCATGGGGCCGCGAGGCGCCGCATGTAGCTGGCGGTTGCGGGGCCGACTGCGCGTGCTACGCAACGTGAGGCGCACGCATCTGCCCTGATCACCCAGCTGCCCCATGAGCCAGATTAGGCCGCGCGTGTGCGTCCGGATCGAGCTCAGGGTGGAGGCCATAGTGAGCTCGCGTGCAGGGCCTGCATGTGTCGATTTGCTGACAAGCGTGACCAGTGCAGAACGCAGCCGGGCGGCGCGCGCAGGCGTGACGCCAGCGGCGCTGATGCTGCTGCTGCAGCATGTGCGGAGGCGGAAGCGGACTGCGCGTGCGGCATTCGCCGGGGCCCTGAGGGAGCGCCAGCGGGCGGGAGAGGTAGGCGCGGTGATGGACCAATCTGCAGAGCCAACTGTTGTGGCATCTATGCGGGAGGCTTGTGTTGGCGCTCCTTAAGCCACACTTGTGCACCGAGCATTGAAATTAGAGCTGCATGACAGGCTGGCAACGCATGTTGTACACAAGGCCCTCAACACTCGTATAGGCCTCAATGAGCGTCTGCTGGTGCGTGCGTTGATGGTTACGACCACGCGGAGCAGCAGGCAGTGCTGTAACGTGAGTTGCATGTGGCATGCACAACGCTAAGGCCCCCCTACCGCCCTCTCTCACCCCCTGTTGTACACGGCGCGCTCTCTCTACACTCAGGTGACGTGTACACACTTACGCTCAACGTCGGGCTCACAGCCGTCACATGTTGTACAAGTACAGCAGTTCCGTAGTTCTCACCTCCTAAGGCATGCCTTGAGGCTGCCCCAGACCCCTCTGCATGCTAACGTGTGGCTGTGCCACCACCCTCTCGTACAACAGTGCCCATATGATCAAACACCCCATGTCCTGCCTGTGCCGCCCACCTGCGCAGCCGCGCGATCCCTGGCCGCTGCCAGGCGCCGCGCTATAATAATCTACCTATGCAGGCGTGCGTTTGTACAAGTGGCCAGCCAGCACTTGTGTGCAACGCGGGGCACGCTGCAGCCTGGCGCCCCCGTGCGGCTGGACTGCCACACCTCCTCTACTGCGCCAGCCATATTCCAAAAGCGAGTGAGCGCGGCCGCGCATGCACCGAGTCAGGCAATGCTCAGATCGGCAATGATGCCGGGGCAGTGCAGGCCTAGGCGTGTTTTGTGACAGCAATTGCGCTGCTCTCCTGGCTGCTCTCCTGGCTGCAGCGATGTGCTCCCTGCAAGCAGCCAGGCTTGACGCAGCTGCTAGGGCGTGCGCCGCGGCCCGCTCCGCTCGGTCTTCTTGTTCTTGGACGACCAGGACGCGCTCGTGTATGAGCTGCTCTCCAGGTGCCGCCGCTGCACCTGCGCCGCGCATCAGCCACCCTGGCTATGCTGCACGCGCCCTTTTTTCCGACACTTCCAACACTCCCAACACATCCTCGTCAATGCAGAAAAAGCCCCCGCCTGAAGAGCTTCCACGGTGGCCTTGAGACGGTCTGCTGCATGCAGCACCTAGCGCCCGCCGCGGGCATGCGGACGAGCTGCAGCCACGTTACGGCTGCAGGTGTGCGCGGCAGGGGGCGGGCGGTGCGCGGGGCGCGCCTCGAGATTCCCCCTCGCCAGAAACTGCGGCAGCCCGGGCCCCGTGAGCGCGGTCGCCAGCGACTCCCGCACGACCATGATGCGCCGCGCGAGCGCCTGCCGCAATTTGCTTGGCAAGCTTAAGCAGGCAACCTTGGCCTCGCAGCGGGATACGCTGCCGGGCTTGGCGCTAGATCTCCCCTTTGTCCATCAAGGTAAAAGGTTAGAGGTTGTTTGCCTGGCTGTGGTTGGCAAGCAAGCGCCTTTGTCCAGAAAAGGCATTTTCACGCAGTTTGCTCTCGAACAGGGTGACCGACCGCTGCAGCCAGGGCGGACCTGCGGGTTGATGAGGTGCCGCTTGCTGGTCGTCGACTCGTGGATAGACTTGGCCCGCGCGCGCATCAGCTTCAGCAGGAACTCATCGCCCTCGTTGGGCGGGTTGCTCATGCAGAACTCGCCAAACCAGCGGTGCACGAAGAGGTCGGTCTCCTGCAGCTGCAGGAGGATCTTCGTGGCCGCCCGCGCGGTGAGCACTCTGGCCACTAGGCGCGAGGTGTCCCTGCGGGGCGCGGCAGCAGACACAGCTAAATACACACCGCCACAGCTGACTTTCACAGGGACAGGAGCAGGGTACAGACTGTGCTTCTGCGTGTTGCGCGGGTCACGGTAGTGCACACAGATGCAGTATGGTTTTTAAAGAGGGCGCAAGCCCGCCACACACGTCTACAAGATGTGGGTGTGTTCCATCAGCATCGAGCCTGGACACTACCAGCACACCCAGGCTGCCAGCCAGGGCTTGAGCAAGTGCTTGCAAAGCTGTACCAGCCTTCATCACCGCATGCGTTGACTCTTGCTATCAGTGATGCTTTGACGCACCGGTTGAAGTACAAGTCGTCTTCCTGCTCACCGTCATCTGTATCGTCCTCCCGAGCGTCATTGTCTCCCCTGGTGTGCACGCAGTGCACACGCACCACATCAGGAGTGTGATGGAGCTCTGTCAATGGGGCACCAGCGGCAGGACTGCGAGCGCACCACTTGTTGATCTCGTTGGCGCGCGGCAGGGCGGCGGCTCGCGCGCAGCGGCAGGGCCTCCGAGCGCGCGGCGGCAGCAGAGCGCCGGGCCTGCCCCAGAATGACGTTCGAGCGCACAGCAGCGCCTGCCTCTGCCCCTGCCAGCAGTGCCCCAGGTGCAGGGAGTGGCCGCTCACGCTGTGCTGCAGGAGCGCCAGGGCCATCAGCCTGTCGACAGGCGGCGGCGCTGACCGGTCAAGCGCGAGTTAGGCAGCTCGAGCCTGCCCTGTACCACGTGCACAGCGCGGTGCTTTCCAGCGACCTGGCCGTGGGGATGCTAGTGTGATTATATGTACTTTGCCGCTTGTCTGCTTTGTGGCGAGAGCTGTGGCTCTTGTAAGATTAGGTCAACGCAGGTCTGGAGGCTCATGCATGTGGCCCATGCATGTGGCATAGGGCTCATGAACGTGCATGCTGCCTCAGGCATGCTACCTGGCGCCACTTACACTTACACACATGACACACACACCTGAGCGCAATATCACCAAAATCATCCCCGAGAGCCGCTTGGCAGTTAAGTTTACTCTTGCGCTGGTCTTCTGGGCTGCTTCATCACCAGGGCGCCGCCAAATGCCAGCTGGCATGCGCTCACACTACGCTGATCTGCTTAATGTTGGGCGTTGGCACGGGGCAGTAGATGGGCTTGCCACTGATGCTGCCATGTCCGCAGAGGCGGCAGGGCTGACAATGCAGGTGGGCATGCCGTGCAGCAAGTTCACCAGCTCTCTCAGGTTGTCCAGGGTCGGCAGGGAAGCTAGTACGTCGCCGCACCGGCTGCAGTGTGGTGCACTAGTGTGCAAGACGCACAACGTCTGCGCAGCCTGCCTCGAGCTGGAGCAAGACCAGGCCTCGCTCGCCGCGAATCAAGGGCCTGGGAGGTGAGCCGCGGTAGCCAGCCCCGGACACCCCTATGAGGGACCCGGTCAGCGCTCCACCCAACCCCGCCCACCTCATGACAGCCCCTCTACCGCCAGACCCCCAGCCTGAGCCAGCCGCAGCCGATCCCCTGGCAGACATGGAGGCGCGGCTGCAGCAGTCCGAGCTGGCGTACGGGCAGAGGAGCTTTCAAATGGCGGCAGAGGGGTTGTCATGCGGAGAGTTGGGTTGGGTGGGGCCGCTGGCGGGATCAGAATCCAGAACGCCAGAGGGTTGTCCAGGGCTCGCCGCCGCAGCTCGCCTGCCGGGCGCCTGGTGCGCTGCGCGAGCGCGGCAGTCAGGCTCCAGCTCTAGGCAGATCGCGTAGACGTTGTGGTCCTCGCACCAGTGCACCACCCTGCGACCGGTGCGGCGGTGCGCCAGGTCCCCCGCTAAGCACGCGCTGATGCAGTGGGGCAGCACCGCGGCCGCCAACGTCTTGAGCACCGCTGCATTGCTGGGGTACTGCAGTTTGCACGCATGCAGGACGGGCGCTGGGGCCATGGCGTGCGACCCCGAGCGCCAACTGCTTTGCTTACGCAGAGACATGCTCAGGGATGGCGTGTGGTGGCACGCGCCTGACAGAGCGCGCGCCGGTTTCGGCCCGCGGCCATGGAAGCGCCCTCGCTGCGCGCTAGCCCGCCCCCCACAGCCTTCAGCTGGCATTAGTCCGCCTCGCTCTCCAGCAGGCACAGATGCCCCGGTCGCACAGGCGCCGCTTCGCGACCTCCGCCAAGGCCACCCGCTGCTCGTGCTGAGACAAGCTCACACCCGACATGCTGCGTGTGTAAGCGGTTGAACAGGCGCCTGGCCAGGCTCAGGATGTTCATAAGCAGCACGCGCAGCCACGCAGCATGCTCGGGCCTGGCCAGGCGCCTACTCGGCGCTTCTTCATGCAGCATGTCGGGCGCGGGCACACCCAGCGCGAGCAGCGGATGGTCCTGGCGGAGCTGTCGAAGCGCGGCCTCTGCAACCAGGGCTCCGGGGCCTGCTGCAGAGCGTGGTGGACTCTTGCCGGCTGCTGATTATGAGGGGCGGGCTGGCGCGAAGCGAGGGCCCGGCGCCCGCTTGCGCATCGCACTCCGGCGGCCTCCTGCACGCAGTCCGAGCAGCACAAGGGCCGTAAGTCAGGCGTCAGGCGCTGGTTGCCAGCAGGCGAGCACTGCACGCCCGCGGGCAGGGTGCGGCGCGGCATCGACTGGTCCTGCATGCGGCACACCGCGCAGGGCGTACGCGGCCGCTGCACCAGCGCTGACGCGGGCGCGCGCCTGCGCCTGCCAGCCTGCGCGCCTGGATGTCCCCGAGCGGCGGCTGCGGTGCTGTTAATGATGCGCGCTCTGCCTCACGATGGCAAATGCCGCCAATTGGCAGAGCTGCCCAGGGTCGGCGCCGCCGCCCACCGCTTGCTGCGTTGTGGCGAGAGCTGCGGCCCTTGTATGATTAGGGCAACGCAGGTCTAAGGCTCATGCATGTGGATCCTGCATAGGCTCATGCATATGCATGCTCCCTTAGGCATGCTGCCTGTCGCCACTCATAGATGGGGGTAAGTGAGCATCATACACAAGCGCAACATCGCTGAACTCAGGCCTGAAAGCAGCTTTGCAGTCAAAGTGGCTCTAGCGCTGCTTTTCTGAGCTGCTTCACGGTCAGGGCGCCGCCGAACCTGGCATGCGCCCGTATTATGCAGCTCCTGGTCGACCTGGGCGTGGTGCACCACGTCGCTTAACCTGTACCTGCCCGCCCATCACGCCAAGCATGAGGCTGACATGGTGCATGGACGGGCATGCTGATCTGCTTGGTGTCGAGCCATGGCCAGGGGCTGTAGGTTGCCGCCAGCCACGCTGCCACGTCCGCCAAGGCGGCAGGGTTGACAATGCAGGCGTGCACGCATGCAGTGAGTTCACCAGCTCGTCCAGGCAGTCCAGGGTCAGCACGTCGCGCTGCCGCACGGCGGACATGGCAGCGCGTGGATGGCAGCCACGTCCAGCCTCCGACCATCGCTGACCATCGAGCACATCAACACATTGCCCGCCCGTGCGCCCCGTCTGCCTCATGCTTGGCATGGTGGGCGAGCAGGTAGAAGAGCAGCGCGCCGTGCATCATGCTCTGGTCGACCAGCAGCTGCGGCAGCTGCAGTTTTTTTCTCTCTCCAGGCTTGGTGGGCAACGCACGCCCGCTGTGACGTCAGAAAACGAGTTCGATATGCACAACAATGATGTCACGAGGCTGCTGCAGCTGCTGCAGCAGCTGCTTTTGCAGCAGCCTCGCGACGTCCTTATTGTGCATGTCGGACGCATTAGCCAATGTCACAGACGACATGCACTGCCCACCAAGCCTGGAGACAAGTCTCACATTGCTAGGATGCCTTGCTGCATTGGGCACATTCGCATGAAAGAAAGAAGATATGCAAGGGCATGTTACTGCTTCTTAGGACACTTGCATTCAAGCTGCTGCTCAGCATGCGACAAGTTACTTTACTCATCTCCTTCATGATGGTGCAGCACCTGCAACCATCTGTTCGGTATTCCTCGTCAGGAGACGCACAATGAGGAGCTGTGTTTACCTGCAAGTCAGCAAGCAAGAGGAGGTTCAGCACCTGATGAGCACATCGACGCGACGTCTACGGTGTGGTCGGTATTGGCGCAGTACCCGAGGCCTTGGGCACGAGGTACTGGATGGCCTCGCCGGTGACGAGATCCGTCACGCCCACCATGTCCATGACGTAGCGCTCTGGCCCGCGCCCACTCGCAGCGTAGTGCGCAGCACCAGGGTGATTCTGGGGCGTCTTCTTGTCCACGTGCACAAAGTGGACGCCGTTGCTTATCGCCCAGGGCTGGGACTGCCGCAGGACGTGAGGCTAAATGTCCTTGCGGCAGTCCCAGCCCTGGCAACCACCGACGGCGAGCACTTTGTGCACGTCGATAAAAAGACACCACAGATCTACCACAGCGCTGCGCGTGGCCCTGCGGGTGGGCCCGGGCTAGAGGTCACCCTATTTGATGCCTGCGGCACGGTACTCGCCTGCTCGTCGACAGGCTGGTTGTCACGCAGGTAAAGCGTACGCTGGCGCCACCAGTGCAGACCCGCCAGGGGCGGCCTGTTCCAGCACAGCATGCGGCTCAGTTGCCACCGCAGTATGTTACACGTGCCTGCCACTAGCTGAGCAGCAGCCAGGGACCTCCAGCGCAACACAGCATTGCAGAAAGGCGCCGCCGGGAGTTCCGTGCTGCGCCCGCTGCGCGGCAGGAAGCCATGCGCTGCAGCTGAGGCCATCCAAAGGAGCCGTCTGTTAGCCTTGGTGGCTACTCATGCGCTCCGGCGCGTTGCGACCTGCGCGGCGGCGGCTGTGTAAGCGGCCGTGTGGAGGAATCACGGCGTTCCACTTGTTTGAGCACACACCTTGCGCACTTGCGCGGGAGGCTTGCCTAATTCTACACCGCCTTGTAGAGCGCCGTGTGAGCGCCAGCACGCCTGCTTCCCAGGTGCTGATTGATAGATGCCATCACACGGCATCCCGGGCCCCTCTGGTCCTTGACACGTCAAGTAACTCTCCTGCGGTAGTAGCTCCTCCGTCCGGTGCCTCAAAGTCCAAGAGCAGGTATTATGTAAGCATTATGTCATCAACGCACCCGAGCTGCACGCATATTGCTGTATACCTGCACAAGAATGTGCACCTGGACAGCTCAAGTGCCGGCGAGAGAGAAGGAGCCATGTGCACAGGAAAGTTTCAGCCTATTTTTAGGCATGGGGAAAGGCCGCCCCGTAAACGCCCCGCACTCCCGTTACAGACCTGCAGCAGGTTTTGAAGTGCATGCCAGCTACCGCCCGCTTAAGAGCTTTTGCAGTACGCCTCTTCACACATCCTGCTTACAAGATATTTGGTCACTGAAGCTGCCGTTACCAAACGAGGAGCTGACCAAGTGGCGTGCTCAAGATGCGCGTCCGAAGTCTGGGGAACCACCGCGGTACAGCCTGCAGCGAGCTGTTGCGCGGAGCGGCTCCTGCGGGTCTGCTGCGCTCACCGAGCAGGCCTGCCCTCCTGAGATTGCCCTGCCACATAGATGTTGCCCTAGCACAGCGAGCCCCATACATAGATGCAGCCATTCAGCTGTGCTCTTCGACAGCCTGGTGCTGATAAGTTGATGCTTTCCTCGCGTCAAGTGGTGTTATGCGTGATGAAGGCAGAAGAGGCAGCGGCGGCGGCCTAACTTGCCTCTGCGTGAGCAGGTTCAGCTCTGGAAGGCAACCCAGGAGATTGCGTCAGGCCCCAACAGTACTGTCCCAAGCGCAGAGCCAGGCGCAGAGCGGAGCAAAGCTGCCAACCGCAACATACAAGTGCGCCTGCGGCTCGGAACTGCTGGCGTGCTTGCGTGCAGCTCAAACCGCCTTTTGAGACAACACCTGTATATCTTGGGATTGGGACAGTGAGCACATGTCTTTGGACGCTGCCATGTGCCCCTAGCAGTACCTGCTCTGATGACAGGCCCGCGCCGCTGATTTTGCGCCCAAAGGAAAAGCTCACAAGTCCAGAGGAAGAGAGGTCTTGGACCGCTGGGCTGTGTTACCCCTGTTGCCGAGGCGCCCCAGGCGGTTTGTATGCAAGCTCCTCGACGCCCTTTTGCTTGTGCTGCCTCCTCCGCCCTCATAGCAGAGCTAAAAGGTTCCATAGATATGTACAGCGCGTGTTTGAGGTTTGCAGGCCAGCTGCTCCTTCTGAGATGGTGGACAGAGGTATGCCTGCATTCCAGTCAGCGCAACTGACCGCGGCGCTCGCGCGCGCAGCACGCCGCGCGTGCTCGACTCACAGGACGGCCCCGGCCACGGCGAGTGCGATGTGTTCGTAGCGCCAGACGGCAAGGTCAAGGAGGTGCTCTGCTACGACTACGGCTTCCGCTCCGGCTTTGGCCGCCTGTACCAGGGCGGCGACGGCGAGATCCCCAAAAGCTTCCTCGCGCTGGTGCGCCCGGCTGCCTCTGGCAGGGCAGTGTGGCATGCAGCCCCTTGCATGCTAAGCACAGCAGAATGATCCTTGTTGAAGCTGTTGTCCTGCCGTTTGACGTACTTCAAGGCTACTGATTGTGTATCTTTGCAACAAGATAGTGTACCTGTTAAAAGAGCAGGAGGGGGCTTCTGCTGCCCGCTTCCGCGCCCCGCGGCGGGGCTGGAGGTTTGTTCGAGCTTGGTTGACCACCTGGTTATGGCTGTGTGTGTCCTGGTGAGCACAGCAAGCTCAGCTTCTGATGCGCATGGCGACTGCACGCGCAGGGCTGGGAGAACTACACGAAGGAGTTCAAACAGCTGCGCCGCTCGTTCCGCTACAACGAGTACAAGGATATCCGGAAGCTCAACCCGCCAACCACGTTTGTCGGCAGGGTGCGCTCTGGCCTTGTCCTGTTACGGCGAGCCTGGGAAGCGAGAATAGTCTACACTGCATCAAGCGCTGCTGACTGCTGCCGATGCAAAGATCCGATTTCTGAGCCCTGGCGCGTGCGTTGTAGCGATGTTGTGAAAGGCTGCCTCAGCAGGGTCTGGGCTGGCCGGCAGGCGCAAACCTGCCTGCGACAGAAAGAGGTCAGGCGGGCTGACGCAGTGCCGCGCGCGCAGCTGGCAGCGAGCGCGGGCAAGCGGGTGGTGAGCGGGTTTGCGGCGCTGGATGAGAAGCTGGAGAGCGTGGGCGTGCTGCCCGAGCTGACGCCGCAGCCGGTGCCGGCGGAGGTCGCGGACGAGGACGGCGTCATGCACAACGACCGTCTCGAGGCGCGCGCCTGCTGACGCCGCAACAGACTGCCGCCAAGAGCCACGGCGCCTGCCGGGCGTGCCTGCATGGCATGCCAGACCCAGGGCTGTGCACCTGGGCGCGCGTCCCTGATCAGTGCTATGCTGCCTTTTCAATGCATACCTGTGCAAACAGTATGAAGCTTGGGGCGGCTGAGCTGGCGGCTGAGCCTGTTGATGGGCAGTGTATATCACAGCAGAGGTGTATCTGAATAGAATCTGGCCAAGCACATGAGCGCGCGCTCGCACAGATCCGCGCCAAGCTGCGCGACCTGCAGCTCGACGACGAGTTGGTGTGGAAGCGCGAGGAGGCGCGCTCGTCGCGGCCCGAGTGGGTCAAGGCGCCCTGGTTCATCCAGGGCTTCTACATCCTGCTGTGCTGGGTGCGCGCACGCGCGCGCCGGCCGCAGGGCCCATCTGCAGGCGCCCATGTCTGGGGGTCTCAGACTCGGACTCGATGCGCCCATGTGAAGCGGCGCCGCTATCCGCATGGCTGTCGCTGCGTCGCGGCTTGCGGCGCCGACGCGTGGCAGCTCCCGTGCCCGGGTCCGGGGTCGAGGGTGCGCTCCGGGCCGCCGCAGGGCCTGGACAAGCTGTACGCCGGGCGCCCGCTGCAGCGCTTCTGGTTCCTGGAGACCGTCGCGCGCATGCCCTACTTCTCCTACATCTCCATGCTGCACCTGTACGAGAGCCTGGGCTGGTGGCGCGCCGGCGCGGAGCTGCGGCGGGTGCGCGGCCCGGCGCGGCCGGCCTCCGCCGCGGGGGCGTGGGCCGTACAGCGCGCGGCTGCACAGGCTGCCAGGCGCCGCAGCAGGCCCGCGGAGCCTGCATGCTGCAGCCAGAGCTGTCTGGGCGAGGCCGCGTGAAAGTCAGGCGCTGCTGGTTTGCAGGGGCCAAAACAGGGCCGCGGCGCGGCGCGCGCCTGACGGCGGGGTCGCCGCGCGCGCCAGATCCACTTTGCGGAGGAGTGGAACGAGCTGCACCACCTGCAGATCATGGAGTCGCTGGGCGGCGACCAGTACTGGGTGGACCGCTTCCTGGCGCAGCACGCGGCCGTGTTCTACTACTGGACCGTCGTCGGCTTCTTCGCCATCTCGCCCTCCAACGCGTACACGTTCTCCGAGCTCGTGGAGGCGCGCGCCCCGGCGCCGCGGCGGGTCAGCAGCCGCGGCCGTCCGCAGCAGAGCTCAGTGGATTGAAGGCTGTGTAGTGGCTGCAGGCTGTGTTGCTCTGGCGCGAGAACTCGCTCCTGGTGGCAGTGTCACCAAGCTTCCTCAGCTCGCCTGGGCCGCCCTTCTTGTGCGTGATTGAGCAGGTGCCATGTAGAGATCATTATTGCCGTGGTGCGGTGCATGCCTGCAGCGGGCTGCTTCCAAGAAACACGGCGGCGGCAGAAGTGCAGCCGGTCTTCTGTTCACATGAAAGTGTGTGGCGGAGGCCGGCATGACGCGGGCGCCGCGCGCGCGCGCAGGGCCATGCGACGGACACGTACGACGAGTTCGTCGCGCAGAACACGGAGAAGCTGCGTGCGCTGCCGCCGCCGCGCGTGGCGCTGGAGTACTATATGAGCGGCGACCTGTACCTCTTTGACGAGCTGCAGACCACGGGCACCGACCCGCGCCGCCGGCCGACCTGCGAGTGCGCCTACGCTTCCCTGGCAGCCTGCGCTTGCCCGTCTGCTCCTGGCAGCTGCTGTACATTCTTTGCTGCCTGCTCAGTCAGTTGCCCACGACAACTGTTTCAGAGGCAGTGTTCGTCTTGGCGTCACTGCCCGCTGGCCCTCCTGCTGGCATTGCTTGCCCCGGCTCTGCCCGTGTCCAGACGGCCTGCTGCGCGCCGAGGCTCGATCTCTGTTCCCCCTGTATGCCAGGGTGATCCGTCTGCCTGGGCGCGCGCAGCAACCTGTTTGATGTCTTCCGCAACATCGCGGACGACGAGCGCGAGCACGTCAAGACCATGACCGCCTGCCGCGACTACTCCATCGTGGACGACCTCGCGCGCAAGAAGCTGACCAGCAAGGAGCCGACGCTGCCGCCCGGCGCCGGCGTCGCCTCCAGCTCGACGCCCAACCTGGTCATGGACAAGGCCCCGTCCAACGGCAAGTAGGCGCGGCCGGGTCGCTCGTGCCAGGCGCAACAGTCCGCAGCAGCTCTGTGAGCGCCGCAGCGACGGCACGGTGTGACGGCCGCTAATACTGGAGTGTCGTGGCTGCCCAGCCATGAGTTGGGCTGCTGCACACAGGCTCTTATTGATGGTAGCCTTCCTGCTCTCCATCGGAGCCAAGCGGGCTCTTTGTGCCAGTGAAGGTGATGCAATCACCTTCACTCTCACCGCATGCAGCTTTATCTTGCGGCATTAAAGAGTGTGGCAGCTGCCTGCGAGCCATGTGCCGCAGGTTGCGATGAGGATCTAACAGCATGCATGGTTGCTGGCATTTGCCCGCCTCCAAACTAGGCTAGGAATGAAAGGGCAGGCAGGCCTTTGTATTGTTCAATAAGCGCCAGCCCAGCGATAGCAGGTGTGGTTTGTGTTTTGTTGTGTTCTGTGTTGCTGTGGCATGCCATGGAAACCTCAACCAGCAAGCCCATGCGTGAGGGTGTGGACTTGTGTCCCTGGAGTACACTTGGCCGCTCATGTATCATTCAGCGCATTCCAAAGTCTGCAGGTGCATTTGTTGTGCATCTGCGTGGGCGCTGTTGGCGCTCCCTGTACCTGTCCAGTGCAGGACACAAGACCGAGAAAGGGGTGCCGTCAGAGCATGTTCTTAATGTTGCTGTTCCCAGATGATGCTGGGAGCGCTTCCGTTTGTGCTGCTTTAGCCAGTGTGCTTTTGACTGCATGCGAGCGACAGCAAGGTCAGGCGCCCATGGCTGTCTGAAAAGGGTCATGCGTACCAGAGCCTGGAAAGGGCAATGCAAACTTCAAGTGCGCGTTTGATGCTCGCTCCCTATCCAAGCCGACAGCTACTGCTTGTGCCCATGCGCCCCCTCGTGAACCCGCGCACAAATTGCAGGGTGCGGCGCAGACAGTGTACTGCATACAGCTCCATAAATGTCCATAAATCAGTGCTACATGCTCGTCAATACACTCGTAGCAGACACAACAGACCTTATACTTGCGACAACAGGCACGTGCGTACATGCGTTAATAAGAAGTAGAGCATGTGCTCTCCATGCAGCCGGCAAAAGCAGATCTAAATCAATAAAAGAGCCAATACTGTCATCCAGTTGCTCCAGCACTTTAACAGAGTGGCACATGAAGGCCTATCTGAATGGTTGGTGAGCAACTCTAATCCAGACGCCTATGGAACCAACCGCGGTGACGCCCAAGCACCGCGTGGTTCGCGAGCTCGACGTGTATTTCACGGGACTCTCCGGCTCTCAGGTGTGCACCTCACTCGGGCTTGCGCTGCTGGCACGGCTCTTCTATTCTGAGCATCGTTAGCACGCAGGTGCTGATTGAGCAGTTCCCCGTGCGGCCGCCGTGGCGGCCCTATGTCCCCGACCACGACTACAAACAAGTGCGGACCACTTCCTTACAGCAGCGGTCAGCGCTTACAGTATGTTTGTCTACTGGGAAGATGGGAACCAGTGTGCAGAGTGCAATATATATACACAACCACAGAGCTGCTGGTCCTTGCTGGGTGCACTGCGCAGGTCCTGTACAAGCCGAGGGCGGTGAAGATGCAGAAAGAGGCGGCACTGGAGGGGGGCCCGGGCGGCCGCAACTACAACCCCGAGGCGCTGGAGGCGAGCAAGCTGCGCTCGCTCAAGCTGGACGGCACGCGGGTCGCGCTGCGCGCCGACTTCTGCCTCATGGCCTTGCGGTGAACACGCGTGCACCTCGCCCGCTTGCTGGGAGGCTGCTGTGAGACTTCGCCTGGCAATCCACTTGCCAGCGCAAGGGCCTTAGTCCTGCCTGCATGTCCCTCTTCACGAGCAACACGCCTGTGCCCCCGAATTGAGGCCAAGGCCGCCGCGCGCAGCGCGACTGCAGCTGATGCAGCTGTGTCGCGGGGCCAGCGGGGACCGCGTGTTCCTCGCGCCGGTGGCGGAGCTGCTGCAGCTGCGGCCCAGCCTGGAGCACCTGGACGCGGCGCGCCCGCAGCCGCACGCGCCCGAGCCCGTCAAGGAGGAGGAGAAGCCGGCGCTAACGGCCGTGTCGGTGCGGCCACGCTTGCCAGCCGTGCAGGCGGCAGGGTGCCTGGCAGCCGCGGGTGCCTGGCCGCCATGGGCGGCATGCGGCGCGCGCAGGTGCACGTGCAGCGCCGGGAGACGGACCGCCAGCGCGAGCAGCGGACGAGCAGCTATGCGTACCTCGCCGCGCGCGAGCGCGAGGAGCCCTGGAAGCCGCTGCAGGCGCGCCGTGGCAGGCTGCGACCCCTGGAGACCTTGCATGCGCAGGCGCTGCGAATGCCTCTGACCATACGCATTTGCACAAATGCGTACTTGCTGCACGGCTGCCTGAGACCTGCGCGGCGTGCGCTCTCCCTCACCAGCTCCCAAGGACGAGACCTGATGCTGTGCTGCTGGCACGTTGGGCGGATGCCTGTCATGCGGGCGTGCACTCGCACTGCATGTTCGCGCGTCAGGGAGTGTTTCGAAAACGCCGCACGGCTGCAAGCCTGGTTGTGCGGCGGCCCGCGCAGGTCTTCCGGCCTGGCTCCGCAGAGTGCAGGACAGCGCTGCAGGTGCTGCAGGACGCCCAGCATGCGGGCGGGCAGCAGTTTGATCTGCCGCGGACAGAGTACAAGGGCGTGTTTGCACGTGGGGAGGGCGGTGCGAACCCATATTATATAAAGTGTGGGGTTTGTGGGTAATTGGCCACCGGTTCAAGCTTCTCTCGCTGCCATGTGCTGCTCCCTGCTGCCAGCCATATGAGCACAGAAGCGCGGTGTCGCGCATGGAGGCAGACACTAGCGGTGCCATGTGAATGGCCGTGAGAGCTGCAGAGAGATAGGCAGCGGTCGCGAGCGCCACTGTGATTGCCAGAGAGGCCAAGTCGCAGCGCCATGTATGATGTCCAGCAAGGCTCACCAACTAGCTCGAGCCGCATGTACGCGAGCACATGCAGCTCACGCAGGGCTTGCTGCAACCCCGGAGCTGGCGCGCTCTACGTCACACCTGTGTTCGCGCGCAGTCGTGAACGACCGCGGCGGGGCCAGCGCCGGCGCGCCGCCGGCGGCAACGCCGGGCAGCGCAGCGAACGGCGC
>JAABUZ0100006220.1_pt1 | contig 15071 bp, 20 predicted proteins | sample 5562091 | NCBI WGS metagenome assembly JAABUZ01 (sample SAMN12813069, study PRJNA571459) | rock metagenome | isolation source: Antarctica rocks | place: Antarctica: Victoria Land, Linnaeus Terrace sud | collected 2015-12-21 | reverse complement strand
CGAGCGCCCGGTACGTGGCGATGCACTTCTTGAAGAGCTCGCCCGACTGCCGCAGCGACGGCGAGAGAAGCAGCACGAGCGATTCCGGCGTGTAGAGGGCCATGTGCATCGCCAGGATGCTCGTTATCGTGCTCTTGCCGCTCTGACGCGAGCAGTTGAGCAGTAACCGGTCGGCCGCGCTGTGAAGCACATCGGCCTGCCACGGGTCCGGGTCGATGCCCGCTTGCGCCGCTAGGCGCGCGGGGTCAAGGGCCATCGCCAGGTCGGCCGCGATCGCCGGCGTCATCAGGCCACCTCCCCGGGGACCCTACCCAGCGTCGCCAGGGCGCCCGCCACGGCGAGACGCGCCTCGGGGTAGGGCGCGAGGACCATCAGCAGCGTCGAGCGCACCTGGAGCCACTCAGGAGCCAGCAGCACGTTGACCTGTGCCCGCTCGTCGAGTTGACCCAGCAGCTTGGCCAGGAGTTGCGTCTGCCCGGTCAGTTGCTGCGCCGTCTTCAGCACGAGCTCACGCGGGTCCGCGTACTTCGTGTCCCACCGCTCAACCATGGCGCCGCTGCCCTCAGCCAGCGCCAAGAGGTGCGCGAGCGAGGCCTTCTTGCGGAGTGGCCGCCCGTTGGCATCGCGCGCGGAGTGGTCGAGATAGGTCACAAGAATGTCGTCGGCGCGCGGGCCGATGTCGTAGCGCGTCGGATCGTCGGCGTCGCGTAGCCAGCGGTCGCAGGCGTCGAAGAGCAGGTTGACGCGCTGGAAGCATCGCTGTAGCTCCTCCATGACATCGAGGGCATGCGCCTCCTCGGCGACCGCGCGATCCTGTATCGCGACGCCAACGGCCGCCACATGCAATTGATGCGCATTAGCCTGCCACTGTTTCGCTTCGGCGAGCACCTCGGGCAGGTGATTCGCCTTGTGGCGTTGCAGCGCGGCGAACGATATAGCGAATCGTAGCGCAACATTTCGCATCACCTCGCCGGCGACGAGGGCCTTGTCGATCGCCGTGCGTTGGGGGTGGTCGCAAACGGTACAGGAGCGCGGCACGGGTCTACACCTCTTCCGACGCGAGGAGCCCGGCAAGCCGTTCCTGTGCCGCCCGGTGAGCGCGCCCCGTGGCCGTCACAGCCTCTCTCGCGCGCGCGATCTCCCGCTCACGCTCTGTTACCGCCCGCTGGCCCGCCTCGGCCGCCACGGCCGCCTGAGCGTCAATGAGGACGCGGGTGAGGCGCGCGGAGTCCAGGGCCATCGCCTGGGCAATCTCCAGCGATGCCCGCCCCAGCGCCGCCGCGTCGCCCGTGGGCATCGGGTACAACTGGAGGCAGTAGAGCGTCGCCGTCGCCTGGTCGCCGGACAGCCCGAGCGCGTAGGCAAGGTCAACGCCCGTCCCGCCCGCGCGCGATCGCGCATAGGCCGCCAGCGCATACCCCACGAAGGCCTGGTCTTGCCGCGCCCCGAACATGCGCCGGCTCAAGCGTGTCTCACAGCCGGCGTCCATCCACCAAAGGCGCGGCGTACAGTGCTCCTGCCGCGCGCGGCCGCTGATCGTGGGGCGTCCGCCGGCGGCGAAGTCGACCACGAGCGTGCCCCCACAGCGCACGCACAGGCCCTCCGCCGCGCTGACGCGCCCGGAGCCATCGACCTGGGGCAGCATCCCGGCGATGAGGTGCCCGCCGGTGTCGACGGCCCCGCGTCGCGCGCTCTGTGCTGCCTGCCACGTCACCAGGTCACCCCAGTGCGGCCGGTCGGCCTCCGTCTCCATCTTTGCCATTGGTGTTACTACCACTGTTGTCTTACTCCTTTTGGGCAGATGGTGAACATGCCCCGCCCTCCTATCGCGGGGCCGGCGTGCTGAGCACCGGAGAGAGGCCGAACGCGGACGGCGCGCCGGAGGTGAGACTGTGAACGAGCTCGTCGCCGATGCGGCGTGAGACGGCCGCCGCGAGCTTCTCCTCGTCATGATGCGCCGCCCCATGGACGTGGATGGGGCCGACCGCGCCGGGATGGACGTTGATGTTGAACACCGCGCCGCCGCCGCCCTTTCCCGCCTTCGGCGGGATGTACCGCCCGTCGTCGTGCCACTTCATCGTGGCCGTGTCCTGATAGCGCCACACGTTGCCTGTCGCGACCTCGTAGTGGCCGTTGCGGTACGTCAGGCCCTGTGCGGGCCCGCCCGGCGGCAAGCCGCCCTTGGGCTGTGTGGGGACGGCCGGCGCGTGGATGAGGCCGAGCATGACAAGCAGGTTGTGGATGCCCGCGCCAACTTCATGCATGATCTTGCCGAAGTTCATGATGACGAAGGTGATCGCCGTGAGTCCCGCCACAACCGCCAGGATCCCCACCAAGAAGGGCGCGAGGCCGATCGTCGCGATCGCGGCGAAGCTAGCCCCGAGGACCTCGAAGCCGACGGACGCCGCGCCGATGAGGCCGACAAGCATCAGGACCGGGCCAACCACGAGCGCCACGGCGGCCGTCACGGCGACGAGGCCCGCGATAAACTTCGTGATCTGAGGGTGCTGCTGCGTGAAGCGGATGATGTTGGCCGTAAAGGCCGCGAGCGCGTTCGCCGCACGCGCCGCGATGGGCATCCATTCGATACCAAACTGGGTCATAGCCGTGTTCAAGTTGGCTTGTGCCTGGTTGAAGCGCCCCTGGGGCGACGCGTTGGACGCTTGCTGATACGACTGGAGCGAGGGTAGACCGTTCGGCCCCAGCATGTTCCCGAGCATGGTGAGGCGCTGCGCCGTTGTTGGATCACCCAGGAGGCCGGCCTGGCGCGCGCCTACCGCACCAAAGGCGGATTGGAAGAGCATCCCCGCTCTGCGCGGATTGTTCAGGTCCTTTTCGGTCAGGGCCAGGGCGCGCACGATGTTCGCTATACCGTTGAAGTCGCCCGTCTTGGGGTCGAAGAACCGCACGCCCGTCAACCGTTGGATGTCGCCCATGGCGCCCTGTGACTGCGAGGCGCGGAAGTTGGTCAGACCCAGTTTGCCAATGGTCTGCGTGACCAGGCGCGCGAGTTGCGTGCCGCCGCGTGCGCCCTGGCCCATCTCCGACTCGAGCGCCGCCGTGGTGATTGAATCGTTGATGAGGCGCTGCTTGTTGGCCGTCCCTGTCCCATAGAGGGGGCGCAAGGTGCCGGAGAATTGGCTCGTCAACCGTAGGAAGGCATCGGGGGACGCCGGGCTAATGGCGAGCGCGCGGCCCAATAGGTTGGTCATCGGGTTGAACGTCCCGGCCGTCCACGATCCAAATAGGTGGGCGAACTCCGCGGCCACGGTCGCGGACTGCGCTGGATCATAGCCGCGCCGCAGCTTCAAGACCTCGGCGAAGTCAGCCAGGCCGGGCAGGATGCTTTTGAGGACCGGCTGCGTCGTCATGCCGGCCGACATGGCCGACCGAACGATGCGCATGACATCGGTTTCGCTCATTTGGTGCGTCAAGCCCAGGCCGATCGCCTGTTGACGTAGGGCCTCCGCGCCAGCCGCCGCCTGAGCGGCTGGCAGACGGAAGCCCTGCGCGTTGGTGAGTGTCTGCCCGACCCCCATCATGATCGTCTGGAGCGTCATGGCTTTGCCAATGGCATTGTCCATGAATCGCGCGATCACCACGCCAACGCCGGTGAGCGCGGCCCCCGCCGCGAACGTGGCCAACGAGTGGGCGAGCCGGTCAACCTGGCCCGACGTGATGCCAGCGCTCCGCTGGATCGCCGAAAAGAGGCGCATGACGACACTGGCGCCGGTTGAAAAGCCCGCCGTGTCCATTCCGATCCGGACGGACAACGCATAGATGTCATTCATAGTCAGACCTCCTTTAGGCCATCACCCGACCACGCCGTGGCCCCGTCCGGAGGAGCTGCATGGTCGGGCCAGGGTTCGCCTTGCTATAGGCCGTCGCGAGCGCCTCGACGTCAGCGCCCGTAAAGCGGCTGAGGTACGCCCTCAATTCCTCACGCCCTGGTCGACACGGCGGCCACGAGACGGGCTCGCCGTCGATCTCCGCGATCGCGAGGACTGCCCGCGCCCGCGCGCCCTCGATCTGGTCGAGTCCGCCACTCCGAAAGAAGCGGCTTTGCAGGAGCAGTACGTCACAGCGTTGGTCGGCCGCCGGGTCGGCGTCGCGAACACGGGCCACACGCCCGTCGGAGAGGCGCACCTCGTCCGCGGACAGGGCCGAGACCTGGTCATTACTGGTTGGGGACATGTCTTGATCCTTCCTGGGTCAGCAGCGCCCTACGACGCCTGGGGCTGGCCAAGTGTGGCGGAGCGCACGTAGGCGGCGACGGTCTCGAACCCGCGCGCGCGGGCCTGCGTCTCCAGACGGGCACGCTCGTCGGCCGAGAGGCACACCTGTAACTTGATATCCCGCCGCGGCGCGAGCGGCCGCGTCCCCGGACGATGCGGCGTCCACTCCCGTTCCCGTACGTCCTGTGCCATCGTTATCCCCTTTTCCCACCTTTTTCGGGCAACAAAAAGGGGCGCTACCCGCGATGGGTAGCGCCCCTACAAGTGACACTTACTACTATCCTTATTGTACCATGGTTGGATACCTATTGTCTATGGACGATCACGATTTATCCACTTCTTTCAGCGCCTCTATCACATCATCCTCATGCAGCCCGCACCAAATCACCAGTTGCGCCACACCTTTGAGTTTCCACTCGCGCACGGTGCGATGCCGGACGCCCAGTTCGGTCGCCGCCGCGCGCAATGTGCGGCGTGGGGAACCAACACAGCACCGCTCAACCGCGGCCGACAGCGACGGATACTCACGGGCTAGACGGTCGCGCGCCTCGTCGAGCGTGAGTCCGAGGCCGGGCCGGGCGACCGAGGGAGCCGACCCGCGATTGAGAAACGACAGCACGCGCTCGGTCATGGCCGGTGCGCCGTTCTCTGCCAAACAATGGCGACTGTGTAAAACGATACAGTCGTCGGCGGTGCTGTTCATATCCATGTCGGCCATGTCATAGATCCTTTCTCAAGCTAACGACGGCCACCATCGCGCCGTAGCCCAAATATCCTATTGATAAGACGTCTTTGTCTGACAGAGAGTAAAAGGACACCGTGAGGTTTTCTCTCTACCGTCCTCCCGGTGCGCGCGTGGCAGCGGGGCTCTGGTCGTCCCCACGACTAGGGCCTTTGCTCTGTCTGGGACGGACCGCGATTGGCGAGAGGACAGGCGAGAGGGGAGGGTGTCACGATAGACAAACGGAGTGCCTCCCCCTGTCCGTCACATACTCTTGATCCACGCAACACACCGCCTTCATACACCGGTGCGATGCTGTAGGAGTCATCCACGTGGGGCTCGCCCTTCCAGTCCGGCGTCAGCGCGGAACGGGGCACCGCGGTGGGGCTGTCCTGGTACCGGCCGCGCTCCACGTGGAGATAGACCTGAATGCGCCGAGCGCCTGACGCGCTGCGGCGCATTTGTGCGTCAAGTAGCCCAAATAGGCTATAGACATGCGCCATATGGGTTACCGATACTACAAGCACACCGTGGGATTCTCCTTCCTGCGCGGTGATAACTGTACCGACGAGAGCCGTGGTGAACACTCACCACGGCTCTCGTCGTCTCGGGATCGCACATTGGTCGTCGGGGTCATGTTCACGCCGCCACCCGCTGTTGTTCGCGATACACGGCCGCGCGGTTGCGGTAGGTTGACCACAGCATCCGATGATCGTCACAGTAGTCGTAGACCAGGGCGTCGACCTTGCCCGGCGCGGTCCGCGACACCCGGCCGAGGTACTGCGTCACGCGCCCGCTGTAGCTCACCGGCGTCGCCAGGAAGAGCGCATCGAGCCGGGGGCAATCGAACCCTTCTCCCACGAGGGAGCCCGTAGCTACGACCACGTGCAGCACTCCCGTGCCGAGGTCCTCCACGACCTGGCCCCGCGTCTTCTTGCCTAAGGAGCCGTGCAGGGCGGCCGCGCAAACGCCCTCAGCCTGTAGCAGCGCCGTGAGCGCCTCCACGTGCTCAACGCGGTCCGAGAGGACCAGGCAGCGCCGGCCGCGCTCGACGGCCTCTACGACGTCACGCACGATGAGCGCGTTCCGCTCCGGATCCGCGACCAACTCAGAGACGAGCTCGCCGAAGCTGTCGCCCCACGGCCGCAGGCCAGTGTCGCGCTTGATGACGCGCGGGACGATGAGGCGGTCGGCCAAGTCGGCCGCCGCGATCCGCGCCACCGTTGGCCCGAGGTGGAAGCCGATGACCGCGTCGAGCCCATCGCGCCGGTACGGCGTCGCGGTGAGCCCGAGGATGTAGCGCGCGTCAAACCGCGCGATCACCGCGGCCATTTGCAAGGCGGGGCAGTGGTGCGCCTCGTCGACGACGACGTGCCCGACATCGAGGAGCGCCGGCGGGATCCCTCGGGCCAGCGTCTGCACGAGTGCCACCGTGAGCCGCGCGCCGACGCGGCACTCACCGTCGCCGACGAAGCCGATCTCGTCGGCCGACAGCCCCAGGACCATCCCGGCGCGCTCGACGGCCTGGCGCGCCAGCTCCCGGGTGTGCGTGATCCAGAGGGCCGGCTGCCGGCGGCGCGCCACCGCGACCAGGCCCATCACTGTTTTTCCGCTCCCGGCCGGAGCCTCCAGGACGCCCGCGCGCCGCCCGAGGGTCTCGGTGACGGCGCGCTCCTGGACGGGGCTGAGCGTCACCCGCTCGTCGAAGGCGACCGGGGCGGCGAGGTGCGTCTCGTCGCGCCACGCCGGCGCGAGGTCGTGGGCGAGACAGATCCGGTAGACCATCTCGGCCGCGCCGCGCGGGACATCGATCGTCCCATCGTGACAGACCGCGTAGTAGCGCAGCCAGGGCTCCAGGTCGCGCGTACTGCGTCCGTTCGCCTCGGCCGCGCCATAGAGCGGGTTAGGCAGCGTCAGCGCCTCGCCGAGCGCCTGGCGCACGTCGCGGGGCGCGTCCGCGCTGATGGTGACAGCCGCGCGCATCGTGAGCGCGATGGGCGCCCTCCCTGACACCCGTGCGGTCTGGACGTTAGCGACCATGGCGTCCCTCCTGTCCAGTTGCGGATCCGTTATGTATGTGCAGAGACCCGATGGGGCGTTCCCTACAAGGCTTGCACGTCCACCCATGGGGTGTCAGCACGCCGCAGCCGCCCGGGCAGGGCTTATGTGTGAGGCCTGGCGCCGCGTCTGATTCAAAGTTGGAAGTTGACCAGTAAGTAACGCCTACGGTTTGGGCTCCCTGTGATTTAGGGTTGGAATCCAACTTTGAATCGTCGGCCTCTTCGCGTTCCCGCTCGCGGCACTCGTCGCAGCACCAGTCAGCCGGCGTTATAAAGGACCCGCATCCGGCGCGGCACATGATGAGGGGGGACTCGGCTACCGGCCGCTGACTCTGCTGGATGATGCGCTGCGCCTCCTGTAGCGCGTCCCGCGCGCTATCCCGTTCGTAGGCGAGAGCGTCGCGCTGGTACGTCACCCGGTCCCGCTCAGCCCGCTCCTGCCGCGCCTCGCGCTTGAGGACAGCCACGACCTGGGGCGTCGGGCGCTCCTCGGCGATCGCCCGCTCTAGTCGTTCCTCACGGCTCTTCTCAGCCTTGACCTGCCGCTCGGTGGGCGCGATCTCCGTCATCGTGGGGAGTTCCTGCCATAGGGCGCTGACCGCGCCGGCGTTGAGCCCCCATGCGTAAAACCAGTCCTTGCCCCGTGCCCGTGGGCGCCGCTCCGGATCTTCGTCAGCGTCGTCGGCCTTCATCGTGGTGGCTTTCTTCATCACCTGTTGCCTGACGACCAGGTCGAGACCGAGGAGGATGTCGCGGCCCTCTTTATAGGCGGTGACAGGAAGGCCCTCGGCCTTGAGGTCCTGCTCGTCGGCGTAGAGGCTACACGGCATCGTGTCGGGCAACGGTCGCCCTACAGGGACGCCGAACCGCTTGTGCATGTGGACCAGGACGCGCTTGGCCTTATCGGGGAGCGCCCTATTTGTGAAGAGATGCTCCCACGCCTTGGCCTGCGCTTTCCAGTCAGCGAGCTCGGCGCGCTGGGTGGCGATGATCTCCCGCGCGGCCGCGTCTATCGTCGGCGGCGCGTCCTCCAGCGTTTTCTTGCGCGCCTCGGCCGCGATGAGATCGCGGATCGTGTTGTCAAGGTCGTGGTAGGGAAAGATCGGTTGGCAGCGATCGACCCATGGCCGGAGTAGAATGGCGATCTCTCGTGGCGAGAGCCCGCGCGCGATGTAGTGGCCGACGAGCTTGATCATGTCCTGGTGGCGCTGGCCGTCCGGAGAGCCGTCCTCCAGCATGCGGGCGTACATATCGGCGTCGTCGCCAGGCGCTCTCTCGTCGCCTCTGCCGCGTGTGCGCTCGGTGAAGAGCTCGACGAGCGCGGCCGGAGGATCTTGAGGCGCGGTGTCCCACGGCGAGACGCTCCAGGCGTAGGGGACGCCACTCGGGTGGATACTCGGCGGGGCGATGACGTAGCCGCCGTCGCCGCGTGTGTCGACGCCGTCGATCTTCTTGGCGGTGTTGCGCAGCGCGCCGGGCCGCGAGAAGTAGCGATGCTCACCCTTGCCGGTCTTGACCGTCGGAACGGGTGGGAGGGGCAGTGGTTCGAGTTGGGCGCGGCCGGCGTCGCTGTCCACATCGACGACCCACAACCGCGATACGGCGCCGGTGACGATCGCCACGCCGGCGAAGGGCCAGCGGCGATACCACTCGCGGATCGTCGCCTCGTCGGCCGGCGTGCGCTGGAAATCCTCCCACTTGACGAGGGGCTTTTTCGTGGTGGGGTGGGTTGGGATGACGGACCATCCGAAGTCCTGCCGGTACGCGAGCGCCGCGGCGAGGACGGCCGCGGTGTTCGGGGCCTGGGGCGGCGTGGCGTATGGTGAGGCGCTCATCGCGCGCCTCGCGCCACGAGGGCGGCTAATCGTGGTACAATGGAGTAAGCGCTCATAGCGCAATGGCCTCGTTTTCGACTAGGGCCCGGCTCACAAACCATCTTGGCCGGTGTATTGTGAGACCGGGCTTTTTCATGTCCCGCGGTGTCCGCGGAGACAGCGTGTGGTGTATGATGGAAAGCGACGACACAACGGGCGCTGTGCCCATACCTTTGCCAAGGGGCGGCTCTTCTGAGCCTGTGCCGTCCGGTGGAGCGCGTATTCCCGGTTTAGGTCGGCCAAAACTGTCGACCGGGGTACGCGCTTTATTTTTTTTCGATATAAAGCAGCAGAAACGCCTTCGCCCATCCGCCTACCAGTACCTTAACAGGTACTTATACCTTGCGGTAGGTGGGTAAATTGAAGTGATACACTTCAAGGGGGAGGATAAATTGAAGTGATACACCAGCACCCATGTCGCCGTTGTCGTTGCTCAATTATCGGCCAACCAAATCGCCGGTACTGCGACGTTTGCACGCAAGAGCGCCTGGAGCGTCCATGTGTCGTGTGTGGTAAGACAATCAACCTTTCCTCCTTTGGCGATCCACGCCGATTTTGCTCTGATGGGTGTCGATGGAAAGAACGTCACGATACGGGGACAGAAACGGTAGCTTGTAGTTGGCCCGCGTGTCCCCACCCGCTGGATCTGATCACGCGGCGTAAATCTCGCGGCGATCGTCGCCCCTATCACCCTGAATGTTCGGAAGCATGGCGGGCAGCGGGTGGTTCCCGAAAAGGCACCGGTAAAGGGGCAATCATCTATTGTCGAGCATGTGGCGGCGAGATTGGGTATCGTAGTCCATCGACTATGGTGCAGAAGTATCATCTCCAGTGCCTGCGCAAAGTCCGTTCGCTCGGCTCTCTGACCCGCTGCGGTGAAACACGACCATGTGCGAATTGTGGTGAGATCGTCTACCGTGCACCGTGGCAACTCAAGCGTGGGGCTAACGTATATTGTTCGACGGCCTGTCATCTCATTTGGCAAAAGCACCATGCTGGCGATGCTGCTCGTCAAAGTCGTGTGCTTGTGCGCTGTACAGGATGTGGTGAAGATCGATCGATGCGGGCGCGTGCTCTCCCTTCGTCGGTGGATTCGATGACCCTGACATGGGTATGCCGTCGCTGTCGGCCACACCAATGGATTATGTTTTCGGGGTTGTGCGATTATTGCCATAAGACTTACTCGAAGCGTGTAGACCAGCCGGACCACTATACTCCTCGCTTTTGCGATAATACGTGTCGGTGGGCTTGGCAGCGCGAGAACCAAGTAGTTATGCAGGTGTGCGCATACTGCCAGATTGTCGAGGCGCGGGCTGAGAAGCCTAACTACGAGCGGGCAAAGTTCTCTATGCCGCGCTCCCGTAAGCGATACGGGCGGTTGCATTTCTGTTCGAGGCAGCACAACGGGCTTTACTACAAGGAGATGCGTCAGCGCACGACCCCGTGCCGCAGTTGTGGCGCGATCATACAACGTCGAGGGAAGGGTATTTCGTTCTGTAGTAATAAGTGTTACGGAGCATGGAAGACGGGCCGTACAACTCCTAACCCTCGCGTTACCGACGCAGAGCACCGCATTCTCACAGCTTGGACCACCGGCACGCGAGGCGTACGTCCTCTCGCTAGAGCTAGTGGCACGTCGGTGAATACCGTCCAGAAGCTCATCAAGGCCGGTAAGATCGCGTCCTAAAAGCGCGCCGCCCGCCGTCGCCATCACTGCTACACATAGCCTCTTCGCTCCTCGGCCGCGCGCCGCGTATTGTACGCTTGATGTAGGCATCGCTCGGGCACCTCCGCTGTGATGCTCAGGAGAGGCGGGGTGTTTGGACTCCCCCGCCTCTCCGCTTTATGCGCGCGCTACCACGCGTTCATCGTTTCTCGTAGGCGTGTGTTCGACCACTTGGCGTAGACACGGGTGGTCTCGATCGACGCGTGCCCTAAGTGGCGCGCGGCCTCCTCGAGGCTGCCGGTTTCCTTGACCAGGCGCGTCCCCGCCGCGTGCCGGAGGCTATGGACACCCAGGGCCGCGACGCCGGCACGGACGCACACCCCGTTGAGCCGCGTCCATGCGCTCATGCCCGTGCCGTAGGGCAGCACATAACCGCTTCGTTTTCCTATCACGCGCTCGCCCGTCGCGGCGAGGTCGACGAGCGTCGCGGTGAGGGTCGCGCTCATCTCGACCGTGCGCGGCTTGCCGCCCTTGCCCTTGCGCACGACGAGCTCACGGCGCGCGGCGTCGACGTCGTCCCAGCGCAGTCCGAGCATCTCCGAGACACGTAGGCCCGCGTGCGCGCCGAGCAACACGAGGGCGCGATCGTCGCCCCGCGCCGCGGCGATGAGCCGGCCGACCTCCTCGGGGGCATACGGCCGACGCTTCTCCCACGCGGGGACCGTATCCTTGGCGGGGTGCGCGTCGCGTAGCGGATCGGCCTCGGTCGCTCCGGTCCAGCGCAAGGCGGCGTAGAGGGCGCGCGCGCCGGCCAGGCGCACGTTCACGGTCGAGGGCTTGAGCCCCTCGTCCTCCATCCGCCGCAGCCACAGCGCGCCGGCGTCGCGGCGCGGCCGCAAGAGGTTCTCCTGGCCCCACGCCATGACCAGGGCCGTCACACCCTGCCGATAGTTGCGGCGCGTGTACGGGCTCACGGCGCCACCCGCGCGGCCGTAGAGCGTCAGGTGCGCGTCGGTGAGATCCCAGAGGGTCGCCACGTCGTGGTCACGGGCGGCCGCCACCGCGCGCCGCCGGCGTTCGTCGTCGGGGAGGGCCACCCAGGACCCCGCGCGGCCGACGCCGTCCCCGCGCGCCAGGACAAGGGCTGTGGACATCGGGCGATCTCCTTCCTGCGTGCTTCGACCCTAAGTTGAGACAAGACTAGTTGTCTCAACTACACGGGGTGCTGCTGCTCCTCATCCCGACCGAGGCCCTCAAGCACATAGCGGCGCACGACGTAGGACATGCTGCGCTCCTCGCGCTTGGCGATCTCCTCTAACCGCTCTTTCGCATCTTCGGGTATCCGCACGGCCAGCCAGGTTTCGCCGGCGCGGACGTTCTTCCCTTTTTTCTCGGTCATATCGTCTCGCTCGACCTCGCTCACCATCGTCACCATACGCGACTCTCCCTTGTTGTACCATGGCCTCCCACGGAGTACACCACTCCATACCTAGAATTATAGCAGAGTTACAAAGGCTATTGTATATCTAGGTAACATGTGGTAACATGGAGGTGTAGGGCAGATCGCCCACACAAAAATGGCCAGCATCGTCTTGCTCACGATGCTGGCCGGTAGGCACGGAGGACACGCCAATGCGGACCGCACCCAGTACGAAGAATACCGCTCACCGGCCCCGGATCGCGCTCAGTGGTACACGCGGCACGTACCGCGTCGAGAGCCGGACTCAGCCAGGCGTCCACTACACGACGTCGGCGGCGAGTTGCTCGTGCCCCGCGCGCAAACCCTGCTGGCACAGCGCGGCCGCCAAGAGGCTCAACGTCGCGTTCTACGCGCCCAAGGCGCCGAAGCGGCCGGCCGGGATGGCCGCGCTGCAAGAGTGTTTTAGCTGATAGACAAAGACGGTCGGCGAGAGTCATTCACCCTCTCGCCGGCCGACGAGCCCGATAGAAGGACACCCACATGCCACATGCACTCACGCTCGTACCCACAATAGTATCCGTTCGTCAGCCCCAGGACGTCGAGATTGTGCTCCGCTTCGACCCGCGCGACCCGCCGGCCTCGACCGAGATCCTCATCGGCGACGGCGCGTCTCTCAGCAGTCAAGAGTACTTGGCCCTCGTCAAGATCGCGGCCGCGCGCCTGGCCATCTATTGCTACGACTACGAGGCCAGCGCCGCGCGTGAGGCGTAGCGTCCGCCCTCGCGCCTCTCTCACTCGCCCCCGTCATCACCTAAAGGAGCATCACCATGAATCAGGATCAGTCACACGACACGACCCAGGGCGCCCAGGGCGCGATGACCTATCAGGAGCAACCCGTGGGCATCCCTGACTCGACGCCCATCACGCTCGAGCGCGACGGGGCCTGGGACGTCTTCAATTCGGTGCTCCATGCCGTCCAGTCATGGGAAGACTCTGAAGACCCGTTCGACCAGGACGACGCCCGGTTGCGTTTGATCCGGGATCTCGACGCGCTCCGCGTCATGACGCGCGCGCTGCGCGCGTCCGACGCCCCGTACATCCAGGCCCATATCGACGACGCGCGCGCGGCCGAGGAGTGGCGGAAGGACCGCTGGCACGCCCGTGGGGATCGCGCGCGCGCCGAGCGGGCGGCGGCCATAGCGGACAGCGGAGCGAAGGAGGCGTAGTAGACAGTATCCCGCCTGGCCTGGCAGTGAGCCAGGCGGGATACTGGAGGCCACGAGGGGCAAAGCGACTGACCAGCGCCGCCCCACCCGTTAGCAGTACCGTGAGGAGATCGACGACATGCCAAAGCCTGTACACCGGAACGCGACCCGCACGCGGCAGAACGACCCACCTCCCCCCATGAGCGCCGACGAAGCTATGGACATCCTCAGCGCCGCGATGCAACGCGCGGTCGCGCGCATCATGGCCGCCGAGGCCGCACAGGGCACCAAGCAGGACGCTCATGCGGTCAGCACGGCCGAGAGGAGTCAATCACATGTATGACGATACAGAGCCGACTCATTCCACAGAGGGCATGACTCCTGACAGCACCACCGAGCCGCCCCCCGACATCGCGGCCGGTCTCGCGCGATTCCAGGACCACTACTATGACCTTCTGTTGTCCATCGCCGACGATATCGACCCCCGAACCGGCGCGTTCCGACCGTTAGAGGACGCCGAGGACGTAAAGGGAGCGGAACGCGCTCAGGAGACGTGCTGATGTGGCCCGTCTTTGTCTTTAGAGGGGTCGCGGTGCTCTGCGATGGTGACGGGCACATCGTCACCTACGCCGTGAGTGCGCGCGGCGCACGCCTGCCTGAACGCCCGCGCCGTCCTCCCAACCGCGGCCGGCCCCTAGCGCCTGTATCGGCCGCCTTTGCTCATTCTTGAGACGTAGGCGTGTATGACGACGGTGATGGGCATCGCCTGCTGACCATTATGCTATGGACATCTCCGGCCCCATCGCCAACACTATGAGGGTCTACGTGGATCGTCGCGTACACCGGCTAGCCCAAGGAGATCGCGTATGGCCATGACGCCTCAGACGCTTGCAACAACGCTCGCCCTATTCGACGGTGACGCCGACGAAGCCACCATTGTCGCGCGCATTGTGGCCCTGCGTCAGGACCCCGTCTGGAAGGTTGCCCTGCACACGGGCGGCAATCGCTGCGCGATCGTCCTGACCGATCGCTCTACGGGCGCGCTGTACCGCGTGTATCTGAATCGCGTGAAGCGCGCCGAGGGCAGCGTCTGGCGGCGGGTGGCCTAGCCGCCCTGAAATGATATGGCCCTCGGCGGTCGCGTGCGTTAGGCTCGTGTGCTGCGTGTGTAGACCGCGCCGAGGCCCACGCCGCGCCGGTCAAGGAGACGGTAGAAGGTGGCGCGGTCGTACCAGTTGTCGGCCGCCTCGACCATCCGGTTCGCGACCTCCGCCGAGCGCAACCCTCGCGCGTCCATCGCCGCCCTAATGGCTGTGGCCAATGACATCGTGTCCTCCTAGCAGGCTCTACGAGCGCGCTGCCGCGGCGCGTGTGCCGTGTGTGCGATAGGGGCGCGTCTGGCCCGCTCCCCGCGCGGGGAGCGGGCCAGACGCGCCCAGAGGTCACCGGGATGGCTACGCGCTCTCAGGCGGCTCCATCGTGGTAGTCGCTCGGTCCGGGGACCACGTCCGGTCAGATCCGCGCCGGTCGGGTGTGCCCTCGGTCGCGTCCGTGCGCCCTCCCTTCTCGAACGTGTCGCTTGCCTCGCACCACCGAGCGAGGAGGTGGCTCTCATGCGCGACGCGCGCGTCGGTTCCCTCGGGCATGACCTCCTCGCCCCGTGTGTTGGCCGCGATGGCGCGCCCGAGCGCGGTGATGGTCTCGTCAACGACGCGCCGGCGGACCGGGATGACCCTCGCTACGGCGAGAAGCTCGTCGAACTTCTCCCCTGGCAGGCGCCAGTAGCCATGACCGAGGTCGCCGGTGACCTTGTGAGTATGGACGGCCTGGCTGAGGTCCGCGAGACAGCGCGCGGAGTCGGCCAGAGCGCCCGCCTCGTCGTAGTCGTGG
>JAABUZ0100006219.1_pt1 | contig 15073 bp, 9 predicted proteins | sample 5562091 | NCBI WGS metagenome assembly JAABUZ01 (sample SAMN12813069, study PRJNA571459) | rock metagenome | isolation source: Antarctica rocks | place: Antarctica: Victoria Land, Linnaeus Terrace sud | collected 2015-12-21 | reverse complement strand
ACCACCATCCAGGGAGCATCCTCCGTGTCGTCGAGCAGGCTCGCCAGGAGCGCCTGATCATACCGCAAGCGGGGCAGGGTCTCCATCGGACGGGCCTCCCTTCTGACGTGGGTGTGAAGGTATGCGTAGGGTTAAGGTACCACGGCGGGCACCCGCCCATCCATGAGTCTACTGACGACATTGGCAGCCAGGGTGTATCGGGGAGACCTCGCTCTGGCTTCGCCGTCTCGCTCCATGTGTGGAGAAAGACCAGGGAGGGGACTGGCGGCGTTATCGCGGGACGCCCACGGCGTCAAGGAGCATGTGGTCGCCGGTTCCACCAGCAGTGAGCACGAGTCGCTTGCCCGTCGCGGCATCATACAGCCCAATCTCCGGCACCAGTGGCTGATCGGCGGCGCCTGTCGGGCGCAGGATGACGTAGGTGTCCTTCAGCACCTCGCCGGGCAGCCAGCCGCTGGTTGGGGCCCCGCCTTCCAGTGGCTGGCTGTCGCGCTGTGCCACAATCCGGTTGTCGGTACCGAGCAGATGCACAAAGACAGTCAGATCCACGGCAGGCGTGGTGATCGCCTGCCAGTACAGCGTCAAGGTAACCGCGGGTCCTGTGCTCCCGGCGCCGCTGTCCAGATCGTAGCCAAGGAGGCGGATGGAGTCGCCGAAGACGGCGTTGGTCTGGTGCTGTGGCGAAGGGATTGCATAGGTGCGAGGACGTTCGGTCACCTCGACGCTCCCCAGCCGCACCGTGGCAGAAGGCGTTTGAGATCCCTCAGCAAACAGGCCCAGCACGATCTCGTATGTTCCGCCCTTCACGGTGGGCCCGATGTGCAGTCGTGGAAAGTCACGCACGGAGCGCCCCTCACTCCAACGTGGTGGTGGATACGCGGCACCTCCGGGCGGCATGGGGGTCCCCTGTGCGAGCGGTGTGCCATCGGTCCCTACAAGTGCAAGCGCTTCCATGAGCGGCGCGGGTGCCGCGACCTGTTGCCACACCAGCGGCACCTCCAGCACATCGCCCTGGCGTACCTGCTCGGGGATCGTCCCCCTCCCCACCAGCCGCACCCCTGCTATCGTCTGATCGAGCTTTGCGGCGACCGTGGGAGTCGCGCTGGAGCCGGGCAGCGGCGGGCTGATGGTGACAGCACCAAGCGGTACGTCGGCGCCCAGGGACTGTGTGTATCGGCTGGGCTGCTCGTCGAGCGTCCGGAGGCCAGCGCCCACGACGAGGGTATACCTGCCCGGCGGGGCGTCAGCGGGTACTGTGATCGCGTGGCCTGAGAGGATCTCCTGATCCTTCAGCCAGCCATTCGTCAGGTCGGCCTGCTCGTCAGCCGATACCCACGTCCGGCCCTCACTGTCCACCAGATGCACGTACAGTCCATAGTTCTGCCGGTCGGTTGCCGAAACCCGCCAGAGCAACTGGAGCGATGTGGCCGCTCCCGCCGCGATGGGGGCGGTGGGAACGGGATGTACCGCGCCGAGAAGCGTGAGTCGATCACTGAAGTGCGCGGTGATGGGCGCCGAGGGACGCCGCACGCTGGCCAGCGTGTCGGCGGTGAGGCGGTACACCACGAATGCGGTACCGCCTCCGGGGCGCTCTCCACGCAAGACGGGTATGGCGTCGGGGAACAGACGTGGAAATATTGGCTGGATGCGCAGATGGGGGTAGAGGAAAAGGACATCTCCAGCACCGGCGGCGGGCAAGACGAGGGCGCTGCTGTACTGCCGCACCCAGACACTCTGGCGGGTCTGCGGCATGCGGAACTGCACGGAAGGCATGGCATCAAGCTGGAAGATCATCCGTGTGGGATCCATCGTCGCGTAGGGCGATGCCAGCAACGCGCCGATACAGTCGTAAATGTCGCCATCGAAACCGAGCCACGTCTGCGGCGATTGTCCCCACCGCACAAACAGGTCGCGTGCCGTGGCGCCCGTCTGGAACAGGAGAAGGAACGCGACGACGACGCTGGCGACCTTGGCGCCATGCTTCTCCCACCTGCTCAGCCACTGACGGAACACAACGGCGCCAAGTGCCCACATGACAAAGACACTGGGAATCGCGGCACTCAACCGGGCAAAATAAGGACTTTCCTGTGCCAGTGCTGATCCACTCTCGATGATAAGCATCCAGAGGACGAGCCAGAGGTCGGGCATGAAGGGCTGCGTCGCGCTCGCGTGTATGCGGCGCACCAGACGCCAGCACAGTACGCCCAGACCACTCAACCAGAGGGCGGCATTCAGCGGATCAAAGATAGGACGGCCCGGCACGTTCTGCCGGAAGTTGTCGTCCCCGTGGATAAAGAAGCCCCCAAATGTGCGGAGCAAACTTTCGCCCAGCCCCATGTGTTTGCCGATGATGGTCGGGTGCTGGTTGAACACGGATACCTGCGCGATGCGGCCCGCGAACTGGTCGGGGTGGGCGAGCAGGTAGGCGCCAAGCGGGGCGACGAGGACGACGGCGGTCAGGGCAGCGAGTATGCCAATGCGAAATGCGCGCCATCGCCACGTCGTCCCGTTCCGGGATGGGCGTAGCAGCAGTACGCTGTATCCGACGAGGAGGACCACGGCCATGAGGCGCATCGACAGGTAGGTGTACAGTCCACACGCGAGCCAGAAGCCCGAGAGACATGCCTGGCGCCGTGAACCGGTACGGAGCGCACGGCCCGTCGCATACATGCAAAGCACAACAAACAGCGGCACGGCACCAGCACGCAGGCCGATGCGCGTCAGCGCCAGGTGCCAGAACGACGTGCCCATGGCCGTCATTGCCAGCAGCCCCACCCAGCGACCATACCAGTCACGGCCAAGGGCATAGGTGGCGGCCAGCGCAAGGATGCCAAAACAGGCCATGGGGAAACGGAGCGCGAAGGCTGTTGGTCCCAGTACGAAGACCGACAGCGCCTGGCTGTAGATAAACAGCGGTTCACGTCCGTTGTTGCGCGGGAAAAAGATGGCAAGGTGGCCCGACAGGATGTCGAGCACGTCTTCCCCGTTTTCGGTCTCATCGATCATCAGGGCGGGCGGGGGATGTGGCACCATCCAGAGGCGCAATGCAGCACCAAGCAGCAACGCGGCCACCACCAGGATCACCCAGCCGAGGCGTGCGATTCGGTGATCTTCGGACACAGGTGACAGGATCTCTGCGGGTGCGCCGATGCCCACAACGTCACGCTTCACCGATGGTGCCATCTTCCTGTCGTGTCCACCTTGTTCTCCGCTCTCAGCGCGTGCCGTTATCAGCGCGTACCATGATACGGTTCATGCGACTGACATAGCGGAAAGGCGCTCCATGGAGATCACATTCCTCGGTACGGCTGCGGCGGAAGGCTACCCCGCAATCGCATGTAGCTGTGGCAACTGCACAGTTGCGCGGAGGCGACGCGGGCGCGACCTGCGCAAACGGAGCCACGCGATGATCAACCGCGATCTGCTGATCGACCTCGGTCCTGATCTGCTCTGGTCGGTACAGGAATACGGCATCGAGCTGCACCGTGTGGAGCATGTCCTCCTCACCCACGGACACTCCGATCACCTCCTCTTGAGCAATCGGGAGTTTCGAGGGCCGGGCTTCGTCCCTGAGGGTCTGCCCGACTGGGAATTGCGGGGGTCGGAGGCGTCCCTATCATCCATTCTGGCACTCTCGGCACTCGACCGCATCAGGCTCCGACCACGACCGGTGCGTGCATTTGAGACGTTTCCGCTGGGTGCGTATACGGTGACGGCGCTCCGTGCCCGGCATGACCCGGCCCAGGAGCCGTTGTTCTACGCAATTCGGCATGGTGACGCCGCCTTGCTCTATGCGACGGATAGTGGACCCTGGTTTCCGGAGACGTGGTCGGCGCTCGAAGAGCTTGGAGCCGGGGGCGTTCGTTTTGGCGTCGCGATCATAGAAGCTACCAGCGGTACGGCGCGTCGGCCACCCGATGCGCCACCGGGCATGCATATGGGATTTAGAGATATGGCCGAGCACATGCAAGGTCTACGGGACCGAGGGCTCGTGCGACCGGACGCTCGCATGATCGCGCACCATTTTTCACACAACGCTGTCCCACCGTACGATGAGACGGCCTCCCTTCTGGCCCCAGAAGGTATTGTGCCAGCCTATGATGGGATGGTCGTGGAGGTGCCCGGACAACGTGCGTAGGCCGATTTCAGGCGATTAGCACGCGGCGTCTGGCGACCAAACAACACAACGGGGACGGATGACGCGCCGTTGCGTCATCGGCCCCCGCTGTTGATTCGCTGAGCACATCCAGACGTCCCTACCGCCGCGCCGTCAGCACGTACCGGGAGGTTCGTTCGCTCGTGTGTAGCATAGCCGGTTTGCTACACGTTTTGCTCCACAGAGCGCACACGTAAGCCGAAAGTACTAACGCCCTGGCGATCCGATGGCACATGGGGTGCTATCTGAAGTGGAAGCGTATCCTATCGCTCGCATGGGCAGGCGCCCGCCATGCTGAGGAAGCCGAGAAAGAAGTGACCTGTGCCGCGTGACTTGCCCCTCGGGAACGGAAACCTGCTCGTCAACTTTGACGCCACGTTTTCACTCCGAGATCTGTACTTTCCTTACGTGGGGCAGGAGAACCACACCGTTGGCGGCACCTGCCGCTTTGGCGTGTGGGTCGAGAACCATTTTTCGTGGGTTCACGATCCTGAGTGGCAGCGGTCCATGGAGTACGAGAACGATACCCTTGTCACGCGGGTCACACTCCGAAATGCACGGTTGGGTCTTCACCTCCTCTGTACCGATGCGGTTGACCCACACACGAATCTGTTCGTGCGACGGGTGGACGTGACTGATTTTTTTGATCGGCTGCGGCATGTTCGGCTCTTTTTCCATTTCGATGCCCATCTGTGGGGGCACAACGTCGGGGACAGTGTCTATTTCGACCCGCGCCGACGCGCGATCGTCCACTACAAGGGACGACGCTACGTCCTCCTGAACGCGATGACAGATGATGCCGTGGGGCTGGCCGCGTACGCGACCGGTACCAAAGGCATCTACGGCGCGGAAGGCACCTGGCGCGACGCGGAAGATGGTCGACTCAGTGGCCATGCGGTGGCACAGGGATCGATAGATAGTGTCGGCGCATGTCATCTGACCGTGCAGGCCAACGCGACGAACGAAGCATACTTCTGGCTGGCGGTGGGCAAGAGCGCTGATGATGTCCATACGCTTGACGCACTGATTCGCAGCGCCTCACCCGATGCCATCATCCGCCGCACCCGGGAATACTGGCGGCGCTGGGTGCAGCGTGGTCGCCTGCCCGTTGATCACCTGCCCGAGGATATCCGCTCGCTGTACCAGCGAAGTTTCCTGATCCTGCGGACACAGATCGATAACCGCGGTGCGATTGTGGCCGCGAACGACGGCGAATGCCTCCAGTTTGGCCGTGATACCTACAGCTACGTCTGGCCACGCGACGGCGCGCTCGTCGCCGATACGCTCATCCGTGGCGGCTTCAGCGAACCATCACGACGCTTTTTTGAATTCTGCCAGGAGAGCATCCTCGAAGATGGGTATCTACTCCACAAATACAATCCCGATGGCTCGCTCGGTAGTTCGTGGCATCCGTGGGTTGACCGCGACGGCAGAGAAGAGTTGCCAATTCAAGAGGATGAGACGGCGCTGGTGATGTGGGCATTGTGGTCCCACTACACTGCCTTTGAGGACCTGGAGTTCGTCCGCCCCCTCTACGAGGCACTGATCCGCCGTCCGGCGGAGTTCCTGCTTCGCTACCGTGACCAAGTGACCGGCCTTCCACTGGCGTCGCACGACCTCTGGGAAGAGCGACGCGGTGTCCACACCTTTACCGTTGCGTCGGTGTGGGCCGGGCTACGGGCTGCCGCTTCCTTCGCCGATCTGTTTGGCGACATCGATCTTGCCTTACGCTGTGACGTTGCTGCCAGCCAGGTGCGCGACGGCATGCGCGCGTATATGCGGAATCCGGAGGGGGGATTTGTCCGCGCGCTCCATCGCAGTGAGACGGGTGTGCTGGTACAAGACACGGTCGTCGACGCGAGCATGGCGGGCTGCTTCCTGTTTGGCATGTTTGCGCCAGATGACGTGGATGTGGTGCGGACGATGCACGCAATTGAAGAGAAGCTCTGGTGTTCACGCGGGATCGGCGGCATCGCTCGCTACGAGCACGACTACTACTGTCGCATGACGGAAGATGCTCCGGGCAATCCATGGATCATCTGCACGCTGTGGCTGGCCTCGTGGTACACAGCGACGGCACAGCAGCTCGACGACCTTGTGAAACCGCTTGCACTGCTGCGGTGGGCAGTGGACCGAGCGGAACGGAGTGGTGTGCTGGCAGAGCAATTTCACCCGCTGACGGGGGCGCCGTTGAGTGTCGCGCCGCTGACATGGAGCCATGCATCGTTTATTTCGGCTACCCAGGATTACCTGGAGAAGTGGAGGGAACTCTCGGCACGATCTCGCGCGCTGGACGCCCCACATCGACCTGCGGTTGAACGTGGCCCTGTTCCGAAGGATGATGTGATGCCGCCGGAAGTGGCCCGGAGGATGGAGGAGTTCCTGACCGCGGCCAATGGTGCGGCAGAAATGTCCGTGCCTGTTGTGGAGACCGCGTCATCAGGGGAGGTTGAGGCGGCTGTTGGCGAGTAAAGCGGCGCCTTCACCTTCTACCAGTGCCACCGCGGCAGCGATCACCCGTGCTTTGGCCTCCGCGAACGGCTGACCGGTGATGGTACAGCCTGCGGCGTGCAGGTGACCTCCGCCACCGAACTGTCGAACGATGTCGACAGCTGAGAGATCATCGTCGGTACGGATACTGATTCGCGTTTCCTCGTCGTTCTCTTCACGGATGAGCAGGGCGACACGTACGCCCTCGATCCCCAGCAGATAGGCGGCACGCCCGTTGAGGTCGTGATCGGTGCCCCCGGTCTCGTTCAGAAACAGGCGGCGGACCGTGGCACAGGCGACCTGACCATGTGCATGGAACTCAAGGGTGGCCAATGTTCGTCCCCACAGTGCGGCTGCCTCCTTCCGACGCGTCCGGAACAGCCGGCTTGCCAGTGAGCCAATCTCAGCACCAGCTTCGAGCAGGCTTGCGGCACGGCGCAAGAGCCGCGGCGTTGTGGTGCCCAGTTGAAAGGACGCGGTATCGGTGAGCATCCCGGTGAGGAGCGTGGTGGCCAGGGCGGCATCAACCGGAACACCCAGTGCTTCAACGACGTCGGCCACAAGTTCCGCCGCCGCCGCGGCGGAAGGATCAATGAATGCCAGAGCATGAGACGCCACCGGATTCTGGTGGTGGTCGATGACGACGAGGTCGGCTCGGGGAAACTGGGGGGTACCATCAGCGTCAAGCAGCCCCGCTCTACTATGGGAAGCGCAATCGACCAGCACCACGACATCGGGATCGAGCGCAGAAATATCCTGATCCAGGAGCACAACGGTATCGCTGCCTTCGAGGAACGCAAGATGCGGAGCGACAGGTTCATGTGCCAGGACCACGGTTGCAATGTCCAGGCGTCGGAGTGCGGTGGCGAGACCAAGCGCACTGCTCCACGCGTCACCATCGGGGCGGACGTGGGATGCGATGACAGGATGGCGGGCACGGCGCAGACGCGACGCAATGACGGTGGCCCACGCCGCCCGCAATCGTTCATCCACTCGCGTCGCTGTCCCCCATCACCAGTGGCAGGAGCTGCGGATCATCACGTATGTGGTCGAATTGAGCGGTCAGCGGTATCTCAGGCACGAGCGCCCCGTCGTGCCCCCCCATGACGCCGACTGCGATAGTGGGCGGAAACGACGTATCGACGCGTTCCAGTACCGCCTGCACGACGGGATGTCCGAGATCAAGCGAGTAACGGGGGCTTTCTCCTGGCTGAAATCGTTCTGGCAGCACAATTCGCTCCTGCTGCAAAATCGACAGCCAGAGATCGGCCTGTTGTTGTGTCATCCCGTCGATCACCAGCAGGTCGGCTGATACGCTTCCGAGTTGCTGCCGATACTGTACCAGTCGCAGAATAAGACGGTCTCTTTCCTCAAGGATCTGGCGGATGGCTGGCGCGTCGCGGCGGATACTGGCGCCTCGAGTCGGGTAGGGACGATGCGGGTTTGGATACTCCTGCACCTCCAGTTCACCAGACGCCTGCGACGCGCGCAGCACATATTCGGCTTCTTCGCGTCCGAACGGTAGCAGCCGCTGGCGCAAGGTAATGACCGGCGCCCAGGATAGTTGAGACCGCGTGGTAAAGCTATCGATCGAGACGACCATGCGACGACGCATATCATCCAGCAAATGCTGGCGCGCCTCGTCGCTCTGCACCGCGCTATCAATCGCGGGGGGAACGGTGGCGATGGAGTCGGGTCGCAAATCGACGAGATCGGTGGGTTCCTGTGCCGATGTGGGAAGCGTCAGCGCGCTCACAAGATCGGATGGATTCCGGTGATGTGGCCGCTTGGACAGGACGATCCAACCTTCAGAAATCAAAAAGTTGATCCATTGCGCCCGTCCGTCTGCGTCAAGTTGCAGCCATGGCACAGTGAGCTCCGAATCTCGCGCCATGCCCAGTGACAGGTAAGAGAAGGCCACATACGGCATCCGCGTGAGGTGGAACTTCAGAATTGCCAGAATACGCGCCGGAACCAGGCGCGCCGCGGCGACGACGATATGTTCGCTATTGGGCCGACACGCCCACGTAAACTGGTCAGGGTAGTTCGGATTGGGATTCGCTATGCGCTCGCGCAGGATCACCCCCAGCGCCATGGCTTGACTGAGTACGACCCGTGATTCCGTCTCGTCGTGACCGAACTCACGAAATCGGCTCAGTTCGGCCGCGAGCCGGGCCTGCGACACCCACTTCCAGTCATTTCGCCGGAGCAGGTCGTCGGCTATCAGCGCGAGTTTTGTCCAGAGCGATGGCCGACTCGCTTCGAACGCGTCGAGCGGAGGTGCGACAGCGTGGTTCACGACGTCACTCGGCACATGATCGGACGGTTGGTCAGCTCTGCGGATAAGTGGCACAAAGTTCTGGATGTATTCCACGGGAGCAACGCGGGAGAGCGCCGGACTGGTGGAGCCATCGACCCCCCATACCGTAACTTCAAAGCCACGGCTGCAGAGCGTCGTAATGATCGGCAGAAAGTCACGGTCACCGGTGGCAAGCACGAAATGCGCGGGTGGTTCGCGTTCGAGCAGATCACGAATGTGCTCCACGATGCGCATGTCAGCCGTATTCTTGCCCGAGACGTTCACCAGGTACCGCGTCTCGATGCCGTGCATTTCGAAGATACGCTGGGCATCAGCGGTGACCACGCGGCCCGTGGCATCGATCATTGGGGGGAGACGCTGCCAGTCCGCGTAGGCGTACGACTCTCGGATCTGCCCATACTGTTGTGCTGTCTCAAGAAAGCTCCGCGCGATGGTCGCCGGATCGACCACGTAGCCCTGGTTTCGCAGACTAATGGTGACATTTTCAAGGTCAATAAAGAGGGCTACCGTCATCGTTTGCATGTCCAGCAACTCTTCAAGCGTGAGCGTGGCCACGGAGTCTGGAAGGTCTTCATCTGGGACGGGCGGGAGCCAGAGGCGCACCTCTGCCGCAAGGCCGACCTCCGTGACGTCCCGCACGAATGTGCTGTCGCCAGTCACCAGAACGACGACCGCTGGCGTCTCGCCCGGTTCCTGTTGCTGCATGAGATTGAGCATGATCTCGCGGGTGACCTCACGCGTATCCCCGCCCTCAACAATGTCGTAGCCTTCCTCGGCAAATGCGTCGCGCAGCGGATCAATGGCGTAGCCGCTTTCTTCGGAAGGCGCGTCGTGCCCCCAGCGAGCACATGCAACGGCCCGCAGTGGCGCACCCAGCACACGTGCGGAGCGACGAAGGCCCTGGGCGAGCGTGCCAGGACTGACCGGCACAGATTGGCGACGAAAGCGCTCGTGGATATCGTCAACATCAACCACGAGCATCACACTGCTCATACATGGTCTCCAACCGGCGAGACTTCTGCTGCCTGCCCGGTACTGGCAGCTTCGGTCGCACCCACATTCTCAAACAACACACTGTTCATTACGTGTGAACCATACTGTAACACAAAGCCATGCTTCGCATGCAGAGCAACCATGCCGAGTATGATTTCGCCCGGATGGTAGGATAGCAAAGGCGACGAGAGCAGAGCGAACACGCGCAGAGATATGGGGGCTTGATGATGGCACGTCCACGGGTGCTGGTGACGGGAGCGACGGGATATATCGCTTCGCAACTGTTGCCCACGTTTCGCAAACGGTATGACCTGACGCTGGTCGACGCTCGTGCGCAGGACCGCAATGGCCAGCCTGTGGAGGGTGTGACCGTCGTCGATCTGGGGGCTACGGAGCCTGCCTCGTATCGCCACCTGTTTGAAGATATCACGGCGGTCGTACATCTCGCATACAAACACGGCAACAAGGACGATCTTCGCCAGGGTTACCTGGACGAACGCGATAACGTAGATCTGGCGTTCACGATCTATCACGCGGCCCTGGAAGCAGGGGTGGAACGTGTTGTGGTTGCCAGTTCGAACCACGCCGCCGACTGGTACGAGACGCTCATCCGCGCAAACAAACTTGAAATGCTCGGCCCCTATGACCGGGCACTCAGCGACAACTGGTATGGCTGGGCCAAGGAGGCGTATGAGCATGTAGGCTTCGTCTTCGCGTGCGGATCACTGGGACGCAAGCTTCCGGTTGTGCAGATTCGCATCGGTGCCCCCAGAGAGATTGACGTTGCTTCCTTTCAAGATAACCCGGTCGGGTACAAGCGTGATCTGGGTGCGTATATTAGTCCCCGGGACCTGGCGCAACTGTTCTGTCGGTCCATCGAGACGCCCGCGCTTGAGAATGAGCATGGTATTCCGTTTCAGATCTTTTATGGGATATCCAACAACAGCCGTTCCTTCTGGAGCATCGCCAACGCCCGCCGCGTGATCGGCTATACTCCTGAGGATGATTCTGAAGTGCGCTATCACGACGATATTGCCGCTTTCCTTACGGGCGAACCCGGCAAGCCTGGAAAAGTTGCTGGCTAGCACTCCCATGACCATCCGGTACGCATCTTGAAATAGGAAAGATGTGCCATTTGCGATTACACGAATCCATGGGATACTAAAGAGATAGAGTCAGCGCTCGACGGGATGGCGACGTCCATCGGAGCCGTACGGAGGTGGAATGAACGCCAAGCGAACCCCAACACCCTGGGTCCAGGATACCGGCGAGGGTTATCCTGCTGACCGTCTGCTTGAGGCCCTGCGTCGGCTTCTCGGTGGCCTGATGCCGCGACCCTCGCCCGTTCCCGTTCCCATCCCAATCCGAGCTGATCGATAACCTCGTTTATCGCGTTTCGCCCTCCTGTCTGTTTGCAGGCACCGTGAGGTTGCAACTGCGGCATCCTGTTTGCGGCGTGCGCCATCGCCTGATGGTCCGACTCCTAGCGTTTCTGGCGCTGCTCTCCCTGCTGCTGTCGAGCATGCCCGATCGAGTGCTGGCGGAAGACCGTGAATTGGATGAATTCCCCATCCCCAATGGTTACTACTACAGTCAGGCGGGGGGTGGCGACCCATCCAACGGCTATACCATCACGAACAGTGGCGGCATCGCGTTGTGGGACGCATTTCAGTCGCTTGGCGGAGTCGCTAGCCTCGGATACCCGGCTTCACAGCGCTTTCTCTGGAATGGGTTCGTCGCGCAGACGACCCAGAAGGCGATTCTGCAATGGAACCCGGATCGGCAGCAGGTTGATGTCGTCAACACGTTTGATGTGCTGTCGGAACTCGGGTATGACCCCTGGCTCATGTCCACGAAACAGACACCCCCGGCCTTTGACAATGGCTCCGATGACGGGAAGACCTGGAACCAGATCGTAGCGCGCCATCTCGCCGAACTTGACTGGAACCCCGCTATTAAGGCGCGGTACTTCGCCGACCCAGATCCCGTGGTGCATTTTGGCCTCCCGCAGTCGTATGCGGATGAGGGCAACGTGTTGGTTGTTCGGTGCCAGCGCGCCGTCTTTCAGCAGTGGAAACAGGATGTGCCGTGGGCGCGGGCCGGCCAGGTGACGCTCGCGAACGGTGGCGATATCGCGAAGCAGGCGAACCTCTTGCCACCCGACGTGCTGGCCACCGAGTCGGCGGCAGCGCTGCTGGTCGCTCCCCTGGATGTCCCGCTCTCACTGACACCCGACCAGGCGACGCAGGTGAGGGCGGCTGCGGGTGCCATGCTTCCAGCGGTGGTACGGATCGTGTCCGCGCTCGACACCCGTGACGAGGCGATTGGGTCGGGCGTGATCATTGACACACAGGGCCTTGTGCTTACGAACGCGCATGTCATCGAGCGAGCCGTCCAGATCAGCGTGGCGCTGCCAGATGGGCGTACCGTGGGCGCGTCGGTCGTCGGGCAGGACGTGCTGTCAGATATCGCTCTCCTGCGTATTCCCTCTGGTGGATTACACGCGGCCGTGGCTGGAAATAGCAGCACGCTTCGCGTGGGCAGTCTTGTCGTTGGTCTTGGTTTTAGCGAACGTTTTCCGTCACCGCCGATGATCCGCGTCGGAACCGTGACCCGCCTCAATGATGATTCATCGAGTGCCGCATCGGTGACCTATGTCGATAATAACCTGTATATCCAGCCGGGAGACAGTGGGGGGCCGCTGTTCAATCTCCAGGGCCAGGTGCTCGGTATCAATGAAGCCATCACCTACAGCAGACCGGGGCGAGACCGGTTCACCAACTACTCGGTGACCATTGAGTCGGCACGGTCGCTTGCCAATCGGTTGATTGCTGGAGATGGACGTGTTGTACGGCCGTCCCTCGGTGTCACGATCATTCCTATGGACCCTGGTGTCGCGGAGCAGGTCGGGTTGCCCTACGTGCCCGGCCTCCTGGTCACCAGAGTGCCGTCGGGCTCCGCGGCTATTGCCATCCTCCGGCCAGGGGATGTGGTGACATCGATTGATGACACGGCGACACTGACGACAGGAGCACTGGCGACCGTGCTCGGACGCCACCGACCGGGCGACCGGGTGGACGTGACGGTGGTCACGACTACGGGAAGGCGCGCGACGGTTTCGCTCCCCCTGACACCCGCATCTGAGGGCTGATGCGCTGGCATGTAGCTTGCGAACGGTGTTGTGCGTAACGAACTCATTCACTCGGTGTTCCAAGACACGGAAACGAGCACGAATTAGTCGGTCGCACCGGTATGGACGTGCGGTATCCGTGGGTCGTTCGTGGTGGACCGGCGAGGGCTTAGCACATATGGTCATGCTCTCCGAGTTGCGACGGCAGGTCGTTATCGACGATCGGGATCGCAAGGGTCGCTTTCTGGATATGGCGGTGGACCTGGCAACCGGTGATTACCCCACGCTGACGCGCATCTTTTACCAGGGCCTCGACGGGACGCAGGTTGAAGTGCCGTGGGATGCCGTCAAATCCTCCGACTGGGGAAACGGTGGTGGCGTCCACATCCACGACCTTGCCGCGGGACGCCCTGCGCCGAACGAATCGTTGCGTGGCGCCGTGCTGTTGAAGCGCGATGTCCTCGACTCGCTGGTCCTTGATATTTTGAATCGCCAGACGATGCGAGCCAACGACCTGTGGCTTCGCGAACAGAACGACCGGCTCCTGCTCGCGGCTGTGGACGTCAGCCCGTGGGCCGTCATCCGACGGCTCGGTCGTGGAAAGCTCGGGCACGGTACCGATACACACCTTGTCGACTGGAAATATATCGAGTTTTTACGTGGAGATCCCCGAGCGGCCGCTGCCGGCCGGGACTACCACCGGCGTGTCGCAAGCCTACCTGCCGTGGAGATCGCACGATTGGTTGACGCGATGCCGTACCTGCATGCGGCCGAAATGCTGACACTGCTGCCCGATCCCATTGCAACAGATGCACTAGAAACCATGCTCCCGGAACGCCAGCTGCAAGTGTTTGAAGAACTGGATGAACAACAGGGGAGCCGATTGCTGGGGCTTATGGCGCCTGACCGCGCGGCAGATCTGCTGGGTCACCTGAAACAGGAACAGGCACAGACATACCTGGATCTGTTGCCCGCACGCGCATTGCGGCGCGTCGTCGCGTTGCTCCAGTATCCCGACGACACCGCGGGGGGCATCATGACGAACGACATCGTCGTCACGACCGTCGGTATCACGGCCGGCGAAGCGCGGCGAACGCTGGCTGATCGGTTGAAGGAACCAGACTTTGTCTACTATATCTACGTCGTGGGTGACGAAATGAGCAACCGACTCTGCGGGGTTCTGACGCTGCGAGACCTGTATATCGCCCGCGACGACCAGCGCATCGAAGACATCATGCATGCCCATCCCAAGGCAATTGGTCCCCTGGACAAGGCCGTCGACGCGGCCAGGCGCGTGGCCGATGACCACTTTGCTGCACTGCCTGTTGCCGATGCCGAAGGACGGCTCCTAGGAGCCATAACCGTTGATGGAGCGATGCCGCAGATCGCCCCGGAAACGTGGCGCGACCAGGCGCCAAGGATCTTCTCATGAGTCTCCTCCCGTCGGAGGTTGAGTCCGCTCCACTGCATCGACCACGACCCGGCGGCGATGTGCATGCACCGGTCCGGAGGCCCTGGTCGGGCACGCCCGGCGTCCGCATGACGGTCCGGGGCCGCCGCATGACACTGTTTGGCCTGACCCGCCCACCCACGGGCATCTTCTTCTGGCTCGCGATGTTCGGTCCCGGTTTGATCGCCGCGACTGCCGGTGACGACGCGGGCGGCGTCGCGACCTACAGCCAGGTCGGGGCAAAGTACGGGTATGAACTGCTCTGGGTGATCGTTCTCATCACGGTGTCGCTTGCGGTGGTGCAGGAGATGTCGGCGCGACTGGGTGCGGCAACCGGGCGTGGTCTGGTCGATCTGATTCGCGAGCGTTTTGGCATCTATTGGGCGTTGTTCGCGGTGGCCGTGGTGCTGCTTGCGAACGGGGGCGTCCTGGTGACGGAGTTTGTGGGGATCGGGGCCGCCGCCGAACTGTTTGGCCTCAGTCGGTACATTGTGATTCCGGTTGCCGCCGCACTGGTGGGCTATCTGGTGATTG
>JAABUZ0100006218.1_pt1 | contig 15073 bp, 20 predicted proteins | sample 5562091 | NCBI WGS metagenome assembly JAABUZ01 (sample SAMN12813069, study PRJNA571459) | rock metagenome | isolation source: Antarctica rocks | place: Antarctica: Victoria Land, Linnaeus Terrace sud | collected 2015-12-21 | reverse complement strand
GCAACGTGTCCAGGGTGTCATCGACCGGGGCGGCGGTGCGCCCGTCGGTGAGGCTCTTGTTGAACTTGAGCGCGCCCATCAGCTCGTCGATGATCTCCTCGCCCATGCCGTCCTTGATGGCGTCGGAAACGCACGTCGAGAGATGGTTGCGCAGGAAGATCTGCTGGACCTTCTCCAGGCTGGACTGCACAGCGGAAAGCTGCTTCATCAGATCGACGCAGTACGTCTCGTCGTCCACCATGCGGCGCACGCTCTCCAGGTGGCCCGCCGCGATCTTCAATCGCAGCGCCGCCTCTTTCTTGTATTCCGGTTTCACAGGTCCTCCCGCGCGCCCCTCGGCGTTTATGCCCCATGCTCCCATGGAGTATCTCCATGGATACTATAGCACCCCACGGGGGGTGGGGTCAAGGGATATGGACGTGGGCGGTGGACCTGCTGTCCTAGCTCCCGTCGCCATCCGAGGTTGTTTTGGCGTCGGATGGTGACGGGAGCTAGGACAGGCATCGCTCGACTGCGGCGCGTCACATGTGTTTCCCAGGGCCGGGGCTCACTTGAGTGGTAGACCCATCCACACATGTAGATTCTAGTTGTCAAGATGCTGCTGGCGAATTCACTTTGGGGCCGTTTCCAAGCGTGGAATCTAGCTTGCAAGGAGCATGATCGAACCGTTCACACGGGTGCGCGGCTAATTCGCCAGCAGCATCTTGTCAAGATGCTGTTGGCGAACCCTCCACCACGAATTTCGGACGCGTCAAACTACGTGTGGTCACGCGTGCCGCCAACTTGCCCACGAGGTGCTATTAAGGTTCGCCAGCAGCATCTTGCCTACCTGTAATCTACCCACACAGGCACAGCGCTCCCGTGCATGGAGACGGGCCGGCCTCCGACGCTCCCCACCGTCCTACACCGGCAGTTGGAAGAGGGTCGCCAGCCGCAGGAAGACGCCAGCGTAGACCATGACGCCCATCGTCACGAGGAGCGCGCCGGCGACGAGATTGATCGCACCAAAGTAGCGGTTCACGCGCCGCAGCCGCTCCGCGAGACCCTGCACGAAGACGGCCGCGACCAGGAAGGGGATGCCCAGGCCAGCGGAGTAGGCGACGAGCAGGAGGACGCCTTGTCCGAGCGTGGCCGTGTTGCCGGCCAGCAGGAGGATGGAGCCCAGCATGGGTCCGATGCACGGCGACCACCCGGCCGCGAACGCCAGGCCGAGGGCGGCACTACGCCCCAGGCCAACCCCGACCATGGGATCAACGCGCGCGCGGCGCTCCCGATACAACCACGAGACGCGCGGGAAGCCGGCCGTGTGCAGGCCGAAGAGCACGATCAGGATGCCCGCGACGTGGCGGAGCAGCAGGAGATGCGTGCGCAGGAGCACGCCGAGCACGCTGGCCGAGGCGCCCAGGGCCACGAAGATGACGCTGAAGCCCGCCACGAACGCGGCCGCGTGCAGCATGATCAGGGCGTGGGATGGCTGGGCACGGACGGCCGTGACCGCGCCTGTGCTTGTGGGGGACGCGAGCGCCGCGACGGTCGTCCCGCGGCCGGCGATGCCGGCGAGGTAGGACAGGTACATCGGGACCATGGGGAGGCAACACGGCGAGATGAACGAGACGAGGCCCGCGACGACGGCGAGGCCGAGTTCGATGGGGCTCACGAGGCGCGGGTCTCCCGAATCAAGCGCGCGAGGGTCTGGTCGTCCGGGAACGGCTGGGCGTACTTCTCGGTGATGAGCCCGCGTCGCGTGATGAAGAACGACTCGGGCTGCCCCGTCGTGCCGTACTCGATGTCCATGGCACTGGTGTCCCACACGTTGGGGTACGTGATGGCGTACCGGCGCAGAAAGTCGCGCGGCGTCGCGGACTGCGGATCGTCGATCTCGTCCACGCCCACGAAGACGACGCCCCTATCCTTCCAGGCGCGCCACTGGCGTTCCAGCAGGGGCGCTTCCTCCTGGCAGGGAATGCACCCCGACCACCAGAAATTAACCATGACCGTCTTGCCGCGCAATGCCGCGAGGTGTAGCGTGCCGCCGCCATAGAGCGGCAGCGTGAAGTCAGGCGCGGGCCGATCGAGCACCCGCAGGGGATCGACCGTCGCGGGGCGCAGGACAGCGACCAGGAGGAGAACCATGAGGACGGCGACGCCGCCGGCCGACCCCCAGAAGATAGCCCCTCCGCGTCGCCGTCCTGGCAGGGGGACGCCGTCCTCGAGCGCGCCAGACACCGGCATCGCCGCGTTCGTCACATCCATCTGTCCCGACTCCTGTCCCTGGTGGTCCCTACTAATGGTGCGCCGTCGTTGGTAGGGAGCCGGTCGTCGCGTCCGTGGCCTCTCGTCCCGGCCCGCACCCAGATGAGAGCCACCCCGCCCCGCCCCTGCCATCCCGTGCCCGCTCATCCCGCGTCGCACATCCACTCGGTTGGGGGTCGCCGACCTTGTCTCCTCTCATCACGGCCCTGTCCCCCCTCACGATTCCAGGGACCGGATCGCCGCGGCCACACGGCCTGACGTCGGCGCGTCGACGTACGCGCGCACGTCGACGCGTTGGTCGATCAGATAGAGTCCCAGCGAGTGCGTCGGATCCGCCTCGGGGTGTCCCTTCACCGGCGGCGGGGCGGCCGCGACGTAGTAGGAATGCCAGACAGGGGTGAGCGCGGGGCGCGTGCCCATCAGATACTGCCAGCGCCGGTCCAGCCCCGCCGTTCGACCGAAGGCGACCGCCGCCCGGCGCGAGTCGCTCTCCGGTTCGACGCTGACCGTGATGAACTCCGCGCCGGCCCGTTGCCTCCCCAGCAGCGCCTCCACGCGGGCAAGTTGCCGCCCCTCGATAGGGCATTGCCCCGTACAGGTCACGCTGAGGAAGTCGAGGGCGACGACATGGCCGCGCAGGTCGGCCAGCGAGACGCGCTGCCCGCGCTGGTTCGTCAGCGCGAACGTGGGGGCGCGCCATTTTCCGGGCGGCCAGACGACGTCGGGCTGCAGGTAACCCGGCCCCGCCCAGGCCGCGTCCGGCGCCGACGGCGCCAACTGGCTTTGGGAGCAGTCAGCGGCGGCGAACAGGCCCCACCCGCACCGTAGTGTCGCCTCGTCGATCGGGCCAACCACGGCGCCGCGCACGCGCCCCGCCTCGTCGATGAAGACGCTCGTGGGGAGGCCGGCGACGTTATAGCGGTCGGCCACGTCCTGCCCTGCATCGAGGACCATAGGGTAGGTCAGGCCCATGCGCCGCGCCAGGGCGCGCGCCGCTGATGGGACGTCGCCCAGCGTATCGACGCCGACCAGGGCGACACCATTGGCCCGGTAGCGGCGATAGGCGGCCTCCAGGGTCGGCATCTCCTGCTTACAGGCCTCGCAATAGCTCGCCCAAAAATTGAGCAACACCGGATGGCCCTGCAGCGCCTTGAGCGAGAGCCGTCCGCCCCCCGAAAGTAGCGGCAACGTGAAAGATGGAGCGGCCATGGGCGCCAGAGGCGCTGTCGAGGGGAGCAGCATTGCCGACCCGAGCACGGTCAACGCCAGTGTTCCGGCCACGCCGACGACCGCCCGGCGCCATCGTCCGCGCCATCCGACTAATCTTGGTGTCATACACGTCCTTCATCGGGGCACGATACATCGACAGAGAGAATGCGGCGAAGCGCGGGACGCTGAGTGACACGTCCCCGTGCAGCTCCCGCCCTACGTCCCTCCGGGCCATGAGAAGCGCGTGGTCGGGGGCGCCCAGGGCGGCCCCACCTCCAGCGTGATCAGCGCGTGCGGCGTGAGCGGGATCGCGCGCGGATCGCCCGCGTAGGGACGGCCGTTCACGTAGGCGCGGACACTCTGGCCGTGCCTCGTCGTGACGGCGGCAACCTGCGTCTGGCTGAGCGGCTGACCCCAGATGTCGAAGAACTGCCCGAGGGTGTTCTGGTCCTGGGACGGCGACTCCACGTGGATCACGCCATCGGGGCTATGCGTGTGCAGAGCGAAGAGGCACCCCGTGGCATCGTTGATGCCCACGCCCTGAGGCACAGGGACGGGCTGGCCCGCGTTGTAGATATCCAGGTGCTGATGGGTGTGCGTCACGCTGCCCTCGCTCGAGACACACTGGATGCCGTCGATGGTGGGCGCGGCCTGCGCCCGGGTCGCGACGACGACCCCGACGAGCAGCACCAGCGCAACGATGCCTCCCCCGCCCCATCCGAGCCACGCGCGGCTCCGTCGGCGGCGTTGGCTCCTCAGCGCCTCCTCCTCGCGCTGGCGGCGCGTCCCCCGCTCCGCGCTCCGCCGCTGCTTCCTCGATCCCGCTGGCCCGTCCATCTTGTCCTCCGCCCAGCGTCGCCCCGCCGCGTCCGACGGCCCGCTACCCTGTTGCCTTCTCTGACACTGTGTCGTAGTATAGGGGGGAGCGAGCGCATTTGTCAACGACAAATCGTCGTAGATAGGCGGGCTAGTTGCGCGCCGGCGATCTGGCGGCGGATGGACGACCGGCCGATTGAGGGGGACGATGACCGACGAGGAGAGGACCGCGCCGCACCTGGGGGAGTTGGAGGCTGCGATCATGGACGTGATCTGGACCCATCACGCATCCACCGTGCGCGAGGTACGGGGCCATTTGCGGCGCACGCCCGCGCCCGGCTATACCACCGTGGCCACCATCATGACGCGCCTGGTCGACAAGGGCCTGCTACACCGCGCGCGGTCGGGGCGGACGGATCGCTACACCCCGGCCTATGGCCGCGCGGAGTTCGGCCGTCGCGCGGCGGCGGCTGCCGTCGACGAATTGGTGCAGGAGTACGGTGAGCTGGCGTTGGCCCAGTTCGCCGCGGCGCTGGAGGGGGCGGACCCGGCGCGCCTGGCGCGCCTGCGGGCGCGGTTCGCCCCGGGGGAGGACGCCCATGGCTAAGATGTTCCCGTCGTCGCTCCTGGCGCCGAGCGCCGCCGCTATGGTGGCCCTCCTCCTCTCCGGCCTGCGCGGCTACGGCATCGTCTGCACCGTTGTACCGGGAGATTGCCGCCCGGCCGGCGTGCCGTGGGCCATCTCCTGCGCGGCGCTCCTCGTGATCGCGCTGGGGTTGCTCGGTCTCGTCGCGCGCGCGGCGCTGGCCAGCGCCCGCCGGCAGCAGATCCGCACGCGCGACGCTCTGCGGCCACTGCTCGTCCTCCCCGCCGCTCCCGTGCCCGTCGACCTGGCGACGCTCCTGCGCGCGTCCGGCCTGACGGCGCGCACCCACCTCGTCGCCCTCGACACGCCGGTGGCTCTCTGCCACGGCTTGCTACGGCCCCGCCTGCTGCTCTCGACCGGCGCCTTCCGCGGGTTGTCCCCCGCCGAGGCGGAGGCCGTGCTGCTCCATGAGCGGGCCCACCTGCGCCGGCGCGACCCGCTGCGGTTGATCGTCGCGCGCGCCCTGGCCGAGGCCCTGCCGGGTGTCCCCGCGCTCGCGCGCCTGGCCGCGGCCTTACCCGTGGCGCAGGAACTGAGGGCGGACCGTGCGGCGCTGACGACCGTCGGCGCGGACGCGCTGGCGGGCGCCCTGCTCAAGGTGGGCGAGGCCCTCGGTCCCGCGCGCGGCCTGGACGTGGCCGTGGGGGCATTCGGCGCGCTCGACGCGCGCATCGACCAACTCCTGGGCGACGCGCCGACCGTCCCGGCCCCCTCCTCGCACGCGATCGCGGCGATCGCGGCGCTTGGGGTGGCGCTCGTCGGGATTGCCCTGCTGGCGGCCCTAATCCCGCCGCTGTGGTGCCTGGCGCTGGCCACGAGCCTGGTCTGGATCGAGGGAGGGCGTCGGGCGCCCAGGGGACGCGCGCCGCGGTAGGCGCCGGGTGGTAGGGACCCGTCCATGGGCAGGGGAGTGCGCGGCCTCGCCTGTGCGGCGTATCACGCCGTCATCGAGATGCGTCCATGGCGAGGGGGCTGTCCCCTCGTCGCCGAGTGGCGTGGGACCGGCACGCCGACCGTTGTCTTCCTGCATGGCCTGACCGTCTCCGGCCGCGACGGGGGGCGGGTTGCGGCGTCTCCCGGCAATGTCGGACCGCGGCTCCCGTTCGTGGACCTGCTCGGCTTCGGCCGCTCACCCTGGCCCCGCGTCGCCTCTATCACGGACGATCACCTCGCGGCGCTGGGGGCATGGCGGGCAGCCGCTGACCCGTCCCGTTACGCGCCATCTTCGTCCTCATCCTCGTCCCCGTCCCGTTCTTGCGCGAGGAGAGGTGTCAGGAGCACGACGGTCGGGGGCAGGTCCTCCTCATCCATCAGATCAGCAGGGAGCGGGCGGAAGAGGAATCCGTCCGCGCTGAGCGTGCGCCGGTCGCCTCGATGGACGATGGCCGCCAGGACGATCAAGGCCGTATTGCCCGCCAGCGCGAAGGGGATGCACGATGCGGCGCCGGCGAAGGCTATCGGGAACAACAGGGCGCCGATGGATCCCGCCACCGGCAGGGCGCCACAGGGGAGGGACGATGCGCCGAGCGCTGAACGTAGAACCAACGCGCCGGTCGCGAGGAGTATTACCGTGGCGCTGGTCAGGGTCATGAACCGCAGGAACAGGCCGATTGCCAGGTAGACGGCGGCGAAGGCGGAGAGCCAGGGCAGGACCACGGCCAGCGAGCCGACCACCGCGGGCGGGATCGGGTGGAGGGTGGCGACGCCCACGGCGATGAGGCGCGGCGTCCGGAGCGCGGCGAGGGTGAACAGCATCAGGGCGAGGGCCAGCGTCAGGCGCGCCGCCAGGGCCACCGCGTCGCGCCCTCGCCCATGCCGTCGGAACCGCCCCCGGATGATCGTCGCCATCGTTCTCGCCCTGTCCGTTGGTCTGTTCGCTGTGTCGTCGCGGGGCTGGAGGAAAGGGGGCCTTACCTCCGCACGTCTAGCGCGTCCCCATCATGCCGCGCGTGCGGGGCTCGCCGTACCATACCAGGCCTTCAGGTAGCCCTCCATCTTGGTGATCTGGGCGGACTGGTCGCGGATGATAGACCGGGCGAGCCCCTTGAGCTGCGGGTGCTGGGCTCGCGCAAGCGCATCGTGGGCCATGTCGATGGCGATCTGGTGATGCGGGATCATCATGCGGAGGAACATGCGGTCGGTCGTATCGCCGCCCATCATACCACCATTCATCATGCCGCCTGAGCCCGTGCCCATTGAGGACCCCATGCCGCCGCCCATCATGCCGCCCATGTCGGCCGGCCCCGTGTCGTTGCCTGGATACCACTGCCGTATCCAGGCCCGCATCTGGTCGACCTGCGCCTGCTGCCCTGTGATGATGCGCCGGGCGAGGTCGCGCAATGCGGGGTGGGCCGACTGGCTAATCATCATGCGCGCCGACATGATCGCGCCCTCGTGGTGCATGATCATGTCGTCCATGAAGCGCAGGTCGTAGGGCGCGGTCGCCTGCGGGCGATTGCCCATCATGCCGCCCGACGAGCCGCCCATCATACCGCCTGACGAGCCGCCCATCATACCGCCCGACGAGCCGCCCATCATACCGCCCATCATACCGCCCGACGAGCCGCCCATCATACCGCCACCGGTCGGTGCGGTGGCCAGACCTCGTGCCAGCGCGGCGCTCGCGCCGCCTAGGACGAGCGCCCCCGCGAGGAGTGATCCCCCGACCAGCCCAATCGTTCGTCTTCTCATCGTCATTCTCCTGTCGCCTATGCCGTCTCTCGCGCCGCGTTCGTCTCATATAAGGAGCCATGGCAGCCGGCACATGAGCAGACGGGGGCTCATGCTCCGGCGACGCGCGGGCTCGTCGCGCCATGCATCTCGGCCGCTTCCGCGACCGCCACGGCCTTACGCAGGACCGGACTCGCCCCGCCCTCAAGGTGCGCAATGTCCCGCACGAGAGCGACGCGTCGCGCCTGGAGCGTGGGGAGGTCGGGCGTCACAACTCCCGGAGCCTGGGCCCGCGTCGGTTGGCCCATCCCGCGGCCCCGCCCCATGCCCACCACCATCGCCAGCATCGAGAGCGGGCAGATGGCCGTGAGCAGGAGCGGGATGGCCGCGCCCACGAGGGTCGGCGCCGCGATCCAGACCCCGAGCCCAACCACGGCGAGCCCGACGATCACCTTCCAATTCAGACAACACGAGTGCAGCAAACCTTTCACGTTCTCTCCCCCTCTCATCACATCATGCCCGAGGCCCGGCCGGCGCCGTCTCCACCACCTCATGGTTCTCCACCACCGGCGATCGTCCTGATGCCGCCGCGATCCGAGCATCGACCGCGGCGAGTTCGTCGCGCAAGGCCGAGAGCCGGTCGCTCGGACGCGCGTCGGCGTGCTGCCCATCGGACGCCCTGCCGCACGGCAGTGCGGGAGCCCCGTCCGTTGTCTGACCCTTGTTCCCGCGCATCATCAGCCACATCATCGCGCCCATGCCGAGCGGACACGCCAGATAGGGCAGCAAGGACAATACGTAGGCCATGGGGGTTTCCTCCTCTAGCCGTCTTTCGTCGCGGGGCCACGCACGACTACGTCTCACGCCTCGCGCCTCGCGCCGCCCACCTCACATACGACACTCCGTCGTAGGTTGATTATACGACATCGTGTCGTAGATTGGAATAGCCCGGATAGCCCGGATAGCCCGGATAGCCCGGATAGCCCGGATAGCCCGGATAGCCCGGAGTGAGGCGGCTCCCGTCCCGGAGGGGGATGGGGGACATGGTCGAGGGCCACCGGTCCGCGCGTGAGCGATAGCCCGACCACCGGCGATCGTCGCGCTGCCGTCCCGTCTGCTCACAGCGCCGGTCGTGGCGGCTGTCGCGGTGAGGACGCGGTCAGCACGCACATCTACGACAATGTGTCGTTGACAGGAAGGGCCGGGCCACTGTATTCTACGACAGAGCGTCGTATGTTGAGCCGGCGCGGATGACGGACGGTGCAAGACAAAGGGGTGGTACCATGGCGACAGGACGACAAACCCGGGAGGTCGGGGGCAGGACGGGGTCGCGTGCGGTGAACGCCCGCGCGCGACCGCCGCAGGGACGCGCCTTGGTCGTGGGGACGCTGCTCATCGCCCTCGTGATCCTCGGCGGCGTTGCCTGGCTCGCGGGCCAGCGCACGACGGTGGACGGGACGATGACCGGCGCGGCGAGCAGGCAGCCGACCTCGGCACGCTCACTGGCGCTGCCGGCGACGCAGGGCGGCATGGTGTCCCTGCGTGAGTTCGCGGGCCACAAGGTCGTGCTCTACTTCTATGAGGCATCGACCTGAGGGGCCTGCCAGCAGCAACTCGTGCAGTTGCGGAACGATCTACCGACCATCCGCGCGTCCGGCGCGACGGTGGTCGCGGCCAGCGTCGATCCTATCGCGACGTCGCAAGGGCTGGCCGCACAGCTCCACCTGGGCTACCCCATCACCGAGGATACGGACCACAGGCTCGGGTCGGCTTTCGGCGATTTCCATGTGACCGGTTCCGGGATGGATATGGGGCCAGTCGATAACCACGCCATCTTCGTCCTGGACGGGCGCGGCGTCGTGCGCTGGAAGGCGATGGCGGCAGACACGATGTTCGTGAACGACAAGGACGTTATCGCCGCGTTGCGCGGCATCTAACAGGGGAGAGCGGAATCGTCTATGGACATCACGGAATCATCGCGGGTGGTCGCGCCGGCGCGAGTCCTTCTCGTCACCGCGCCCGATTGCCATTTTTGCGCGGACGCCAAAGCTCTCCTCGCGCGCCTGGGGCAGACCTACCCGCTGGAGGTGCGGGAGGTGGGCCTTTCCTCGCCGGGCGGCGGGGAGTTGGCCGCGCGCCACGGCATCCTGTTTCCGCCCGGCTTGCTGCTAGACGGCGGGTTCGTGGGGTTCGGCCGGGTCTCCGAACGCAAGCTGCGGCGCCTGCTGGAGCAGCGGGCGCACACCGGCGCCGCCCGCGGCGAGCGCGACGGAAAGGACCTCTAGTATGCAGACGCTCGTGTACGGCAGCTCGCTGCTGACCGCGTTCCTGGGCGGCGTCCTGGCGCTCTTCGCGCCGTGCTGCATCGTCTCCCTGTTGCCGACGTATCTCGCCGCCACCCTGCGTGTCCCGCGCTGGCGCCTGGCCGCGTTGACCGGCCTCTTCGCGCTGGGCGTGGCGGTCATCCTGCTGCCCATCGTGTGGGGCATCGGCGCCATCGGGCAACTGCTGAACGGGGCGCACCGCGAGGTGTTCTTCCTGGGGGGGTATCCTGATGCTGGGGCTGGGGGTCTCCGCCCTCGCCGGCAAAGGCTGGTCCCTGCCCATGCCCATGCTCCGGCGGCCCACTGGGGCGGATGGGGGCGCCGTCGGCACACTGCTCCTGGGCGTCTTCTCGGGCGTCGTCAGCTCGTGCTGCGCGCCCGTGCTCGGCGGCGTGCTGGTGCTCTCGGCGACGACCGCCTCCGTGGGGCACGCGCTCGGGCTCGGCGTGGCCTATGTGCTGGGGATGGTCTTCCCCCTGTTCATCGCCGCGCTGCTGTGGGATCGGCTGCGCCTGGGCGACCGCGCCCTGTTCCGAGGACGCACGGTGGCCGTCGCCATTGGCCGCCACACGTGGCGCTGGCGCCTGACCGATCTCGGCGCCGGCGTGCTTTTCCTGGGGATGGGCGGGTTGATGGTCGGGCTGGCCCTGACCGGGCAATCGACCTATACGCCCGGTGCCTTGCTCGCCGTGAGCCGCTGGGGCAGCGATCGCCTGGCCGCGCTGGCGCAGGCGGCCCACGGCATCCCGGAATGGGCCGTGGGCCTGGCTCTGGCCGGCCTCCTGCTCGCCGTGATCGCTCTGGCCTGGCCGCGGCGGACGTTCGCCGTCTCCACCAAGCGGGGGCGAGATCGGGAGACGGCCCCGCCGCCGGTAGCTGGAGCCGTCCAGGGAGAGGCAGCGTTTCGCACGCGCAATCACCCCCCGGAGGCGGGGACAGCCGGTCTCGGACGAGGACAAGGATGATGGCCACGACGTATGCCGATGATTCCGGAGCGAGGGACAGGGGAGGGGCTTGTGCCACGGCTTTTTGCGGCCACCTATGATCTGGGCCAGTGGCCCGGTGAGCACCTGGGGTTCCGATCGCTACGGGCGCGCGCCGTGGCCGACCTGCGCGGCCGCGTCCTGGAGCTTGGCGCCGGGACCGGCCTGAACTTTCCCCACTATCGCGCTGCCGTGGAGGTCGTGGCGATCGAGCCCGACCTGGTCATGCGCGGGCGGGCGGCGGCGCGGGCGCGGGCCGCCCACGTGCCCATCGCGCTCGTCGATGCCCGCGCGGAAGCTCTCCCCTTCACCGACGGGAGCTTCGACGCGGCCGCCATCACGCTAGTGCTCTGCTCGGTTGGCGATGTCGGGCACACGCTGGCTGAGTTGCGGCGCGTGCTGCGCCCGGGCGCACCCGTCCACCTGATCGAGCATGTGCGCGCCCCGCAGGCGCCCATCGCCGTCCTCCAGACGGCACTCACGCCCCTGCAGCGGCGCGTCGCCGGGAATTGCCACCTGGACCGGCGCACGGTCGATGCGCTCCGCACGGCCGGTTTCACGATTGAGGATGTGCGCCGGCGCCTGGGCGGCAGCCTGGTCGAGGTGGCGGCCCGCGCTCCCGACGTACGACCCCGTGTCGTCTATGCCTAGGCCGCGTTTCCTGCACCTGCTCGCGGTTCTGGGTGTGGCCGCGCTGGTCGTCCTGGCGGCGCCCAGCCGGGCCTCGGCCCACGCCTTCCTGGCCGATAGTTCTCCGGCCGCCGGTGAGCGCCTGGGGACGAGCCCCCGCACGCTCACCCTGCAGTTCACCGAGGCCGTCGCCCCCGCGACGAGTGACCACGTCGCGATCAGGACCGCGGCAGGGCACATGGTACGCCTGGGGCCGCTGGTCCGATCGGCCGATGGCACGACGCTCACGGCCGCGTTACCGCCGCTCGCCCACGGCGTCTATGTCGTCACCTGGCAGGATGTCTCGGCCGACGACGGGCATCCGTCCGCCGGGGAGTTCGCCTTTGCCGTCGGCAGCGATGCTGCTTTGCCCGCGCTGACCGGCAGCACCAGCGCGCCGATCGCCTGGCCGGAAGCTATCGCCGGCTGGCTCTCGCTGCTGGGCCTGGCCGTGGGCGCCGGCGGGCTCGCCAGCGAGATCGTGATCTGGGCCCCCTTGGTACGGGGCCAGACCTGGACCGTGCCGCGGGCGCCGGTCAGGGGCGCCCTGCTCGCGGCGGCAGTGGGGGCAGCCGGCGTATTCATCCTCGTGGCCGGAACCCTTGAGGGAGGCGGCGCCCTGGCTGGCCTGGACCCACGCGCCTGGCGTGGCGCGCTACAGGTCCAGGCAGGAGTGTTCGCGCTGGCCGCCCTCATCCTGGTGCTCTATGCGCTGGTTGCCCTGTCCCTGGCCCGCGCGCGGGTTGGTGCCTTGGCCGCGGCTGCCGCGGCAACCATCGCCGTCGCCCTGCACAGCCACCCCGCCGCGACGCACACCTGGTGGGCCACCGTCGCCATCGTGCTCCACGTGGCGCTGGCCCTCCTCTGGGTCGGCCTGCTTGTCCACCTCGTCCTGGTGTTCTGGCGCGGGCGCGCACACCTTCCAGGCGAGGCGCTGCGGACGGCCGTCTACCGCTACGCGCGGCTGGCGCTGGGGAGCGTGCTGCTGATCGTGCTGACCGGGGTGGGCGCGGCCCTGGCCGAGTTCCATGCGGTGGACGAGGTGATCGGCACCCTGTATGGGCGCGTCCTGCTCGGGAAGACGGCGCTGGTGGCGCTGGCCCTGCTCCTGGCCCTGGGGTCGCGCCTGCGCGGACTACGCCAGGCGCCGGCGCCCTCCCTCTCCCTCGTACGCCGACTCACGCGGGTCGAGGTACTGGCGCTGACGGCAGTTCTCGGCGCTGCTGCGCTGCTCAGTAGTGTCGCTCCCCCGTCCGGTGTGCCGACGACGCGTGCGGCGGACACAGTGGCGCTCCTGGGCGTGCCGGTGGCCGTGGGGCCGACGCTGTACCTGGCCGGTCAAGCCGGCTGGCTGGAAGTCTACCTCGCCGCCAGCGCGGGCCAGCTCACCCTGGAGGTCCGCGCGCCCGACGATACTCCCGCTCAGGGCGTGCATCTCTCCCTCACGGCCACAGCGCCGACGGGACGCGATGACGAGACGCTCGTCGACCTGTTCCCGCGCTCCTACGGGCCGGGGTGCTACAGCATGCGCACGACGTGGCAGCGCGGGACTACGGCGCTACGCCTGCGGGTCGGGGCGCGCGGCTGGGCCGGCGGGGCACTGACCTTCGCCGTGCCCTGGCCACCCGCGCCGCGCGATCCCCAACTCCTGACACAGGCCATGGCCGTGATGCGGACAGAGCGCACTCTGGTGCTGCGTGAGCGCGTCACCAGCGGGCCGCATGCATCCTCCCAGAGCGTGTCCCACTCCACGGGGCGGCTCCTGCTCTCCTCCGAACCCTACGGCCCGCGGGTCTCCGCTGTGCGCGACCTACCGCGCGGCGGCGGCTCACCGCAACTCGTGCTCTACCTGCCGGGATCGCACATCTGGGTCCACCTGTGGCTCGACACGCGGCGCCGCTATCGGCGCGAGGTCATCGTCGCCCCCGGCTTCCTGATCGAGCGGACGTTTTCGTATCCGGCCCTGTGAAGCGCCGAGGAGGAGGAGACGGACGCGGGCGGAGCGGAGTACCCGACGCCCGTACCTGTAAGCGCCGGTTTCTTCAAAGCCGGCACGTACAATCGTACACTGAAGAGGAGTGATAACGCGGGGAGCGTGGCGTCCCGCTTCGACAGCAGCGCACAGAACGGGGGAAACAGCGATGCGCGAGGACAGTGCATCGCCGGGTGTGCCAGTAAATACCGCAACGCTGCCGCGGCAGCGAGATCGATCAGTGGGACCGGACCTTCGCAGCCCAGCCCGACATATACAGCATGGAGCGGAACGTCCCGGCGAGGACCGCTGCGGACCTGTTACGGCGGCGTCATCGTCCATTTCTTCAATCGGGCGTTGGTGGAGCGTCTGGCCGTCGGTTAGACGTCGCCGCGTGCGATGGCGATGAGCTACCGCGTTGCCTCCTCCGGCTGACGATGTGCCAGGGCTAACCCCGACGCTACATGCGACAGGGATATGAATGACTGAGACAATGACCATCGGGACGTTGGCGAGGCGGGCCGACGTCAACCCCCGCACGCTCCGCTACTACGAGCGCATTGGCCTGTTCGCGCCCTCGGCCCGCACGGACGCCGGCTATCGCCTCTACACGGAGCGCGACGCTGCACGCCTGTCCTTCATCCGCCGCGCTCAGACGCTCGGGCTCGCGCTGACGGAGATCGCCGACATTATCGCCCTGCGTGAGGCCGGGACAACGCCCTGCCGTCATGTGAGCGCCGTGGCGCGCGCAAAGGCCACGGCGATTAATGCGCGCATCACCGAACTGGAGGCGTTGCGAAACGAACTGACGCGCTTGGCCGACCGCGCGGAGGCGGTCGAGGCGCGGTGCGTCGAGGGGTCGTCGATCTGCCTCGCGGTCGAGGGCGCGCCGCCGATACGCCCTTGACCTTCCACTCAGGTGGAAGGTGTAGACTCCCGGCGAAGGGCGCGAGACACGCCCCCTTGTCTGCCGTACCCGGGAGAAACCAATGAGCACATCCCCTGCCACCTCCACCATTACCTGCCCCGCCTGTGACGGTGAGGCGACCGAGTTCATGCCCACAGATGCCTGCCGGTATATCTACACCTGTGGTCACTGTGGCGTCACCCTCCGTCCGCGTCCGGGCGACTGTTGCGTCTTCTGCTCCTACGGCACCGTCCCCTGTCCTCCGAAACAGGCGGAGCGCGAGGCCTGGTCATGAGGGGGTCGCGGGTCGCCGCGCCGGTCGGCGGCGTGGTCGCCGCCGGGGCCTCGGTCGTGTGCATGGCGAGCATGGGCGCAATGGTCGCGGCCACGACGGCCGGCGCGACAGCGGGCATGGCCGGCATGGGCGCGGCGGCTGCCTCCGCGCCCCACGTCCCCGCGATCACACGCGCGCTGCGGGCCGTGGGGCTCGGCGCGCTCACGCACGTCCCCAACGCCGTCCTGCAACCGCTCCTGATCATCCTGCTCCTCATCGCTAGTGGGGCCGCCCTCTGGCGCGCCCGCGTCGCCCGGACCACACCGGCGCTGACCCTCGCTCTGGTCATT
>JAABUZ0100006217.1_pt1 | contig 15078 bp, 16 predicted proteins | sample 5562091 | NCBI WGS metagenome assembly JAABUZ01 (sample SAMN12813069, study PRJNA571459) | rock metagenome | isolation source: Antarctica rocks | place: Antarctica: Victoria Land, Linnaeus Terrace sud | collected 2015-12-21 | reverse complement strand
ACGGTACGCCAGCTCTACATCATCTATCTCGTGATGGAATTGCTTTTCTGCTTGCTTTCGAGGAGGCGAGCCGAATGCTGCTTGTATGCTGTTCTTTGCCCCTAGCGCTAGTGCAGCCCCCGCCGCACCACCCATGCCGAGAGGAATAGTACCTGTCAAATGGAGAACAACGTCAAGGATCATCCCAGCGCCAAATCCAAGCCCCGCTGCGCCTATATCGCCTTTGGAAGTTAATTTTGAAAGTAGATCAGAATACCAATTCTCGCCTGCCAAACTATCGATCCTCGTGGGCGACCGGTTCAAGAATGGGTCGGTTGCTGGCGTAAGAGATCGAACTCGCTATATCTGCGTAGGTCTTCGGGGCAGGTTTAGGATTGTTTCTCGAACGGGTTGCGGATATGACGAAGGCAAGATGAATCAGGACGGTTATGAAGCACCCAAAAAATCCAACTGCAAACATCCAAGGATTATCGGTCACAGCGTAAGCGAAGATTCCGACCATGACCGCTATGGCAAAGACGCTGGCCGGTTTGTTCGATTCCATAAACCCTTACTTCAATTACAGCATATCTTTGCTGCGTGTATACAGCACTCTGGGCATAATACCGAACCGCCAGTGTGCCCTATGCAAATCACCATTGGCAGCAATTTTACGCCATGCAAATATGCATGCTCTGCTGTTTGCTGACGAACTGGACATCCATCTACTCCCAAAGAGCGGTTATCAACAATACCCAAAGGCACGCGGGTGGAAATGCTCACGCCCGGCAAAAACGAAGAGCATTATCTCGCGGGCGCCTCAAGCGCTACGGCGCGGGAGTATTTCGGGATTTCGAGACCTTTGTTGAAGACATCCACGATTTTGTGGATGTCCATGGCGCGGAGGCGGTTCTTGTTGCCGTCCTTCATAAAGCCCGCGCTTCCGTCGATCATGAAGATGCTCCGGCGGGTGTGCGCGTTTTCCTTGTCGAGCACGATGAGGCAGGCGGGGATGCCGGTGCCGTAAAAGAGATTGGCGGGCAGGCCGATGATGCCCTTGATATAGCCCTTGCAGACGAGGGCGCGACGGATCTGCGCCTCGGCGTTGCCCCGAAAGAAGTACCCCGTGCGGCAGAATGCAGGCCCCTTTGCCCGTGCTCTTGAGCGAGCGGACGATATGAAGCAGGTAGGCATAGTCGCCTTGCTTGGCGGGCGGAACTCCGAAGCCTTCAAAGCGGCGGTAGTTGTGTAGATCGGCGGCGCTCCCGTCCAGACCTGTTTTTACCACCATTTCGTCCGGGTGGAGGCCGTGGCTCCAACGCTTGTCGCTGAAGGGCGGATTGGCGACCACATAGTCAAAGGTTTTGAGCGTGTCGCCGTCGGTGAATCTGGGGTGGGCCAGGGTGTTGCCCTGCTCAATCAGCGCAGTGGGATTGTTGTGCAGGATCATGTTCATGCGGGCCAAGCCGGAGGTGGCGGCGTCTTTTTCCTGCCCGTAGAGGGTGACCTGCGCGCCCGCTTCGTCGGCCACCTTCAGCAGCAGGGAGCCGGAGCCGCAGGTAGGGTCGTAGACGGCGGTGTTGTTTGTCGTCCGGGCGTGGCGGATGCCGATGATTTGCGCGATAACGCGGCTGACTTCGGCGGGGGTGTAGAACTGGCCCTTGCTTTTGCCGCTTTCGGTGGCGAAGTGGCGCATCAGGTACTCGTAGGCGTCGCCCAGGATGTCGTCGCCCTCGGCCCGGTTTTTGGAGAAGTCGAGGGCTTTGTCCTCGAAGACGGCGATCAGGTTCGTGAGGCGGTCCACCATCTCCTTGCCGTGCCCGAGCTTGTGGGGGTCGTTGAAGTCGGGCATGTCGGAGAGCTTGTTCGCGTCGGCCAGAGGAGCGATGATTTTTTTATTGATTTGATCGCCGATGTCGGGCTTGCCTTTGAGCGCGGCCATGTCCCGGAAGCTCGCGCCTTCGGGAATGGTGATGGGGGCGTAGGGGAGGTTCGCGTATTTGTCGCTGACGTATTTGATAAAGAGCAGGACGAGCACGTAGTCTTTGTACTGGCTGGCATCCATGCCGCCGCGCAGGTTGTCGCAGAGGGACCAGATACGGCTATAAAGTTCGGATTTTTCAGGGCCATTCGGTTACGAGAGTGGGTCGTGTAAGAAAGCTTATTTTCTCTTATCGGGTGGGGAGTAGCCGGTCACTTTTATTCCCAGGCCTGTTGAGCAAGTATAAAGCGACCGCTGGTTTTCCCAAGAACTCGCCCGGCAAGCCGGAAACGGTACTTGTTTCAGCATTACTAGTTCACTACCATGGTGATTACCAGAGTAGCTACCATGGAGATCGGCGTTAAGCAGGCAAAGATTGATCTTTCCAAGCTCATTCATCGAGTGCATAACGGGGAGCAGATCTTGATCACGAACAACGGCGAGGTCGTCGCGGAACTGAAAGCCGTCCGGAGGCCAAAAGATCCAACACGAGGGTTTGGAATTTGGAAGGATCGCTTCTCCGTACCTGTTGAACCAGCGACGCCGGAAGAAGAAGCACAAGTTCTCGCTCTCTTTGATTGGAGTAAGAAAGCCTAGTCCATGCGCTCTCTTCTATTTGATACCGTTTCAATTCTTCGTTGGGGGCAAGGACGTGTTCCTCGTCCGGTGCAGCGACTGGTGCAAAGGCCGGATACTGTCGTGTATATGAGCGCGGTGAGCCCATGGGAATTCCGACTAAAGCCCCAGTTTTCAAAAGGCGGCTGGACTCGTCGCAACCTATTGGAGTTGGCTTTCGATCATTTATCGGCAACGGTGTTACCCGTAACCCTTCAGCATACGGAGGAGTTCGATCAGTTGCCTCAGTTTACCGAACATACTGATCCGTTTGACCGCATGTTGATTGCGCAAGCAATGGCGGAGGGCTACACATTGGTTTCGCCTGACACACGCTTTCCTTTGTACGAGCCGCATGGTCTCAAGCTGCTCTGGGAATAAGACCAGTAGCCGGATTTGTCAGACCAGGGTGTCGGAAAGGACCTCTGCATCTTACTTCAGGTACTCAAACCATTTGTACTTGTCGCTGACGTACTTGAGGAAGAGCAGGACGAGAATGTAGTCTTTATACTGGCCGGCATCCCTGCCGCCGCGCTGGTTGTAAAGTTCGGATTTTTTCAGGGCCATTTGGTGACGAGAGTGGGTAGCGGGAGAAAGCTTGTTTTCTCTTTTGGGGTGGGAAGGAACCGCTCATTTTCGTGCTTAACTCTGATGAGGTGTTTTCAGCGAAGGAGGCGGATATCTACATTCAGATTCAGGTTGGCCCAAAGGCGATCGGTTGTGTAGACAGGAGCTCTCAGGGTTATGACTAAAGCGAGACAAGCGCGATCTCCCAACGATAGGCCGAAAGGGCGCGTGAATGGAATGAGCCCGCCAGCAATGCTCGCCTGCTCAGCATCAAACACAAACACTTCCCGAGCAAAACTCAAAGCCGATTCCCAAGCTTCACCGGGTGGCAATCTCCTCTCGATCAATTTGCTTTGCGCTTCGGCAAGGTTCACCGTGCTCACGGCGGCATGGGAAATGTGCTCAGAAACCAGGTCCGCTCCCGGTTCGTTTCCGATGGCAGCTAAAATGGCCGAGGCGTCAAGCACCGCTCTATCCATTCACCGCATTATCCGCTCGCAGAGTTCGAACAGGACCGGGCTGCGCTCCGCCAAGCAGGCTTCTAAGCTCACATGAACTTGGTCATTGCCGACACCAGCCCTGTACACTATCTCATTCTTATCGAGCAGATTGCTCTGCTTCCGTTGCTCTTCGAGCAGATCTTCATCCCCGCGACCGAGCGGGACGAAATGCTCGATCCCCAAACTCCGGATACCGTTCGGCAGTGGATGGTGCATCCTCCCGCTTGGCTGCAGGTGCTTCCCAATCCCGATCCGCAGATGGGAGATCCCCTTCTCGCCGGTTTAGATCCGGGGTGAGCGAGCGGCGGTTCAATGGGCGCTTACACTCGAAGCCAAGTTGATTCTCATGGATGATCGCGCTGGCGTGATCGCCGCAAAACGCAAGGGCCTGTTAGTCACCGGCACCTTAGGCGTCTTAGACTTGGCTGCCGAGCGCGGTCTTGTGGAGATAAGTGCGGCATTAGGACGTTTGACGGCCACGAATTTTCGCTACCCACAAGCGTTGGTCGATCTTTATATTACGAGCTTATCCTAAGAAAGACGAGAGATCGTGAGCATAGCCCGGAGCGAAATCGCTTTCGTTGGTTCCGATAACCCACGGATATATCATTAAATGGGTTAACAATGGGCTCGAAACACAACGGAATCAGCAGACGATACTTCTTCTACGGCAGCTTACTGGCGGGGGCTATCCCGTTAGCGGGCTTCGGCAGCGAGCCGTCGCTGAAGAGGCTAGGCTATAAGTCACCCAATGAAAAACTGAATATTGCTTCTATTGGCGCGGGCGGCAAGGCAACCAGCGACATCCAAAACTGCGCCGAAACGGAAAATATCGTTACGCTCTGTGATGTTGATGAAAAGCGCGCCGAGAAAGTCTACGCTCAATATCCGAGCGTTCCCAAGTACAAAGACTATCGCGCCATGCTCGACAAAGAAGACCGCAACATCGACGCCGTGATCATTACCATTCCTGATCACATGCACGCCGTAGCGGCCATTGCGGCGATGGAACGCGGCAAGCACGTCTATGTGCAAAAGCCCCTGGCGCACACGGTCTGGGAATGCCGCGAGTTATTGAAGGCCGCTGAAAAGTACAAAGTGGCCACCCAAATGGGCAATCAAGGCTACTCTAACGAAGGCACGCGGCAATGCGCGGAAATGATCTGGTCCGGCGCGATCGGCAACGTGACGGAAGTACACGCCTGGACCAACCGTCCGGCTTGGCCGCAAGGCATCACGGAAGCTCCTGCTACCTCTCCAGTGCCCGGCACGCTGGATTGGGATCTTTGGCTGGGGGTCGCCCAGGCGCGTCCTTACAGCGAAGATTATCTGCCTTTTAGCTGGCGCGGTTTTTATGATTTCGGCTCCGGCGCGCTGGGCGACATGGCCTGCCACATTCTAGGCGCGCCGAATATGGCGCTTCGGCTGGGCGCGCCGACCGTTGTCGAATGCATCAAACAGGAAGGCAAAAGCGATACCTACTTTCCGGCGAAATCCGTCGTTCGCTTCGACTTTCCCGCTCGCGATAACATGCCGCCCGTGAAAATCTTCTGGTACGACGCCATGCGGGAAGACCAGCCTACCTTTCCGAGCGCTCCGCAAAACGAAATTCTCGGAGATCTGCCCCGCAACCGGCGCGGCGATATCGCCTCTTCCCTTAAGCCCAAAGAGCGCCAGATTCAAGGGGGCGTGTTCACGGACCAATTCTTCAGCCCGAAAGAACTGCCGCCGATGCAAGCCTCCCAAACTCCGCAGCGCGCCCTGGACGCACATGCGCAAAAGGAAGCGCAGTGGATGAAGCTGATTAACACCGGCACCAATGGCAGCCTTTTTGTCGGCGACAAAGGCATGATTACCGCAGGCACCTACGGCGAGTGGGCACGCTTGATTCCGGTTGAAAAGATGCAGGATTATGAATTTCCACCGGAATTTCTTCCCCGCTCGCCCGGTCACTATCGCGACTGGATTCGCGCCTGCAAAGGCGGTTCGCCCGCCTGTTCCAACTTCAGCGTGTCCGCTCCTTTTACCGAATGGATCACGCTGGGGGCCATCGCTACCAAGCTCAATTGCAGGCTGGAATGGGATGGCGAGAAAATGCGCATCACCAATAATTCAGAGGCCAACGCTTTGTTGAAGCCCGCCCTGCGCAAAGGCTGGCACCTCGGCTAAAGATGCCTGTCCAGCTCGCGACCCGAGTTGATTAACGGCGACCCCGGAAGCCTCTTCCCCCACCCGCGAAGCCGCGCGGACCACCTATATAACCGCGAGGCCCGGCATAGCCGCCGCGATAACCGCCGTAGTAGCCGTAACCGCCCCGGTAGCCATAGCCGAAACCGCCGCGATAGCCATAGTAGCCCCGATAATAAGGGACGCCATAGTAGCCGAAGCCCGCGTATGGGTAAATGTAGGGCGTGTAGTAAGGGTACGGAGCGTACGCATAGGGCACAGCGTAAGGGTATGAATAAGCGTACGGATAAGGATAAACGGGCCCAACCCCGAATCCGAACACCGCGCCGCTCGCGTGAGCCGGCGCGGGCGCAATTGCCAGCATCGCTACTAGCGCCAAAAGCGCCGCCCATCCTGCTTTCCTGAACATATTTTCTCCCTCGGTTTGTTAGATGATTCTGCTTATGCAATGGTTCCGCTTCAGGAGTTAAGGGGAGTTCATTCACAGTTTTACGACGAAGCCAAACTAAAGCGCTTTCAGCGATTTACCTTTGCGCGCCGACCGCTTGCCGAACGGGCGGTTTCTAGCTTCGTGGACAGAATGACATTTTCCAAGATGAAAGGGGCGACAGCAGCGGCTTCACTGCTTCTCGCTTCCTTTATAACCACCGGCTGCCATACGCAGCTTCCGCATCCTGACCAACTTAATACGTTTGATGGCGCTTCCTACGACAGCATGACGCTCGCTCATGGGGCTCTGACCTCCCTGCGCGTGAGCATTGCAGCAGACTTTCCACGTTATACTCCAGAGTTCAACAAAGCGGTGGAAGCTTATGATACGGCTCTTGCCGTTTATTCGGCTTACCGGAACAGCGCGGCCGCGGAACAGCCTGTTTCCGCAGCTTTAGGCAACTTAGCCGTGAGTATCACCAACTTGGAGAGCACGCTCGTGGCTGATCTCCACGTTGACAAACAGCATTCGGCTTCCGTTCGAAAAGCGGCGCAGCAAATTCGAGCGCGGGCCAACCTCCATGTAACGGTCGCGGACATTTTGACGGAGCTGGAAATTGCCGCGTCGCTGGCCTCCCTGGCGCCGTCCACCGAAGCTTACGCGCCCTTGATCAAGGCTATCGTCAACGCCACGGAAACGGCTCTCCTCGCGGAGCAAACGAACGCGGGCAAGCCCATCAAGCTTGATTCCCTCACCGCTCTTGCGCTCATCGAGTAGGATCTGTTTTGCGTGGACGGCGGAGTTCGCGGGGCGGGTAGGGTCAAATGTAGTTAGCAGATGTTACATCAGGCCAACCACTGGATCGAAATCGCGGAAATCGCCGTCAGCGCTCTTCTTCTTTGCCGGATTCTCCTTCTTCGACTGCATCGCGTTTATCTCTTTATTACGCTGGCCTGCGTACTAGGGCTGTTATTTGATGGAGTCAGGCTTTGGCTTGGCGAGAAGTCCCAGGCAAGTCAGCGGATTTTTGACTATTCCAGTTTTCTGTATGCGGTTGTTTTTCCCATGGCGGCCTGGGATGTTTTTGAAGAGATTAAAAATCAGGTGGCCAAGCTGCGCCGGCTGGCGCTGGGCCGTTTAGTGTCCAGCCTCTTCTTGACCGTGATTTTTGGGTTGATTATGAACGCTCTTATCGATACCAATGATACGAACGGCGAGCCGAGCGTTGTCAGTATGCTGGCCTTGATTCTCTGGGTAGGCGCGTGCGCGGCCAGCCTTGCCTTCCTTTATACGATTTATCAGGTGCTTCGAAAGCAGCCCATCACGCGGCCCAATAACACCAATGTTTGGATGTATTACTATGGGCTGTCTTTTTTGGCGGAAGTGCTTTCCTTCTTCCTGTGGTTTGTTGCGTCGGCCGCAACGAAGTCAGAGAGCACGGGCGATGTTCTCGCGATTGTGTTTAACACTTTTGGTATCGCTCTTACGATCTGGTGCATTCTAAAATTGCGGGCGATTCCTTCCGATTTGCCGTCAGCTTCCGAGAGCGCCCGGCTGTAATCAACTTTGCGGCAGTTTGGTAGTGTCCCAGCCTCCGCCGAGCGCCCGGATCAGCAGCACGCTTGCGTCCATGCGCCTTCGCATCAGGTCTACTCCAGTTCGCTGATTCGTCAAAGCGATGTTTTGCGCCGTAATCACTTCCAGGTAGGTGACGATTCCTCCTTTATAGCGGTTAATAGCCAACTCCACGGAAGTTTCGGCGGCGGCGGTGGCCTGCTGCTGTTTGGCGGATTCCTGTTCGAGAATACGGAGCGTAGCCAGATTGTCTTCCACCTCGCGGAAGGCGGTTAGAGCGGATTGCCGGTAATCCGCGATAGTGATATCGTAACCGGCCTGCACGCTTTCCAGTTGCGCCCGCCTGCGGCCCGCGTCAAAGATATACTGGGCAACCTGCGGACCCACGGCCCAGTAGCGGCTCGGCCAAGTGAACCAATCAACAATGCTGCCGCTTTGCAAACCACCGGCGGCGGTGATAAGCAGTTGCGGAAAGAAAGCGGCGCGAACAATGCCGATCTGCTCGTTTTGAGCAGCCATTCGCCTTTCCGCGATGGCGATATCGGGCCTACGCTCCAATAGCTGCGAGGGAACCCCCGTGGGTATAACCGGCGGCCCTCGTCTTAAAGGGGCAACCGGCAGTTTGAACTCTTCGGGATTTTTTCCGATCAGCACGGCGATGGCGTGCTCGTATTCGGCGCGCGCGGCGTCCACGTCGATGTCCTGCGCTTGCGTTTGATCCAACTGTGTTTGCGCCTGCATGACTTCGGCCTTGGAAGCGACTCCGCCGTTATACCGGTTCTGAGTCAACTGCAGCGCTTTCTCGAAGGCGATTACGTTGTTATCGAGCAGCTCCTTTTGCGCGTCCAAACTGCGGGCTTCAAAATAATCGATGGCCAATTCGCTTTGCAGGGAGAGCTTTACGTTTTCGAGATCGGCGGCGGAAGCCTGGTAATTTTCGCGCGCGGCGGTGATGCTGCGGCGAATGCGGCCCCAAAGGTCGGCTTCATAAGAAAGGTCTACGGGCAGCACGAAGCTGTTGTAGATGAATCCGCGTGCGCCGGTTGGGTTGTTTGCCGAGACGCGGTTGGTGCTGATGTCCGGGCCTGTCGAGAGCGTCGGATATAAGGCGGCGCGATTAAAACGAATGGCTGCCCTGGCTTGGCGAAAGCTTCCCTCGGCGGCGCGCAGGGTTTGATTCGCGACGGGAACTTGCACCTCCAAGGCGGTTAACTGCGCGTCACCGAACAAGTCCCACCAGTTTCCGCGAAGGGTTGCGTCGCTGGGCTGCGCGGGTTTCCAGCCGTTTGCTTCGGTATAGCCGGCGGGAGGCTGCTCGCTATAGGCGGGGGCCGCCGGCACGGCTGGTTTCGTGTACTTGGGTCCTACGGTGCAGCCTGCCAGCAGCAAGGCCAGCGCAAGCGCTGAGAGACCGGCTTTTCGATGGATCATAGGCCGGTTACCTGCACTTTCTCACCGGAAACAATCGAGTCGCTTGGATTGACAATAACGGAGTCACCGGCCTTTACCCCGTGGACGATTTCAACAGAGTCTCCGTAGTCGCGGCCCATAATGACTGGAACAAGAGCAGTTTGTCCCTCGCGAACCAAAGCGACTTGCAAGCCCTCGGCGCGAAACAGCAGAGCGTTCGAAGGCACGGTGACAGCTTCCACTTTGGAAGGCAATTTCAAGTGTACGGAGGTATAGGAGCCGGGCAAGAGTTCGCCCGTCGGGTTTTTTACGTCCACTTCCACGAGCAACGTTCGGGAGGACATGTCAATGGAGTCGGCGTTGCGCGCGATGGTTCCATGAAACTGGCGGCCTGGAAATTCATTCAGAGTAAGATCAGCGCTCACGCCGGGCTTAGCGGCGCGGGAATAGGCTTCCGGCACGGAGACATACACGCGCAACGTGGCGTTCGAGGCGAGGTGGAAAAGTTCCTTGCCGGGGGTATTCGCTCCGGCGTTAATCAAAGCACCCACGTCGATGTTGCGGGCCGTGATTACGCCGTCAAAGGGCGCGTACACCTTTTCGTACGCCACCATTTGCTCCAATCGCCTGACGTTGGCCTCCGAGGAACTGACGGTGGCGGCTCTGGCTTTTGCATTTTGGACAGCGGTATCCACGTCCTGTTTGGCGATGGAGTCCTGTTTGAGAAGACCGTTGTAGCGATCCGCCGTGATTTCGGCCAGCTTCAAATTTGCCTCGTCGGTGGCGAGTTGTTCGCGGGCTCCCTGTAACTGCTGGTCTACTTCCGGCGCTTCAATCTCAGCCAGAAGCTGGCCTTTCCGAACGTGCGTTCCGATGTCGGCGTACCACGCTTTCAAGTAGCCGCTGGCTCTGGCCCAGACAGGGGTATCGGCGAAGGCCTGCATGTTTCCGGGCAAGACAACTTCCTCCGCGCCTCCAATGAGTTTTGGGTGAATCACGGCAACGGTGGGAACCGCCATGGCGAGAGTGTCGTGCTGGAGATTCGATTTAGCTGCGGCTCTCGCATGGAGTCCGGTAGCGATGAAGTAGCCCAAAACGGCCAAGCCGAGCACCGCTACGATCAGCAAACCGAGCCATGCCCGTGACGATTTTCGCGGTGTCGGCGGCGGTAAAGGCTGTGAGTTGATTTCCGAGTTTGTTTTCTGTTCTTCCACTAGCATGTGATTACGTTTAAGCGCGAATTTGTTGATGGGTTTGGGTTGTTGATGGGGCCGGAATTCTGTCCTTTTTGCGCGAAGCATGAAGCAGGCTGAACACAGCCGGGACAAAAAGAAGCGTGGCGAGCGTGGCGCAGAGCAGACCGCCGATGACGCCTCGGCCAAGTGGAGCGTTTTGTTCGCCCCCTTCGCCCAAGCCCAGGGCCATAGGGATCATGCCGATAATCATGGCGAGCGCGGTCATCAGCACGGGACGGAAGCGCGTCCCGCCGGCCTGCAGCGCGGCTTCTATCGCGTTGCCGTGCAAAGCAAGCTGTTCCTTGGCAAAGGAAACGACCAGGATACTGTTGGCGGTGGCGACGCCCATGCACATGATGGCGCCCATCAGCGCGGGCACGCTGATGGTGGTATGGGTCAGGAAAAGCATCAGGACGATTCCGGCGAGCGCGGCGGGCAAAGCCGTAATGATAATGAACGGGTCCAGCCAGGATTGAAAGTTCACCACAATCAGCAGATAAACAAGCACGATCGCGCCGACGAGCCCGCCGAGCAGGCCGACAAAGGAGTTGTGCATGGTTTCCGTTTGTCCGCGCAGAAGGATTTGCGATCCGCGCGGCAGGTATTTTTCGTTGGCTTTGATCACTGCGTTGATGCCCGCGCCGACAGAGCCCAGATCGGTTCCCTGTACCGCGCCGTAGATATCGACAGTGCGCCGGATATTGTAATGAGTGACGACGCCCAGCTCGGTGGTGCGGCTAAGGTCGGCTACATCGCTCAAAATTTCAGGCCGCGTCTGCGCGGCTCCGCTGATCGGGATGTTACGCAAATCCTGCATGGTCTGGATGGCATACTGCGGAGTTTGCGCGACCAGGTTGTAGCTGACGCCGTTCACCGGGTTCAGCCAGAAAGTAGGCTGGGTTTGAAAGCTGCCGCTCAAGGTTGTCAGCAGGTTGCGGGCGAGCTCGTTCTGGGTGTAGCCGCTTTGCGCGGCTCTGGTGCGATCCACTTGCAGGTGAAGTTTGGGTTCATCGAATACTTGGTGAACATGCATATCCACCGCGCCGGGAATTCTTTGCAGTTGGGGCAGTAAACGATCCGCGAAAGCGCGGCTGGTTTCGATGTTGTTCCCGGTAATCTGCAGATCGATGGGGGCCGGCAAGCCGAAGTTCAGGATTTGCGTGACGATGTCGGCGGGGAGCATATAGAACGTGGCTCCCGGAAACTGTTTGGGCAGGCTGGCCCGGAGCGCGCGCACATACTCATCCGTCGGGCGGTGTTTTTCATTCAGGTTTACGAGAATGTCTCCGTCCGCTGAACCGATTTGTCCCGAGTTGCTGTAGGAAAGGTTCATCTGGCTGTAGGGCAAGCCGATATTGTCGATCACTGTATGAAGTTCGTTCGCGGGGATCTGCCGGCGAATGGCGTTGTCCACCTGATCGAACAGGCGGGCCGCTTCTTCAATGCGAGTTCCGGTTTTAGCGCGCACGTGAAGTTTGAATTGGCCGGTGTCGGTGCCGGGAAAGAAATCCTGCCCTAGAAACGGAAGAAGGAGAAACGCCGAGCAGCAGAGGAGGAAAAACGCGGGAACAAAGAGTTTCCGACGGTAGACGAGCGTGGTGAGGATGGCTTGATACTGAGCCCGGACGCGGTCAAATCCCCGCTCGAAGGCGCGCTGGAAGAGGATGAACGGATTGCGAGTTCGGCTGAAATGCTGCTTGGCGCGCAGCAGGTACATGGCGAGGGTTGGGACCAGCGTTCGCGACAGCACGTAAGAAGCAAGCATGGCGAACACAACGGATTCGGCCAGCGGCACAAACAAGTATTTGGCTACTCCCGTCAGGAAGAACATCGGGAGGAACACAATGCAGATACAAAGAGTGGAGACAAGCGCCGGGACGGAGATTTGCGCGGCGCCTTCCAGAATGGCGGTGCGCAAGTCGTGGCCTTCTTCAAGAAAGCGCTCGATATTTTCGATGGTCACGGTGGCGTCGTCCACCAAAATACCGACAGCCAAGGCGAGGCCGCCGAGAGTCATGATATTGATCGTTTGCCCTAAGGCGCTCAACACCAGGATCGAACTCAGGATGGAAAGCGGAATGGAAATTGCAATGATCAGGGTGCTGCGCCAACTGCCGAGGAAGATCAGAATCATGATGCCGGTTAAACAAGCGGCAATAATGGCTTCCCGGATCACGCCGTTGATGGCTGCCCGGACGAAAATGGACTGATCCGCTAACGGTTGAATTTTAAGCTGCGGCGGCAAAGTAGAGGCGACTCGCGGCAGAATGGTTTTGATGCCTTGCACGACGTCCAGGGTGGACGCGCTGCCTGCTTTCAGAATGCTGACTAAAACGCCGCGCTGACCGTCTCGCCGAATGATATTGGTTTGGGGCGCAAAGCCGTTGCGCGCGTGGCCGATATCCCGCACATAGACCGGCGAATTATTGACGACTTTCAAAGGGAAGTCATTAATTTCCTCGATCTTTTTGGGGCTGTAATTCATGTCCACGTCGTACTCAAACTGGCCGATTTTGGCCGTTCCCGAGGGCAGCAGCAGATTTTGACCGCCAATCGCGGTGACGACTTCCAGCGGGGACATGCCCTTGGACTGCATCTGTGCCTGGTTGAGATCAATAGTGACCTGACGCTGTTTTCCGCCATACGGATAAGGCACGACTGCTCCCGGCACAGTTACTAACTGAGTACGCAGGAAGTTCATGGCAATGTCGTTCAGGTCCTGCTCCTGTAAGCCTTTGCCGGATAAAGCCAATTGCAGAATGGGAACGCTGGAGGCGCTGTAGCTGAGGACGATAGGAGGGTTGATGCCGGCGGGCATCTGTTTCAGGATGGTTTGTGAAACGGCGGCCACCTGGGCTACGCCGGTAGTGGCATTCGCATAAGGCTGCAAGAAGATTTTGACAACGGCGGTTCCGTTTAACGTGGTGGATTCGATGTGCTCGATGTCATTAACGGTGGTGGTGAGAACTCGCTCATAGACCGACGTGATCCGGCCTTCAAACTCTTCAGGATTGAGTCCGGTGTAAGTCCAAATGGCCGAAATCACCGGGATATTGATGTTGGGGAAGATGTCGGTCGGCGTGCGCAGGATAACAATCGGGCTGACCAGAAGAATCAGCAAGGCTAGAACGATAAAGGTGTAGGGCCGGTTGAGAGCTACTCTGACAATCCACATCTAAGTACTCTGATAATTTACGGTACTAAAAGGTTTCGTAAATATGCAACGTCCCGGCGGATTTAGGCATCAAGTAAGTGGACTGATATTAATGACAGTGTCCATGTTGGTGACGGAGCGCGGTGAAGAAAACGGCACGCGGGGCAGAGGTCGTCCGCGCTGCGAAGTAGCGCGTAAACGGATTTTAGAAGCCGCTTTGGAGTCTCTGGACGAAGTTGGCTTTGCCAGCACAACAACAGACGTCATCGCCGAGCGCGCAGGAGCGAGCAAAGCGACGATTTACCGTTGGTGGCCGACCAAAGCAGCTTTATTATTGGAAGCGTTGCGCGATGTGGTGGCGCAGGAACTGCCTTTTCCGGATACGGGCGATCTGAAAGAGGATCTTCGCGGGCAACTGCGAAATTTTGTCACGCTTTTGACCGGACGGCGCGGGCGCGTGCTGAAGGCATTTGTCGCCGCCTCGCAGAGCGACGCGGAAGTGGCGGCCGCGTTTCTTAATGTGTGGATTATTCCCCGACGGGCGGAGGCGAAAACGGTTCTCCAGAGACACCAACAAGAGGGCCGTCTGGCGGCGGAAGCGGACTTGGAGCTGATATTGGATGTGCTCTATGGACCGCTGTACTACCGGCTTTTAATGGGACACGGCGAGTTGTCCCCGCAGTACGCGGATGAGATTACGGAGCTGGTGCTGACGGGATTGCTTCGATAGTAATAAGCGCCTGAATTTTGACGCAAGCTGCCGTAAAATTAAGATGAATGACCGCTACGACCTCGCAGTTGCTCACGGTCGCGGAATTTCGCGCGCTGCCTCTTGATGACGGTCCTGTTTATCATGAACTTCGGCGCGGAGAAGTGGTCTCCGTGACTCGGCCCAAGTATAAGCATGCTGTCATTCAGCGCCGGTTACGTCGTTTATTGGAGAATGCAGCTCCACCAGAGGGTGTCGTTGACACAGAGTTTGCTTACCGGCCGCTGCCGGAGTATGAGCTGCGAGTAGCGGGCGTGGCTTATGTGTCCGGCATTCGCGAACAAGTTATTGATCCTGAGGACAATTTGCAGGGCGCGCCGGATATCACCATTGAGGTGTTATCGCCCTCCAATACCGACGCCGAGATTTATGACAAAGAAAAATTGTGCCTGGAGCACGGGGCACAGGAGTTTTGGGTCGTCGATCCGGACCGGCGTCAAGTTAAGATTTCCATGCCCGATGGACACACGGTGACCTGGCGCTCAGACCAGGAGATTCCGTTACGGTTATTTGGAGAAGCTGTGCTCCTGGTTGATGCGATCTTTGAGTAAAGCTTCGGAGTTGCCCAGAGTCATCCTAACCGAAAGACTGGATATTTTCCTACCCTTTTCGGCGTGAGATTTGCTTGTATAATGGGCTTATTAATTTATTCTTGTTGTCTTCGTAAGAAACAGGG
>JAABUZ0100006215.1_pt1 | contig 15080 bp, 18 predicted proteins | sample 5562091 | NCBI WGS metagenome assembly JAABUZ01 (sample SAMN12813069, study PRJNA571459) | rock metagenome | isolation source: Antarctica rocks | place: Antarctica: Victoria Land, Linnaeus Terrace sud | collected 2015-12-21 | reverse complement strand
CACGCCCGGCCGCCCCCGGCGCACGCCCAGTATCCTGCCCGGCCATGCGCTGCACCGTCGGCTCGGGCGCGATGACGGTTTTGCTCAGCCAGGTCCCCACGGCCAACGAGGCCGCCATCCCGGCGCCCGCCAGCAGCCAAGGCCACGTTCGGCGCGACCGACCCGCCGCCCGCCCCGGCTCCGACAACAGCGCGAGCGGCAGCCCGGCCACCGGCGCGGCCTGCATTCGCCCGCTCAACGTCTCCACCGCCGCCACCACCGCGGCATCCGACACCATCTCGACGGCGCCCGCCGCCGCAACTTCGCTCGCCCCCATCACCATCGCCGGCCGGGCCAGAAGCCGCGCCCGCAACGGCGCGAAGCCCGCCTCGTCCAGCACAGGCAGCAGGCCCGGCGCGGCGCCAATGACATAGACCAGCCCCGGCGCATTCCGCCCGACATGCTGCAGGTAGCGCAGCACGGGCCGCTGCAGCCCGGCTGCCGCATCCAGCAGCAACGCCGTCGGCCGCCCATCCTCCGGCATCGCCAGCCGCCGGAACCCAAGCTCCAGCACGGAGTCGTCCTGCGCATCGAAATCCGCCCGGCCCGACAGTTGCGCCATCAGGCTCGACAGACTCAGCCCGCCGCTCGGCGCCGAAACCTCCACCACGTTATACGCACCACGCAGCGCGTCAGCGCCGGCCGAAAGCACGCGCAACACCGCCTCGTGCCCGCCCTCGACCAGCGCGTCGTGGCCTGCCACCACCTGGGCGGCCAAGTGCGCCGCCTGATCGCCCGCCTCGTCTACTCGGGGGAGTGCCGCATCCTGCGTCATCCTACGCCCTCATCGGTTTCATGTCGGTTTGCATGGTCGATCCGCTGCCTGACACGCGCTGAACCTCTATCGTCCTAGCCGAGGTTGATTTTAATAAGGCAAAGCCGGTCACCATTTCGAGAGACTAAACCGTGACTACGCCCCGTGTGACAGCCACCGCACTGCCGCCGATCCAGGCCGAGATTGCCGCGCCGTCTCGCGCCGCCGACGCATACAGAACGCTAGGCCGCCCCATCTCGACCCCCTGATGCATCACCACCTCCAGCGACGTCCCGCCATCGACCGACAGCATGAGCGCGGCGAGCGCGGCGTTGGCGCTGCCGGTGGCCGGGTCCTCCGGGATCCCGCTGAGCGGCGAGAACATTCGGGTGCGCAGCACATCGCCGTCGCGCACATAGAGATGGGCCGGAAAGCCGATCGGCCGCACCGCAAAGCGGCGGGCCGCGTCGCGCATCGCCGCTATGTCCGCCGTCGCCGCCTGCAGCCCGGCCGCCGACACCTCCGCGATCACGAAATCAGTGCCGACGCCGGCGACGCACGGCCCATGCCGCTCCGTCAGGATGGCCCCTTCATCCAGCCCGACGCAGGCCGCGACGACCGCCGCCGGGATCTCGGCCCCGCGCCGCAACGGCACCGGCGCCTGCAAGGTCGCCCGCGGCGGGTCGCTCCAGTCGAACCGGATCGGCACCAGCCCCGCCTTCTCCTCGAACACCATCCGCTCCGGACGCCGCTCCATCCGCCACGCCAGCACCAGCGCGGTACCCACGTTCGGATGCCCAGCAAAATCGAGCTCGGTCGCCGGCGTGAAGATGCGCACCGCCGCGGTGTGCGCGCCGTCCTGCGCCGGCAGCACGAACGTCGTCTCCGACAGGTTGAACTCGCGCGCGATCGCCTGCATCTGCGCGCTCTCGAGCCCCCGAGCGTCCAGCACCACGGCCAGCGGATTGCCGCCGAACCGCCGCTCGGTGAACACGTCGACCGTCTCGAACGCATATTCGGTCATGGCCTACGCCCCCAGCCAGGCGCGCACCGCGTCCCGCACGAACGCCTGGTCCGCCGCGCTCTGCACCGGGTTGCCCGCGCGATGGCCCCAGACGCTCGGGATCGGCCGCAACTCGGCCGACTGCAGCTGCTCCAACTCGGCCGCGTTGTCGGCCACCCGGAAATACAAATCCGTCTCCCCCGGCATCAGCAGCACCCGCGCCCGGATCGCCCGCAGCGCCCGCGTCAGGTCGCCGTCATAGAGCGGGTTGGCGCTGATATCCCCCGCGCACCAGGTCCGCAGCTGCGCATACAGATCGGCCGCATCCTTGTCGTCGTAGCGCCGCTCCCAGCCGTGCACCAGGAAATCCTCCAGGTCGGTCGCCCCCAGCGCCGTCCGGTGCAGGTCGGCGCGGTAGAAATCCTGGCTCAGCGCCCAGCCGGCATAGATCCGCGCGAACGCCCGCAGCGCCGCCACCGGCCGCCCCGAGAAGCGCCCCCCGCCGACATGCTCGGGAGCCGCCTCCAGCGTCGCCATCAGGCTCAGCAGGAACACCTGGTTGTGCACCGAAACCCGCGCGACGCCGCAATTGACCACGATCCGCTCGACCCGGTCCGGGAACGCCGCCGCCCAGTGATAGGCCTGCATCGCCCCCATCGACCAGCCATACACCGCATGCAGCCGCTCGATCCCCCACTGCTCGCGCAACAGCCGCGCCTGCGCCTGCACGTTGTCCCAGACCGTGACCAGATCCGGATAATCCGCCGTGTTCGACGGCGAGGACGACAGCCCGTTGCCGAACTGGTCGGCGATGACGATGAACCAGCGCCCGGGATCGAGCACCCCGTCCGCCCCGATCAGCCACTCGAGATCGCCATGCTTGGCCGAATAACTGGTCGGATACAGCACCACGTTGTCGCGCGCCGGCGACAGCGTGCCCCAGGTCTTCCAGCTCAGCCGCGCATCCCCTAGCCTCTCGCCGGACTGGAGCTGGATCGTGCCGAGAGCATGGATGCCGCTGGTCTGCATGGCGGACCCCTACCGCCGCCATCCGGGCGAGCGCAACCCCGCCTGCGCGCGCAAAACCCCGTCCCCCAGCGTCCAGCGTGAACTTGCACAACCCGGCGGCCTGCAACATGTATGAGCCGCGAGCAAAGAGGCGATGCGCATGGACACCATCATCGGGCGGACGAATCCTGCCACCCGGCCCAGCGCCCAAGGTCAAGTCCCGGCCCAGGCAGGCGCCCCGGCCCAGGCAGGCGTCACGCCGGAAACGATGATCGTCGACGGCACCCAGGCGACCTTCATGCAGGATGTCATCGAGGCGTCACGCACGGTCCCGGTCCTGGTCGATTTCTGGGCCACCTGGTGCGGCCCGTGCAAGCAGCTCACGCCAGCCCTGGAAAAGGTGACCAAGGCCGCCGGCGGCCGCGTCAAGCTAGTCAAGATCGACATCGACGCCAACCGCGCCCTGGTGCAGCAACTCGCCTCGCTCGGCCTGCCCATGCAGTCCGTCCCCACCGTCGCCGCGTTCTGGCAGGGCCAGATCGCCGACGTGTTCCAGGGCGCGCTGCCCGAGAGCGAGGTCAAGCGCTTCGTCGAAAGCCTGCTCAAGCTCGCCGGCGGCGCCATGCCGTCCGCCGACCTGCTCGCCGAGGCCAAGCTGGCCATGGAAGAGGAGCGATTCGAAGATGCCGGCGGCCTCTATAGCGCTCTGCTGCAGGAAGACGCCGAGAACCCCGAAGCCTGGGGCGGCCTGATCCGCGTGCTGATGGCGATGGGCGACGAGGACCAGGCGCGCGACGCCCTGGCCCAGGTGCCTGCCAAACTCGCCGAGCATGCCGAGATCAGCGGCGCCCGCAGCGCCCTGGCGCTGGCCGAGGAGGGCCGCAAGGCGACCGCCGGCCTGCAAGGCCTGCAGGCTCGGCTCGCCGCCAATCCCGACGACCACGCCGCGCGCTACGACCTGGCGACGGCGCTCAACGCCAGCGGCGACCGCGATGGCGCCGCCGCCGCCCTGCTCGAAATCTTCAAGCGCGACCGCGAGTGGAACGAGCAGGCCGCACGGCTGCAACTGCTCAAGTTCTTCGAAGCCTGGGGCCTGGCGGACCCGGCCACCCTGGCCGCCCGCCGCAAGCTCTCCGCCGTGCTGTTCAGCTAGGATCGACCGTGCGGGCCGGAGCGCTGGCGACCGAGTTTCCGATCTTCCCGCTTCCGGGTGCCGTGCTGCTCCCGGGCGGTCGGCTGCCGCTCAATGTCTTCGAGCCGCGCTATTTGGCGATGATCGACGACGCGCTCGCCCAAGGCAGGGTGCTCGGCATGATCCAGCCCGACATCTTGCGCTCGCCGACGCCGACCGGGCCGGGTCTGTACCGCGTCGGCTGCCTCGGCCGCATCTCCTCGTTCAGCGAGACCGATGATGGCCGCTGCCTGGTCACGCTCTCGGGCCTCACCCGCTTCGTCGTCTCGGTCGAGCTCGAGATGCGGCGCGGCTACCGCCGGGTCCGCGGCGATCTCGCCCGCTTCGCCAAAGACCTCGACCCGGACGAAGCCGGCGTCGAGCGCGACCGCGTGCTGCAGGCCCTCCGCGCCTACTTCGCCGTGCGCGGCTTCGACGCCAATTGGGACGCGATCGACGAAATGCCCGACGGCGCGCTCGTCACCACCCTGGCCATGGTCTGCCCGTTCGAGCCCGCCGAGAAGCAGGCGCTGCTCGAGGCCGGCGACACCGCCGAGCGAAGCCGCGCCCTGCTCGCGCTGCTCGAGATGGGCGCCCACGATGCCGACGCCGGCGAGCCCGGCCGCGCCCCCAGCTGACGAGCGAATTGACGAGGATCCCATGACCGAACAAGAGATCGACAAGCGGCTCCTCGAAATCCTCGTCTGCCCCGTCACCAAGGGGAGCCTCGAATGGCACCCCCTCCAGCGCGAACTGGTCAGCCGCCAGGCCGGGCTGGCGTTCCCGGTGCGCGACGGAGTGCCGATCATGCTCCCCGAAGAGGCGCGCCTGATCGACGAGTAGCGCGTCATGACGCCACTCGTCGCCACCGAGATCCGCGTCCGCCGCGCCATCCGCGCCCTGGACGTGACGTTCAGCGACGGGCGCCAAGCGACCCTGCCGGCCGAATACCTCCGCGTCGAGAGCCCCAGCGCCGAGGTGCAGGGCCATGCCCCGGACCAGAAAATCCTGGTGACCGGCAAGGAGGACGTCAACGTCCAGGCGGTCGAACCGATCGGCAACTACGCCATTCGAATCCGCTTCACCGACGGCCACGACACCGGCATCTACTCATGGACGCTGCTGCACCAACTCGCGGTCGAACACGACGACCGCTGGCAGGCCTATCTTCAGGCTCTCGCCGCGCGGGGGCTGCATCGCCGCCCCTGATCCGGCATATTCGGGTCGTTAGGGTTCTGTTCAAGTTTTGGATGTAGAAATGGCGAAGCCGCTTTCGCGCTGGACGCTGCTGACCCTCCTCCTGGCAGCGCCCCTGCTGGGATGCGTAGCAAAACCGCCGGAGAAGCCTATCGTGTTGCGCCCACCCCATTCCGAGCGCCGCCTGGTCCGCCGTGCTCCCCGCCCCGCCGCGGGCCAAGCACCGGCCAGCCCGGCCGCCGCACCGAATACGGACGCTGTCAGCGTCGGCGAACTGCCGCCGCCAGACTCGGTGCCGCCAGACCCGGCGCCGGCCGCCCGCTCCGGCCGCGACCGCTCGCTGAGCGCCGCCGAGAAGGAAGCCCTGTTCCACGATTTCGACCGCTATCTCGCCCGCCCCGAGCGGTCGCCCGGGCGGTCACCTTGAGCGACGCCGACGCGCCGGTCGCGGCCGAAATCATCGCGCGGCTGCACGCCGGAGACCGGCTCGTGGCCCTCAAGGTCAACGAGGTTGGCCGCCGCGCCGCGACCCTCGAGGCCGTCCTCGAGCAACTCACCGACAAACAGACCAAGCTTGCCTGGATCGGCAATCCGCTCCGCTCGCCCCTGACCATCGAGCGGCTGTTCCTGCAGGCGGTCGGCGCCGAGGCAGACCTGCGCGTCGAACGCAGCCCGGCCGACCTGGCCGCCATGCTCGTCCGCGCCGGAGCTCCGGCCTGCCGCTTCCTCCTCCTGCTGCAACAACCCGAGACGCTGGACCCGGAAGCGCGCGAGACGATCGCCGCCTTGGCCGAATGCCTGCCCGACGCCGAGCCGCAGGTCCAGTTCCTGTTCTGCGGCACGGAGGCGTTCGCGCTGCCGCAACCGGCAGCAATCGTCGCGGCGCCCGCGATCGCGGTCGCCCCCGACCCTGAACCGACCCCGCCGCGCCGGGCCCGCCAACGGCTCCCGCTGCTGCTGCTGTTGCTGATCGGCCTCGCTGCGCTGGCCTCGCCGGCGCTGCTGCAGCACGCCGGACACCCGATCCCACCGCCCGAGCCGCTCGCGGCGCAAGCCAGCCCGCAAGCGTTTGCGCCCGCTCCGGATCTCCCCGCTTCCACCGTACCGGCCACGCCGCCAGCAACCGTGGACGTCGCCTCGCTGCGCCGAGAGTTCGACGCCTTCCTGTCGGAGCGAAAGCCCAGCGTTACGACGCTCAGCGAGGAGGAGAAAAACGTGCTCTTCCAGGAATTCCTCGACCATCGCCGTCGCGTGACGTTGCAGGCGAATTAGACGGCAGCGTCAAAAAATCCGTCCCGCCGCCACCTCGCGCCCGAACTCGAGCAACCCCTGGCCGAGCGAACCGAAGCCAGCGTAACGCGGATCGGACGTGCCGCCCCGGCGATACAGGGCGTGCAGCTGTAGAAAAATTACCGTCAGCTTAACGATGCCGAGCACGCGGTGGAACCGGATGTCGGACACGTCCCGCCCGGTCAGGCCTGCCCACCGCTGCGCCGCCTGCTCGCGCGACAGAAAGCCTGGGGCTGCGGTCGGCATCTGCTGCAGCGCATGCATCGCCGGTGGGTCGCCCGCCTCGGTCCAGTAGCTCAGCAGCGTCGCCAGGTCGAACAACGGGTCGCCGCGCGTGCCCTGGTCCCAGTCGACCACCGCGTTGGGCCGCAGCGTCTCCGGCTCGAGGATGATGTTGTCGAGCTTGAAGTCGTTGTGCAGCAGCGTCGGCGACCGGTCCGGCACGGCATGCGCGCGCAGCCATGCCCCCAGCTCGTCCAGCAGCGCACCGCCCTCGACCGCCGCCCCCCGCTTGAGCCAGCCCTCGACCGCACGCCCGAGGAACCCGTCGGGTCGCCCGAGTTCGCCCAGCCCCACGGCGGCCGGGTCGACCGCATGGATCTGCGCCAGCGTCGCCAGCATCGTCTCCGACAGCGCCGCCCCTTCGCCGGCCAGCCCCGGCGGCAGCGTCCCGCCGATCACCATCCCTTCCCGATACTCGATAATCTGGAACTTGACCCCGATCACCTGCTCGTCCGCGCACAGATGCAGGCTGCGCGGCACGAACGCCAGCGCGTCGGGCAGCCGCGATAGGATGCGGTGCTCGCGCCCCATGTCGTGCGCGCCCGGCGGCAGCGTCCCCGGCGGCGGCCGGCGCAGCACGGCCGGGCCGGTTTCGAGGGCGATCAGATAGTTGCGGTTGGCGAACCCGCCCGGAAAGCGCGGCTTCTCCCCTGGCAGCAAGACGAGGCCGTGCCCGCGCAAATGCTGGTCGACCGCCGGCCAATCCATGTCGTCCGCATCCATGCAGCCCAGGGTGGTCGGTCTGGACGCGCTCGTCCAGCCAGCCTACCTCTGCCCGAAATCGGAGGCCGTCCATGACCGAAGCGTATATCTGCGATTTCGCCCGCACCCCGATCGGCCGCTACGCCGGCGCGCTCCGCGAAATCCGCACCGACGATCTCGCCGCCCACCCGATCCGCGTGCTCAAGGACCGCAACGCGCAGGTCGACTGGGCAGCACTCGACGACTGCTATCTCGGCTGCGCCAACCAAGCCGGCGAGGACAACCGCAACGTCGCCCGCATGGCGACCCTGCTGGCCGGCCTGCCGACCGCCGCCCCCGGCAGCACCATCAACCGCCTCTGCGGCAGCGGCCTCGACGCGGTCGGCACCGCCGCGCGCGCCATCCGCTCCGGCGAGGCCGACCTGATCCTGGCCGGCGGCGTCGAGAGCATGACGCGCGCCCCGTTCGTGCAAGGCAAGGCCACCGAGGCATTCGCCCGCGCCGCCGAGATCTACGACACCACCATCGGCTGGCGCTTCGTCAACGGCATGATGAAGGCGATGTAAGGCACCGATTCGATGCCAGAGACCGGCGAGAACGTGGCCCAGCAGTTCCAGGTGACGCGCGAGGCGCAGGACCGCTTCGCGCTTCGCAGCCAGCACAAGGCCGGCGCCGCCCAGGCCAGCGGCTTCTTCGGCCGCGAGATCGCCCCGCTGACGATCAAGGGCCGCAAGGGCGACACCATCGTCGACACCGACGAGCACCCCCGCCCCGACACCACCGCCGAGCAGCTGGCCAAGCTCAAGACCCCGTTCCGAAATCCCGGCACGGTCACCGCCGGCAACGCCTCCGGCGTCAACGACGGCGCCGCCGCCCTCCTACTGGCCAGCGAGGAGGGCGCCCGCCGCCATGGCTTGGTGCCCCGCGCCCGCGTCCTGGCCATGACCACCGTCGGCGTCGAACCGCGCATCATGGGCATCGGCCCGGCGCCCGCTGTCGAGAAGCTGATGGCCCGGACCGGCCTGACCCTGGCGGACATCGACGTCATCGAGCTGAACGAGGCGTTCGCCTCGCAAGGGATCGCCGTCCTGCGGCAACTCGGCCTCGCCGAGGACGACCCGAGGGTCAATCCCCATGGCGGCGCGATCGCCCTCGGCCACCCGCTCGGCGCCTCGGGCGCACGCCTCGCCATGACCGCCGTAAACGCCCTCGAGACGCTCGGCGGCAAGCGGGCGGTGGTGACGATGTGCATCGGCGTCGGCCAGGGAATCGCCGCCCTGATCGAGCGGGTGTAACTTACTTTAAGTAACTAATCCCGACCGGATTCAGCCCCGGTCGGGTGCCACCAGCGCGATCAGCGAGGCGAGCAGCAGGAACCCGCGCGGCCCCGCCAGCCGGGTCTTACCGTCCCGCAACTCGCTCGCCAACACCGCAGCACTCGACCCGGCCAGCAACGCCGCCCCCACCCGGCGCGTCCGCCGCAGTCCCAGCAACACCCCGCCGGTCACCTCGGCCATCGCCACCGCCCCCATCCCCTGGCGCGTCCACCCGAGGTCGTCGAACATCTCCTCATAGCGGTTGTCGCCGGCCAACTTGTCGACGCCAGCCACGGCGACCGCGGCTCCGAGCAGGGCATAGATCATGACGGTCTCCAGAATGGGATGGCCGACCAACGCGCCGTGCGCGGAGACGTTCGACTCGCGCCGCTCGCATCTGCCATAAACGGGCATGGACGAACCGCCCTTTTGGCAGACCAAGACGCTCGAGGAGATGACGCCTCAGGAGTGGGAATCGCTGTGCGACGGGTGCGGCCGCTGCTGCCTGCACAAGTTGCGCGACGAGGACACGGAGGAGCTGTCGTTCACCAACGTCGCCTGCCGCCTGCTGGACCTGCAGTCCTGCCGCTGCCGCAATTACGAGCATCGCCGCGACGACGTGCCCGACTGCGTCTCGCTCACGCCGCAGGCAGTGCGCGAGATCGACTGGCTGCCACCGAGCTGCGCCTACCGGCGGGTGGCCGAGGGGCGCGGCCTGCCGGCCTGGCACAAGCTGGTGTCCGGCGATCCGGCCGGCGTGCACGAGGCCGGCGTCTCGGTCCGCGGCCGCGCAGTGGACGAGCGGCGGGCAGGCATGCTGGAACATTACATCGTTGATTGGCCCGGCCAGATGCCGCGCACGCGAAAGAGGAAGACGACATGATGCAGGATGCACTCTACGGTGGCGTGAACGTGGCCGTGCTGACGGCGATGCGGCCGGATCTGACGATCGATCTCGACCTGATGGAAGCGCATTGCCGCTGGCTGCTCGCGCAGAGTGCCAATGGGCTCGGCGTGCTCGGCACCACCGGTGAAGCCAATTCGCTCGGCATTTCCGAGCGCATCCACCTCATCGAGGGCCTGGTCGAGCGCGGGTTGCCGGCCGAGCGCATGCTGCCGGGCGTCGGCGTCCCGGCGCTGACCGACACCGTCGCCATGGCGCGCCGCGCGGCTGAACTGGGCTGCCGCGGCGCGCTCGTGCTGCCGCCGTTCTTCTACAAAAACCCCAGCGAGGGCGGCCTATTCGCCTACTACGCCGAGATCATCGAGCGGCTCGGCGGGGCGCTGAAGCTGTATTTCTACCACTTCCCCGCACAATCGGCCGTGCCGATCACAATCGGCCTCATCGAGCGCGTGCTGCGGGCCTATCCCGGCGCGGTCAAGGGCATCAAGGACAGCACCGGCGATTGGTCCAACACCAAATCCTATATCGACCACTTTGCCGCCGACGGCTTCGAGGTCTATTGCGGCGATGACGGCCACCTGCTGCAGAACCTGCAGGCAGGCGGCGCCGGGTCGATCTCGGCCGCGAGCAACGTCAGCGCCGCGACCAACGCCCGCGTCTATGCCCACTGGAACAGGCCCGAGGGGACCGAAGCGCAGACGGAGCTTACCGCCATGCGCGCCGCAGTGACCTCGGCGCCATTGATCCCCGGCCTGAAAGCACTGGTCGCCCGTCACACCGGCGAGGCGCAGTGGGAAGAGATCCGCCCACCACACCTAAAGCTCGCCGCCGAGCAGAAGGCCAAGCTATTCGTGGCCTTCGACTCCTGCGGCGTCGCGTTGGCGCACGCTGCGTAATTAGTGCGCGCTGGCGCTTTGGCCCGGGCTGGCGGTCACTCGCCAGACCGTGTTGCCGATGTCGTCGGCCACGAGCAGTGCGCCGGCCTTGTCGAGCGTGACCGCCACCGGGCGGCCATGTGCCTGGCCCTGCCCGTCCAGGAAGCCGGTCACCACATCCTCGGCCTTGCCATCCGGGCGGCCGTCCTTGAACGGGACGAACACGACCTTGTAGCCGTTCAGGATCTGCCGGTTCCAGCTGCCGTGCTCACCGATGAAGGCACCGCCCTGGTACTTGGATGGCAGCGCGGTGCCGGTATCGAACACCAGGCCGAGTGGCGCGACGTGCGAACTCAGCGCGTAATCAGGCGGGATTGCGCTGGCGACCAGATCCCGCCGCTGCGGCTGCACGCGCGGATCGATGTGCTGTCCATAGTAGCTATAAGGCCAACCATAGAATGCGCCGTCCTTCACCGACGTGAGATAGTCGGGCACCAGGTTCGGGCCGAGTTCGTCGCGCTCGTTGACCACGGTCCAGAGCACATGCGTCTTGGGCTCGAAGGTCAGGCCGTTCGGGTTGCGCAGGCCGCTGGCGAAAATGCGGTATGCGCCGGAGGCCCGGTCGACCTCCCAGATCGCGGCGCGCTCGTATTCGGCGCCGATCCCGTTCTCGGTGATGTTGCTGTTGGAACCGACGCCGACGAACAGCTTGGTGCCGTCTTCGCTCGCGACCAGGCTCTTGGTCCAATGATGGTCGATCGGGCCACCCGGCAGCTTGGTCAGCACCGTCCCGGGCTCGGTGATCTGCGTCGCCCCCGGCGTATACGGGAAGCGCAGGATCGCGTCGGTATTGGCGACATAGAGATCGTTGCCGACGAGCGCCACGCCAAACGGCGAGTTGAGGTGATCGATGAATACCGTGCGGACCGCGGGCTTGCCGTCGGCGGCCTCGCGCAACAGGGTGATGCGGTTGCTGCCCGAGGTCTCGCCGCCGGACGTCACCAGCGATTCGACGAACTTCATGACGATCGTCTTCGGCCGGGTCACCGGATCGAGGTTCGGGCCGATCGACTCGACGACCAGCACGTCGCCGTTCGGCAGGGTGTAGACCGAGCGCGGATGCTCCAGTCCCGAGGCCAGCGCCTGCACCTTGAGACCCGCGGCCACGGTCGGCGTCTCGCCTTCCTTCCAGCCGATGACCTTGGCCAGGTGCATCGGCGGGACGAGGTATTGCTGCGGCTCGGGCAGCACCGGGTTCGGCCCGATCTGCGTCTGAATGTCGAATTGGTCGGGACCGGCGGCGCCGGCCAGGAGGGCGAACCCGGCGAGCGCCAGACGGGGGGTGAACTTGTTCATGCGCGAACTCCAGAATAGGCGAGCGCCGGACGGCTGATGCGCGCGAATCCGAGCCAGGCGGTGATCAGCATCAGCACGACGGTGATGGCCGACAGCGTCAGGCCGAGCGGCACGACGGAGGTCCAGGCGTCGCGCGAATGCACGAGGTTGTCAGCGAAGCCGACGACAAGGACGGCGAGGCTGCCGAGGGCCACCGGCCAGAGCGGGCGTGGCCGCCGGACGCGCCGATTGACGAGCAGCAGCACCGCCCCGATCAGCGCGGCCAGCACGGCGCCGGCCAGGCCGACGGCGAGCAGCCAGGCGGAGAAATCCGCCCACATCATCTGCGCCGTCTGCATGTAGGCGATGTCGGTCGCAAGCGCACAGGTGAAGCAGGCGATGGGGAAGGACGCGGCGATGCCAATGAGGGGCAGGCCTGTCGTCGGGGCCGGAGCGGCCATCGTATCAGTGCTGATCATAGCGCCTTCTACGATCCAGCGGCTCCGAAGTTGCTGACCTCCCGCTCAGCGCGGGCGTTCGACCCCGCCGCGGGACGCAAGCCCGCGCGCACGCAGGCATTTGGTGATCGCGTTCTGCTTGGCCTGGCGGATTTGGCCGCTGTGCTGCCATTGCCAGTCGAGAGTGCCGGCGGCCTTGCCGAGATCGGCTTTGACGGCCGGGTCGGCGTCGGCCTGGCTGGCGCAGGCCTCCTCGGCCGCGCTCAGCGGCGCCTTGGGCGGTCCCGCCGACGTGCAGGCGGCGAGGAGCAGCAGGGCGCCGAGGCTCGCGGCCCGCATCACGACTGCTCCATCCAATCCTCGATCAGGCGCCGGGCGATGCTGTCGCGGCGCGGCAGTTGGAACCCATGCGCGGCCGGGTCGCGCAGCTCATCCAGGCTGAACCAGCGGGCATCGCGCAGCTCGTCCTGCTGGATGGTGATCGGGTCGGCCAGGCCCTCGGCGTAGAAGCCGAGCATCATGCTCGACGGGAATGGCCAGGGCTGGCTGCTGTGATAACTGACGGCGCCGACCGGCACGCCGACCTCCTCCATCACCTCGCGCGCGACCGCCTCCTCGAGGCTCTCGCCGGGCTCCACGAACCCGGCCAGCGTCGAATACATGGCCGAATTGGGGAAGCGCTGCGAGTGGCCGAGCAGGGCGCGCCCATGCCGATGCACCAGCATGATCACGGCCGGGTCGGTGCGCGGAAAATGGCTGGTGCCGCAGCCGGTGCAGACCTGCGCGTATCCGGCGCTGCGCGGCTCGCACGCAGCACCGCAGACGCCGCAGAACCGGTGCCGCACGCGCCAGTGCATCAGCCCGCGGGCATGGGCGAGGATGGCCGCGTCCTCGGCCGGGAGCCGTCCGGCCAGGGTGCGCAGGTCCTCGAACCGGCCGAGCGCCTCGGGCAGGAGCGGCAGCGGATCGTCGACCGCGCTGACATCGACGGTGAACAGCGCGTGGTCGCCGCGCAGACCGAGGAACGCCCAGGGCCCGCCGGCCATGCGCGAGAGGGCGGCCGCCTCGCCGCTGAGGAACACCGCCTGCGGCGCCTCGTCGCCATCGACCAGCGTCTTGGCGCGCCAGACCGGTACGAACAGGCTGTCGGGGTCGGCAAGGCGGCGTTCGATCCACGCCTCGTCGTCGCGCCGTTCGGCCATGCGGTTCAACGGGCTGCCGGTATAGGCGTTGGGGCGGCTGGCGGTGATGAGCGGCATGCAGCGCTGCTTCTCGCATGCGTCCCTATCTTGTGTCACCACACCTTGTATCACCCCTGGGGACCCGTGCTATGACCGGGCCGGGAGGTCGGCGGCGGACGGGCGCCTCGCCAACCCGGTCAGGTCCGGAAGGAAGCAGCCGCAACGAGTTTCCGCTCGGGTCGATCGTTCGGCCTCCCACCGCCATGCCTCAGGAGAGCCGGCGACGCCAATGTCCGGGTTGCTGGACGATATCCTGCCGGAACCGCCGCAAGAAGGCCCAGGCCTGTTCGGCGGACCCGCGCCCGCGGCGCACCCGCTCCTGAGTGCGCCGTCCGCGCCGGCCGCGGCCTACCGCGTGCTGGCCCGCAAATACCGCCCGACCGGCTTCGACGGCCTGATCGGCCAGGACGCCATGATCCGCATCCTGCGCCGCGCTTTCGCCCAGGGCCGCATCGCCCATGCCTGGATGCTCACCGGCGTGCGCGGCGTCGGCAAGACCACGACGGCGCGGATCATCGCCCGGGCGCTCAACTGCATCGGGCCGGACGGCACCGGCGGCCCGACCGCCGACCCCTGCGGGGTCTGCGCCAACTGCACCGCCATCCTGGCCGACCGGCACCCCGACGTGATCGAGATGGACGCCGCCAGCAACACCGGCGTCGACGACGTGCGCGAGGTGATCGACGCGACGCGCTACCGGCCGCTGCAGGCGCGCTACAAGGTGTTCATCGTCGACGAAGTGCACATGCTGTCGCGCAACGCCTTCAACGCGCTGCTGAAGACGCTCGAGGAGCCGCCGCCGCACGTGAAGTTCGTGTTCGCGACGACGGAGATCCGCAAGGTGCCGGTGACCGTGCTGTCGCGCTGCCAGCGCTTCGATCTCAGGCGGATCTCGGTGGCCGAGCTGACCGGGCTGTTCGGCCGCATCGCCGGGTTGGAGGGGGTGGCGGCCTCACCCGAGGCGCTCGACCTGATCGCACGCGCCGCCGACGGCTCCGTCCGCGACGGGCTGTCGCTGCTGGACCAGGCGATCGCCCAATCTGGAGGGGGTCAGGAGCCGGTCACGGCCGACGCCGTGGCCGACATGCTGGGCCTAGCCGACCGCAGCGCCGTGTTCGACCTGATCGAGGCGGTGTTCGCCGGCCAGGCCGAGCAGGCGCTGGCGATCACCGACCGCGCGCATGAGCGGGGGGCCGACCTCGGAACCGTGCTCGGCGACCTGCTCGAACTCACCCATACGCTGACCCGGCTGAAGACCGTTCCCGGCCTGCGCGACGGCACCGACCTGCCGGAAATGGAGCGCGACCGCGGCGCGGCACTGGCCGAGCGGCTCAGCGTGCCGGTGCTGGGGCGGATGTGGCAGCTGCTGCTCAAGGGCGCGCAAGAGGTCGACCAGGCGGCGGACCGGCGCGCGGCGGCGGAGATGGTGCTGATCCGCATCTGCTACACCGCCGACCTGCCGCCGCCGGGCGACCTGGTGCGTCGCCTCGGCGATGCGCCACGGC
>JAABUZ0100006214.1_pt1 | contig 15081 bp, 6 predicted proteins | sample 5562091 | NCBI WGS metagenome assembly JAABUZ01 (sample SAMN12813069, study PRJNA571459) | rock metagenome | isolation source: Antarctica rocks | place: Antarctica: Victoria Land, Linnaeus Terrace sud | collected 2015-12-21 | reverse complement strand
TAGAAAGACTTCGGAAGGCCTTCATAAAGGCTTCCTGCGCAACGTCCTCAGCATCCGCCTCGTTCTTCATGTACGAAAGAGCCATCATGTAGACCCTGCGTTCGTGGGGACGAATCAGCGCATGATAAAGCTGTGTGTCGCCCGCTACGATTGCTGCGATCATTTCGGTTTCCACGTGAGTCTGCGCGTGCGGCTCCATCATCCCTCTGCGCTCATTAGAGTTCCTGAGAGACATTTGGTTACAGCCGATCTTTTAACAATCGGTTGTAACCGTTCTACGGCAACGCAGTCAGATGAGAGCCCTTGGACTGGAGAATTCTTATGCGACTTCGCTCTCTGTTTACGGTCTCTCTTACCTTACTAACTACGCAGCCGAATCTGCGAGCGGCAGCTCCGGCCGACGCATCATCGGGTCAGCCGACTTCAGTAGCCATTGTGGAGTTGTTTACTTCTGAGGGATGTTCCAGTTGCCCTCCTGCCGACGCGCTGCTACAGCAGATTAACTTCAAGCAAACAGCCGCGGGGCAACTGATCGTGGGGTTGAGCGAGCATGTCACCTACTGGAACCATCTGGGTTGGAAAGGCCCGTATTCTGAGCAGACCTTTACCGATCGGCAGGGCGTCTACGCATCGAGACTCTCTCCGGAAGGTTCATACACGCCCCAGATGGTTTTGAACGGACGCGACCAGCTTGTCGGGAGTGATCGCGCGGCCCTGGAACAGGCACTCCGTGCCGACGCTCTGCGAAAGCACGCAGACCCGAAAATAGCTTCCCAACACAACAGGCAGGTGGGTTGGACCTGACATTCTTTTTGACAGGTTCTCCCGCGAAGCAGATGGAAATTGTTGCCATTTTTACCGATGACATGGATCGCTCGAATGTTCTTCGTGGGGAAAACTCCGGAAGATCACTCCAGCACGTTTCGGTGGCGCGGGGCCTGTTCCGTATTGCGACTGTGAACGGCGACACAGAGCGCTCTGTCCACCTGCCGCTTCCAGAGAGCTTTCAACACGGAGGTGGCTCCGGGCATCATCTGGTTGTGTTTGCACAGGAGCCGCACCAAGGCCCGATCGTGGGTGCCGCCGCGATTTCGATCTAGAACTAGGTGAGTGCACCTCTTCCGGCGAACACGCATTTTGTCATGCGGATAACTTGCTTGTAACTTTTTTGCCGGTCGTTTGTCTGATGCACGTACTTTGATCCCAGGAGCGTCTCTGCATGCAACCAAAAGGCCTTACCCTTCCTTCGTCCCTTCTCTCCGTACTGTCCCGATCCGCCTTGGCGGGACGGCTTACCTTGGGAACGTGTGCGCTTCTTCTGACTGCTACCGCGTTTGCGCAAACTCCAGTGGTAGGGGCCAAGGCGCCTGACTTCACGCTAATGACTCCTACAGGTACATCCATCCAGCTGGCCGCGCAGGAACATGGGAAACCGCTTGTTCTGGTTGTGCTGCGTGGCTTCCCCGGCTACCAATGCCCGTACTGCGAGAAGCAGGTACACGACTTTGTCGAGCATGCTTCCGATTTCTCAGCGAAGAACGCCACGGTTCTCCTTGTCTATCCCGGCCCGCCTGCCGAGCTGGATCAGCACGCCAAAGAGTTCCTTGCAAAGCAATCAGAGATGCCGGCGAACATCGTTCTCGTGACCGATCCGGACTACAAGGTGACGAACCTGTATGGATTGCGCTGGGATGCGCCGCACGAGACAGCCTATCCGTCCACTTTCATCCTCGACAAGAAGGGTACGATTCTCTTCGAGAAAACCAGTCATAGTCATGGCGACCGCCTCTCTGCTCAGGACGCCCTTGACCATCTTTCCGCGCAATAGACGCTCTTTGGCCGCAGCCGGTGCTTCGGCTGCGGCTTCTCAGTTGAGAACTGAAGGGTAGACATGCGACTGATTTCACGCCGTTTTATTCTGGGTTTTTTCTCGTCCTGAATCTTCAGGACGATGCTTCACGCCCAGCTGCGCGAATTGGGAGATGGAGCGCCCGGAGCGGTCAAAGCACCTCACCTCACTGCTGAACTGATTTCGGGTGCGAATACGATCGCGCGCCTGGGAGTGAGGGCCGCGTGGCACTGTCTCTGACTATGGAACAGGGATGGCATGTCTACTGGGTGAACGCCGATGATGCTGGCGAACCACCACGTGTGCAATGGATGCCGGTGGAAGGCCTTGCAATAGGGCCGATGCAATTCCCCATGCCGTCACGTCTTCCCGTGGGTCCGATGATGGATTACGGATATGAAGGCGTTGCCATTCTTTCCGTTCAATGTGAAGACGTCCGCCGCACTGATCTCTCCACAAGATTCGAGTAGCAGCGCATGTGCAGTGGCTCGTCTGCCGCGATGGCTGCCTTCCCAGCAAGGCACCGTGTGACTCACCCTACACCGTCAGCCTTCCGTACTCCCCGTCCCCACACAATGGCTTGCTTCTGGAGCAACCAGGCAGCAGGCGACGCCCGCACGGTAGCCAGTTTGGAGCAACTTGGTAGAATCCCGCTCATGTTATGTGTAAAGCAGATTTCGTCACCCATCCCATGCCGCGGGATACAATGACCCCAGAAAAGCAAGCATGCCACGCTTAGCGAGGTTGCAACCAGGGCTGGGGTCGGCACGACCACGGTTTCGCGGGTGATCAACGGTAGCCAGAAAGTGGATCCCAAGACTCTCGCTCGTGTGCAGCGTGCCATCGCGTCGCTGGGCTACGTGCCCAACCAGGCCGCTCGCATCCTTAAAGGTGGTCGCACGCGCACCATCGGCTTCGTTATCCCCAGCATCGCCGATCCATTCTTTTCCAGATGCGCGGAAGCCGCTCAGTCCGTAGCCCGCGCCAATGACTCGCTGCTGATCGTTCTCACCACCCAGAATGAGCCCAAAGCGGAGCTGGATGCCGTGCATGTGCTCCTGCGCCATCGTGTCGACGGCTTCATGATCTCGCCTTCGAACCCCAACAGCGAGGTGCTCCGCGATCTGGTGAGCCGCCTCTCTGTCCCGATCGTCGCGCTCGATCGCCCCATCGCCGGCTCCACCATCCCATACGTTGTCGCGGACAACTTCACCGGGGGCCAGATCGCCACAGGTCACCTGATCGAGCATGGCTACAAGCGCATCGTCTGCCTCACCGGCGAGGTGGATCTCTACACCATTCACGAGCGCATCCGCGGATACAAGGCCGCGATGAAGGCGGCTGGTCTCGAACCCGTGGTCGATACCAGCATCAAGGACCACCGTTCAGCCGAGCAGGCCCTCGACCGCATGCTCAACTCCTCCAGGCCACCAGAAGCCATCTTCGCCCTGAAAAACAGTACAACCATTCACACCTTCGAAGTTCTACAAAAGCAAAACGCCGCCATTCCCGGCACGGTCGCGCTGCTCGGCTTTGACGATTTTGAACTCGCCGAAACCGTTCGGCCCTCCATTACCGTTATCCAGCAACCCATTGACCAAATCGGCCGCATGGCCGCCGAGCTCCTCTTTGACCGTATGCTCGCGCCAACCGACGGCGCCACCCCCGGCGCAACCACACGCAAGCAGCACGTCCACCTAAAAACCCAGCTGATCCTTCGCGCCTCCTGCGGCTGTTCGCCCGACCACGCTCCGGCGCCCCGTCCATCCCATAAACCACCCTCACCCGCAGCAGCAACCACGGCGCAAATGCCAACCGCAGCGGCATCCGGGCCTCCGTTCTCCTTAACGAATCGGCCCCGACCAATTTCCAAATCTATTTAATTTCTTGACAGAGTACTACTCCTCGGAGGAAAATCCGTTCCACCAATGGTATCGGTACCATCCTGTGTTGGAATGCCTTTCAGGCACACGCAAGGAAACCTGTACCCTGGGCGGAACGCATCCCGTTCCGGATCCAGCAAGTTCGAACTCAGGAGGTTGTTCATGGGCCGCAAAACAGATTTTTGGAAACATGGAACTTGGGTACTGATGCTAATTCTGGCCGCCATCACCTGCCAGGCTCAGGAATTTCGCGCAACCCTGACCGGACAGGTCACTGACCCCTCCGGCGCACTCATTCCCAATGCAACGGTGACCGCCGTAAACAGCCAATCGGGAACGACCTACACAGGCCAAACGACCGCTAAGGGCCTTTTTTACATCAACTACGTTCTGCCCGGCGATTACACCATCGTCGCCGAAGCGCAGGGCTTCAAGACCGCCAAGCAGGACAAGGTGCGGATGTTTGCCGCCCAGACCTTCAACCAGAACTTCAAGCTCCAGCTCGGTACTGTGGGCGAAACCGTGGAAGTGACGACCGCGCCACCACAGCTTGAAACCTCTACGGGTTCGGGGAGCACGATTATCAGCGCCCGCGAGTTGGAGAACGTCCCGGTCAAGGGCGGCGTGGCGTACGGCCTGATCAGCACAACGCCCAGCAGCCAGGACAATAGCGGCAGCACCAATGGGTATAAGGCCTCTAGCAGTTACAGCATTGGCGGGGGCGTGCAGGGCACCAATCAGTTCACCCTGAATGGAAGCAACATCACCAGTCAGTTCGGCTATGACAACCACGGCGCGGGGCAGTGGACGGTGTCGCCCAACATCGACAGCATCGAAGAAGTGAACGTTATGACGACCACCTATGACGCGCGCTTCGGCCGCACCAGCGGCGGCATTGTGAACGTGGTCAGCAAGAGCGGCGGCAATCAGTTTCATGGCACCGCCCGCTACGCGTACGAGGGGTCGTTTCTGAATGCCAACAGCTACACGAACAAGCTCTTCGGTTCTCGCCGCAATGGACTGCTTCAGCACCAGTACTGGCTTACCGCCGGCGGCCCCATTCTAAAAAACAAGCTGTTCGTCTTTGGGGCCTTTGAAGGCTTTCACCAGAAGCAGGCAAACCTAACGTACGGAGCTGTACCACCTGCCTATCTGCGCCCCGGCTACCAGGGCAACCCGGGGGTCAACTTCGGTCTGGTGCAGAGCCTGGACGCCGGTGAGTTCCCGAACGGCCTCCCGATATTCCAGCCGGGCACGGCGTACTGCCTGGATGGTGGCCCGGTCACCGCCTGCAACACCAACCGCGTCGCCCAGCAAAGGTTCGCAAACGACACCATCCCCGGCTCCCTCATCAGTCCCACCGGGGTGGCCATTGCAAAATACATCCCTTTGCCGAATGTTGCCGGCTTGGAGAACAGCATCACGGCAAACAACTACTTTGCGATTACACCCTACACCCTGAGCTACTACCAACCGCAGATTCGTGTCGATTACAACCTGTCAGACCGGAACAAGCTGTATAGCTACTTCCTGTACTGGAAGGGCAAAGCCGATCAAAGCGGCAATGGTCTAACCGGACTCGGGGAAAACGGTACCGTCAACCAGACCAAACAGAACTGGGTTGCGGCACAGGACTTCACGCATGTGTTTTCACCCACGTTTACTGGTGACTTCAAAATCGCCTTTGACCGTTTTTTTGTGTCCTCTCCCAATGGAGACCTCTCGGTACATACGGACCCGAGCACACTTGGGCTGGCGATGCCTCTCCCGGGCAGCACAGGTGCTAGGTATCTGCCAGAGTTCCACTTCAATGACGGTTGGAACACAGGATTCCGGGTCGGGAACAACACGATCTTCGGGAACAACCTGAATAACGATGTCACAAATAACTATGCCGGCAACGTCGACTTCACCATGACTCACGGCGCACACACGTTCGAGTTCGGAGGCGAGATCGATGAGTTCCAGTATGGCGGCTTCCCGTATGGCGGTGGTCACCCCAACGGCCAGTTCGGCTTCGACTCCGGCTGGACGCAATACAATCCGCACAACGGCGGCTGCTGGCCTCCGAGCGCCGTGGCACAGCGTAACCCTTGCAACAACAATCAACCCAATGGCTCGTCCATCGCCTCTCTCTACCTGGGCGTACCCAATGGTGGCAATATCGACTGGATTGGCTCCATCGCGGAGGGCTATCCAGTTTACGCCGTGTACTTCCAGGACAACTGGCGCGCCACCCCGAAGCTGACCCTGAACATGGGTCTGCGGTACGACATCCAGCGCGGTATGCGCGAGCGCCACAACAATCTGAACCGGGGCATTTGCCTGACCTGCGTGAACCCACTGACGAACAATCCGACGTACCAGGCAAACGTGAACAATGTGGCGAACAGCACAGCCTGGGCTGCAGCGGGCATCAATCCGGCCAACCTGCAGCAGGTACTCGGCGGCGTCCAATTCGCCGGCACCAATGGGCAGAGCCGGGATGCGTACAACACGGACTACTCCAATGTCGGTCCACGTTTCGGCTTTGCGTACGCCGTCGATTCCAAGACGGTGATCCGCGGCGGCTACGGCATCATGTACTCGTATGGTCTGGAAGGTGGTTCCAGCGTTGGGGAGGCCCAAACGACAAGCTTCACCAGCTCGGTGGATGGAGGCAACACGCCGACCAACTACTTTCGCAGTGGCAATCCTTTTGCTACGGGGCTGCTGAAGCCCACGGGGAGCAGCCTTGGCCTGTTGACGAATGTAGGCAATGGCGGTGTCTCAGTTGACTTCCCGGCCCGCAAAATCCCGATCGAGCAGGTCCTTTCGCTGGGATTTCAGCGCGAGTTGCCGAAGGGCATCGTGCTGGACACGCGGTATGCGGGAAACTTAACCCAGCGCCTGCGCACCTTCCTTTGGGTCAACGGCACGGCAACGCGCGAACAAGAGATGCAGGCCATTGCCAATCCCGCGTACTTTGACAAGCAAGTGCCGAATCCGTACTACGGCGTGGCTGGGATCTCGGGTCCGGGCCAGTGCGGGACGGGAACAACGATCAAGGCAGTTGCGCTGCTGACTCCGCTTTCCCAGTACTGCTCACCTGGCGGCGTAGGGTTGGTGGGAGAGTACAACGCACCGATCGGAGGAAATTTTTACCATGCCCTCGAAACCAAGCTTACGAAGCGAGTGTACGGTACCGGTACGCAAGGCTGGACCTTCCAGATCTCCTACACCTACTCCAAGAACATGGATGAGGACGGCTACCGTAATGGCTGGCCCTATCAGGATCCCGAGCGCATTCACCAGTTGAACGGAATTGACCGGACGCATATCCTGGCAGTGACCAGTGTCTACAACCTGCCCTTCGGGAGGGGTGGGCTATTCCTGACGCATCCCAACCCCGTGGTCGACAGGCTGGTTGGCGGCTGGGTACTCAGTGGCGTCTTCCGGGCGCAGAGCGGAACGCCGGTCGGTATCAACACCGGCTGGTATTTCAACTGTCAAAATTTCAAACCGGGAAAGGGCTCCACGCTGGGTCACTGGTTCTCCACCGCAGGCGATCGTACGGCAACGGGGAACTGCTGGAGCCGGGTCCCGGCGTATGGCATCATGCCGAGTAACAGCACCACCGCCCAGGTACGGAACCCGACTGAACCGAACCTGGACATGTCCCTGCAGAAGTCAGCGCGCATTTTCGAGAACTTCATGGTCGATCTGCGGCTGGATGCGTTCAACGTGACCAACTCCGTGCTGTTCGGCGGACCCAATACGGACCCCGGCAGCGGCCTGGCCCGACAGGCTCCCAACGGCTCGTGGTCCGGCTTCGGCACGATTGGCCCCAACCAGATCAACAGCCCACGCGTCCTCCAACTCTCCGGCAAGGTCTCCTTCTAGCCGGGGCAGCGTTGGAATCACCTGAACGCAAATCTCTTTCGGGGACGATAAAGAAAGCAGAAGCATATCCCCCTCTGGGGGTAGCACAGAATGGCCGGAGAGTCAGAGACGGTTCTCCGGTCAGCACCTTACAAGATCCGAACCCGGAGAGTGGAATGCATCGTTCCCGCGCCCACCTGTTGTCTGCCCTGATGACTTCGGCTGTCCTCGTTGCCGGGGCCAAGGCCCAAGCAACGGACAAGCCTGACTTGACCAAGCAGCCCACGCTCTACGCCGTCGGCTATGCGCATCTCGATACCGAATGGCGGTGGGAATACCCCCAGGTCATTGACGAGTACCTGCGTCGCACCATGGAAGACAACTTCCGCCTTATCGATAAGTATCCGCACTACGTCTTCAATTTCAGCGGCGCCAACCGTTACCGCCTCATGCAGGAGTATTACCCTGCGGACTTCGCCCGGCTCAAACAATACGTCAATCAGGGCCGCTGGTTCCCCGCCGGCTCTTCCATGGAAGAGGGTGACGTCAACGCACCCAACGCTGAGGCCATTATCCGCCAGGTGCTCTACGGCAACGATTGGTTTCGCAAACACCTTGGCAAGGCCAGCGACGAGTTCATGCTCCCCGACTGCTTCGGGTTTCCCTCCTCCCTGCCCAGTATCCTCGCGCACAGCGGCGTAAAGGGCTTCTCCACCCAGAAGCTCAGCTGGGGCTCCTCGGCCAACGTGGGCGGCCCGGAGTCGCTCGAGAACACCCCCGAGGGCACGCCCTTCAATGTGGGTGTCTGGGTCGGCCCGGATGGCACCTCCGTGCTTGCCGCGATGAACCCCGGTGCCTACAGCGGCAGCATTACAACCGATCTCAGTGCCCCTCTCCCGGCGCTGCCGCCCAGCCCCGCCCTGCTCGATGTGCAACGCCGCATGGCGGTGCTCGAGCCGAAAATGCACCATGCCGGGCCGGGCGCGCAGGCTCCCGATCAGGAAACCATGCAGCAGTATGTCGCTCTCCGCGGCGAGCAGGCCGCCCTCCAGTACGAGCAGCAGCAGCGCGCCGAGCAGCGCTTCCAGGGCGACTGGGCGGCGCGCGTCCTTAACAACGGCAAGGTCACCGGCCTGGCCACCGACTACCACTACTACGGCACAGGCGATATCGGCGGCGCGCCCGATGAAGAATCCGTCAAGCGCCTCGAAGCCATCATCACCCAAGGCTCCGTCGATCTGCCGCCCGCCGGCGCCATGTACAGGCGCGGCGCAAACCACCCTGCGTGGCCGGAAGTCCCCGTCGGCCACGGCCCGGTTCACGTCATCTCGGCGCTCTCCGACCAGATGTTCAAGGGCATCACCCCCGCCCAGGCTGCCGCTCTGCCGCGGTACACCGGCGAACTAGAGCTCACCAACCACTCGGCAGGCTCTCTGACCTCGCAGGCCTACCAGAAGCGCTGGATCCGCAAGGAAGAGCTGCTTGCCGATGCCGCCGAAAAGTCTTCGCTCGCGGCTCAATGGCTCGGCGGCCGCAGCTATCCGCTCCAGCGCCTAAACGATGCCTGGACGCTGGCCATGGCCGCGCATTTCCACGATCTCGCCGCCGGCACCGCCACTCCGCGCGCCTATGAGTTCGCCTGGAACGACGATGTCATCGCGATGAACCAGTTCTCCGCTGTGCTCAAGAGCGCTACAGACGCCGTCTCGCAAGCTCTGGACACGCAGACCAAAGGCGTACCCGTCGTCGTCTACAATCAGCTCAACATCCCGCGCCAGGACCTCGTGGAAGCCACTGTCAACTTCGGCGGCAAGACCCCGCCCAAGGCAGTTCGCGTCACCGGCCCCGATGGCGCTACCGTCCCCGCGCAGATCTCCAACGGCAAAATTCTCTTCCCCGCCTCCGTCCCCTCGGTCGGATACGCCGTCTACGATATTCAGCCCGCCGCGACGGCTCCTGAAGCGGCCAGCTCCGGCCTCCGCGTCACAGAGAAAACTCTCGAAAACGCCTTCTACCGCGTAACCCTGAATGCCGACGGCGACGTGGCCAGCATCTTCGACAAGCAGGCCAATTGCGAGCTCCTCTCCGCTCCGGCGCGGCTCGCGCTCTCCTACGACAACCCGCAACAGTGGCCCGCCTGGAACATGGATTGGACTCAGGAGCAGGCGGCGCCAAAGGAGTTCGTCTCCGGCCCGGCCAAAATCCGCATCGTGGAAAACGGCCCTGTGCGCGTCGCCCTCGAGATCACACGCGAGACGGCGGGCTCACGCTTCGTGCAGACGGTCCGGCTCTCCGCGGGTGATGCCGGCAAGCGCGTCGAGTTCAGCAACGTCATCGACTGGACCACACGTGAGCGCAATCTCAAAGCTACCTTCCCGCTCGCCGCCTCCAATGAGATGGCCACCTACAACTGGGACATCGGCACCATCCAGCGCCCCTCCGCCGATCCCAAAAAGTTCGAGGTTCCCTCGCACCAGTGGATCGACCTCACCGACATGAGCGGCAAGTTCGGCGCTACCATCCTCACCGATGCCAAAAACGGCTCCGACAAGCCCAACGACCACACCCTTCGCCTCACGCTCATCCGCACCCCAGGCGTTGCCGGCGGCTACCCGGATCAGGCCACGCAGGACCTCGGTCATCACGAGTTTCTCTACGGTTTCGCCGGCCACGTCGACGGCTGGCGCGACGCCCAGACTGACTGGCAGGCGCAGCGTCTCAACGCTCCGCTCCTCGCCTTCCAGGTCCCGCCGCACCCGGGCCGCCTTGGCAAGAGCTTCTCGCTGGTAAAGATCAGCAGCCCGCGGATCCGCATCCTCGGCATGAAGAAGGCTGAGAACAGCGACGAACTCATCCTTCGCATGGTTGAGCTTGATGGCAGACCGCAGCCGGATGTTCATGTCTCCTTCGCCGCGCCCATCACGGCTGCGCGCGAGGTGAACGGGCAAGAGCAGCCGGTCGGTGAAGCTACCCTGCAGAATGGTCAGCTCCTCACCAGGTTCAGCGCCTATCAGCCGCGCACCTTTGCCCTCAAGCTCGGCCCCGCTCCCACTGCGGTACAGCCGGTGCGCTCGACCCCGGTCACCCTTGCCTATGATCTGGCGACTGCCTCCAACACCGGCGATCGCGCCAACGGCGGCTTCACCAGCAAGGGCGACAGCCTGCCCGCGGAGATGCTGCCGACCCAGCTCACCTTCAACGACGTCGTCTTCCACCTCGCCCCGGCAAAGACCGGCACACCCAACGCCGTGGTCGCCAAGGGCCAGCAGATCGCTTTCCCTGCGGGCGACTACAACCGCGTTTACCTCCTCGCTGCTGCTGCCAATGGCGACCAGAAAGCCGCCTTCCAGGTCGGCAGCAAGACCACCGAGCTCAACATCCAGGACTGGGGCGGCTTCATCGGCCAGTGGGACGACCGCCAGTGGAGCTCGCCCCACACCAGCCACGACAACTACGGCCAGATGACCGGCCTTAAGCCCGCCTTCATCAAGCGCGCCGACCTCGCCTGGTACACCAGCCACTTCCATGACGGCGCGGGCACAAACATGGCCTACAGCTACTCCTATCTGTTCGCCTACTCGCTGGACGTTCCCGCAGGGGCCAAGACCCTGCAGCTGCCCAACAACCCCAACATTCGCATCCTCGCGGCTTCTGTGGCGAACGAGAACACCGAGGCCACACCGGTCCAGCCGCTCTACGACGTCTTCCCGTCGCCCAACGCCGGCCCCCCCGGCTTCGCGCTTTCCACCTCGGGCCCGGTCTCCCTCTCGCAGGGCAGATCCGCGACCGCGCAGGTTCTCGTGCTTCCATTCGGCAGCTTTCACAGCCCCGCCACGCTCTCGGCTTCCGGCCTGCCGCCGGGCGTCACCGCAACTTTCAGCCCTGCCACCACCACCGGCGCCAGCCTGATGACACTCACCTCCACGGCATCAGCCGCACCTGCCACCACTACCATCACCCTCTCCGGAACCTCCGAGGGCGCTACCCACACGGCAACCCTGCCCCTGTCGGTCACACCCATTCTGAGCGGCACCGTTCCCGTCGACCTTTCTTCCGCCTTCAACACCCGCGCGACCTACCCGAAGGGTGCCAAGTTCGACCCCGAGGCCAGCCTCGACGGCGGCGGCTACGCTCTCGCAGCCGAGACGCTCGGCCCCGAGCAGGTTGGGGACGAAGTCACCTTCAAACTGGGGCCGCCCAACGCGCCCAACGCCGTGCACAGCCAGACCGTTCAACTCCCCGCCGGCAAATTCGCCAGCCTCCGCGTCCTGGCAACCGCCGTAGAAGGCAACCAGATCGGTCAAAACTTCACCGTGAACTATGTAGACGGCACCTCGTCCGCTTTCAACCAGAGCCTCAGTGACTGGGCCGGCACGGCCCACTTCGACAACGAATCCTCAGCCGTCGAGATGCCCTACCGGATCGCCGCGGACGGCTCCGAAGACGGCAACCCGTTCCACCTCTGGGCCTACCGCTTCCCGCTCAACCCTGCAAAGCAGGTACGCAGCCTCACCCTTCCCGGCAATCGCAGCGTACTCGTCTTCGCCGTCACGCTCGTTCCACCCGCAAGCGAGCCGGCAGCATAAGCCGCCTCATGCCTCTCCCGAAGCACACCCTTATCGCTTCAGATCCGCGGGGTACTCCATGAAGATCGCCTCCTCTTCTCTTCGAATTGCAAGTCTCTCTGGCCTCGCCGCCGCTTGCGTGCTCGTGCCCCTGCCCGCCCAGCAGACCGCCTCCGCACACCCATCCAACCTTGGCTACGTGAACGCGCTCGTAGGCACCGCCCCGCTCGATGACCAGAAGCTCATCGGCAACGCCCCGCCCCCAGGCGAGCAGCTCTATTCCGGTTTCACCTCGCCCGCTGCACGCCTGCCGCACAGCTCCACCGAGCTCGGCCCCATCAACGCCAACCGCGACGTGAACTATCCCGCAGGCGTCCGAGCGCGCTACTTCTACCCCAACCGCGTGATGTACGGCTTCTCCACCGGCGCGGGGGACAGCCCCACCCTGATGCCCGTCGTCGGCGACTGGACCGTGCCGCCTGAGCGCCCGGGCTCCGTCTACGACAAAGCCCGCGAAAAGGCCTCGCCCGGCTACTACAGCGTCTTCCTCGATGACTTCCGCACGCAGGTCGAGATGACCGCCACCACCTGGACCGGCATCTTCCGCCTGACCTTCCCCAAATCCAACAAGGCCAACGTGCTCCTCGACCTGGGCCGCGATGGCGGCAACATTGAGGTCATCAACAACAACACCGTCCGCGGCAAATCGAACAACGGCCACACCTTCTTCCTCGCCGAGTTCTCCACGCCCTTCCAGGACTTCGGCACCTTCAAGCAGAACCCCCCAAGGAATCCGCACGACCCACTCATCGGCTTCGACGACGTCATGCCAGGCGATCGCTCCATCTCCGGCAACTTCGCCGGCGCCTATCTCCATTTCAGCACCACCGAAGGCGAACACGTCCTCGTCAAAGTTGCGTCCGGACCCAGCTATGAGGCCGCCCAGGCCCGCCTGCAAGCCGAAGAGCCCGGGTTCCACTTCGAAAAAGTCCATCAGCAGGCCGAGCAAAGCTGGGCTCCCAAGATTAACGCCATCGACGTAAAAGGCGGCACTGACAAGCAGCGCATGCTTTTCTACTCCTGCCTCTACCAGTCGTTCTACAGCCCCCATCTGCTGGCCCGAAAGGGTGAGCAGTTCACCAGCCATCATGGCACCGTGCAGCAGGCCGCCTACGATCGGTACGGTCCCGTTCCCCTCTGGGACACAGGCCGCAATCAAATTGTGCTGCTAACTCTGCTCGAACCCGAAACCAAGCTCGACATCCTTCGTTCCGAGCTGGACGACGCCCGCGAACGCGGCTACATGGAGACCTCCTTCCACGGCGATAACGCCGTCTTTATGTATCTCGGCGACTGGGAGCGGGGCCTTACCTTCGACTGGCCAGGCGCCTACGAGTACCTGCGCAAAAACGCAATGGACCCGCAGGGCCCGCGCGGCTATCTCGCCGAATACATGCAGCATGGCTGGATCTCCGACATCGTCCCTAAAGGCAACCCCAGCCCGCCGTACGCCGGCGGCAAAGCCGGCGTGGCCACCACGCTCGAGTACAGTTGGGACGACTACGCCCTATCGCAGTTCGCCCGGAAGCTCGGCAAGACCGCAGACGCCGATCTCTTCCTCAAGCGCGCCCACAACTACAGCAACGTCTTCGACCCCGGTACAGGCTTCATGCGAGGCAAAACCGCGGACGGCCAATGGATCTCCCCCTTCGATCCGCGCGAACCCTACTACAACTTCATGATGAAGGAGGCGTCCGGCTGGTCTACCCTCTGGCTCGTGCCGCACGATGTCCAGGGATTGGAAAATCTACTCGGGGGACGCGAAAAGTTCGCCGCCAAACTGGACCAGTTCTTCTCCACCCCCTACACCGCCAAAGGAATCTGCCGCGACTGCACCGGCGTTATCGGCCAATACGTGCAGGGCAACCAACCCGACCAGCAGGCGGCCTATCTCTACGACTGGGCAGGCCAACCCTGGAAGACACAGGAGCTCACCCGCAAGATCCTCAACCTGATGTACGGCAGCGACCACACCGGCCTCGCCTTCCCCGGCATGGACGACCAGGGCTCCACGTCGTCTTGGTACGTCATGAGCGCGCTCGGCTTCTACCCCGTCGACCCCTCCAGCCCAAACTACATCCTAGGCAGCCCCCTCTTCGACGAGGCCACGATCCATATGGGCAACGGCCACGATTTCACCCTCACCGCCCATAACAACTCCGCCCAGAACCTGTACATCCAGTCCGCCACCCTCAACGGCAAATCCTGGAACAAGCCCTGGTTCAGCCACGCAGACATCGCCTCTGGCGGCAAGCTAATCCTAACCATGGGCCCCACCCCCAACAAATCCTGGGGCAGCGCTCCAGCCGACGCACCACCCTCCATGTCTCCCCAGTCCTAGGCGGGATCCACATATACCCTTTCAGGGTGTGTTGCTTTTGTTTGACTTGGAGCATGGCCGCTGGGCGATATGAGTTGAATGAGGCGCAGTGGCAGCGGATCAAGGACACGCGAGACGGCCCGAGCATTATTGAGGCTGAGAACGCGTTCGATCTGAGTCAGAAGCCTGGTCAGGAGCCGAAGGTTTTCGCTGGTCATACGGATGAGCCTCGCGAATGACCTCCGGCTTAAAGGTGCTTTCGGGCAAGCTGACGCCAATTGGTGTCCAGCGCTGTTCCAGGAGCGACGAGCAAGCGGGCGGAACTCGTGAACAAAGCCAATGCGCGAATAGACTAGGGGACACCTCAAGAAATGGAACAGAGCGATACCGCCGCCAGGTCCGTTTCTTGAGGCGTCCCCATGATTGCAGGGCTTCGTCCTCTGGTCTAGAGCAGTTCGCTGTGGGGTATAGAGCTTGATTCTTTGCAAGGAGCATTTTCTGCTTGATTCTTTCTAGATGGCTCGTGCGTACAGTGATGATCTG
>JAABUZ0100006212.1_pt1 | contig 15084 bp, 14 predicted proteins | sample 5562091 | NCBI WGS metagenome assembly JAABUZ01 (sample SAMN12813069, study PRJNA571459) | rock metagenome | isolation source: Antarctica rocks | place: Antarctica: Victoria Land, Linnaeus Terrace sud | collected 2015-12-21 | reverse complement strand
CTTCTAACCGTTGTTGTTCTTCTGGGGTCATCACCTTGGCTCTAGTCAGTTCTCTGAACTCCACATACTACATTACTGTCTCCGGTGTTTTTGCATAAATGGGATGCTCCCAGGTCAGTCAAAACAAACCCTTGATCCCAACAGCTTGTCTGGAGAGGATGTACTGCCTGGTTTCGTTTTGGATTTGAGTAGAATTTTCAATTCCAGTTACCTTTAGGGCAGTTCACAAAGGCATAACTGATTTACCCCATTAGAATTACCGTGTCAATAACGTGAATAACACCGTTATCAGCTTCGATATCTGGTGCTACAACCGTGGCATTTTTCACCTGAAATCCATCAGAGCAATCAATCTTGATGGGTGAACCTTCAACTGAGGTGACAGAATTGAGTTGAGCCAGATCAGCCTTCATCAACTTACCAGGGACGACGTGATACGTCAGAATTCTCGTTAGTTGAGGAATATTCTGCACCAGGGTTGTTACAGTTCCCGGTGGCAGTTTAGCAAAGGCATCGTCATGCGGTGCAAAAACAGTAAAGGGACCGGGACTTTTCAACGTGTCTACCAACCCAGCGGCTTGAACAGCCGTCACTAGGGTTTTGAAAGAACCCGCGCCAACTGCAATATCAACAATGTCAGACATTTACTTCACCTCACATCCTAAGAAAGTCCCTACATGGAAAAGCGTTACACTAGCCGTAATAAATTTAAGTAACCAGAGTTACTTCTCCAGTGTCCAGATCGTAACGACCACCCACAATTTTTAGTTTGCCTGCCTCCATTAGTTGAGTCAGGATTGTTGAAGTTTGCTTCAACGTTGCAACTTGATATTGAACATTGGCGATGACTGCATTCTCAACAAAATCGCCAGAGCGACCTCTTACCTTGACCACAGCGGGTTTGATTTCCTCAACAAAAGTGCCCATTCTACCAGGAAGTGGTTCGCCTTTTACCGCCGCAGTTACTGCACCGCACCTTCGATGTCCCATAACCATGATCAGGGGCGCACCTAATATCGCTGTAGCAAATTCCAGGCTACCTATACCCTCAGTAGTCACGACATTTCCAGCAACGCGGACGAGAAACAAATCTCCAAATCCCTGATCAAAAATAATTTCCGAAGGTACACGTGAATCAGAACAGCTCAGCATGGCAGTAAACGGATGCTGAGCTTTAGCAACTAGTTGCAAACGTTTCAGTGATTGGTTGGGGTTTTCACGCTTTTGCTGCACAAACCGTTTATTCCCATCCAGCAATCGTTTTAAAGCTTGATCAGGACTAATTGCTTCAGGGTTTGGTTGAGCAGCAGGACTAACGGGTTGAGGGTTTGATTGAGCAACAGTTCGCTCAGGTGCGCCCCAGAGTAAACTACCACCAGCAGTAGCCGCTAGACCGGCACCTCCTACGCCTACCAGCTTCAATAGATCACGACGTCCAACAAAACCATTTATCCGACTCATAACTATACCTCACACAATTCAATTAAACTGATGCTTTTCTTTTCGCGTTGATTTTTACCGGCTCAAGCTTCCAGGGTAAGCGCAAGAAGCAATAAAAGTACTTGGCTCTCAATAATACTGAGAATAATCGCAATAAAGCTAAGAATCAAACTTCATTATTGGGATTAGCATTGCCTATATATCATATTTTGGGCATTTTTTTCTTGCGCTTACCCTGCTCAAGCTTCACGTCCTAACTGACCATCGCCTTCTGCCAAGTTAGAAGCAATTACGTGAGAATCTAGAGCCGGAGAATTAGTTGTAGATTTAGATGGTTCATTTGTTGAAAGTACCTTATTCCTCATAGAAAAGTGCCGTTCCGGGTCAATGTGATTGAAAGTTGGCGGTATCCAGGCTCGAACAATTAGCAGAACTCCCATAACCAGCAAGAAGGCACATGCTGATAATATCTGGCTCCAGTGTGCTTCCAGTACTCCCCGCACAATAACTTCTCGCAGCACGGAGACAATCGACACTTCCACAGCCACCCCAATCGAGACTCGTTGCTCCTGTAAGTAAATAATCAGCAGTCGGAATAACTCGACCAAAATCAATAGGAATAGGATATCTGAGGTCACAGCTTTGAAGTTAAGGGGAGGCAGTAGCGACAAGAACAGTGCTCGGAGCTGGATCACCATAACACTGAATAGGCCGATACACAGGGAAATCACAATCAAGTCCTGAACGGATTCAAGAACACGCACAATCTGATTCCGATTCAACCAGTTGTACCAGTTATTTGACGGGTTCTGCAAAGGCTTTTGCATTTAAGGCTCCTTCGGTCTGTGTCAATAGCGTTTAGTTTAGCTTTAAATAAATTTATAAGTAAATATTTTATTGATAAGATTAGTTAATATGGTTGATAAAGTTGTGCTTCGGCTACCCCAGGCAATAAAGTTAGGACTTACGCCTCGAAACTTCACAACACAAGCGTGCCTAAGTCGATACCCTAGGCAATAAAGTTAAAATTTCGAACTGAGTCATAAGATTTTCAAATCTTGGTTTTATAAATAATATGCAAAGGTAATAAGTAGAAATGCAGTTGGAATTGAGTTGCATAGAAGGAGGCTCCAGATGGTAGTACTTGCTGAACTAGGTAAACGCCGGTTGACAATGCAAACTGTTGAGATTGCCCCTAGGACAACGGCAATCCGATCGCTCGACTGGGATCGCGATCGCTTCGACATTGAATTTGGGCTGCAAAATGGCACTACCTACAACTCATTCTTGATTCAGGGTGAACAAACAGCCCTAGTGGATACTTCCCACGAAAAGTTTCGTCAACTGTACCTGGACACTCTGACGGGGCTGATTGACCCGACTAAACTGGATTACCTGATTGTCAGCCATACTGAACCTGACCACAGCGGATTGGTCAAAGATGTACTGGCACTAGCTCCAGAGATCACCGTTGTTGGTTCAAAAGTAGCAATCCAGTTTCTAGAAAATTGGTTACATCAGCCGTTTAAGCAACGGATTGTGAAAAATGGCGATCGCCTGGATTTGGGTAATGACCACATCCTGGAATTTGTGATCGCGCCCAATCTGCACTGGCCGGACACGATATTCACCTATGATGCTAAAACGCAGATTCTCTACACCTGTGATGCGTTTGGGATGCACTATTGCGACGATCACACCTTTGATGAAGATTTAGACCTGATTGAAGAGGATTTCCGGTATTACTACGACTGCCTGATGGGACCTAATGCTCGCTCAGTATTGTCTGCCCTCAAGCGGATGAGTGAGTTACCAGACATCGCCACGATTGCCACAGGTCATGGACCTCTGCTTCATCACAACGTAACTGAACTGACAGGCTGCTATCGTCAGTGGAGCCAGGAGCAAGCCAAGGCAGAAACAACAGTTGGCGTATTTTACGTGTCTGATTATGGGTTTAGTGACTGTTTGTCTCAGGCGATCGCCCACGGTATTACTAAAACGGGTATCGCAGTGGAGATGATGGATTTGAAGTCAGCTGAACCCCAGGACGTGAAAGAACTTGTCAGCATTGCCGCTGGACTAGTGATTGGCACCCCACCAACCACCGGATCTGCTGCTGCTGCTGCTCAAACCGCTATCAGCACCATCCTAGCTGTTGCGACCAAGCAATCTGTTGGTGTGTTTGAGTCTGGGGGTGGGGATAGTGAATCAGTTTATCCACTACTGAATAAGTTCCGGGATTTAGGGCTAAGCGAAGCCTTCCCACCAATTCTGGTTAAGGAGACACCAAAAGAAGCAACATACCAGATGTGTGAAGAAGCAGGGACAGACTTGGGACAGTGGTTGTCCCGAGATCGCAGTATCAAGCAAATCAAAGCCCTGGATACTGATCTAGAAAAAGCCTTGGGACGACTTAGCAGTGGACTGTACATTCTCACCACTCACAAGGGCAATCTCAGCAGTGCCATGTTTGCTTCCTGGGTAGCGCAAGCTAGCTTCAAACCCTTGGGTGTGACAGTTGCCGTGGCTCGTGAGCGTGCTATTGAGTCTTTGCTGCATGTGGGCGATCGCTTCGTCCTCAACGTCCTAGAGGAAGGCAATTACCAGGGACTGATGAAGCACTTTCTCAAGCGCTTCCCTCCCGGTGCCGACCGTTTTGACGGAGTAAGAACCTACCCGGCAACCAATGGCTCTCCAATCTTGGCAGACGCCCTCGCTTATATGGAGTGCGAAGTTGTCAGCCGTCTGGAGAGTGGCGATCACTGGACTATTTACAGCACCGTCCAGCTGGGTCGTGTCTCTAAACCCGATGCCTTGAGTGCGGTACATCATCGCAAAGTTGGCAATCACTACTAGGGATTAAACAAGTTAGGAGTCAAGAGCCATCCTGACTCCTGACTCCTGACTCCTGACTCCTGACTCCTGACTCCCATCACCGATTAAATCTATGTCAGACGTTAAACCACGCGATGTTCAAGTCGCCTTGGTTGGTGCCGATACCACCGTACTAAGATCACGCACTTGGGACAGACTCAAATTTGAAGTGGAATACTCCCTACAACGGGGCACGACTGCCAATTCCTACCTGATTCAGGCAGACAAAACGGCTGTTTTCGACCCGCCTGGAGAGTCGTTTACGCAGATTTACTTACGGGAATTGCAGCAGTGTATTGATTTGCAGCAGTTGGATTACGTGATTTTGGGTCATGTCAACCCAAACCGGACTGTGACGCTCAAAGCATTGCTAGAGTTAGCGCCTCAAGTGACCTTTGTTTGCTCGAAGCCAGGTGCAGTTGCCCTGCGATCTGCCTTCCCACAGGAGTTAAAAATCTCAGTGGCACGGGGGGAAGAAACGTTGGACTTGGGCAGAGGTCATCAGTTGCAATTCATCCCCATTCCCACCCCACGCTGGCCAGACGAGCTTTGTACGTATGATCCTGAAACTCGCATCCTGTTTACCGATAAGCTATTTGGTGCCCATGTTTGCAGCGATCAAGTCTTTGATGAAGGTTGGAAACTCTTAGACGAAGACCGACGGTTCTACTATGATTGCCTTCATGCTGCCCAATGTCGACAGGTAGAAATAGCGCTTGACAAATTTGCCCCCCTCTCAGTCAAACTCTATGCTACCGGTCACGGTCCCTTAGTACGCTACAGCCTCAGCCGACTGATCCACGACTATCGGCAATGGAGTCAGCAGCAGAAGAACCTCGACATGAGCGTGGCGCTGATTTATGCGTCTGCTTACGGGAATACAGCAACTCTAGCGCAGGCGATCGCTAAAGGCGTTACCAAGGCAGGCGTAGCCGTGGAATCAATTAACTGTGAATTCACTGAGCCAGCTGAAATTCAAGCAGCAGTGGAAAAATGTGATGGATTTGTGATCGGCTCTCCCACGCTCGGGGGGCATATGCCTACTCAAGTGCAAACTGCCTTGGGGATTGTACTCTCCAGCGCTGCCAAAGGTAAGTTAGCAGGTGTCTTTGGTTCCTATGGCTGGAGTGGGGAAGCAGTTGATGAAATTGAAAGCAAACTACAGAATGCAGGCTATCGCTTGGGCTTTGACACGATTCGGGTCAAGTTCAAACCAACTGATGTCACCCTCCAACAATGCAAAGAAGCCGGGACTGATTTTGCTCAGGCTTTAAAAAAGGCGAAGAAAATCCGCACACCCCGGCAACCGGTCAGTGACTCCCAAATTGACCGTACCGAACAAGCAGTGGGACGGATCGTTGGCTCTCTGTGTGTAGTAGCCGCCAAGCGAGCCGAGGTCACCAGCGCTATGCTAGCCTCATGGGTTTCCCAAGCAAGTTTCAATCCCCCTGGTTTGACGATCGCCGTTGCCAAAGACCGAGCGATTGAACCTCTGATGCATTGCGGGGACAAAATTGTCCTGAATATCTTGCAAGAAGGCATGAACCTGAGGCGGCACTTCCTCAAGCCCTTTGCTCCAGGGGAAGACCGCTTTGCTGGTTTGGCTACTCTTGTAGCCGACAACGGCTGTCCTATCCTCAGCGATGCCCTCGCCTATCTGGAATGCAATGTCGAAAGCCGGATAGAATGCGGCGATCACTGGCTGGTCTATGCTGTTGTGGATAATGGCAAAGTTTTACAGCCTGAAGGTATGACTGCAGTGTACCACCGCAAATCGGGTAGTCATTATTAGCAGCTGGAGGCTATGTTCATATAGCAATCCGATTTGAGTTAGGAACTGTAGGGCAGGCATGCAAGCCTACCATACTTGCAAGGCTTGCATGCCTGCCCTATGGAACGTTTTACGAATCTAACTACAACCACTTATATTGTGAGGAATGTTCAAGAAGCACATGATTTCTCTAAAAAAGTCGGCGAGCCTGAATATGGGCTGGTCGTAATGTTTGCTTCTTTTCCCAAAGGCAACTGTGAGATTATTAAGGGTATTACTGCAATCCTTAAACGGCTGGAGCATTGTATCGCTTATTCATTCCGATTTTACCTAAATTTACTTAATTCAAATCATAAGAATTACAAATTTTATCTGAGCGAATTAAAAGTATAGACTGAAGTTTAGAGTTTTTTGTGTGAGTGTTTGCCGTGAACGGACATCTATTGGCTTGTGCCACTAGAGTAAGCTTGCTGTGCTTACTCGCTAGTTCTTTACCTCTGGGAGCAATGCCTGCTGCCGCTGAGGATACTAGTTCTTCGCCTACTTCCTTGCCACAAACTGCCCCAACAGCATCAGAATCTGCTTCACGCCCCTCGGTGTCTCAACTCGAAGGCAGCCATTCCCTGCAACCAGCCCCGGTGGCACAGATGAACTCTGTCTCTCAATTGTCGGACGTGCAACCGACAGATTGGGCATTCCAAGCGCTGCAATCCTTGGTGGAGCGCTATGGTTGCATTGCAGGTTATCCCGATAGCACCTATAGGGGGAACCGGGCGTTGACTCGGTACGAATTTGCCGCTGGTTTGAACTCTTGCTTAGACCGGGTGAATGAGCTGATTGCCGCTGGGACATCTAACCTGGTAAGAAAAGAAGATATAGCTACACTACAAAGACTACAAGCAGAATTCCCGGCTGAACTCGCCACCCTACGCGGTCGAGTGGATAATCTAGAAGGCCGTACTGCTCAACTGGAGACCAATCAGTTTTCCACTACTACAAAATTGAGTGGTGAGGCAATTATCTCCGTAGTTGGTGCGACAGGAGGGGCTCGTGGCACAGGAGATCCTAATGTCATCTTGGCTGATCGGCTGCGGTTGAATCTCACTACCAGCTTTACAGGTAAAGACTCACTGATTACTGGCCTGCAAGCTTATAACCTTGGAGGTGGTAGAAACAGTATTGGCGGTGCCTTGGGCTTAGCAGATCCGCTGGGCTTGAGTGCCAGCAATGCTCGCCTGGCTTTCGAGCCTCAATTTCCTGGAGTTGACCCTAAGACTTTATCTGGTGTTGGTGGTGGCAACTCGGTTCAGCTTTATAAGTTGCTTTACGTCTTTCCAGTCGCTAAAAGTCTGACTTTGTTTGCCGGACCTGCGGCTGAAACAACGGATGCTGGTTTCGGTGTCACTCCGTTTTACAATGAAGGGCAAGAGGCGCTTTCTCGGTTTGGGGGTTTGAACCCTGTAGCACGCGTATCAGGAGGCACTTCTGAAACTGGTCTGGCATCTGGTGCGGGTTTCATCTGGAACATTTCTAAAAGTTTAGATTTGAGAGCCTTGTACGCCAGCGTTAACGCTAACGTCCCCAGTGACCAAGGCTTTCCTGCCACACCACTAGGCGCCGGCTTCTTTAACGGTAGTACTGTTGTTGAGGCACAACTGAGCTTCAAACCCAGCAAAACTATCGACATTGCTCTCAACTATGCCAACAGTCACCATCAGCTGAATATCCTCGCAACGGGACTAGGCAATGCTGATATTGGTACTCTGTATGGGCTTCCTGCTACTCAAGATGTTCACATCAACTCTGTAGGTGGCACAGCAACTTGGCGTTTTTCCCCGCACATTGCCTTTAGTGGATACGGCGCTGGTTTCTTCGTAAACAATGATGGTGGAACTAGTGCTTCCACAAACCTCATAACCTGGATGGCAGGTCTTCATTTCACAGACCTATTCAAGAAGGGCAACAGTGCAGGAATTCTGTTCGGGCAGCCAATTTATCGGATTGATGCTGCTGGTGCTGCCTCTCTTCCCAGTGGCAGGGCTACTCCGTACCATTTGGAGGCTTACTATCGCTTTCAGGTTACCGATAATATCAGCATTACGCCTGGTGCGTTTGTTCTATTTAACCCTGAAGGTTTTAGAAGAAACAACACAACAGCGGTGGGTGTGCTCCGCACTACCTTCACTTTCTAGACTACTTGGTTGATTGAAGTAGGGCTTTGCCAAAAGGCAAAGCCTTGTTGGTCGTCTTGGTTAATCAATACAAGGCTTCTATGTTCTGTCGGAAGGCGATCAAGGCGTGCTTGCCTTGATGCTCTTTTATGGAACTGAGAATAGCATCAGATATTTCTGGTGACACAATGGTCTTGACTTCAATATTGGTATTGTAGCCTGCCATATCTCCCATCCGTCTGCCGTGACCACCTTCACCCTGCACTTGGTTAATGGTGTAGCCGCTTACATTATGGCCTTTCAGCAGCTGGACAATACGGTCTTTCAGCACTGTTTCACCAATGATGGTGATCAGGACGGCGGGTTGGACTGGAATGGCTTCGGGGGACATGGGGAACTCCACAGAATAGGTTTGGCGTTGTCGGGATACGTTTAGATGGCTCTGCTGCCAAAACGTATTGTAACTCGCCAGGAAGGTGCTACATCTTTAGGCTTTATTGCCGTGCAGCGCGTGGCGTTGGAAGAAATTCCAGATAGCCTTACTGGCGTTAATCCTACTGACATTGCCCTGATACTCTTTCACGTTCCCAGAAGCACCACCAGGCCAAGAGTGCCCGCCGCCTTTGACAGTCACAAGCATCACCTCGGAGCCGCCACTACAAGGTGAGTAGCGAGAGATTTCAACTTGCGTCCCACGGTTGTGAGCAGTATTGGGTAGCTTCTCTACTTTTGCTTTTGAGGCACAACTGTTATGATACCGCCAAAGCTCTACCATTTTAGGTACAGAGACGACCTCTCTCCCCACCCCTCCTATTTTGCCACCTGAATAAGGCACAGAGCGATCGCTCGTGCCATGGAGCATCAGCAGCGAGACAGGAGTCTTCGGCTTGCAACTAGATGCCAGGTTCGCCGGGAGAGTACCAGCTACGGAGGCAAATGCAGCAATCCGATTAGATAGGTTACAAGCCAGGGCTTGAGTCAACATCCCACCATTGGAAAAGCCTGTAGCATAGATTCTACGGCTATCAATGTTTCTGATTTGCATAAGGTGATCGATCAATGCCGCCACAAATGAGATATCATCCACCTGTGGGGAGAAAACACCGTGTCCGTCGCTCCAGTGATGGTCTATTCCATTCGGATAAACGACAATAAACCCTTTTTTATCCGCCAATTCATTGAAACGGGTAACATTGGCAATTGAACTACCACTACCGCCACTGCCGTGAAACACCAGAACTAATGGCATCGGACGGTCTGACTTATAAGACCTTGGGATGTGAAGATAGTAGGTGCGTAACCATCCCTGATAAAGTAGCTTCCCCGAGAACTCACCGCTAGACACTTCTTTTCTAGGCGTACCTCTTACCTGCGCTTGAGTTGAATCGTAGGCCGTTATCGAACTAATTACGAGTAGGACAACGAGCATTGCCCTCAAACCACTGCTTAAAAGATAAATATTCACTTTCCCATATTGACAGAACTAGGCGTTAGGGACTATATAGAAATCCTATTTGATTTGGGAAAATTGAGCATCCCAAGAAGCCCGGTTTTTTTAAGAAACCGGGCTTCTGATTTCTCACGAATGATTTAGGACTGCTATATTCTCAATTCAGTGTAGCGTAGGGGTGGGAGTGTCAACTAGACTTTAGCCGGGAATGTAATCTTAAATTCTGTTCCCATATCTATGTTTAGTTCGAGAGTGCCTTTTAGTTGATTTGTTAATGTAATTACTAATTGCAAACCCAGTGATTCTGTATTTTGAAAGTCCAACTCTTGCGGCAAGCCAATTCCGTTGTCGCTGATAATCAGGGTCAAATGATTGTCAGTATTTGCATGAAGTTCAATGCGAATTTCACCTGATTTCCCTGGGGGAAAGGCGTATTTTAGAGCATTCGTAACCAGTTCATTGATCATCAAGCCACAAGGAATGGCGGCATCAATGCTTAGTTCAACAGGAGCAACGTTGAGCAAAAGTTCGATGGCGTCTGAACTAATGTCGTATGAAACGAACAAATTAGTTGCTAGGTGTTGGATGTAGTGAGCGAAGTCAATCCTCCCCAGGTTTTCAGATTGATACAGTTGTTCGTGGATCAGGGCCATTAATGTAACACGGTTCCGACATTCTTGCAATTTATCAATGGTTTGTTGATCCGAGATAGATCCGGCTTGAAGGTTGAGCAGACTGGAAATGATCTGCAAATTGTTTTTGACGCGGTGGTGAATTTCTTTCAATAGCACTTCTTTTTCTTGAAGCGATGCTTTGATTTGAGCCGCCGCCCGTTCGCGTTCAGTGATATCGGCCACAATGTAAACGGCACCTGTGAAAGCTCCGCACTCATCAAACACTGGATCTGCCGTTAAAGAAAACCATCGGTCACCGAACTGTAGTTCGGTGTTTTCCCGACGATGAATTTTCTGCACACGCGTGAAGGGAGTGACCTCGGTGGAGCCCAGCATAGTTTGCATGAGTTCCTGATGAAATTGCCCATTGATTTCACTGAACGGTTTTCTCAAAAGCTTCGTCATGGCGCTGTTACATCTCAGGACTCTTCCTTCCGAATCAAGTAAACAAACACCATCGCTGATCGCATCGAATGTCGTTTGCCACTCCCGAGCCATTACCAGCGCCGACTCCTCAGCTTGTCGGATGCGGAGCAGAGCGTTGATAGTGGCGAGCAACTCTATCGGCTGCACAGGCTGGACTAGGTAGCCATCTGCACCGCCCTCTAATCCCTGTACCTTGTCCTCGCTCTTGACGAAACTAGCAGATAGATGGAGTACGGGAATAGAGGACGTGGCAGGGTTTGCCTTGATCCTGCGGCAGACCTCAAACCCGCTCATATCAGGAAGCTGCACGTCAAGGATGATTAAGTCTGGCTGTTGTTTTGCTACTAATTGCAGACAAGCTTTGCCTGTGGCTGCCTCTTTAACCTCAAACCCTGCGTTCCGAAGGCTCCGGGCGACGATATAGCGGTTTACTTCGCTGTCGTCCAGATGCAAGATAGTACCTCGATGCTGCTCAGACATGGTCTTCCTTCCTCGTAGATGAGCGGTATGGCAGCAAAAAACGTTGAGCCCCTCCCCAATTCACTTCTTAAGGACACACTGCCTCCAAGCAACTCGGCTAACTTGCGGGAGAGTGGGAGTCCGATGCCTGTTCCTTGAACTCGTGTTTGAATATTGGAATCCACCTGAATAAAGTCCTCAAAGATCCGCTCTTGATCCTCAGGTGCAATCCCGATGCCTGTATCGGCTACAGAGAAGGCGACAGTTTTGCCGAGCCTAACTGCTGCAACACGAACCTCACCGTGTTCGGTGTATTTCAGTGCGTTCGAGATCAAGTTTCTGAGAATCTGGGCAACTTTTCCCTCATCGGTGCGGAGCTTGGGGATGCTAACGGGGTCTTCAAAGACAAGAGAAATCGAGGAATTATCGGCGAGAAGGGGGCGCAACATGCCTTTCAAAGCGCCGAACAAATCGCTCACTTCAAACTCATTCGGATGAACAACAATTTTTCCGGCTTCGACCTTCGCCAGGTCTAAGAGGTCATTGACCAACTCTGAGAGCCCTTCAGCAGATTTGCGAATGAACGTTACCTGCTTTTCCTGCTCAGGCGTCAATTCGCCATCCATCCGATCCAGCAGGAGCCGAGAAAGAGACACAATAGAGCTGAGCGGCGTGCGAAACTCATGGCTCATATTCGAGAGGAACCGGGTCTTGAGTTCATTAGCTTGCTGTAAGGAATCGGCTTTTTCGTCTAATTCAGCATACAGGGCGACTACGCCGCGGTTGGTGTCCTCTAGTTCTCGGTTTACCTGAGTTAGCTCCTCCTGACGCTTTCCTAGCTCCTCTAGGGTGCGAAGTAGTTCTTGGTTCTGCTGCTGAATTTCCTCAAACGGATGGTGATGCGATCGCATGACTAACTCATCAGCAATCTGTGCCAAGCGTTCCGCTGTCAAAAGCGGCGATCGCACTGGCAAAGTCTTTGCCATCAGCACTGTAGTTCCTTGCTCTGGCAAAGACTCAATCGACCTATCAGCAAATTGGTTATTTCTGTTATAGAATCTATGTGCAGTGGGGAGAGTTGCGTCTTTTAAATCTCTATTAGGGATTGAAATAAACTGGTCCATTAGCCGCTTGGAGCCAATAATTCCCAACCCCATTCCGGTATTTGATCTATATTGCCCGTCCAGAATGGTTTTGAGATTTGCGATACCCGGCCCCCAGTCACGAATGGCAATCCAGAGGGATTGGTAATTGCTGATTGGTGATTGGGAAGAAAGCCCAATCCCTTGTCCCCTGTCCGGCGATTCGCCTTCCACCCAAAATTCAACTTTCCCCCCCTTGGCATATTGAAAGGCATTGCGGGCGATTTCAGATACAGCAGTGGTAATGCGCGTCTGATCGTGGGAGTCAAACCCCAAAGCTTGAGCAATTTGTCGTGTCCGCTGACGTGTGATCACGACATCTTGTTCGAAGCGTATTTTTATAGTGAGGATGGTTGTGATCATGTTAGAGTGTCCTCGCGGGCGACCAGCACGGTTACATCATCACGACCTCGGTTGAAATCCCGGTACAAAACTCCAGCGATCAGGCTAGGATGTCTTGCTGCTAGGCCAGCATAGCGCTCCAAGCGCCACTGTGTACCTAACCCGTCGGAGTGCATCACCAAAAGCCCCCCTTGAGGCCACTGATAGACAAATTCCTGAATTTTGCGAACCTCATGCCCGACGGTGCCGTTGTGGGAAACCATGGTGTAGCTTCCTTCTGGAGAAAGAATGGTGCCAACGATGTTCCCAACCCCTGCGAAACGAACTGCTCGTCGTTCAAAGTCCACTTCAGCGACAGCCATTGCAGCTCCGCGCGTACTCCGCAGAGCTGCATGAACCGCCTCAACAATCTCTTGGGGACTGAGGCAGACATTCTCTCGAAATATCCTGACTGCTTCTAAGGATGCCTGGGCTGCCCCTGGACCGTGACCCAAACCATCAGCTACTAGGAGCAGGCTGCGACCAGAACGTTGATCACTTGCCCAAGCATCGCCTGAAACCTCCTCGCCCATCTTAGGCAGGCACACGACGCCGATCTCTAGGTTGCTGTCCGGCTGTAATGCTGGTAAAGGGCTAGCCCAGAGGTGGGTCAATAAGGCTGTACCCACACTTGATTGGGAATAAATATCGAAAAAAGCAGAGAGGCGGCTGATTGCCCCAAAGCCATTTCCAGGAGTCCCCTCTGTAGAAAAGCCGTCGCCCAGGCACTCGCTGATATTGACTATCCCAGGTCCTTTGTCTAGGGCTAAGATCTCGACACCCTGAATCTGGTTCCTTGTGATTGATTGCAGCAGTAGTTGACCGGAGTTCGCGTGCTGGACTAGGTTATTTGCCATTTCGGTGACAACAATACCTACCTTTCCCCGCTCTGTCTCGTTGAAGCCGAGACGACTCGCGAGAGCCATAGCTATGCGTCGCGCTTCGCCTGCCTGACTAGACTCTAAGATGGGTAAGGCGACGGGATCTCTCATGATTAACTCACTTCCACTTTGTAATGGTGACGCAGGTGCCCTCGCCAACACGGGAAACGATATTGAATTCGTTCACGAGCCGCTTTGTACCACTCAGCCCCATACCGAGTCCGCCTCCGGTGGTGAAGCCGTCTTTTAGCGCTAGAGCGATGTCCAAAATACCCGGCCCCTGGTCTTCAAAAGTCAGGCGCAGACCACGACGGATTTCCTCTTGTAGTGCTTCCAGTTTTACAGTCCCGCCACCGCCATAGTCCAGGGTGTTACGTGCTAGCTCACTAGCCGCCGTCACAATCTTAGTCTGGTCCACCAGGCTAAAACCCAGTTCTACGGCAAACTTACGCACAGCTTGCCGAACCAAAACAATTTCTGCGGAGGAGTGGATGCTCATGGTTTCATGCCTCTGCACGACCATCTATGCTCCCCCTTGGAGAATCTCCTAGCGATCCTCGGAGGAAAGCCATTCCTTTCTCAACGTTTAAGGCTGTGCGAACGCCTGTTAACGAGAGTCCCAACTCTACTAGAGTGATGGCTACCGCTGGCTGCATTCCGACAACGACCGTTTCTGCATCAAGTACCCGCGACATCTTGGCAATGTTTCCCAGTATCCGCCCAATGAAGGAATCAACGATCTCCAGTGCTGAAATATCAAGCAGTACACCATGGGCATTTGTCTGAGTAATCCGGTTTGTCAGATCGTCCTGCAAGCTCATAGCCAGGCGATCGTGCATATCGACCTGAATCGTCACGAGGAGGAACTCACCCATCTGTAGTATGGGGATGCGTTCCATAAAACCTCCTTAAGCCTGAGAGCGACTGAGCTTGAGCCCAGTTCGCTTCAGGGCTAGAGCCAAGGCATCGGCTAGCGTAGCCTTCGTGATTACATCAGCCAGATCCACGCCAAGGTAGACAATAGTTTGAGCGATCTGTGGACGAATACCGCTGATAATGCAATCAGCACCCATCAGACGAGCAGCGGTTACTGAAGACAGTAACCGCTGCGCTGTGATGGTATCTACGGTTGGCACTCCCGTTATATCGATAATGGCGATTTCCGAACCAGTCTCTACAATTTTCTGTAAAAGAGACTCCATAACGATCTGAGTGCGGGCGCTGTCGAGCGTACCAATGATCGGCAGGGCTAAAATGCCATCCCACAGTTTCACAACGGGTGTTGAGAGTGAGGGATAGGACGTAGACTCGTGTAACATATGTAGACAAACTGGACATTTTGTGGGAGACTGGGAAAAGTATTCCACAAGACGTAGATGCCAATTAACTATGTACCTCCAAGGGTCGCTGCT
>JAABUZ0100006210.1_pt1 | contig 15093 bp, 4 predicted proteins | sample 5562091 | NCBI WGS metagenome assembly JAABUZ01 (sample SAMN12813069, study PRJNA571459) | rock metagenome | isolation source: Antarctica rocks | place: Antarctica: Victoria Land, Linnaeus Terrace sud | collected 2015-12-21 | reverse complement strand
GTCGTGTCGCCGGACGCGATCCCACGCGGCATCACCGGCAAGGTCCTCAAGTGCGAACTGCTCAGCGCCCTGGCCGACGTGGCGGACGACCCCGCCCAGGCCGACTGGATCATCGACTATTGCGTCGCCGATGCGGCCTGAGGACACCATGACCACCTCATCGACACGTTCGGCGCAAGGCCACACCACCGACTTCACCGTCTCCGGAACATGGTCCGGGACGATGTCCGGGGGACGCGGCGAACTCGGCGCATCCGGTCTGCGCGTCATCCATTCCGTGCCCGGCGATCTGGGCGGCTGCGGCAGCGGCACCAACCCAGAGGAACTGCTGGCCGCGGCGGCGTCCAGCTGCGCGATCATCACCCTCGCGGCGATCTTGGAGTCGCAGTCCGGTGCGCCGGTGCAGCTGCAGTGCGTCACCACGGCGCAGTTCCGCGCCTCCCGCACCGGTCCGGTGCCGGTCGGAATCGCCCACGACATCAGCCTGAGCGCCCACGTCCCGGACCTGGACACGAAACGGACGTCCGGCCTGGTCGAGCGCAACTGCATGATCTCGCAGGCGCTGGCGGGCAACGTGCCCGTGACGGTGCAGATCGCCAACGCCGCCAGCCCAGTACCGGCCTGATGCTGGCCACCATGGACAACCCGCCCGCAGGTCCTGCGCGCGGGTTGCCGGCTGCACAGACGCTAAACGCGTGCATCGACAGCGTCACCTCCAATCACCCGGACTCCCCGGCCCTGCTCGAGTCGGGACGCACCCACACCTTCGCCGACCTGGGCGCGCGCAAGCGTCAGTACGTGCAGCTGCTCGACGAGCATGCGGTGGGACCCGGCGACTGCGTGGCACTGCACGGTTGGGCAACGACTGATCACATCGCCGCGATGTTGGCGATCATGCACCGCGGGGCCGTGGCCGTGCCGCTCGCGGCGACCTTCCCGCGGGCCTACCGCAACGCGCTGCTGGAGCGGGCCGGCGCCTCGCTGGTGCTGACCGACACGCCCGACACGCCACAGGCACTGAGCTGGCTGCCCGAGAGCGCCCAGGCAGCCCCCGCCGACGACGCGGCGACGGCCGGCGCCGACACCCCGTTCCTGTTGATGTTCACCTCGGGATCGACCGGCCAGCCGAAGGGCGTGCTGCACGCCCACAGGCAGCCGGTGAACCGATTCCGCTGGATGAGCGAGGCGTTCCCGCTGGAAGCGGACGAGGTCTGCGCCGCGCGACCAACGGTGTCGATCATGCCCTCGATCTGGGAGCTGTTCGGCGGCCTGTGTGCCGGGCGCCCGACCCTGCTCGTCGACGCGGACGCGCTGAACGACCCGGCCCGATGGGTGAGGATGCTGGCTCAGGCCAGCGTCACCCGGATGACGCTGATGCCCTCGCTGCTGCGCGTCCTCCTGACGGAGTTGCAGCAGCTGCCGGCCGACGACCGGCCCCCGCTGCGGCTGCTAACCGTTGGCGGGGAACCGCTGCCGGATCGTCTCGTCCAGCGCCACCACGAACTGCTTCCCGGATGCCGCCTGCTGGAGGACTACGGCGCGACCGAGGTCAACACCATCGGCTTCGGCCTTCGCGACACCGACGGCACTGCGCTATACCAGCCGATCAACGGCATGCGGATCGGCGTGGCCGGTGAGGACGGCGCGCCGGTGCGTGGCGCGGATGAGGGTGAGCTCTGCGTCGCGGGCGAGGGTCTCGCGCTGTCCTACTGGGGCGACACCGCGCAGACCGAGGCGCGCTTCGGTCGATACGGCGGTCTCGAGCGGGCGTACCGTACCGGCGACCGGGCACGGCTGCTCCCCGACGGTCGATTCCTGCTGCTTGGCCGCACCCGCGACCAGGTCAAGATCAACGGCCTGACAGTCGACCTGGTCGCCATCGAGTGCGCCCTGCGCGACCTGCCGGGCGTCTACGCCGCAGCCGCCTTCACCACGCAGCCCGACGGCAGCGAATGGACGCAGCTCTGCGCCGCGGTCACCGGCGTCGACGGTCTCGCACCTGAGAACCTGCGCACCGCTTTGCGCGACGCCCTGCCACTGCACATGGTGCCGTTGTGCGTCGTGCTGGTGCCCAGCCTGCCGCGCCTCGACAGCGGTAAGCCCGACCGGGCGGCGCTACCGGGCCTCGTCCATGACGGCGCCGCCGCGTCGGCTGCGCCGGGGAGGGACGTCGCGAGCGCCGCGCACGCTGCCTTCGTCGCGGTGACTGGTCAGTCGCTTGACGCCGACAGCATGGACGCGACCTGGGACGCGTGCGGCCTCGACTCCGTCAGCACCGTCGCCTTTGCGCAGGCCGTCACCCGGGCGACCGGGCGGCGGTGCAGCGCGACCGACCTCTTCGACCACCCCACCCCGCGCCGCTTCCTGGACTTCCTAGCGAACCAGGACCCCGGGCGAGCCGTCGGTGCAGTCGTCGACGCGGGCCGGGACAGCTCCACCGCCGAGACCGCGATCTCCGGGATGTCGGCCATGGTGCCCGGCGCCCCGAGCCTCGATGCCCTGTGGCCGATGATCCGCGACGGCAGCGTCGAAGCGCCGCGCGTTCCGCTGGAGCGCTGGCCTGGCGAGAACGCGGACGATTCGGCACTGCGGGGCACGTTCCTCGACGACGTTATGGGTCTGGACGCCAGCCTGCACGGACTGAGCCCGACAGAGTCTCGGCACGCCGACCCGCAGCTACGCCTCGTGCTGCGTTCGGTCCGGCACTGCCTGCAGGATGCGGGACTCTCGCGCAGCGCCCTGGCGGGACAGCGCGTCGGCGTGTTCCTGGGCTGCCGCCCTTCCGGCTTCGCCGCACTGGAGGCGCACCCCGCCGCCGCGCAGAGCCCGGAGGCCTTCCTCGGTGGCGACGAAGCGATGATGGCCGCGCGGGTTTCGCACCTGCTGGACCTGCACGGCCCGGCGATCACCCTCAACACGACCTGCTCCTCCGGGCTCGTCGCGCTGCACCTCGCGCGCCAGGCCATCGCGGCGGGCGAGTGCGAAATGGCGATCGTGTGCGCCGTCAGCGTCATGTGCGACCCCGAGTTCCTGCGCAAGACGGCACGGCTGGGCGTCACCTCGGCGAGTGGCGCCTGCCGGCCCTTCGACGCGAGCGCCGACGGGTTCGTCCCGTCCGAGGGTGTCGGCTGTCTGCTCCTCGAGGGAGTCGAGGCGGCCCGTCGTGCGGGTCGCGCCCCCTGGGCCCGGGCGTGGCCAGCGGGCTCAACCACGACGGGTTGTCGAAGTCCCTGACCTCACCCAACGGCGCGGCTCAGTCCACGCTGCTCGACGATCTCTACGCGGCGAGCTGCGGCAGCCTCGAGCGAGTTGCCTACCTCGAGACGCACGGAACGGGAACCGCACTGGGCGACCCGATCGAGTGCGGCGCACTATCCCGCGTCTGGGACACCGCGTCCGCCGAGCCGGTCGCGCTGGGTTCCGTCAAGGGCAACATCGGTCACGCCAACGCGGCGGCCGGCCTGCTCGGCCTCATCAAGACCGCCCTGTGCCTGCACAACCGGACCATTCCGCCCCTGGCCGGCTTCGAGCGGCCCAACCCGCAGCTGAGCGAGCAGGTCCTGCGCCGCTTCGATTTCCCCGCCACCGCCCGGCCGTGGCCCGACGACCGCCCGTTGGCCGGAGTGAGCGCCTTCGGGATGAGTGGCACCAACGCGCACGTACTGCTGAGCGCCGAGAAGGCGCAGCAACCCGCGCCGCCACCGGCCGGGACCCTGCTGTCCATGCCGCTGAGCGCGCCCACGCAGGACGCGCTGCGTCCGTACGCGGCCGCGCTCGCCGACCAGCTGGGCGAGCAGCCGGCGCCGTCCCTGCCGAGCATCGCGGCGACCCTGCACGCCCGTACCCGCGAGGAGCACTGCGTGTGGCTGTCGACCGCTGGCGTCGACGAACTCCGGACGCAGCTGCGCGACGTCGCCGAAGGCAGGTCGTCCGGACGAGCAGAGCACGACGGCTCGCCGCCGCCGGAACACACCACCCTCGCCCACCTCGCCGTGTCGAACGAAGTGGCCGGTCCCCGCGCCGATCAGCGCATGACGAGCGCCCCGCCCCGCGCCGCCGACGGGTCCCGCCCCGTCGATCTGCCCCGCGACACAGCCCCCGACGACGGCTCGACGACGCGGCTGACCGAACTGCTCGCCCGCTCCCTGGGCGAACAGGACTGGACCCGGCACGCGGACACCCGCTTCCGCGACCTCGGTCTGGACTCCATCAGGGCGATCAGCCTGCGCGACGCGCTTCGCGACGACTGGGGGCTGCGCGTGTCCGAGTTCGACCTGCTGGAACAGGCGAGCTTGGCCACGCTGCGTGTCCTGCGCAGCGACGCCGGTCCGGCCGAGGCGCCCGCCCGGGAGGCAGCACGCCCGACCGGCCAGGCCCTGCCCGACGATATCCCCGCGTCCGGCCGTCTGACCGACCTGCAGACGGTGTACCTGACGGCCAAGCTCACCGGGCAGGACGTCGAGGGCCGACTGGGTGCCTGGAACGTGCTCGTGCTTGACGCGGGCGAGCGGCTGGACCACGACCGGTTGACGCAGGCCTGGGCGGCGGTTTGCGCCCGTCACGGCATGCTCCGGGTCGGCGTCGCGGCCAACGGGCGCCAGCGGATCGCGGAATCGGCAGCGTCCGACGTTCCGCTGTCGCGCGACGACGAAGCGACCTGCGACGGCGTGATCGCCTCAATGATGAACGACGCTTCAGGTCTCTCCGAGGTGCCGATGGCCCGTCTGCACCTACTGCGCGGCGTCACCGCCGACCGGCTGGTCGTGGGTGTCGACTCATTCGCGGCCGACGCCCACAGCACGTCGATCTTCCTCGACGAGCTGTGGCAGACCTACGAGGGGCAGCCGCCGGCAGGCGACCTGCACCCGAACGCGTTCCTCGGCGTGCTGGCCCGACGCCGCGAGACGACGACGCCGGCGTCCGAGCGGGCCGCACGCAGCCACTGGGCCGCACGCCTGGACGGACACACCCCCGCCACGGTCGAGTCCCTTCAGCCGGTAGGGGTGACCCGGGGCGACACCGAGTCCGGGTGGGCACGACTGTCCTACGCCATGACGACCCAGGACACCGAAGCGCTGACGCAGCAGGCCCGCGCCGCGGGCACACCCATCCTGACCTGCCTGTTCGAGCGATTCCGGCAGTGGGTCGCGACCCGGGCCGCTCGTCCGGTCTTCATCGGTCTGACGGTCGCCGAGCGCCCACCCGACCGTGAAGGGGCCGACGAGATCGTCGGCCCCTTCACAGAGATGATGCTGCACCCGATCAGCGCGGGTACGACCGCCGAACAACGCGGCGCGCTCGCGCCCACCCTGGAGTCCGACCTGGGCCACCGGGCGCTCTCGGGCACCGCCGTCCTCCGCGAGTTGGCGCTGGATCCGCCCCGCATCGTCTTCTCGTCGGTGACCCAGCGTCCGATGCGCAAGCAGCTGGACACCGTCCGCGCCCTGAGCATCACGTCCGGCGTGCAGCTTCATGCGCACGCGACGCGAGACCCGCGCGGCGTGATCCATCTCGAGTGGGACGTCGACCTCGCCCACCTGCCATCGAGCCCGGCGAACACGCTGTTCGACGAGTTCTGCCGCCAACTCGCCGCGACGCCGTCCGCGATACCGGACGCGGCACCCGCCGTGACGCCCGGGCAACACCGGACGAGTAGTCTGGACCGCGCCCCGCTGACCCGGGCGATGCGCAGCTACCAGGCCACCCAGGCGATGACCCGCGGGAGGACCGCACCGTCCTACGCGATGCGCACGTACCGCATCGACCCCGAGGAACTACCGGCGATCCACCGTCGCTGGCAACAATTGCTGACCGAGCACGCCGCGCTGCACAGCGTGCAGACGCCGCGCGGGCAGGTCAGAGCCTCGGCGCGTTCGGCCGCGGCGACTATCACCGAGCATGCACCGCAGCCGGGCCAGGACCTCGACACCTGGATCGCCGAGGTCGAGCAGTCCGAGGCGCAGGCGCGGGCGGACAGCCAGTGGTCTCCGATGCGGCTCGCCGCGGGCCGGCACGAGAACAGCCAGTACGTCTTCTTCACCTTCGACTGCCACGCGCTGGACGCGCCGGCGACGCTGATCGCACCGCAGCTGGTGCTGAGCGCGGAGCGTTTTGGCGCAGACACCGACGCCGGCTTCGACTACGCCCGCTGGCAGGAGGAAAACGCCGGCGACGAGCACGACCAGGCGTACTGGCGTTCCCGTCTCGACGACCTGCGCCAGCCCGCACTCTCGCCGCCGACGCACCCCGAACACACGTGGACCCGGATGTGGCAGTGCCGCTTCCCGCGACCGGACGCGTCGGGAACCGACGAGGTCACGGCCAAGATCCTCGCTGCCTTCCAGCGCAGCCTCATCGCCTTCCCCGAGCTGGCGAAGCTCCCGGTCATCGTCGTGAGCTACCCCGACCGCACCGAACGAGACGGCTGGCGGCACGGGCTCGGTGACTTCAGCAGCTTCGGCTTCCTCGCGCCCCGGTGTGCCGACGCCGGCTCCGACGCGGTGCGGGCCTCGCTCGACGCGGACCGGCAGCACCGCCGCGCCGACTGGTTCCCTCTCATCGCCGATCGCGTCGGCGCGGGCCGAGTGCTGTTCCCGACCGCGTTCACCGACGCCCTCAGCAGCGACCTCGACTGTGCCGAACCGGCGGGCGCGGCCGTGCGGACAACCTCTCGCACCGCCGGACTGGCCATCGACTGCCTGGCCTACAGCACCGGTCAGGACATCTGTGTGGAGTGGTCAGTGAACACCTCAGTAGCCAATACCGAGACCGCGGAAAGGGCCTTTGTGTCGTTCCGATCCGATGTGTCCGACGCGTTGCGCCCGGACGTCCAATCGAGCGCCGCCGCCTTCCAGGAGCAGCAAAACCGGACGGCCTGCCCCTACGACGAACAAGCGACGATGGTGCAGTTGTTCGACCGCTCCGTCGCGCGCTACCCGGATCAGGTCGCTCTGGTCGATGACGAAGGTTCTTGGAGCTACGCGGAACTCGCCGCTGCCGTCGGGCGTTACGCCGATGCGCTGTCGGCCGAGTACGGCATCGGTGACGGCGACATCGTGGCCGTGCGACTGCGCCGCGAGCGTCGACTGCCCGCCCTGCTACTGGCCATTCTTCGTCTGGGTGCGGCCTTCGTCCCGCTCAATTCGGAAGACCCGACCGAACGGCACAATCGCATGCTGCAGCGCTCCCGTGCGCGCCTCGTCGTCGTGTCGGAGCCGGACACCGGGCTAACGGCCGACGCGGTGACGGTCGACGCGCTGGACCGGACGGACAGGACCGCGTTGCCGACCGTGGCCGACGCGTCCGTACCAGACGGTATGGCGTACGTGATCTTCACGTCGGGCAGCACCGGCGAACCCAAGGGTGTGATGGTCCGGCACCGGCCCTTCGTCAACCTTGCCGAGGACCTGCAGAAGAGATACGGCTTCGGCCCGCAGGACCGCGGTATCTGGGTGAACTCGATCGGCTTCGACCTCTCGGTCTTCGACGTTTTCGGCTTGCTGGCGCAGGGGGCGAGCCTTCGCATTGTCAACGAGAGCGACCGCCTCGACCCGTCGCGGATCGCCCGGATCATCGGCGAGGAGCCGGTGACGTTCTGGAACTCGGCCCCGGTCTACTTCCACGCCGTTATCAGCCAGCTGCTCTCGCGCCGCTTCCAGGGGACGTGTGACCTTCGCCTGGCCTTCCTCAGCGGCGACTGGATGCCGCTGAACCTTGCACGACAGTGCCTCGAACACTTGCCGAGCATGCGGACCGTGGCGCTCGGCGGCGCCACAGAGGCCGTCATCTGGTCGAACCTGCACGAGATCCGTGAGGTGCGCGCCGAGTGGCGCTCTATCCCGTACGGCCGCCCGATCCAAAACGCCCAGTACCGCATCCTCGACGCAGCGATGAGTCCGGTTGCAATGGGTGAGCCGGGTGATCTGTTCATCGGCGGTGAGTGCCTCGCCGACGGCTACATCAACGCCCCGGACCTCAACGCGAGGGCGTTCATCCCGGACCCCTTCACGCCGGGCGGCACCCTGTACCGCACGGGTGATGAAGCACGGTTCATGCCGAGCGGGGAGATCGAGTTCCTCGGACGCTCCGACAAGCAGGTGAAGATCCGGGGGCACCGGATCGAGCTCGGGGAGATCGAGCATGCGATGGAAACCGTCGGCTACTCCACGCCCGTCGTGCTGGCCACCGAGGGCGGGCAGGGCAACGTCGTGTTGCGCAGTCTCATAGGATTCTGTGTGGGTGCGGAACCCGAGGGGGCATCGGCGAAGCTCGCGACGCTGCTGCCGAGTCACATGCAGATGTCCCGACTGATCGCGGTCAGCGCGTATCCGACCACGGCCAACGGCAAGCTCGACGACAAGGCGCTGCTGCGGCTGGCCGAGGAGAGGTCCACGCCGGCCGTGGTGCAGCCGACCTCGTCGGCCGTGCCGCTTCGGGAGAGCATCCTCGACACCGTCGCCGAGCTGTTGGAATGCGAGACGGACAGTCTCGACCTCTCGCTCGGGCTCGGGCACCAGGGCTTCAACTCACTTCACTTTGCTCTGCTCGCCAACGGCCTGAGCGATCTGCTGGGCCAGGGTGTCGCGACGGCCGATATCCTCACGCTTCCCTCGCTGGACAGCGTCCTCGACTACGCCGCGCAGCGGGCACCGGAGCCGGCGCCGGCCGTCCCGACCCTGCCGCTCACCCATGGGCCGGACGCGCCGCCCGCGGTGACCGACGGCGACGCCGCGATCGCGGTGATCGGGCTCTACTGCCGGATGCCCGATGCGGACGACGTCGAGTCCTTCTGGCGCAACATCGCCGAAGGCCGCGACGGCATTACCGAGATCCCGGAGAGCCGATGGGACTGGCAGGCCGTGTACGGCAACGACCCGAACCGCGACGAGAGCCTCTCCCGCTGGGGCGGGTTCCTCAGCGATGTCGACCGGTTCGACCCGTCCCGGTTCAACATCTCCCCTCGCGAGGCCGCCGCGATGGACCCGCGTCAACGTCTGACGCTGACCGGCACCTGGCAGCTGCTCGAGGACGCGGGATACGCGCCCATCACCAGGACTCCCAGTGACACCGGCTTGTTCCTGGGCGTCACCGGCGACGAATACGGTGCCTTGCTCGCCGAACGCGGAGCCGCGCAGGACCAACTGACCCTCATCGGCACCGGCCGCTCGTTCATCGCCAACCGGATCAACTACGCGATGAACTGGTCCGGGCCCAGCGAAGTGATCGACACGACCTGTTCCAGCTCGCTGGTCGCCATCCACCATGCTGTGTCCGCCCTCCGCGGCGGCGACTGCGCAATGGCCGTCGCGGGTGGGGTCTCCGTGCTCATCGACCCGCGTCCACACGTTTCGCTGTCCAAGGTCGGCGTCCTGTCGCCCGAGGGGCGGTGCAAGACCTTCGACTCGCGCGCCGACGGCTACGTCCGCAGCGAGGGCGTCGGACTGGTGCTGCTGAAGCCGCTGTCCCGCGCGATGGCCGACGGCGACCGGGTGCGTGCCGTCATCCGGGCCTGCCGCATCAACCACGGCGGGCGGTCGTCGGCGCTGACCGCCCCGAACGCCGCGGCGCAGGCCGCCCTGCTGGACGCCACGTTCAAGGAGGCCGGATTGGGCATCGCCGGCCTGGGGCTGCACGAGTCGCACGGGACTGGCACCCGTCTGGGCGATCCGATCGAGGTGACGGCCTATCAGACGGCGCTGCGCGCGCAACTGTCCCGCGAGGACCTGCACCAGCCGCCCACGCCGGTCTCCATGGGCTCGGTCAAGTCCGCCATCGGACACACCGAGGCCGCGGCCGGTGTCGCCGGGTTCATCAAGGCGGTCAAGGCGCTGGAGGCGCGAGCGATACCGCCGCTGGTCCACTTCCGTGAACGCAACCCGGAGATCGGTCAGGACGCCGAACTGCTGCGCTTCGACACCGCCATGCGGGACTGGCCCGAACCGAGCGTCAATGGCGTGGCCGTGCCGCGGCGAGCGAGCGTCAGCGCGTTCGGCTTCGGCGGCGTGAACGCGTTCGCCGTTCTCGAGGAAGCGCCGGCTCGGGCGCGCGACGTCGCCACCGACCGCGAGGACCTCTTCGTGCTGAGCGCGCGGTCACCGGAGGACCTCACACAGCAGGCCACCTCGCTCGCCGACTGGATCGAGGGTCCTGGAGCGGGTGTCGCCCTCGCCGATGTCGCCTTCACGCTGCGGTCCGGACGCGTGCAGGACCGCCAGCGCTTCGCCGTCGTCGCCGACGAGCGCACGGCTTTGGTCGCGGCGCTGCGGACGGCGCAGCCAGTGTCGGCACAGAACGCCGCCGATGCGGACGCGCTGGCGGACGCCGTGCGGAACGGGGCACTGGCCACGGCAGCCGAGCAGTGGACGCACGGCGCGGACGCCGACTGGAGCTGGCACGAGCCGGCCGGCTGGCCGCGCCCGCAGCGCGCCGAGCTGCCGCTGTCACCCCTGCACGAGGCTCCGTATTGGCATCCGCGCCTTGAGCGTGACCCCGCCGCGACGCGCGCAGTCTGGCGCAACCCGGGCAACCGCGACGGCGCGCCACGTTTTCGCGTCACGGCCCGCGACGGTTTCCTCGCCGATCACGTGATCGGCGGGCAGGCCATGCTCCCCGGTGCAGCGTGGATCGCCGCGGCCGCCCAAGCCCTCGGTGGGCCGGGAACGCTGTTCCTGCGCGATTTGACCTTCCGTGCGCCGCTGGTCGTCGACGGCGCACCCAACGCGGACGTGCTGGGCATGCGGGCCGAGGACCAGCTGACCTTCGTCCGGGCCGACGACCCGGACGCGCCGCTCTGCTCGCTGCGCCTGGGCCCGGACGCCGGTCCCGGCGAGAGCGCGCCCCTCGGATCGTACCGACGCAGCTACCGGACCGAGCACGACGCTGATGCCTGCGCCGGTGTCTTCGCCGACCTGGGCGTCGACTACGGCCCGCTGTACCGCGTTGCGCAAGCGTGCTGGCACGCCCCCGACGAGGCACTCCTCCATGTCCGCCTCCCCGACGAGGCATCGGCGGACGGCGGACTGGCGATCCCCCTGCTCGACGGGCTGTTCCAGGGCGTCGTCTTGTTCGAGGCGCTCAACGGCCGGCGCCGGCCCCGCGTGCCCATCCGTGCCGAAGCCGTCAGCGTTTTCCGCGATCCCGGTCGTGCGGGCTACGTCCGGGTCAGGCTCGCCGACGACGGCCGCCGCCACGACGCATGGCTGTACGACGAGTCCGGTCGACTGTGCGTGCGGATCACCGGGGTCTCGGGCCACACCCTTCCCGAGACGCCGGCCGCACCGGCCCGGACGCAGAGCAAGTTCGTGGGCTACGCACCGACCTGGGTGCCGGCCACGCTCGAGCCTGGGGGTGGGTGCGAGACCCGCACGCTGCGATGGCACGGGCAGCAGAGCCTGCAGCACGTCGAGGATTGGCTCACCTCGGAGCTGCCCGGGCTGACCGTCGCCGTCGATGCTTCGGGGGATCAGGGCGACGTCCTGGCCGGCTGCGCAGCGTTGCTGCAGGCGGTCTGCGCGTTCCCGTCCTCAGCCACGATCGGGCCGCGGTCGATCGTGTTGCTCGTCCCCGAGGCCGCCGAGTGGGCAGGTCCGGTGTCGTCCGGGCTGGCGGGACTGGTCGAGACGATCGGGCTCGAACACCCGTCCCTGCGCGTCGCCGTGCTGGTCAGCTCTGACGACGACGGCTCTGCGCCGTCCGGCCGGCTGCACGCGGCGCGGGCGCACGGCCTGTACCGGACCCGAGGAACGAGCCTGCAGACCCTTACGCTGCGGCCCATCGAGCCTGCTGATGCGGCTCGGGCGATCGCACCAGAAGCCGACGCGGCGCCCGGACATGGCTTCGTACTGATCAGCGGCGGGGCCGGTTCGGTCGGCGCGGAGATCGGGCGGATGTTGGCGGCGCGGGGTGTGCCCGTCCTCGCGCTCGGCCGTGCGCGCACGCCGTCGCAGGCGCTGCCCGAGCGGGTCCACTACCAGGCCGTCGACGTGACTGATCGCGCCGCGCTGTCGGCGGTGCTCGAGTCGTGGCGGGCGAACCTCGGTCCCGTGCGCGCCGTCTATCACTGCGCGGGGCTGACGCCCGGTGGACTGTTCGCCCGCCGGGACCCGGGCAGCATCGCCCGCCAGCTCGACGTCAAGCTGCGCGCGGCGGCCAACCTCGACCACGTCACGGCGCGCGACGCCCCCGATGTCTTCGTCGCCTGTTCGTCCCTCGTCGCGCACTCCGGCGTCGTCGGCTGTGCCGACTACGCCATGGCCAATCGCGCCATGGAGGGATTCATCACCGCCCGCGAGGCGCGGCGGCCCGGGCGCAGCGTCAGCTTCGCCTGGTCCGCATGGCCGGCAGGAGGAATGCAGTTCACCGGTACGCAGGCAAAGAAGGTCGCCGACGAGGGGATCAGACCGGTCTCGCCGATCGCGGCACAGGACTGGATCACCCGCGTCCTCGGGACGCCGGGCCTGACCGTGGCCGTAAGCCCCTTCGGCGATGCCGACGCAATTCGCAGCCACTTCGGCAAGCAACTCGCGTCCACTGCTGCGATCTAGAGAGGAGTTGACATGAACAACAGCGTTCTCACCGACAAGCGCCCGATGACGGCCCGACTCGTGCACATCAACGCGATGAGAGGCATCACGCCGCTCGTCGGTGGCTACCTGAAGTCCTACGCCTTCGAGTCCGACGTCGTCGCGGACCGCTGGTCGATCGACCTGGTCAGCACGACCATCGAACAGACAGTGGACGAGATCATTGAGGCCATCGCGCCTCCCGGCGAGCCGCTTCCGGACGTGATCGGGTTCAGCACCTACGTCTGGAACTTCCAACTCGTCTTGGGCGCGATGGAGCGGCTTCGCGCGCGCCTGCCCGACACGCTCTTCCTGCTCGGCGGAGTCGAGGTGATGAACCGTGCCGACACGCTGCTGACTCCGGACATGACCAACGTCTTGGTCTGCAATGGCGAGGGCGAGATCACCTTCCGGGAGCTGCTGCTGGAGCTGGGTTCGGACGAGGCCGACGTCGCACGGGTGGGAGGCATCAGCTACGTGAGTCCCGACGGCACGATCGCCGAGACCGAACCCAACGACCGGATCAAGTCGCTGGACGACATTCCCTCGCCCTACCTCAAGGGCTATTTCGCCCAGCGCGACCTCGGCATCGCGCTGATGGAAACGAACCGCGGCTGTCCCTATCACTGCTCGTATTGTTTCTGGGGCGGCGCTGTCGGCCAGAAGATCCACCGGCTCGGGCGCAACCGGGTGGAGGCCGAGATCGAGTATCTCGGCCGCAACAAGTGTCGCTCGGTGTTGCTCTGCGACGCGAACTTCGGGATCTTCCCGGCGGATGTCGGCTACGCGGAGAAATTCGTCGAGTCGCGGCGCGCAAACGGCTTTCCCATACGGGTTCGCTACTCCTCGGCGAAGAACAACCTCGAGCGCTCGCTGAGCGTGGCCAGCATTCTGGCCGAGGGCGACGTACTGACCTGTCAGCCGATCTCGCTGCAAACACTGTCGCCCGAGGCCCTGAAGAAGGCCAACCGCGAAAACATCGACCAAGAGACGTACATGGCGCTCCAGCGACGCACCAACGAGATGGGGATCGCGTCGTTCGTCGAGATCATCTGGCCGCTTCCGGGCGAGTCGCTGGACAGCTTCAAGGAAGGGCTGGCTCGACTGGCGCAGGGCGGCGCGCAGGCATTCGCCATCTACCCGCTGTTGTGGCTGAACAACGTCGGGTTCCAGGGACGCGAGAAGGAACTGCAGGTCGAGACCTGGGCAGAGGACGACGCCGCGAGCTCCGGTCGCAACGTCGTGTCCACCAAGGAAGTGCCGTTCGAGGACTACCTCGACGGGCTGATGTACGGCGCCGCCCTTCAGCTCCTGCATGACGCGAGAGGTCTGGCGAACACCATAACTCTTCTGGACGCCACCGGGATCGCATCCGTGCGGGCGGTCTGCGAGCTGTTCGTCGACTTCATGGACCGCCAGGAGGGACAGGGCGGGCTCGCCCGCCTCTGGGAGGAGGGCCGGGAGCGGTTTCGGGTCACTCGCTCGAACATCACGTGGCCGGGCAGCCTTGTCTATCACGCGCTGCACGAGGACCGCGCCGGCTTCGACGACACCGTCCGTCGCTTCGTGCAGGAGAACCGTGAGCTGTTCACCTTCCTCACGGACAGTCCCGACTCGGCCGCGGTGGGTCGCGCGGTCGATGTGATGGTCGAGTTCGACCTGCTCGCGCGGCCGTACGTGTACACCAATTCCGAAGTGGTGGTACCGGAGCGGCTAGCCCAGCTGACCCTACAGGAAATGACGGCGCGCGGTTGCATATTCGACGTCCCAATAAACGTCGAGGAGATATTGGACGCGGCGCGCCTTGCGAAATCAACCGGCGCATCGTGGCGGCCGACGCTGACGCACACACGCTACGAGTTTGATCATTCTGTCAATCAGAGCTTCCACCTCGCTGCGAAGTCGCGAGAGGATCACTACGACGAGTGCCGCCTCTACGCGACCGAAATCGGAAACTTCGCCGGGACCTGGAGAGCAGACCACAGTCCGATGAATGAGGTCCGATGAGACTCTTTGTACTCGCATTTGGAATGTTCGCAATAGGCGTCGACGGCTTCGTGGTGGCGGGGATCTTGAACCCCATCGCGGACGACCTGGGTGTGTCGGTCGCGACCGCCGGGCTGCTCGAGACGACCTTCGCCCTGTCGATCGCGATCCTGGGCCCGATCCTGGTCACGTCGCTCGGCCCGATCCGGCCACGTGTCGCCCTGTCGTCGAGCCTGGCCGTGTTCGCGCTATTCAACGTCGTGGCGGCCGTGGCGCCGTCGTTCTGGACGCTGATGGGCGCGCGTGTCCTCGCGGCGATGGCGGTCGGCATCTTCATGGCGGTGGCCCCGATGGCGGCCGCCATGTCGGCGAAGCCCGGCGCCCAGGGCAAGGCGCTGGCCGTCGTCACGGCCGGCTTGGCCGCGGGCATCGTGCTTGGGGTACCGATCGGTATCTTCCTGGCCGACCAACTGAGCTGGCGGTGGAGTTTCTGGTTGGTCGCCATCCTCGGCGTCCTCGCGGCGGCCGGCTGCGCGACCCAGTTCGC
>JAABUZ0100006208.1_pt1 | contig 15097 bp, 24 predicted proteins | sample 5562091 | NCBI WGS metagenome assembly JAABUZ01 (sample SAMN12813069, study PRJNA571459) | rock metagenome | isolation source: Antarctica rocks | place: Antarctica: Victoria Land, Linnaeus Terrace sud | collected 2015-12-21 | reverse complement strand
GAGCTGCCGCCACGCGCGGCGTCGTTCCGCCCCGCCTCGCCCACCGCCATCCTGCCTGTCAGGCCCGCGTGCGGCTCCTCGGCCGCGTCCGCAGCCGCTTGCGCGCTAGGCTCCGCAGCCGGTGGTGCAGCGCCCGTCGCCGTCTGAAGCTGCCAAGCCTCAGCAGCACTGGTGAAGCCTGCCGGCGCCGCGCCTGCCGTGTGGGCCTGACTGCCCAGTGGTCGGCCCAGAGCGCTGTGCACGCTGGAGCGGCCCGGCGCAGCGGCGCCGCCCGCCCACCTGGGCCCGTTGAACGCGCCAGCCGCACAGGCGCTGCTGGGCTGCCTGCTGTGCTGCGCAGCCTCCTGGCCTTGCCAGCGGGCGGGCTGCGGCCACAGCTGCGTGAGCGGCTGCGCCTGCTGTGCGGGCCATGCAGGAGCGCAGCGTGCCTGCACCACACACAGCTGCGCGCTGCCAGTGCACGGCTGTGCACTAGGCCGCTGGTTCGCAGCGGGATCATGCGCGTTGCCTCCGCGCTTGCTTGCGCGGTGCTGCTCCTCCAGGGCATCAAGCAATGCAAGGTCCTGCGCAGCGTCACACAAGCAACTTATGCGAGTAATATAGCAAGCAAGCAGCGTGTCCCTGTCCAGTTGGCGATGGGCGCACCAGCTGATCAAGCGCATCGTCCATTTACCGTTTGTGTCTAGCAAACATGCCTGCAATAGCTGCGCCAAGGTCCTGCACACAGCAGATGCACCCCGTCCTGCAGCAAAGATCACGTAGCCGACCCCGTGCTCTTCCCTGGCTCGAGCTGTCGATCTTGTAAGCCTACGATGGACCTGCTAGGGTGAGCAGGTTGTTGTGGGCGTTAATGATGCTCGGCGTTCCATGATGAATCCTTTCCTTCATCCTTCTTCCATGATGAAGAACAGGCAGGCGGCTATTAGATGGCAGCATTCTTACGAAATCTTGGGCAGCGGCCGCGAACATGCAAGGCGCACAGGATGGAAGGCATGATGCATGCATGGGGCTTGTCACACGTACTTGTGCAAAGTGCAGTTGCGGACCCTCGTGTGTCTGTTGAAATGTGTTAAGTGATTTGGTGGATGTGCGAGGCCGTCTGCTGCGCAATGCACCGTGTGCAACAGAACTTCCGAGTCAGCAGATGTACACGCGCAATTCGCACACATGCTGGAGAGCGTGGTGCACTTCCTACGGCGGCTTTGCCTGCAAGGCCGCACTCTATGTGCGCTTCCACCCCTGCACCCAGGAGTGGTAAGCAGCGTACGCAGGGCTCTAGGCCGCCACGCCTGCTAAACACGCGAAGCCGCCGCAGGGAAGCGCCCGCCCGTCAGCGCGGCCGCGCGGCGCGCGCCGCCTTGCAGGCGGCCCTGTGGCCCGGCCACGCCGCCAGCTGGCAACTGGCGTCGCAGTAGCGCGCGCTCAGGCAGCCGCTGCACTCCATCACCTGCAGCCCCACCTCGCTGTCGCCGGCCAGGCGCCCGCACCTGCGCGCGCGCGCCGGCAGCATCGCGGTGTCGACCCAGCGCGGTGCATGCGCGGGGCGAGCACGAGGGCTAGGGTCCGCAGCAGCAACCTGGGCCGCGTACCCGGCGTACGCGCAGCCGATCTGGGGCAGGGCCAAGCGGATGCACTCCAGGCTCGGCGGCTTGCCGGGCGCAGGGGGCTGCTGGGCGTCCAGGCGCGCGACGACCAGGGCGAGCCGCGGCCACATCGCGCCCGGCGCGAGCCCCGCAAACACGCCCGCCGCCGCGCGCGTCGACGCCGCCGTCAGCGCCATCTCGCGCGGGTAGCCGCTGACATCCTCCCAGGCATCGCCCACCTGGCGCCGCGCGCACGCGCTGAGGACATGGCGAAGGAATCCTATGCACGCATGCGTCCCTCGTCAGGCTAGCCGCTGACCGCCTCCCAGGCATCGCCCACCTGGCGTGCCGCGCAGCGTGTCCGCGGCCGAGCCCTGGACCGGGTGCAGCAGAAAGCCTAGAGATCCTGCAAGCACATGCATCTTTTGTCAGGGCGTGCCCGCCTCTGCAGCGAACGCCGTGGCAGCAACTGAGACCCCGGGCAGCCTGGCCTGCCCAGACTGTGCGTTTGCACACACGCCCCAGCAGGCCTGGTACTGCAGGCCGCCGCAGGCCCGTCAGCCGCAAGGGGCAACGCGCCTCCACCAGCGCGGCCGCAAAGCAGTGGTAAACAGCCGCGGCCAGCGCGTCGGCTGCCAGCTCCGACACGCCGGCCCGCTCGCACGCGGGCTGGAAGGGCCGCCCAGGTTTCACGGCGCCGGTGCGGCGGGCCGCGGCCACGTGCGAGCTCATGCTGATGCGCGCGATCGCGGTGAGCACGCCCGCGCGCACCAGCGCCACCTGCGGCGCTCGGCGCCCGTGCCATGCCGAGGCTGCTGCCGGGTCCTCGGCTGACCCATGACGACGCGGGCATGCCAGGCAGGGCGGGCAGTGCGGCTGAAGGCGGTGCGGCTTGGGCGCGGCGAGGTTCTCATCAGCGCGCGCTGCGGGAGCAACCCCGCACACTGTGAAAGGGGGCAGCAGTCTGCATGGCTCGTCACACGGGGTCGCTCGGCGCCTGCACGCCGCAGTCCAGGGTGCGCGCAGGTAGGGTTAGCGCACCAGCAGCGGCTGGCAGGCCTGGCAGGAGCGCGCGAGCTGGTACACGTTGACCATGCACTGGTCGCCCGCGGACGCGGCGCTCACCGAGGGCGGCCACGGGTAATCTGCGGGCGCGCGGACGCGTCAGCGGGGGCGTCGTCCAGTCTTACCAACGCCGCCCCGCCTTGCCCTGGCCAGCGGGGGCATTGGCGGCGCGCGTTACCTGCCTCGCACAGCACATTGATCAGGAGCACGATGAACTCTGCGACGGCGTCCGCGCTCGCGGCTATGACGTCGGCGGCGCCGCACGGCGCGGCCCGGCCGAGGAACTTCTGCGGACGCGCGGGGCGCGTCAGCGCCGTGGGCGGCGCGCGCATGTTTGGGCGAGCCGAGCCGGCGGAGCGGGGCCCGCACAAGAATGTACAGGGCGTTCTCGAGCATGAAGTACCTGCGCGCAGCCATGCCCACCCGCGTCAGTAGAAGTGGGTAGGATAGGTAGAGTAGGTAGGGTAGGGTAGGCAGCAGACCGACACAGCATGCCCTGGTGCAGTGATGATGTGCAAAGACACGACAGCTGTGTCGTGCGCAGCCAGGGCCGCTCGCACCGGTTGTTGTGGTGCCTGTCGCCGGGCCTTGCGGTGCGCAGGAGCGTCAGCCGCGCGGTGATCTCCGCCAGCGACGGCCGCAGCAGCTGCAGCGCGCCGAAGCGCAGGAAGTCGGCCTTCTGCTGCTTGTCGCGCGCTTGGCGCGCCGCGGCAAACACGCCGTCCCAGAGCAGCGGGCCGCCCCAGTAGAACACCACGCGCTCCTGCAGGCCGGAGCACGCCACGGCTCACGCTCTGCCTCTTTGGCATCCATCCAATCTCACCATGCAGCCATCCAACGAAACAGGGTGCCTCCAGCGCGCCAGCGGAGGAGGATGGCGCTCCGAGCTTGTGGGCTGCCGCTTGACAAACAGCACCGACCAAGTGAGCAGCAAATTCTATGGAGGACAGGCGTGCACGTGCCGGCTACCGCGCTGTGGCTGTGCTTGCGGGGGAGACAGACGACAGGCGCACGCGCAGGTCGCTGCGTCATGCACCCCATGCACAGAGGCAGCGCGGGCGGGCAGGTGGCGGCACGTCTGGGGCGCGCTCGGCAGCCGCGCTGCGGTGGAACAGCTTCCGCAGCGTGACCAGCAGCGCCAGCACCTCGGCGCTGTTGAGCAGCTCGGCGCGCGCCTCTGCCAGCGCGTTCAGCGCCTGGCGGGGCACTCAACAGTGGGTGCACAGGCTGTGGCTTGCTTGCAGAGCTGTTGGGTGGTCACTGTCGTGTGCAGAGTGGCTGTGGCTGCTCGCTAAGGTGCGCGGTGCGTCCAGGCCCATCCGGGGTAAGCTAACCCAGCGTGCATGCCTGCAGATCGCAAGCGCGGTGGCAGACAGGCGTTTGCCTGTCTGCCATCGTGCGGTGGTAACAGGTGAGTGGCATCAACTATCGCGCACTGGACGTGCAGCACAATGCAACTCACCTGATTCACACTCTAGCAGTTGGCAAGACTGGCACGTCTGCCAAACCGGCGCATCATGGCCTCTGCCTCTGCAACACTAAGGTCCGGCTGCTCGTAAACGCGCTTCCTTTCTTCTGGGGCACACAAAGAAAGCCCAACTGCAGCTGAGAACATTGTGCAGATGTTAATGTCTTCTCAACTCTAAGGTGGCAAGGAGTTTGAGGGAGCTGGTTCGGTCTGCAGTCTAACTTGGACATTTAAATCGACACTTCAGCCTATCAGGGTCTCAAGCCCACCTGCTTCAAGCTATCAAGCCTTGATACTTGACACTCCAGGCTGGAGGCATGTACGACTCAGATGCATGCGCACAACTTGAAGTGTAAATAAGCTGTTAAGATTACAAATACAACTTATTGACAAGAAGCCTACATGAGCACACGCCGCCCACAGAAATGGATGCTGGTGCAAGGACAGCGTCGCTTGCCTAAACAGCTGCCTGACAGAGAGAGCTTCAGACAACAACGTGTGCTGCAGACCTTGTCACCCTTGCGCATGCTCCCAAATACTATTTTGAGCGAGCTAAAGACGTTACCATTGGCCAACGTTGGCCACAGCACACAAAACCCAAATCAGCTCACAGCTGTTCGAGCACGCATTGCATAGCTGCCCAACTTGGCCGATCACCAAATGCAACTGGCAGCCAGCGCACACAGCCCAGCTGATGCGCAACAGCGGCTTGTGAGCGTTGGGGAGTTGCAGCCCTCTAAGAAGCACGCCCCTCTGTACACCCACTCACGAAGAGCACGACACACACAGGGCCTTGTACTGGCCGGGCACGGGGCCGTCGTAGGCGGGCAGGCGGACGCATGCGGCGCCGCCCGCTGCGGCCGCAGCCTCGAACTCCTCCGCAGCGAGCCGCTCTGCCGCATCGTCGTCGAATGGGCGCTCCAGCAGGCGCAGCACGCGGCGCACCTGCGCGCGGCCGCGCCCCCTGCTGCAAGGTCTGCCGCGCTCCCAGCAATGCGCTGACCGCAGTGTCCTGACGTTGCCGTGCGGCCAAACACATTGTATACTACTGCGACGCCCGTCCACTCGCATGCGCTCGTCCACACACAGTCGGTGTGCCTTCCAGCCGGCTTGATGATCTAGCGGGCTGAGGACAAGATGCCGCATGACTTGTCAAGGCTAAAAAAAAGGGCTGGGCAATGCTGTCGAGCGGATGTGCAGCAAGGATAGAGATAAGCGAAGCGGGCCGCGCCTCACTATAGTCGCCCTTCTCCGCTCTCTCGATCGCCGCCTGCGCTATCCTGGCGCCGGCCGCAGCGCACAGGTGAGCGCCCAGCACTGCCCGGCACAGCTGTCAGCGCACAGTGCTGTGCAGTCGCTGCATGCCTCTGCTGTCTAATGCACGTCGCCAGCCGCCTGGCTAGACAAACAGGTCTGCGAGCGAGTGCCACTTTCCGCTTGTGCACACAGCAACCACGCCCTAGCACTGCGCCAACCCAGCCTGCTCTCTGCCCACCACCTCCACTTCAGAGCCGCAAGCCGCACCAGTTGCGCAGCACGTAGCGCGGGTTGACGGCGTTCATGGCCGCAATGCGTGCCGCGCCGTCCGCGCCGGCCGCGGCCTCCGCGCGCAGCCGCGCAGCGTAGCGCGCCAGCCAGGCGGCCCATGCGCTGCGGTCCGTAGCCGCCTTGGCCGCCGCGCCCTGCCCCTTCAGCGCGTCGGCGCGCTCCAGGTGCGCGAGGTCCGCAGCCACCGCCTGCACAGCAGCCCGCCAATTCACCCGCGGGGTGTGCTGGCGAACACTCGTGTCTGCAGCACGCAGGAAACCTCCTGTCTCGGCCAAAGCCGTGCCAGCAGCCTGAGCAGCGGACGCTTGGGGAGTGCGTGTTGGCGGGTGACAAAATGAGCTCAGGACTTGCTGCTTTACGGCTAGCTGCGTGGTGACAGGGGCAAATGATGGGGCGGACAGCACGGGCTGCACAGGCAGGGGCGCGTCAGCCCTCCCTGACGGGACTGCATGGTGGGCGCCAGGGCTCGCCGCGCCGCAAGCAGGGGCAGGCCGCGGCGCGCGGAGCGCGCGCCTCCTTGGTGGTGCCGAGCGCCATGAGCAGCAGCGGGTCGTGCGAGGCGACCTGCGCCAGGATGCGCAGCGTGTGCGCGGGCATGCGCGGCGCCGCCGCGGCCGCCAGCTCCTGCGGCGCCGCCAGCGCCGCCAGCGTGGCCTCCAGGAACGCGCTCGTGCCGTCCACGCCGGGACCGTGGCCGCCTGCTGTGCAGGGCCAGCACCCGCTCAACGGGGCGCGGTGTCTCTGTACACCCATCTGTAGACCACAGCCGTATGAAGCTGAGGTAGCCGCATGCAGCAGCGCCGCAGCCGCTGGCGCTTGCGGCATGCGACCCGGCATGGCGGCTGCAAGCTCGCGCGTGCCGCCAGGCAGGGGGCTGGCGCGCCTGCCAGGCCTTCCCACGCACGCACCCACCACATGCATGACCCCTGCATGGCTGCCAGCGTCACAGGCCCCAGACATGCAACCAGAGCGTGCATGGGTGCTCCGCCCAACCACGCACGGTGCTGCCTGCCTGTGAACCGCTCCCGCACGGCCGGCTCGCAGAGCGGTGCAGCACCTGCGCCGGCCGGTCCGGCCTCCTCCACGCCGGCGCCGCCATTGCTGCTGCGGCCATTACTGCTGTCGCCGTTGCTGGCGGCGCCATTTGCCAGCGGCGCAGCGGCGCCGCCGTGAGCCGCGGGCGCCGGCGCCGGCCGGCTGGCGGCGGCCTCGGCCGGCGGCAGCGGCACGTCCGCCAGGCGGCGGAAGGTGCTGGTGAAGTCGGCGCCCGTGTCCTGCATTACCTGCGGCCCTAACCCTAAACCGGTCAGGGCTCGTACCGCGCGCGATGGGCAGCGCATCACTGGCCACCGGCGGCCTCATCCAGAGGCGCGCCGGCCTGCGCAGGCAGGTCTAGATACGTCACAAGCGCCCGCAGCCATCAACGCTGCCATCTCTCAGGCTCGCGGTCCAGCACGCGTGCACCAGGCGCCAGCACCAGGCCTGGCGGCCGCCGCAGCCTGCGACGCGCCTGCAGCAGGTCCTCCGCCAGCGCCTGGTCGTCCGCGCCGCCGTCCACCGCCAGCAGGCCCAGCTTGCGCCGCATGGTCGCCTGGTAGCACCTGCGCCGCCGCCCGGGCCGGCCCTCAAAGCAAGAGGACGCGCACAGCACCTTGCCTGCATTGGCGGAGCGAGGCCGGCGCATAAGTAGCAGAGAACTCGACATCGGCAAGCGCGCGCACTGCGCCGGCTGCTTGCACAAGCCACTTCACTGAGGGTACCGGACGAATGAATGGTCTCGACGTGCAGCCACGCCACAAGCGCTGGGCCGGTCCACACGCACCACCTGTCGGCTCCTACTCTCACTGTACTCTCAAAATCACCTGGACGCCACAGACCTGCAGCTTTCTTCTATCTACCTAATCCATGGCATAGTGCCAGCCCAGGAGCACGTCCATAGACCCCATTGCCTAGCTGCCAGGCAGCGCTTGTATGCTGCATGCTGCAACCAACCTGCAGCCTAGCCATGGCGCCACACCTGTCGTACTCGCAGTCGAACGTGTCCAGCTCGGCACGAGCGCGGCCGACCGGCAGGACGGGCGCGAGCGCCTCGGCCAGCTTCTCGCAGTTCCAGCGGCACACGCCCGGCTGCGCCGCGTAGGAGTACCGCCCGGAGTCGTCCGAGTGGTTGCAGACGTAGCCGCGGTCGAACCTGGCAGCGGCGACAGCAGGGGCTGTTATGGTAAGGGGGGTGTGCGCAAGATGCTGGCAGGCCGGCGCTCGCCGTGCAGCCACTCCTGAGCCTACACACAGCTGCTCCAAGGCCTACAGGAGGTCGCCACAGGTCCCAGGGCTAGCTACAGATAAACGCATGTGACAACCAGACATGAAAGCAGCTCAGCACACGTTTCAAGGTACCGGTTATTGTCCATAGTGGTGTTGTCGATATCGCTTCTTGACATGGCACCTCGCCAACGCGTTCAAGCAAAATGGATGCCTCCTGCAGTGATTAGTGGGGGGTACAGCAGCCAGGTGCGCACGTATCCATGAAACCGTACGGCCCAAAGTCCAGCGTGAGGCCCAGGATGCTCATATTGTCGGTGTTCAGCACGCCTGCGCCCCCGCGCCATCACCTGGCCGCCAGCCACCATGCACGACAGCTTACAACAACAGGCGCGGGCGCCGCATACAGCATGGCACCTGCATGCAGCGATCCTGCGCAGTGCAACGCGCGGCTGGCCGCAGGCGGGCGCGCGCCGTGGCAGAAGCCCACGCACTGCCAGGCGGCCACCAGCGCCGCCGTGCGGCGCACCACCTCGCGGAAGAACTCCAGGTACAGGTCCTCCTTGTCCTTGGCCGCCTGCCGCGCATGGCGCAGCATTCGGCCGCTGCCTTGCGACCATGGGTCCCGTACAAACATGCAGGCGCCACGCGCATGGCGCAGCACGCGGCCGCTATCGCACGACCATGGGCTCCGTGCAAACATGCAGGCGCCGCCCCTGAGCACGAACAGGGACATGGCACGGCGTGCACATGTTGTAGTCCAGCTGTATGATATCCACACGCTTGAAGGCTGGCAGTAGATGCATGCGGAACAGGCACGTTGCACAAGACACAGGCCCACAGCCAGTCTGCTCTGATGTTGCCACCGCGAGCATTGCATTCGCAGATCAGGCACGACTGCGAGAGGCGAGCCTGCAGTGTGTCGCCCAGGTGCGCGCGCCAGATGTCTGGGAAGTACGTGCGGATGGTGTGGTCGAGCATGCGCGGCAGCAGCTCAGCCTCCAGTCCCTGTGAAGGGCCAGCGCGGCCTACGCCCGGCCACCGCCACCGTGCAGTGCAGCAGAGCATAGCGTTTGTAGGGATGCTGCGAAGCGTGCTGATCTCGAAGTGAAAATCCCATGAAGAACATAGCTTACCATTAGGACATGCGCAGACACATCACACATTGGAACACTTGCGCCCTGGCTATCAGCATGCCTGACAGTGAGGGTCGCAGTCTGTACTGTCATGAGGCAAAGAGCGTCAATGAGCAGCGCCAGGCATATGGTGGCAGTGACGGCCCGCACCCGTCGTCGGGTCCACCGGCTTGAAGATCTCGAAGGAGCCAAAGCGCAGGAAGCTGGGCGCGATGCGCGACACGACCGAGCAGCGCTCGCGCACGGGGTTGCCCGTGTACAGCAGGTCGCGCACCACGCGGTCCTCGCTGGTGACCACGCTGCCCGCGCGCGTGGTCGGCACGCCCTGCAGGGCACGGGCCGAGCTCCGGGTCAGGCGCAGCATGCTGGGGTAGGTCATGCAATGCATGCATCAGCCGCTCCGCACCGCATCCTCGTATGCAGCAGCTCTTGCACGCCTGGGAGTGCACACGGAGGGACACAACACCGCTACGCACACTGCATGTGACACGGCAGCGATGCGCAGCATGCGAGGGGTGCAAGGAGGCACCCGCGCCATGCAAGTGCCAGCTTGTGACTCACAGGAGATTGTGTGCAGGCCTCACCAGATGAAACAGCGCCTCAGACGCCAGGAACTCGCGAATCGAGGAGCGCAGCACCTGCGCGGCTATGAGTCAGAGCGCTACCAGGTGCATGCTGACGCATGCCCACACACATTCTGGTGTGACAGATGCACGGCAGGGTCTGTTGGGCGAGGGGCAGCTCTGCAAACTGCTGGGACCCGTCCACCAGCAGAGTACAGGGCAAGTGCAACCATCCAAGCGCTGCTCATTGCGTGTAAGCGGACACAGCCAGGTTGCACGTGAAGCAGCGTGCGGCGCTGTAGACACACAGAGCAGCTGGGCCGCGCCTTGCGCCCGTCAGCAGAGCGGCTGTAGGGCGTGAGACCTGCGCCCTTGAGCTGCAGCTCCCACAGCGCACCGCCGCTCGCCGGCCGCACCTGAACACTCACACCTCAGCTGCTGCAGACTCCCAGCACACTGACGATCAGAGCACCCTCAGCTGGCCTGCGACACAGGTTTGGGCTCAGTCAACACAGCTCAAGAACTCACAGCACAGGGAGCGCGCCTCGCCCAGCAGGATGGCAGCACCGTCCCCAAGCTGTCCTGCGAAGGAACCGAACTGATAGCCGCAGTAGCCTGCGACGCCACACTATGCTTTCGGCTGCTCTGCTAACTGAACAGAGTGCAGAAAAGCGACACAGCGACACAGCAACAGAGCGGAAGGCCTGGACAGCAGCACATTTCAGGTGTAAGATACGTTTGGCTGCAGACGTAAGCGCTCACACAGGCTCAAGCACGGCGTGACCCAGTCCTGCTTGCAGTGGCAAACACGGTTGTAAGCCTTTTTACTGCGACTTACAGTGTGCGGCAGGCTCCATCCCTGGCAGCACTCTGTTGCCGGCCATGACCTGCACAAACTCGTCCCGCTGCGCCTGCGCCAGGGGCAGCGTGTAAGTGGCATAAGCAAATGCTTGTGAATATGAGTAGTCGAGCGCATTATATACATAAGTTTGGTGCCAAATTTCTCGCACCTCTTCGGCATCCAGGCCAAGCAGGCTCAGTGCCGCCTGAGAGGCCGCGACCAGCGTCGGCTGGCGCAGCGGCGTGGGCGTGCACACCGAAAACACGCACCCGCGCACTTGGTGCGGCGTGTGGCTACGGCCCTTGTCTGCCTCTACCGGCAACGCATGCAGCGTGCTATTGCTAAAAGTTAGCTCATCCAGCCGTACCATACTTGAGGAACAGCTTCTCACTCCTTGCAGTGCTGCGTCCTGCCGTACACTGTTTGCAGGCAAAGCGCTTTTCGCTGGGCCAAGACTGCTGTTATCACACGTTCAATCAACAATCCATCTTGGAAGCATTTCGGAGCACAAGGCCAACCCTGCCAGCCAGCAGGGCTTTTGAGCAGAGTCCTCCCAAAGAGCCGACTCGCCCTGAGCTGTTACAGTCTGTTACTTTCCTCCCCAGTTTAAGCTCAACGCTCTCAGCTAAAAGTAATTGGAAAACACTCAAGTGCGCAAGTAGAGACTGTGCACACCATATTCTCTACCAGCGCGTGAGTAACTTGTTTTAAGTGCCGGCGCTGTCTATCCGCGCATACAGCCGTCTTGCCGTGCGCCGAGCATGGGCGATGCCGGCGTGTCCGGCGACCCCACCCCGGAGCAGGACTTCAAGCTTGTGCTGGCACACAAGGTGCGCAGCCGCTTCGTGTTTGGCTCTGTTGCTTGTTGCATCCTTCACTGTGAGCTGTACTGGCGACTTGCACAACAACACATCGGCGATCGACGCTGCCTGCCGTGCGCAGCGGTTCTTGTATGGCGCCGAAGGCTTGTCGCCCAAGGAGAAGGCGAAGATGCAGCAGGAGATCCTGGACATCATTTTCGCAAAAGGCGAGCCGTCCGCCTCGCGCCCTCCCTCGCTGCCCAATAACGTCGCACAGGCCGCTCTGCACAGCCTTGCGCAAACAGAGCAGCAGCTGGTGCCTGCTGCGCTGTGCAAACGCTTCTCGCGCCTCATGCAGTTCGGACAGTGCTGTACGAGGTGAGCTGCCCGAGCTTGCAGGGAGATCCCGCAGCCTGCGCCAGCTGCGCTGAGCGATGCGCCCCGCCGTGCGCAGAGGCGGTGGTGCTGTACGAGGAGGCGTGCGCGGAGCTGGGCTGGGAGCCGGACGCGGGGCGGCTGGAGGCGATGCGGGCCGCGAGCGACGCCGGCCTGGCCGCGCTGGACGCGCGCGTGAAGGACGCGCAGGAGAACCTGGGCGACGTGGAGGTCCGCGATGCGCTGGCCGCCAAGGCGGAGCACCTGTGCCGCATCGGTGCGCCTGCAGACAGGGCCGGCAGCCGCAGACAGGCCGGGCGAACCGCGCTCCCATGGTCACCAGGTACCCAGCTGATCACGCGCGAGTGCCGAGGCTGCTTCACACAGCCGGCCGCTTCTGACTTGCCAACCTGTTCAGCGCACAGTTTTCTTTTCTGGTGCCACGCCAAAGCCGCAGCCAGGCGGGGCGCGTGAGCCGGCGGTCGGGCGGGCGCCTCGCCCACCAGCCGCACCTGTGCCCCTGGCACACAGGCAATCGCCGATGGTTGTGCGGAGTAAACCCGGGGCGCGTGCGCGGCGGCAGGCGACCGGGCGGCGGCGCGCGAGGCGTTTGCGGTCGCCGAGGCCAAGACGGCAGGCATCGGCCAGAAGATGGACCTCGCCTTCAGCCTGCTGCGCTTGGACATGGCGGCCGGCGACTGGCAGGCGCGGGCTCTGCAGCCTGCATAAGGCAAACAGGCTGTAGCCTGTTTTGCATGTGTGCGACTGTGAGGTGAGCGTGGTCGGGCCGCCAGCCGCCGGCCCAGCTTCTGCAGCCCCAGCCGAGGACGCAGGCAGCTCGCTGCATGCTGCCCATGACTGCTGCGAGCTGGTCACAGTGTCGGCGCGGCGCTACGCCCTGCAGGCCGCCCAGCCCGCTCTGAGGGCCGCGCCTGTGCGTGCAGGCGGTGAAGCAGGGCTTGAAGCATGCGGAGGAGCTGTGCGCGGGCGGCGGCGACTGGGAGCGCAAGAATCGGCTGCGCGTGTATGAGGCCGTGTTCCTGCTGGCCACGCGCGACCTGGCGCGCGCGGCCGCGCTGCTTCTGGACTCCATCGCCACGTTCACCTCGTGCGCCCCCCGCCGGTGTGCGCTTACTCCCTTCAATGATGGCGACCTGGCGCGAATGTCACCGGGACGGCGTGCCACATGGTAAGGCTCCTGACTCTGAGGTGTTCGCGGCGCCTTTAGCTGACAACCTCGATGATCGTGTGGTCGCGCTACTGAACACACGCAGTCCCATGCAGCAGCTGTGCTGAAAGCTGTGCACAGAGTCGCAGGATTGCACTGTGCTTTATAATAAGAGGCGGTGGCGATGCTGCCATGGCAGCAGCGGCGCTGCTGTGCACAGACTGAAGCGTCACAACACACCACTGGCAGCGACGCAGCCGCGCCGCGCGCGCGCAGCACGGAGCTGTTCAGCTACGAGGACTGCATCTTCTACACGGTGGTGACGGCGGTCGCGACGCTGCCGCGCACGGAGCTCAAGGCGCGCGTGGTGGACGCGCCCGAGATCCTGACCGTCATCGACGCCATCCCGCACCTGGCGCCCTTCCTGGCCGCGCTGTACGCGTGCGACTACAAGACGCTGTTCCGGGCGCGCGGCCCCGGCCCTGCGCGGCGGCTCTGCTCGCCCCCAGTGCTGTGTGAGGGCTCCTGTGGTGCCATGGGATGCCGTGCACCACAGCATCATCGCGGCGCCGGCGCGCAGGCGTTCGCGGACCTGATGGACCGGCTGCGCGCGGACCGGCTGCTCGCTCCGCACTTCCGGTACTACGTGCGCGAGGTCCGCGCGGTCGCGTACACCCAGGCGCGCGCGCCGCCCTCGCGCCGCGTCCGCGTGCGCCGGGCAGCACCTGGCTCTGCCCTGTGCTTGTTCACACGGCTGCTATCTCGTGCACGGCTGACGGCGTGCACGCAGGCGCGCGCTGCACATACGCACAAGAGCAAGCGCGAGTTGTAAGCATGGCCTTCTCATGCACAGCTGATCCGGTGCATGCAGGCGCGCGCCACGGCAGCACCGCAGCAAGCAGGAGTCGTCACCGTACTGGTGCGCGCTGCTGACAGTGCTGGTTGCCTGTTGCTGACAGCGCCGGCTGGCGCGCGGCAGTTCCTGGAGGCATACAAGAGCGTGACGCTGGAGTCCATGGCGCAAGCGTTTGGCGTCTCGCCCGCCTTCATGGACGCGGAGCTGGCCGAGTTCATCGTGGCCGGGCGCGTGTCCGCCAAGATCGACAAGGCGCGCGGCCCCCGCGCCGGCGCCCTGCATGCCTGCTGTGCGGGTGCTTGCAAAGATTGACAACGCGCGTGCTCCCCGCGCCGGCTCCCTGCATGGTCGCTGTGACTGCGCGGTCGCTGTGAGATTGCTGTGCTCCAGTCTGCGCACCGAGCGGCCGCCGCGAACGGCCTCGGAGTCACAGGCGGGGGCGTTGACGAGAGCGGGGTGAGTGTGCAGGTGGCTGGTGTGATTGAAACGAACCGCCCTGATGCGAAGAACGCGCAGTACCAGGCGACGCTGAAGCAGGGCGACCTGCTGCTCAACCGCTTGCAGAAGCTGTCCCGGGCCATTGACGTAGAGTGACTGTACCCCTGCAGCAAGTGCCTGGCCTATGCTGTTACGTGTACGCACCGAGCTATAGACCATTGCATGAACTGCACGTGTGTGGAACACACAGGTCACAAACAAGACGCACATGACTCTGTCGCACCACGACCCGCTGTCGCACCACGACTCGTTGTCAGACTGTGTTCGACATACCAAAGCATTACAGGCGATGCACACGATGGGCAGGCCTGCCGAGGAACAAATCAGACCTGCAAACCCCGAGGCACAGACCAGCCACAACAGGTGCTTTGGCATGTACGCAGGACAGGCACATGTATGCTGCAGGCAGTGCAAAGTTATCGCTTGGGTCACTGCCAGGTGCGTGCATTGTGATCTCTTCCAAGCCGTGAAGGCCATGCTATGCTATGCTGCCTATCAAACACAGACAGACTGACAGCTACTCTGCAAAAGCAGTGCGTATGCCATGCATGAGCGGAGGCACCCAGGCCCCTGCTACAAAATGCAGAATTCAAAAAGGCCGACACAACACACTGGCAGTGCACCCGAGGTTCTACATTACAACCAGGTTGAGCAGGAAGGCTCCTGCTGAAAAATTGCAGAGTTTAAGCGGGCTGACAGGAGGCAAGGGCAGTGAATCTGAGTTTTTAACTTGCGGCAGGCATCCCCCCCCAGCGCGACCGTGGTCGAGCAGGGAGAGCGCCGCCTGACGCCCTCTACCCGACCCCATCCCCGAGCAGCTCAAACCACGCTGGCGGCCCGTTGCAGGGCCCGATGCGGAACGCGGTGAGCGTCGCGCTGCGCGCGGCGCCCGCGCCGCGCGCCAGGTGCACGCGCACATGCGGCTGGTTGCGCC
>JAABUZ0100006207.1_pt1 | contig 15099 bp, 14 predicted proteins | sample 5562091 | NCBI WGS metagenome assembly JAABUZ01 (sample SAMN12813069, study PRJNA571459) | rock metagenome | isolation source: Antarctica rocks | place: Antarctica: Victoria Land, Linnaeus Terrace sud | collected 2015-12-21 | reverse complement strand
CGAAGCCTGAGCCATCACCCAACCCGTCCACAGGACGGACGCAAGGCCAATATCGCTGGGGACGACAAACCTTTTCCCCTCGCATGCTTCGTCAAGGGGGACTTGCAAAAAAATAAATCACACCCCGAATTGCTATTCCTATTGCGTTTTGATAGTTGGATGCTTATACTATAGTTATGTCACCATGTATAAGCGTGTTTACGTGCTAACAATCATGGGAAGGTAAAGTACTATCCTATTTCCAGCAATATGGGGACATTATGGAGGACAATTTGGCGCACGATATGTCGGAGGCACCCCTGTCGTCTACGCCGCAAACGCCGTCGGGCAAACTGGAAGGGGAGGAGCAACAGGCTGTGCAAGGATCTATCGCAATTAAAGGAACACGTAATGGTCTGCTCTTAACTTTAGAACCAGGAGCGTCTTTCAGCGAACTGCTCGGGGCACTTGCTGATCGACTTGCGGAAGCCCCGGCATTCTTTCGTGGTGCCTCACTTTCAGTCGATACTAGTCGGAGAAAACTTCTTGTGAGTGAGCGGCTTCAACTCGAAAATTTGCTGGCACACTACTACATGTCATTTGCGCCAATTGAGCAGATCAAGACGAAGACGACGCGCAAAGAAATACCCAAGGCGATTAAGTTGCAATTTGAAGAAACTCCTCCTTTAGAGATTCCTGCCGCAAAAGAGATAGCTGATGCACATGATCCACGCGAATCAAAAGATACCCTCTTTTTGCATCGTACGGTGCGTTCAGGGCAAGCTATCCACCATCATAGTAGTGTCGTTGTGCTGGGCGATGTGAATCCTGGTGCAGAGATCGTGTCGGGGGGCGATATCATTGTATGGGGAGTATTGCGTGGTATGGTCCACGCAGGTTATCCCGATAATGCTAATGCGCTTGTCTGCTCACTGCTCTTATCGCCAGTGCAACTTCGTATCGCACACCTGCTATCACGACCTCCAGAAGGCTTTGAGGCGCAGCCACGTCCAGAAATAGCCTCGATCAAAAATGAGCAAATTATCGTCGAAACTTGGACAAATGGGCGTACATCACGAAAATAAATATAGCTCGTCTCCTTTTTTTGTAGATTTATTCGTGGTATACTCTCTGACAATGTATCTTAAAAGAACAGTATGTTCTTCTATTGCAGTCCGAACAGTTTGTTAATTGGAGTGTTGTATGGATAGCCGTATAATTACCGTTACATCAGGAAAGGGTGGCGTTGGTAAGACGACAACGACTGCAAATCTCGGCACCGCCCTTGCGATGCAGGGAAAAAAGGTTGCTGTGGTAGATTCCGATATTGGTTTACGTAACCTTGATGCCACACTCGGCCTAGAAAATCGGATTGTCTATGATCTGGTGGATGTAGTAGAGGGACAGTGTCGTTTACGACAGGCACTGATCAAAGACAGACGTGTACCCAATTTATTTCTGTTACCCGCCGCACAGACACGTGACAAAAATGCTGTCACCAGTGTGCAGATGGAACAGTTATGTCAGCAGCTACGCCAGGAGTTTGACTTTGTGCTCATCGATTCCCCTGCTGGTATCGAGCAAGGATTCCGTAATGCTATTGTTGGGGCTGACGAGATTATTATTGTGGCGAATGCAGAAATGGCCTCTGTACGTGATGCTGACCGTATCATTGGCCTTGTTGAAGCTGCGGGCAAGCTAGAACCACGCTTAATTCTAAATCGCCTGCGGTCAGACATGGTGAAACGAGGCGATATGATGGACGTGTCAGACGTGCTAGAGGTACTGAATATAGACCTGCTGGGGATTGTGCCAGAAGATGAGATGATTATCGTTGCCACCAATAAAGGCGAACCCGCTGTCTATGACAAACATTCGCGTGCAGGACGTGCCTATCTCAACGCGGCACAACGTATTATGGGTGAAGAAATTCCACTTGATGAGGCGGTAGAGTCTCCAACGTTCTTAGAACGATTCCGCCGTTTATTTGGTCTTGGCCCTGCTTTGACCGAAGAGAAGCGATTTCGCTCGCAGTCATCCTAAAGGGAGGCAAGGTAAGGTATGGGTGTTTTCGAGTTCCTTATTGGTCGTAAGAAGCAAACGCCGGGGGAGATGGCGAAAGAACGCTTAAAAGTGGTTCTGGTACATGATCGTCTCAAGGTCAACCCAGATGTACTAGAAATGATCAAAGCTGAATTGCTTTCGGTAATCTCGAGCCGCCTCGAAGTGGATGAGCAAAACATGCAGATCAGTCTTGGGCGTGAGAGCGGCTGGGACACTATTCAAGCCAATGTTCCCATCAAACGTCAAAAGGTGTCTTTTGAGTGGGACCCCCCGTCTCACACTACTGCTAATGGAAATGTGATACGTGGCAAGGTACACGTTGAAGATAACGAGTAGTTGTTACTCAAATTATAAAGTCGTCTCGGCTTTATAATTTGAGTAACGCTTTTATATAGAAATATGCAAATAAATAGATAAAAAAGTTAAGAACTCAGTTATATTTTAATGCATTCTTAACGCGATCTCCATTGTTTCGTAACCAAAAGCAGATAAAACACACGTAGAATACATATATGGCCGAATGCAAAGGGTCAGAATGAGGATGTGGAGGAAACGTAGTGGAGGATTACTCCAGGAGGTATCTACAATACTGAGAAATGTCTTCTAACGAAAGAAAGTAATCCCTTAGAGCGATAGTGAAGTGCCGACGTGCAAACATTGGTGCGATGCACTGTATATACGAGTTATATGCAGTGTACCTTGTGGATGTGTAGTGGCAGTGGATTGTGGACAGCACAGGTGGCGCGAGTGTGGTGGTGTGGATTAGGGGGTAGTGGGGTTGGATGGGGTGCTGTAAGTGTGTGACTGGTGGGTTCGGGCGATAAGACAACAAGAATAGCCGAACAATGTTTCCTTTTAGGGTTGTGCTGCGATGGTGGAGTTGGTGTAGCTGTGTGGTGAGGTAGTGAGGTGTTGAATGCTATACCGAGGTGAGGATAAAGGAACAGCTTGTTTGGGTATCTGTGGTGGTAGTGGTGGGGCGTGTTGTTGTAATATCGTGGGGCGGGCGTGAGTGGAGTAGAGTCAACACGGACAGCATTGGGTGGAAGCGAAATGGTGGAGGGTGGTGTGGAGGGTGGTGTGGAGGATGTGTATGGGTTGGGGATATATGTGCAATGTCTACAATGTGTTTGTGCTATGCCGAGCGCTGAAGGATAGCCGGTCAAGTACCGGCACTTCAGTGTCGCTTTAGGGAAATAAATACTAGTTTATTGTTGAGTGTGAGGTGGTGGGAGTATAATGGGTGTAGAGGAGGAATAGAGAGGTGGTTGTATTTAGACGACAAGTATGTATGGTAAGTCGCGCATGGTGTCCTGCGAAAATACAATGTTGTGTGGCTGTGGGCAGAACTGCCCAACTACGCCGTTCATTGCTACTTTTTGTAGATACAGTGCGACAAACGCTACGAGCAAGAAGAAATAATTATGATAAACATATATTTGTACAGTATGGGTATCAGATGTGGCAAGAGCAGCCGTTACAGTATGAGCGTCAGAAATGGCACGATCAACCAGCACCAGAAACGCCAATGCCTGAAGCTCCACTTATTCGTGTGCTAGAGACATTTGACCTTTCTTCTAGCAATATCGAGCACTTTCTTGATTCTAAAGCTGATCTTACAGCGTTTGTGCCTACTTCGCTTCCGGGCACTCTCCAAGAACATGCCTATTGAAAATATATCCTATAGGGGCGCGGCTACCATTACCTTCTGGTTATTTGATTGACCCTTGTCCATAATGTGTGTATGATTGCTTGCGATAGTGTCTATTAGTCCGAGAGATGAGCGCGAAGACATAAGGAGAAACGCGTGAGCGATCAGCAACTTCAAAAGGTGAAAGTCAACAGATTGACGCATGTTGGATTATGGGTCAATGATATTGTGGCGCAGACACAGTTCTACCGTCAGGTTCTGGGTCTCGACCAGCGTATTCCAGCAGAGACCGCACAGGATATGGATGTTGATGGTGCCGAGACATTTCTTGCGCTAGGCGAGGAGCATCATTGTCTAGCACTTTTCAATGATGTGCGACCTGCAGTGGCCAATGGGCGGAAGCCAGCGCAACGCTCAAAGTTGCATCATCTTTCTTTTGAGGTTGATACCGATGCTGATCTTGCGGCTCTTGCGGCCCGTCTGAAAATATCAGGTGTAGACTCGCGCTTGGAAACGCGTGATGGTGATCCTGAAATGGGCGATACACTCTGGTTTAGCGATCCCGATGGCAACCGTGTCGAGGTTTCAGTGCAACCAGAAGATTCAACTCTGTATTCATCGCTGACGCGCAGTCGTCGTCCTTTGTTACGCCCATACAACTTGCAACATGTAGGATTGCAGACGACGCGCCTGGAAGCGATGGTAGATTTTTACACTGAGGCGCTTGGCTTTGATATCTCCGATTGGCTTCTCCGCGAGTCTGCCTGGCTCCGTTGCACGAACGATCATCACACAATTATGCTTACACAGGGCAAGCAAGGTATCGACCACATAGCCTTTACGGTTGCTGATGGCCCTGAATTGTTGCGCTGGTCAGATTACCTTAGCCGCAACCAGACCTCTATCTTATGGGGACCAGGGCGTCATGGTGCTGGAAACGATTTGTTTGTGCGTTTCCCCGACTTTGAAGGAATTCATATCGAATTTTCGGCTGAACTACAACAGTATTATGACCATGATGTGACAACGCCGCCACGTCTTTGGCATACCCGCACAATGGCACACAACCTCTGGGGGAGTCTCCCCACATGGATGCGTGAAGAAGTTCGGGTGTAGGGTTGTGGTAAATAAAAACAAAATAGAGGAGGAGTTTTGTATAACTCCTCCTCTATTTTGTTTTTATTTACTGGTAATAGGATTTTTAAGCGTACCTATACCTTCAACTTCGGCCTCCACAATGTCCCCTGCCTTGAGGAATTCGGGTGGAGTGCGTGAAAAGCCAACGCCACTAGGCGTGCCTGTCGCGATAATGTCGCCAGCTTCTAACGTCATTCCCCGTGAAAGAGTCGCAATAATTGTCGGAATGGAGAAGACCATTGCACTGGTATTCGAGTCCTGTTTTGTCTCTCCGTTGACCCGTAAGCGTAGCGCAAGCTTTTGTGGGTCCGCAATCTCATCGGTGGTGACGATGCAGGGACCAATGGGGCAGGAGCCGTCGAGACTTTTGCCCAAAAAGAATTGTTTATGTCGTGTTTGTAGGTCGCGTGCGGTGATATCATTAATTACCGTATAGCCAAAGATATGTGATAAGGCATCCTCCTCACGAATGTGCTTGCCTTCCTTGCCAATGATAATGCCCAGTTCAACCTCCCAATCAATCTCATTTGAGACACTGGGATCAATGACAAATGGATCATAGGGACCATTAATGCTGGTGGTTGCTTTAGTAAATAGAATGGGAATTTCTGGTGCAGCCGTTGTAGGCCGTTCACGTATACTTGCTGTTTCCTGTGCATGCTCAGCATAATTGAGTGCCATACACATCACATTCTTGCGTGGCTGTGGAATAGGGGCATGCAATTTAACCGCCTGTAAGCTGTGAACTGCACCTACGTCGGTAAAGGTCTTGACTTGACTAAAGGGACGTCCATTGGCTTTCTCTAGCAGTGCTTGCAGCGTTTTCTGCCCTTGCTCATATTGCTCGATCAAGGCAAGCATCTGATCTGGGACTGTAAGTTGCAGCGCACGCCCAGCTAGATCAACATCAAGCACTTCATCATTTTGAAAAAGGCCAAGATGCGGTCTGGGGAGTTCATCTGTAGAGAATGTAACAAGTTTCATGCTAAGGCTCCTTTGTAATATGTGTATACCCAGACCATATTCTACAATATATCGTCACAGGTGTGTCTTTTCTTAGAATTGATCTCTCAATTAGAGAAGTTTTGCGCGCATCACGTCCAATGGTGCAGGTTTCCCTGTCCAAAGTGTGAAGGCAAGAGCCCCTTGATGGAGCAGCATTGAGAGGCCGTTCGCACTCCGCATCCCCATGGTACGTGCTTGACAGAGGAGTTGTGTTTGTGTCGGATTATAGATCATATCGTAGACAAAGGTGTTGGGTCCAAAGCGTGCGAGAATCTCTGCTGGAAGTGGAGTTTGCTCGTCATGCATACCGACAGAGGTTGCATTGATAATCAAGGATGCTGTGTGCGGAACAAGAAATTGCGGATCATTCAAGCTAAAGACAGGGTTGCCATAGGTTTGCTGTACCTCTGCCGCGAGCAGCTGAGCACGTTCCAGGTTTCGATTAACGATGATGAGTTGTGCCACTTGTGCCCCTGCTAGAGCGAAGGCCGCCCCACGCGCCGCCCCACCTGCTCCTAACAAGACTGCCGTGTAGTCTTTGAGGGAAATGGTACCGTCATGCTGTCTTGTACCTATATCGTGTTCGTGCAAGGCATCCAAGAGTCCAGGTGCATCAGTGTTGTAGCCATGCAGGTAGCCATCTCGATGTACGATTGTGTTGACCGCACCGATACGTGTTGCCAGAGGATCAACCTTATCCATGAGTTCGAGGATAGCCTCTTTATGAGGAATGGTGACGTTGGCTCCTAGATAATTTTCGTCACATAGTGAACTTACACGTTCGAGCAAAGCGTGAGCGGGTGTATGCCAAAGTTCATAGCGTGCCTTGATGCCAAGCGCATCGAAAGCGGCCTGTTGCATACGAGGCGAGTACGAATGCGCCACAGGGTCCCCAATCAACCCTACATGAAGTGAGGACGTTTTTGTTCTTGCGTCTATTGCAGGCTCTTTGTCCATAAATATTCATGCCACCGTTTCTCTGTATTGTACCCGATTTGTGCAAGTAGTAGAAAGCGTATAGGCAAAATACCTCAGCAATGTGGCAAGACATACACATATGGTACTATAAAGGGAAGTATTATGCCTTCCAATGATACAGCGTATAGAGAGATAAAATGGAGAGAATGCAATGACAGTTCAGCCACGGCTGGCCTCAACGGTGATGTTGTTACGCGATACTACAACAAAAGAGATGAGCGAGATAGAGGTATTTATGGTGCGGCGCGTCGTGCAGAGCGAGTTTATGCCTGATATCTACGTTTTCCCGGGTGGCTCAGTCTCGGCAGATGATCGTCTTGCGGAAAGAACTGAGGGCGTGTATGAAGCTGTCGCACCTTCGACAGCAGACCCAGAGGGACGTACAGCTCTAGGGAGTGGCGCGAGAGCGGCGGCTATTCGAGAATTATTTGAAGAGGCGAATGTGCTACTGGCGCATCGTGAAGGGACGGTCCTCGCTATTAATGAAGAGACAGTGACGCGCTTCGCCAATTATCGGCAAGCATTCAATGAGCGCAAGGGGTCGCTGGTCGAGATGACGCGTGCGGAACATCTTGTGTTGGCAACAAATAGCCTTGTGTATTTCGCGCACTGGATTACGCCGGAAGGCTTGCCTAAACGCTTTGACACTCATTTCTTTCTTGCTCATGCACCTGCCGAGCAAGAGGCGCTGTATGACAATCTTGAGACCAGTGATGGCGTGTGGATTCGCCCGCAGGACGCACTGGACCGCTTTCAACAAAAAGAATTTCCTATTGCCTTCCCAACGTTTCATCAATTGCGTGACTTGAGCGTTTACCGAACAGCACAAGAGGCCATACAGGCGACCAGGACGCGCTATGTATCAACGCATGTCCCTGTACTCAAAGCACAGGATGGTGCCGTCCATGTCTCTCTACCAGAAGATCCTGATTTTTTATGGAAGCAAGCATAGAGGAGAATGTTTTTTCATGGCAAACTCACCGTACACGATTATTTTAGCTCCGAATCCTTCTATGATGACAGGTCCCGGTACGAACACCATTGTCCTGGGCGATGGTATTGAGGGTGCTTCTGTGATCGATCCTGCCGACGATAATCAAGACCATTTGGAGGCAATCATTCGAGAGGGGGCGGAGCGTGGTGGTATTCGGCGTATTCTTATCACTCATGGGCATCCAGATCACAGTAGTGGCGCCATTTTCCTGAGCAGACATTTACGTGTTTCTATTTATGCGTTCAATCGTGCCGGTACACCCGATGTTGACGAGGAGATTTCCGATAATATGACCTTTCCAGCGGGGAATGATACGCTACGTGCCATTTATACGCCCGGGCATCGCTTCGACCACCTGTGCTATTACTTGGAGGGGCAGCGTACGCTTTTTGCTGGTGATCTGGTTGCGGGTGTTGGCACAGTAGTAATTGCGCCACCCGAAGGTGATATGCTTGACTATCTCAATTCGTTGCAACGTTTGCAGGGCATGGAGCTTGATGAAATAGTTCCCTCACATGGGCCTGTTATTGCACAGCCTCAGCAAAAAATCGCCGAATATATTGCTCATCGTTTACAGCGTGAGCAGCAGGTTATCGAGGTACTACACTCGTTTCCCTCAGGTGCTACCATTCCCGCAATGGTACAACACATCTACGCTGATGTGGACTCACGCCTTCATCCTGTCGCCGCCAAATCTGTTGAGGCACACCTGCTCAAATTAGAGCGTGAGGGCAAGGTGCGACGTGGCGGACGTGACGGCAAGGAGGAATGGGTGTTGAGATAGTAGTCATCTTCGTATGAACAATCCTAGCATGGTTACACCTGCTAGCCCTAGACAGAACCATGCAGGAACCATTAAATGTGCCGTTGTCAGATAAACGCCGCCAGCAAGAGCTGCAATAAACATTAGCGACCAGGAGAGGCTACTACTGCCAGATGCTGTGCCACTACCGCCATTACGACCAAAGCGAAAACGGATACGGTTCTTGGGTCGATCACTTGCCAACTTGACCTCGATCTGGCCCGTCTCAATCTTGGTGATGATCTGTTCTAGCTCGCGTGGAAGGGTGAGCAATGTACGTCCTGTATCAAGTGTCTGGTTCAAGAACTCTTGCACCGTCTGGTTCACGCCCTCACCATCAAGTCCAAGAAACTTACGTGCATAGGGCGTTGCTACCTCGACAAAGTTGAAGTCTGGTGCAAGCCCTGTTGAGACACCACCTAAAGTGCTAATTGCACGGCCTGTAAAGGCAAACTGCGCGGGTATCTGGAAGGGTTGACCGTAGAGCAGACGCTCAACATCCTGGGCTACTTCTGGTATATCGAGTTCACGTACTGCGCCGAGGCTCATACCATAATACTGTTCCATCATCATTGACATACCGCGCTCGATTGCGATCATATTTGCTCCCTGTCCAACGAAACCGAGCTTGACCAGCGCGTTGACGAGAGCACGTGAGTTACGTGATAAAAAGCTGACAAACAGTTCTTTTAGGGATTGCTTCATACTTTTTGTCAATGAACCGACCATGCCAAAGTCAATGAAGGCAATCACAGGGCCACCGTCTGCTGTCATGACACCCTTTTTCACAAAGATGTTACCCGGATGCGGGTCCGCGTGGAAAAAGCCTTCGACAAAGAATTGATAAAAGTAGGCATTTACCGTGCGTTTAGCAACTTCGAGCCGACTGATTCCCAGTGCTTCTAACGCAACATAATCATTGATTTTGATACCGTCAATCCATTCAATGACCAGCATATGTGGTGTGATATACTCGTCGTAAATGCGCGGAATGTAAATCGTAGAATCATTCTTAAACATCTCTTTAAAGCGTTTTGCATTTGCTGCCTCAACCGCATAATCAATTTCTTCGTAGGTGGTACGTTTGAACTCACGATAAATACCCATGAGGTCGATGAAGCCTGTTGTATCTACAAGTAGATTGATAAGACGAATGACAAATTTGAGCGTGCTCAAGTCCATGCGCACAAGTTGCTCCGTATTCGGGCGTTGAATTTTAACGGCAACTGTCTCACCTGTAGAAAGCAAGGTGGCTTTATGAACCTGAGCTAGCGAGGCAGCCGCGGTACATTTGCGCTCTAAGACACTGAAAATGTCTTCTACCCGCTTGCCCATCTCGGACTCAATAACGCTCACGACATGCTCAAAAGGGGCAGGTGGCACCTCGTCTTGCAATGAGGCTAGCACTAATATAGCCTCATCAGGTAGCAGATCGGCACGTGAGCTGAGAAACTGGCCTAGCTTAATCATTAAGACGCCCAGTTTGATTGCAGCGACACGGAAGGCGACAAGCACCTTAATAAGCACTTCGATATTTGGTTGTACCTCATAATTGCCGCGTTCACGTGCGCGAATGACACGCCGACGCTCACGATAAATTATCCATATTGTCCACAAGAGCAGACGAGAGACGCGAATGAAGCGTACAGTCTGTGAAAACCGATTGATGCGCGGGATCGTTGTACGCATAAATGCCCTTTCTTGGCCCTATAGTCTATGTATACCATGTATACCATAGCACACTACGGAAAGAGCGAGGTAGAGGTTGCAACAAAAGATGAACGCTCTGTTTCTACATCTCTAGCACAACTCGAACTTTTCTTGTTAGCTCATCCAGATCAAACGGCTTTTGCAGAAAATGAGTGTCCGTGTCCAAATGAAAATCTTGACTCAGGTGGTCAGCGAGATAGCCACTCATGAAGAGAAACTTTGTCGTGGAACCGCTACTCACAAGTTTTTTGTAGAGGTCTTTTCCGCCTAACTTTGGCGTCATCATATCAGAGATAATAAGGTCTATAGAAGAGGAAGTATCTTCAAATAAGTGTAACCCTTCTTCACCGTTGCTTGCACTCATCACCGTATAGCCACACTCTCGCAGAACTTCTGTCATCAGTTCTCGCAAGTCCTCATCATCCTCCACCAGCAAAATCGTTTCTGAGCCTGTTTGGGCTACTAATTCAGTCTCTTGCTTTTGTTCTGGCGTAACAGGTACGTGATCGATAGAAGGGAAATAAATATGGAAGCTTGTACCTTTGCCGAGTGTACTCTCAACTGCAATAAACCCTTTATGCTGCCCAACAATGCCATGGACTGTTGAAAGACCAAGCCCAGTCCCCTTGCCTACTCCTTTTGTGGTAAAGAATGGTTCAAAGATATGCTCTCGCGTCTGGTCGTCCATGCCTATTCCAGTATCACTTACCGTTAATTGTACATACGTTCCCATTAGTGCTGTCACATGTGCTTTCGTATGTGTCTCATTCACGGTCTCGTTTTGCATTGTAATAGACAACCGACCACCATTTGGCATGGCATCACGAGCATTGATGCAAAGATTCATGACTACTTGCTCTACCTGCACCGTGTCCGCATAAATAGTTTGTATTCCTGTTGTAGGCGTAAATACTACTTCAATGTGTTCGCCGATAACTTTATCAATAAAGTTTAACAGGTTCGTAACGAGTATGTTCAGGTCCACATAGGTAGGTTCAAGGACCTGATGACGCGAAAACGCAAGCAATTGACGTACCATTTTTGCCGCCCGTAATGTGCTTTCGCGCGTATGCTGTAATCCTTCATAGACGGGATGAGTGGCGTCAACCTTCGTAAGACTTTGATCGGTATAGCCAAGAATACCGGCAAGAATATTGTTAAAATCGTGCGCGATACCACTCACTAGCTGACCAAGGCTCTCCATCTTTTGTGCCTGTTGGACCTGTTCTTCTAGCTGCTTGCGCTCGGCAATCAGTTTTGTTTTCGCTAGACTTTCTTTGATTGCAAGAGGGAGACGGTGTAACTCTCGTTTGAGTACGTAATCACTCAATCCTGCTTTCATGCCCTCCGTCGCGATTTCTTCGCTACCTGTATCTGTCACCATAATCACAGGGAGCAAGGGCATCCGCACTTTGATTGTCTGTAGTAACCAGATGCCGTTTGTCCATTGTAAATGGTAATCTACCAATGCAATATCGAAATCAGTATGCGCTAGCCCACTCTCCAGATCACTATGACGAACGACCTCGACAAATTCAGCGTCATCAAATTCCTTCTGCACTTTGCGCTGAATAAGTGCGCGATCATAAGGACTATCGTCAATCATTAAAATCTTCATAACTCACCTGGCCTCCTCACTTCAAGCCAGAACGTACTTCCTTCTAATGGTAGAGATGTAACACCTACAGAGCCACCCATGATATCCATTGCTTTACGTACTGTAGCGAGTCCTAGCCCAACACCTGGAAACTCTTCCATGCCATGAAGGCGGACAAATGGCGTAAAGAGACGCTGTTGATTTTCAGGCGTAATACCGATTCCATTGTCTTGTATTCGGACAATACAATGATGTTGTTCGACAGTCATAGAGATTGTCACGACAGGAGTAGTTGTTGTCGGCACAAATTTGAGGGCATTAGAGAGCAAATTGGTCAAAACTATTTTCAACAGTGTGGGATTAGCTTCGACTAATGATAGGTTGTCCTCAATATATATTTCAGCGTGACGCTGGTTAATTTCTTGCTGTAAGGAGCGTATACAGCTTTCAGCAATGAAACGCACATCTAGATTCAGCATCTCGATTTCCTCACGCCCGATGCGCGAGAAATTGAGGAGTGCGGTAATCAAATGTGCCATTTGTTCAGTTGCCGATTGAATCATGCTCAGGTAATGCTGACTCTGACTTGTCATCTGCTTAGACTCATCTTCAGTGAGAGCTTCTGTGAAACCAGAAATGGCACGAATAGGAGCGCGTAAATCATGCGTCATCGCGTGAATGAATGACTCTAAATCTTCGTTGCGTAATTTCAAGTCCAGCGAAAGGCTACGTGTACGTAAAAGCGTTTCTACGCGAATTTGCAGTTCACGTTTCTCAATTGGAACAAGAATATTCTCATCAATGTTTTGCCGTAGAATGGCTGTTTCATGCTCAAGCTGAGAGGTAACGAGTATAAAAGGGAGAAATACAGGCTTCTCTCGCTCCTTACGCCTCTGTATCGATTCCCCCGTTTTATGAAGATTGTATCCGTCAATGATGCAAAGATCAAAAAGTGTGTCGAGCGAATCGAGCGTATGACCCTGTACTACTTCATGTTGTGCGGATAGCAGTGTTGCCAGGAGATCACTATTCTTCTTATTTTCTATAAGAAGAAGAATACGGGACATAGGGTTATCCTCCTAGTAAACTGCGTAAAATTGTCAGTAGCTCTCGTATCACAAGAGGCTTAACAAGCACACTTCTTGCTCCATGACCAAGACTCATCTCATGTATCGCCATGCTTTGCTTTGACGAGATGATGATAAAAGGCACGTTTTTTTCCTGTAATTGCCGACATCGCGTCCAAATTTGCGCATCAAAACCGCTGATATCTATTAGCGCAGCACAAAATATCTTTTGTTCTATAAGAGCTTGATCGAATTCTGCAATATTTTTTACAGAATACGTTGTGTATCTTTCCTTCGCGAGAAAGCGGATCAAAAGGTTCAAATTTTGCTGGTTGTTGTTGACAGCTAATATCGGCGACGTATCTTTCATATGTCAACATTCTTTTGGCTCGCGTTTATCAAGTCAGGTACTCCACTTAGAATGTTCCGTAACTCAACAAGAGGTCTGCCAACTTTAATGCCATAGCGCGTAACCTCAATCTCACGCAGCGTTTTCTCAAAATTTGTCAGGCGTTTCTTCAAGACTCCTATTGCTTTATGCATTTCCCCCCGAATTTCCAGGTAGCGCATAAAGACAATGTTATCTGCCATATAACTGATTCCTGCTTCGGTGATGTGAAAATCACCTGTAATTGTTTCTACCTCATTAATTAAGAGGACAGCTATTCCTTGTGTTTGTAAATACTTGCTTAATGCGTGTAAGTGAGGGACTAAGTTGTCTCCTTGAACGGAAAGACGGTAGCCCGCGCTACTATCAATCATCACAATCCGTGCATTTTGTTGCGCTGCATCCTGCCGTACTATGTATGCGAACTCGTCAGGTGAGAACTCAAGTGGTTCTATCTGCTTGATAATCAGGGTTCCACGCTCTATCATTGCGCGCACAGGAATATTCACGGCTTCGCAACGGTGAATAAGTGTTTCCTCGCGTTCATCAAAGAGATAGACCAGCGAGTGTTCGCCTCGTCCGGCCGCTTCCTTCATAAACTGAAGCCCTAGCGTTGTTTTGCCCACACCGCTGGGTCCAGTAATAATTGAAACAGTGCCTCGCTCCAAGCCGCCGTGCATTAATTCATCAAGTTCTGGTATACCAGAAGGAATACTATCAATCGTACTGACTATCCCTTTTGTGCCAAGAATGAGATGCGGAAATACACGCATTCCCGTGTCGGTTAAGCGCATCGTGTGAAGTCCTGTGCGGAAGGACGAACCACGAAATTTGGAAACGCTTATCGTGCGTTCCTCACCCGAAAATGCTAAAGAGATCACACCATCACTCATAAACTGCAAATCGTCGTCGGGTGTGACCGTACTTCCTTCGGACGTGAAAAACACGGTTGCGTGCTGCTCACTTAAAAAGCGGAGAAATGACAACACTTGCTTACGGAATTGAAATGCATCATTTGAAAGATACCGAAGCTGTGTCATAGAGTCAAGAAAGACGCGTTGGGGTTGAAGCCGTTGTACCTCTTCAATAATTTTCTGGGTAGTCGGTTCGCGTTCTACCTCTGAGGGCGAAAAGATATCGTAGCTCTCCATTTGTGTAAACACTTCTGAGTTTGGGCTGAGATCAAGAAAGTGGACATTCGTAAGGTCAATACCAAGAGCGTGCGCGTTACTACGTATCTGCTCTTCTGCTTCACTCAATGTGATAAACAACGTATGTTCGCCTTGAGCCGCACCCGTCGCTAGAATTTGCAGACCAAGTGTTGTCTTTCCACAACCGGGACCTCCACGCAGGAGATAGGCACGCTTAGGAAGACAGCCACCATGAAGAACGTCGTCAAGTCCATCTATTCCAGTGGACAAACGGGGCGATGTAGTCTGTAAGGTTGGTGAAGCATGATTGTCATGGGGGCAAGGAGGGCAATATCATCGACAAATAGCTCTTTCTTCGTATTTTCCACTCTACATTCTTTCTCTTCATAATTCAAGATAATACAACCTTGGCTGGGCAAACAGAGTATATCATAGTTTTTGAAAGAGAGAAATAGCCCGCATTCCCTCATGTAAAATGTTACTGAACGGGGTACACTTCCCTCAAAAGAAAATGTTACTGAGGGGAGCGTCCAATGCCGCAAGAAGAGAAGATGACGATCACCGAACGTCGAAAAT
>JAABUZ0100006205.1_pt1 | contig 15104 bp, 25 predicted proteins | sample 5562091 | NCBI WGS metagenome assembly JAABUZ01 (sample SAMN12813069, study PRJNA571459) | rock metagenome | isolation source: Antarctica rocks | place: Antarctica: Victoria Land, Linnaeus Terrace sud | collected 2015-12-21 | reverse complement strand
GTCGGACGCCGCCGCGCGCGCCGTCGCCGCCCGCACGCTGCTCGTCAAGGCGCGCGCTCCGCGCTGTCGCCCGCGCGCTCGCGCTCCCGCCGTGACGCAAGCGCCACTCCTAGCGCTGGATCGGGCTGTTGGCGCAGCAGGGCTGTTCGTGTTTCGCTGTGCCCGCGCGCCCTCCGCGCGCCAGCTCTGCACGGCTGAGCCACCCCTCCGCGCTGGAACCCCGCGCAGGTCATCATGGACGTGTGGGCCGAGGGCCCCGACTGGCGTGCGCTGGAGGCGCGGCTGCGCGCGGCGCGCGCGCGCCGCGCGGCCTGGCTGCGCGACGCGCGGCCCATGCGCGTGCTGGTGGACAGCTGGCTGCGCAAGCTGCCGCTGGCGGAGCAGGTGGCCTGGATCGAGCGCCTGGACTTCTTGGGCTTCCAGGTGACCAGGCCGGCGCCTCCTGGGTGCCGTTGTTCCTAGCGCACAATGGCACGCCGCCCTGCCCGCATCGCTCTTCTTCCCTTTCACAGCACGCTGCACGTCAGCCGCATCAGCGCGCATGCAGCGGCAAGCGCGCCATGCGCAAGGGCAGGGGGGTGGGAGCCGTTTCAAACGATGGCAGCGCGCCAGGGCCCCTTTGCGCTCAGCAGCCCCGAGCTGACCTACCGCCTCGTCATTGTCGATCAACCCCAGGACCACGTCCCCGACTATGTGAGCGGCCCCACCCCTGCACGGCCTTGCAAATTTTTTGTCAGATGCTCCTTAACATGTTGCTGTGCATATCCGGGTCTGGGTCCGGCTGGCTCCGTCTCGTGTGCGGTATGTGCCGGTGGTTGCATGTATAGTGACGGCGGCAGCAGCGGAATGGATCAAACACGCTTACAGAGTCACTGTGGGCCCTCGCCGGAGTAATGCGCGAACGCAACCGCGGCGCGCATTTGCGTTCGCGCAGGCGGAGCCCTTCATGTACTTTGGCAGGGAGGTCGCCGCCAGCAGCCGGCGCGTCGTGGTCGATTACGCCCTGCCGCAGGTGGGCGGCTCCCATTCAGTATTAGCTGCGTAGGGCTACCTTGGGATGCAGGCGGCCTGTGTGCCCCCCATAGCACCAGGGCGGCCTCAAACCTAGTCCCGCCCGGCGCATTGCCTTGCAGGAGGCATGCGGTTATGCGAGGTGCATCGGCCTGCATCATGGGTGCGCTGAGGCGGCCCGGTGCGGGGGTGCGCGGCGTGCAGCGGGTCTACCTGGGCCCCACATCCATGGACGCGGAGATGGCGTTCATCATGTGCAACCTGGCGCAGGCGCGCGCCCCGCCGCGCGTCCGCCGCCACAACATGCTGCCCTAAGGCATGGGGCCTGCATGACGCGCTCGCTTGCATCCACGTATGTCCCTGTGCGTCGTCGAGGCATGCAGCGGGGGGTCGGGCGCGGCACGGCGCCGCTCAGCAGCAGCGAGGCAGAAGCCGAGCCCTGACCCCAACCCTTTTCTAAACCTACCCCATGATGTCGGTTCCGCGCCCAGGTGCGCCGCGGCGACCTGGTGTACGACCCGTTCGTGGGCACGGGCAGCCTGCTGGTGGCGGCCGCGCACCTGGGCGCGCTCACGTTGGGCGCCGACATCGACGTGCGCGTGCTCCGTGACGGCAAGCGCGGCGGCGACGGCCAGGCGCGCCCCCGGGGCCGCGGTCGTGTCCCGGCCGCCTGGGTCGGGGTCCGCGTGCACTTGCGTGGGCCTCTGCGTGCTGTGCGCGGCCACGCTTGGTGTGGCAGCCAGCTCTGGCCAATGTGGCAAGGGCCCAAGCCCCGGCTGCGCGGCCTCAGAAGCGGCCAGGCTGGCCTCAGGCCCTGGGCGGAGCCTGGGGCAGCTGCAGGTGGAGGCTACAGCGTCCTGCCGCATCCCCGTCATGCAAGCGGAGCGCGGCGCAGGTGCTGGACAACTGGGCCAACTTTGAGGCGTACGGCCTGCCGGCGCCGGTGGGCCTCCTGCGCGCGGACGCGCACCGGCCGCCCTTCCGCCGTGACCTGTGCGAGGCGCGCGCCCCTCCTCTCTGCTGAGACGCGCTCGCTGAGCGCTAAAGAGTGCCACCTTGAACCAGTGGTACCCTGGTCAGGGTGCCCCTCACACAGAGTACCTTGGTCAGGTGCATGCACGAGATCTGCGTCTCTCATGAGGAGGCGCAGATCGCGTGTCCTCACCGTCCGATGACATCCATACAGCGATGCCGGCCTGATCTGCCTGCTGCTGGTGTGCTGCACCCAAGGTACACAACGGGTCGGCGCCCGACAGCGTCTGCCGTGCCCTGTTGGGTTGGCGAGGGTGCTCAGCTCCGCGCAGGCGGGGCGGGCGCGCAGGTGCTGGACGCGGTGGTGACTGATCCGCCCTACGGCGTGCGCGCGGGCGGCCGCAAGGCCAAGTCGCGGCCGGAGACGCGCATCGAGGACCGCAGCACGCACATCACCGCGACGGAGCCCTACACCTTTGGTGCGTGCCGCTGCAAGCTTTTTCCAAACCTTCTCATTGGCTGGCCCACCTGTATGTTGCGCACTCGCACCGCGTGGTGCTGGCCAGGCTGCTAGGAGAGCCGCGGTGCTGCACAGCCACAGCAGCTCCCCCGCGGTGCCGCACGCTGCAGGGCGCCTCGCCGCGCCGTGGGGTCCTGTGTGCGGCAGATGCGCCGCAGCGCCCTGCTGCCCTGGGAGGGCCCGGCGAGAGTCAGGGCTGATTCCTGCTTACTTTCTGAGCGGCGAGCCGCGCGCACGCGCCGTGGGGTCCCGCACGCAGCGGCTGCGCTGCCGAGCCCTGCCGGCCCGGGAGGGCTTGGCGAGGGTCCAGGGTTTGTGAGTGGCGAGCCGCGCGCGCGTGCCAGGCGAGTGCGCGCGGGACCTGCTGGACACGGCCGCGCGGCTGCTGCGGCCGGGCGGCCGCCTGGTCTTCTTCATGCCGGCTGCGCCGGGCGCGGGCAGCGCAGGCGACGCGCCCGCGCACCCCGCGCTCGCGCTCGTCAGCAGCTGCGAGCAGGCGCGCGTCGCCCGAGGCTGGCCTGCTCTGGCCGCCGCCGGTGCTCTGCACACATGTTTCCATGTGCTCTTTAGCATGCGCGGCTGCTCAGATGGTGAAGTCTGCTCTTTGTGGGAGGACCTGTGCCTCATGCTCGTCTGTCCTGGCCTCAGGACTCTTGAGAACTCTTACCGCTCAGCCAAGCCCTCCTGTGCCATGCTGTGCCCTCTACCGCAGCAACAACACCATGTGATAATGCCGGCAAGTGCAGTTTATTGCAAAAAAGATGTTGCATGTGAGAGGTAGGCGGAAAGTCGAGGTGAAACACTTTCGCCCGCCCCTGCGGATGCATTCAGGCTGAGCTTGCGGGCTGAGCTTGTCCGGCCGTGGACTGCAGGTGCTGTCATCTCGCTACAGCAGGCGGCTGATCACGCTGGAGAAGGTGCGCTGCATCAGTGAACACACCATCCATTTGACATGTGTCATGGCGCGGCAGAGAGTCGCCATGGCTCCAGGCACAGCAGTGGCCGTGGAAGATCACATGTGTGCATCGACTGCAGCTCTGGTGGGAGTAAATGGTGGGAGTAAAAGATAGGAGCACGCGTTGCCAGGCACAAGTTTGTGTGGCAGCGCAGCCCTGGCTCTGCTCATGCATGCGGCAGATGCGGACTGAGTGCAGCTGCATGCAGGCGCGCGCCTACGACACTGGGGAGGCTGCAGCGTTCCACGCGGCGCAGGGCCCGCCAGTCAGCGTGTCTGACGAGCTGCACGCGCTTGTTTACGCGCAATCGGCGGAGCCCATAGTAAGGCCAAAGTTCCGCAGCAAGCTGCTGTAATGCTCATAGACACACATTTGGGGGCCTGCGCGTCTCGGGCCTGCGCGTCTCGTTTGACAGGCTGCAGGAGCCTGCGCGTCATGCCACATGCCACACCTGCAAACTGTTCATCACACCCTGTCACCCAATGAAAGACTTCTATTGACTTGCACTGGAAGTGCTGCATGCTGCCATGCCAACCTGACCCATGCCATTCAGCGTCAAACTGTTTGTTTGACGTCCCAGCGCTGGGCGCTCCATGAGCAAGTGCTCTACCCTAGCTTAATTTGCAAACCGCCTTTACTGACTAGCATGCAATCTGCCGGAGCTCTAGCTTAGGCTGCCAGCTAAGTGGCGCAGCGACCCACTACCCCGCTTCCCGTGCCAGCGCCTGCTCTAATACAGCGCCCAGGCGCTCTGTCGACATGCGCGGCGACTGGCGCGGCACTTTCACCTGCGCACGTTGTTGAGGCGTCAGTGCCTGCCTGGCACAAGCGCATGGCGAGATAGCAGCATGCATATATATAGGGTGCGGACCTCATTGCTGCCGTCCGCGTCAGCGCAGGTGAGGACGGGAATGACCAGACCATACGCTCGCTCCCACTCGGGGGATGTGGTGATGTCCCTCACCTGCAGGCACGAGCAAGGAAGGAGCTGCATGAGGTTCAACCAGTGCTGTGGATTCCTTTTCAACATACTGGATTCATCCCAACAAGGGTCATCCCACACACACATATGTGGGGGCTGCAGCGTTGGACGGTGCCTGGGTCCGCAGTGGAAGAGTCCTCCAGGTGCAAACAAGTTCCCTCAAGTGGAGCGGGAAGGTCACCTCAAGTTCCAAGTCAGTGAGCGCCGAAGGCACAAACTGCGCACGGGCCATCAACGCCTCTATCTTCTCCTGCCGTTTGTTCAAGCTGGTAAGGAGTGAAGGAGACCGCATGTATGAGGCCAGACATACGCTGGCAAAGGCAGCATAGGCGCAATAACAAGCACACGCCTTCAGCCCATCGCACAGGCAGCAGCCTGGCTTTGAGTACAGGATGAGCCTGCTCTTCGCGCCAGTGTGCTCAGCAGCGCTTCCCATGGCCCTGACGGCCCTGCAGCAGCATTTCTAGTGCTTTGCAACTCTGGTAAGTATGAGCACTTGTAAGTCACTTTGCTCAAGGGCCCAGCGCACCCGCTCTGCCATCTATGACAGCTCAAAGCAGTGGCTGGCCAAGTGTGGCTCCTGGAGCTGCAGGCTATGATGGCAGCACGCACGCTTGCGCCTCCGCAAGCTGCTGTCAAGCGGTGACCGAGCATCTGGGAGGCCACCAGGGACACTGCACAGTTGAGAGAATGGCAAGGCTTTTGGAAAAACAAGGAGAAGTTGTGCCAAAGTTGCCAAGCTGCCAAATTACATTTGAAAGCAAGGCCTGCTACCTTGCAAGGCAATTGCCATAAATAACAGCCTGTTCACTGCCTCGTTGTTCTGCTGGCGTGTCAGGCCTGAGCTGCTTGCAGAACCAGTAACACCGGCGGGCAGGGCGCCGTGCAGCAGCGCAAGATGGCCGAGGAGGCGTCCGCGCCAGACTTCCCAGTGGATGAAAGGACAGACAAAGGCTTTGCAAACTGGTTCAGGTCTCTGGGGCAGGTGCGCTGCAGGCGGTCGGCAATGCTTTAGCTTCGCATGAGCTTGCCAGCGTCCGCTCTAGAGCTGTTACAACTCCGCGGGGTCTGCCTGCGCAGGATCCGTCCACCTTTCGCTTCTTCGACAGGAAGGTGGGTACGGGCAAGGCTCCGCTCGCCATCATGTTTGACGCCATGTTTGAAAAGCGCGCCTGCGCGCGTGCGCTGGAGCCTTGCGGCCCGCCCGCTGACAGCCTGCGGGGCAGGAGTGCTACACCTGCCACGGCGAGAACGCGCTGTTCATCGCCAAAGCCTTCTACAAGACCACGGCGGTGGTCAAGTACATGGGCGGCCAGGAGAAGGGGCTGCCGGGTGCGCGGGCCAGGGCCCAGCTTCGGAGCGCCGCGCTGGCTGCCGTCTCCGTGCCTGCGCGCCCACAGCCTGCGCGCCGCAGGCGTGACGCTGAGCCGCGGCCTGTTTGAGAATGTGCTCCGCGACCTGCTGGTGGAGCGCGCGGAGTACACGGTGCAGCTGTTTGAGGGCAGCGGCACGCAGTGGCGCAAGGCGCGGTGCGGGCGTCCGGCTCCCCTCGCGCGGCTGCGCACCGGGGTGGCCTTGCTGCCAGCGTCCGCCCGCCCGCTTGAGTGTGTGCTCTTCACGTGTTGATAGGCAGCTGGCACACCTGCTCCCAGCGCAGATGCAGGCACACTCAGCAGCTGCAGCACGTACTCAGCAGCTGCAGCACGCACTGTGCTCTATAAGCCGCCCATGGCCCTCTCTGCAGCGGCAGACATGTGATTATGTGCTATGCCGCTATCAACGCTCCCGCATGGCGGCCGTTTTAGCGCATGCCAGGCAGTCGACGCCAGGTCCCACGGGCCACAGCGTCCACCGCCATGCGCCGGCGCGACCGGCGCCCGCGCCCGCAGGGAGGCGTCGCCCGGCAAGCTGGGCGCGTTCGAGGACGAGCTCTTCCGGAACGCGGAGATGGCGGACGTGCCGGTCGTGGCCGCGGTCGCGCTCGCCTACGTGGACGGCGCCCGCACGGTGCGCGGCACGGGCAGCGCAGGCCCGGGCGCGCGCTGCGGGTGCATGCCGGCGGGCTGCGGGCGTGACCCAGCGCCCATGCTGCAGGCCGTGAGCCGTGCACAGTGCGCGCAAGCTGCCACGGGGTAAAAACAGCAGCAAAGTGCAGTCGATCCACCATGATCGCACAAGCGCATGTGGGCGTGCACACGCCGCCTGAGCCTTCATTACTAGGCCATCCAGTCGTCCTGGTCACAGATCACGCGCACAGGTGGGCGTCGCGTTCCTGGACGCCGCCGCGCGGCGCGCGGGCGCGTGCGAGTTCGCAGACGATGAGCACTTTTGCTCTCTGGAGGCTGTGCTGCTGCAGCTGGGCGCGAAAGAGGTCGTGCTGCCCAAGGCGCGCTTGGGGGGCCGCACTCGGAGTGCATGCGCGGCACATGCTCGCGAGAGCGGCGGACCTGCAATCTTGTGGGTATGGAGCCTGTTGCATGCAGGGGACTGTCCCTGTAAGAGCTCCGGAGTCATCGCCAGCATAGTGCTCTGCTGTGACTGTGCACCGTTGCGCTTTGCAAGAGTAGTTACTGGAGGGGGTTGAGACTGAGCGTACCTTTTGTTTGTGCGGAACGCTCAGCCACCCTGTCATCGGCTCATCAATGTCGCACAAGTGGCGGAGCGCGGCTTGCAAGGCGCCAGGATGTCGGCAGTGCGAGACCGTGTCTGCGCAGCGGTCATCTTGTCCCCGCTCCCCGTGCAGGACACGGACGGCGGCGAGCCGCTGGCGGACGGCGCGCGGCTGCGCGACGTGGTGTCGCGCTGCGCCGCGCTGGGCAGCGAGCGCGCGCGCGCCGCGTATGCTACGCGCAACCTTGAGCAGGCGGGCCGGGCGGCCCGCCGCTGTCGTAGCGTGCCAGGGTCAGTAACGGTGTGGATTCCAGTTAGCAGAGCGCCTGGCAAGGGCACCGTGCGGCTGGGTTTGGTGGCTGGGGCTGGAAGGCGCTGCTCATGGCATTGGTGCACTGCGAGAAGCCAGGACTCAAAAGACGCAGAATTTGTCGCAGTGTCAGAGTCGCGCCGCACCCTGCTGCGCAGGACCTGGCGCGGCTGCTGCGCTCGGGCAACGTGGAGCAGCACCGCGACGTGCTCGAGCGCCCGCAGGCCGCCGCCGCGCTCGCCGGTGAGCGCCCAACATCCGGGAGGGCGGCCTGCCCGAGCCTGCTTGGGTGGCACACGGCTCGCAGGTGGCGCACGCCCGCGGCCGCGCGTTTGCAAGACGCATGTGCCGCAGCTGGGCCGCGTGTCTCCCGCGCTCGGCGTGTGCCTGGCGCGGGCGCGCCCCCGGCCGCGCGGCCGATGCCCCGGGCGCCGCCGCGCGCAGCGGTGCTCGCGTTCGGCGAGGCGCTGGCGGACGGCGCGTCACACGGCAAGTGGGCGCTGAGCCTGTACGACACGGGGCGCTACATGCGCATGGACGCGGCCGCGGCGCGCGCGCTCAACGTGATGCGCCAGCGCACCGACGCCAACGACGCCTTCTCGCTCTACGGCCTGCTCAACCGCGGCCGCACCGCCATGGCCAAGCGCCTGCTCAAGGTGCCGCGCGCTCAAGGGTTAGCGATAGGAGAGGGTTCAGGGTAGAGGGTCTTGAGTATACCCCCTATTCGAAGGGTTTGGGACATCCCCGGTCTTTGGGGAAGTCCCGGACTCCCCCGTCGCCGCCTTTGGGCGCCGTGTGCGCTTTGCCAGCGCCGTATGAGACTTTCGCAGGATCAGCATGCGCTAGTGCGCCGCTTTGTCAGAAGTGGGCGTCATGAGAGCGCAGAGTCGGTGCGCTCTGTCACAGCCACCCTTGGGCCAGGAGCGCAAGCCATCAACAGGTGGCTGCCGCAGCTCAGCACGCCTGCTGCACGGGGCGCCGCGGCGAGGGCGGCCGGCGCGCAGGTGTGGCTGAAGCAGCCGTTGGTGAGCCTGGCGGACATCAACATGCGTCACGACGTGGTGGAGGCCCTGGTGTCGGACCCCGAGCTGCGCGAGCGGCTGCACGACAGCCACCTGCGCGGTGCGCCCGCCGCGGCCGCTCGCGCGGGGGAGCCGGGCGCACCCACTGTGTACCCCGACGCGGTTTGCTTTGGCTGGTCTCACCAAAAAAAAGCTGCGCTGCCTGCAGCAGTGTCGCGACGCGCCAGGCCTGCACGTGTTGCCCTTCGTACGACAGCCGCAGCACCGCAGCGTTCAGCCGCAGGGGGCGTATGGCCGCCTCGCGCGCCACGGACAAGCCTCCCGCCCCGGTAGCCCTGCGACCAGCCCTAGGTCCGGCCCTAGGTTCAGCCACAACCCTCGCCGCGCGGCAGGCCTGCCGGACGTGGAGCGGCTGACGCGCAAGCTGGCGCGGCGCCGCACGAGCCTGGCCGACCTGTGCCAGCTGTACCGCGCGTCCTCGCGCCTGCCGCACATCGAGGCCGCGCTGCGCGACCATGCCGGCCCGCACGCGGCGCTGCTGGTCGCGCGGTGCGGGCTGGCCACGGTGCTGCGGGCGGGCTGGGGGCAGGCTATCCTGCGGAGCGTGCTCGTTGGTTGGGGGGTAGGAGGGGGCAACAAGTGTGTCCATGGTCCTGATGCGCGTTAGGGCCATAGGTCTGCAGTGTTGCACGCCACAGAGCAGCAATCCCAGATCACTTTCATGCCCGCATGCGCTGCCGCCGGCTGTCACCCGGTCTGCAACACGTCGATCGTGCCCCCGGCCCTGAGCCAAGCAGCAGAGCGGACACCGAACGGCATGCGACCAAACAGCATGCACGGCACCGCAGCATGCACGCGACCGCGCCCTTGGCGCACCACGGCATGGCGCGCCCACCGCGGCGCGCGGCGCGCGCCAGGTACGCCGAGCGGCTGGCGGCCGCGCACGACGGCGAGCACCTGGGCAAGTTCGAGGAGCTGCTGGAAGCGGCCATCGACCTGGACCGCGTGCCCGACGAGTACCTCATCGCCGCGTCCTACGACCCGCAGCTGCAGGCGCGCCCTGACCTACACCTAAACTCTACACTAACCGTAAGCCTGCCTCTCCGCCCTGCACGCGGGTACCTCCGCCGTTGCTGCCCTCGCGCGTTCTGCCTCGCGTGCTGGGCGTGCGGAGGCCTTGCCGCGCCCTCTGCAGGTGCAGGAGGGGGGTTTGGGAGGGGAGAGCCGGTGCAGATGTGAGGGAGGGGGGTGCCGTTGATCATGACGCAGCCGATGCGCGCAGGAGCTCCGCGGGACGAAGGACGAGATAGAGGAGCGCATCGGCGACATCGCGCAGCAGATCGCCGGCGAGCGGCCTAGCGCTGCCGCCAAGGCCCCTTCCACGGTCGCCTGGTCCTGTGCGAGCTAGGCAGCTTGCATCACCAGACGGTTATATGCTCTTTGCGACAAGTGCAGCCCGCAGGAGGCTTGGGCTAGGCGTGTAATGTGACGCGGGTCGGGCCGGATTATCATCTTCAGAGGTACCTGCAAGCGGGGCTGCCGCTTACAGGCTCTGTGTACCGCTGGCGGCTGCTGTCCCAAGTGCTGGCTCGTGCATCCCTGGCTTACACCATTGCATGTGTCCCCACCCGCGCCCCCCGCCGCCGACGCGGCCGCCCGGGCCGACCGCAGGCGACCTGGGCCTGCAGCTCGACAAGCAGGTCAAGCTGGAGTGGCACAAGGCGGCCAACACGCGCACGCGCTGCATGCGCATCACCACCGTGCGCTGCCCGCCCTCACCCCGCCCTTACCCCGCTCAAAACCCGCCCTGCGCATGCGGACATGCTGCCAGGTCGCTGCGCGCGTGCATGGGCAGTCGCACGCATGCGGGACATGCGGGGCACATCGCATGTGCGCAGGCGGGCGCACCGCTTCGGTGGGCGCCGTCGCAGCTGCGCACCCCGCGATGCCGACCTGACAAGGTGGGTCAGAGGAGGGTTGCAGCCAGTTAGGATCTGCCGAGGGAGCCAGCCCGGCGCGCCGGCCGCGGACGCCAGAGGGCCCTTACCCTACCCTAGCGCGCAGACGGAGGAGAAGAAGGTGCGCAAGCAGCTCGCGGCGCGATACCAGACCGTGGAGACGCGCAAGGACGGTGTCAAGTTCACGAGCAAGGCGCTGGCGGCCGCCGCGGAGCGCCTGCAGGCCGTCAGCCGCGAGTACGACCGCTGCCAGCACACGCTCGTCGAGCAGGCGCGCAACCCAGCAGCCAATCCCCACGCTTGCGGGCGCCCTCCGCACTCTTGCTGCTCTATCCGGCCGCCGGCACTTGGTTAGTGGCGCCTGCTTGCGCTTTGCGTCTGCCGCCATCTACATTGTCAAGCACGGGGTGCCCCTGGGCGCGCCCTCTGGCTGCCGCCCCACGGCCACCAAGTGCCTGCAGCTGCAGGCCCCGCCAGCACTTGCCAGCACCCCACTGTTCCCCCTCAAGTAAGGAATTTTTAGCAGGCTTGAATAAGATGGTGGCTCTTCAAGCTGACTACCCGCTTATAGCGGTGCAAGCTGAGCAGGCGGCGGGCAGTCCAACCCCCCTCCTCGCTCTCGCCCGCGCGCGACGGCGCGCGCCGCGCAGGTGGTGGGCGTGGCGGCCACGTTCGCGGAGGTGTGGGAGACGGTGGGCGCACTGCTAGCCGAGCTGGACGTGCTGACCGCATTCGCGGCGCTGGCCGCCAGCGCGCCCAAGCCGTACGTGCGGCCAACTATGCTGCCGCCCGACGCCGGCGAGGTCATGCTGCTGGGCTCCAGGCGCGCCCTCAAACCCCACGCTCGACGCAGGTGCACAGAAAAGGGTTTTGCCCTGTGCGATGCGCTAAAGGCCTGCTGTGTCTGCTCTCTCGTGTGTGTACGCAGGACATTGAGGAGCCGCATGCGTGCATGCTGTGCATGGAGGCGCCTGCGCGGTCAGAGCGCGTGGCGCCGCACCATGCCGCCGCAGGCCAGCGCTCGGCGGGGCGTCGTCCGGCCCCGGAGGCGCCCTGAGCGCCGGGCGGGCGCCCGGCGCAGGCACCCGTGCGTGGAGGCGCAGGAGGGCGTGGAGTTCATCGCCAACGACTGCCGGCTCGAGCGCGGGCAGTCCTGGTTCCAGATCATCACCGGGCCCAACATGGGCGGCAAGTCCACCTACATCCGCCAGGCGCGCGCGCGCCGCCCCGCACGCGCGCCCTGCTGGACGTCCCGGTGCCGCGGTTGACAGTCACTCTGCGGAACACAGGAGTGTTGGTGTCTGTCTGGCAGTGCGGCGCGGCAAGCGGAGCATCGCACACACGGTCTCTGTCTGGCAGTGCGGCGCGGCAAGTGGAGCATCGTGCTCACGGTCTCTGTCTGGCAGTGCGGCGCGGCAAGTTGAGCATCGTGCACACAAGCGCCATGTGTTACTGCCTCGTCAGCTCACCTGGCGGGCTGGAGCTTGTGAGGAAAGCATGGCCTGGGCGCGGCAGGGCCTGCTCAGCAGACAAGGCGCCGGGCAGCACGCGGCTTGGCGGAGGCAGCTGACACGGCCGCGCCGCCCGCCGCGCGCAGGTCGGCGTGATCGTGCTGTTGGCGCAGGTAGGCTGCTTCGTGCCGTGCGATGAGGCGCGCATCGCCGTGCGCGACGCCGTGTTCGCGCGCGTGGGCGCCGGTGACTGCCAGCTGCGCGGCGTGTCCACATTCATGGCCGAGATGCTGGAGACTGCCGCCATCCTTAAGGTAACCCCCCTCCCCCCGGCGCCCCATGTTGACGCCCGGGTCAGCAAAGTGTGTTGCCGCAAGTGCTGGCTTTGCGGCAAGTCTCTCCCATCACAGTGTGGCGCTGGAGGTTGCCGCCAGTGCGTGCGGCTAGGGGCTTCTGCACCCCCTCATCACCATTCCACTTGCTCATGGGGGCCAGACCGAGGCGCTGCTATGCGTGCACAGACCAAGGTCGGGCCGCGTTACCTGATCAGGAGGGCGGTCGCGCTGCATGTGGGCCCAGACGCATGCGGCCTGGTGGCCCTGCTTGTCAACTCTGCTCAGCAACCCTACTCAGCAACCCTACTCGGCATGCCCGGCCCGCGCACCAGGACCAGGGTGCGCACCAGCCCCGGGCGCCTGACCAGAGCGCGGCGCGCAGGGCGCGAGCGCGCGCAGCCTGGTGATCATCGACGAGCTCGGCCGCGGCACCAGCACCTACGACGGCTTCGGCCTGGCGTGGGCCATCTCGGAGCACCTGATGGCCGAGGTCGGCTGCCCCACGCTGTTCGCCACGCACTTCCACGAGCTGACCGCGCTGCAGGCGCGCGCGCCCGCCGCCGCCGGCCCCCGCTCTCCGTGAATGACCCCCCTCACTGTCTCACTATCACACTATCCAAGCACCCTGTGTCAGCGGTACGGGTTTGCCGGCCATCATGGGCTGGATAGGTCACGCGGGCTAGGGTATATGCACATTACGCTCAAAAGCAGCCCCCGCGGCATCGTAACCCTGAGCTCATGGCTCCCCACGACTTTCAGCAGCTCACTCGCGACTGCCACCGCGGCCAGGGCCCGGGCGGCGTGGCCAACCTGCACGTGGAGACCGCCATCGATGAGGCCTCCGGCAAGCTCACCATGCTCTACCAGGCGCGCCGCGCGCCGCCCTAATCCTACCCTCGCCCCAACTGCCTGACCAGGACTCCGCGTGTGCGCTGTGACCTCGCCGGCGCTCCGGCGCGCGCCCCGCCACCTGAGCGCAAGCAGGCCCCGCACGCCGGCGCAGCCGCGGGCTGCGCTGCCTGACTCGACGCGGCCCCACCGCGTGGGCGGATGAGAGCAGCGGTCGCGGACGGCTGCCGGGCGCAGCTCGCGCGGCGCGCCGAGCGGCGATCCCATCTGGGCCGACTTTCCGGCAGCGCCTGTGAAGTTGAAATGCTTTTGAAGAAATAAGAAGTACATAATAGCACGTGTTATGCCGCGGCAGGTGGCGGAGGGCGCGTGCGACCAGTCGTTCGGCATCCACGTGGCCGAGTTTGCGCGCTTCCCGCCCGAGGTGGTCGAGCTGGCGCGCCAGAAGGCGGCCGAGCTGGAGGACTTCTCCGCGCCGCTGGCGGTCCGGCCGCGCCGCCCCCCGCCCCCGGCCCCATGCGCTGTGCTTGTGACCTTGCTGCATGCTTGTCCTAACGGCGGCGGCGTAGCGGGCGCGGAGGGAGCGGAGGTGGCGCCGGCCGTAGATCGAAGGCGGTGCTTGCGAAGCGCTGCGAGAGTGCTGCTGAGGCGCACGCCTCTCCCGTCCCGGATGCGATGCCCACAGGGGGCTGCGGTCCTGACGGGCCCTGACGCAGCCCTGAAAACACGTTCACATAAGCATGCCTCTGCATGCTCTGCGCAGGCCGCCACGGACACAGCGGACGCGGATGGCGGCGATGACGGCGCCCCCGCCGCCAAGCGCGCGCGCGCGGACGGCGGCGGCGAGGCAGAGGCTGCGGCCACCGCGCGCGCGCGCGCGTTCCTGCAGGCGCGCTGCGCGGCCACCCGCACCGTGTGATCGCATGGCCGCACCCGCTGTCCTGCGCCCACAGCCTCAGCGCACGCCCTCACAGCACTATGCCTGTTTTATGACAAGCGAGTGGCAAAGCGGGCGAATGCAGTGCCGCCCCTCGCCTATGGCAACCCGAGCGCTGGCGCGGAGCTGCTGGGTGCGCCGACACCTGCGTGCACCGCCGCAGGAGTTTGCGGCGCTGCCGCTGGACGCGCTGGGCGAGGAGGCGGCGGCGGAGCAGGCGGGCGCGCTGTACGCGGCGCTGGCGCAGGACGCCGAGCGCATGCCCGCGCTGCGCGCCATGCTGCAGGCCTGACCAGGCGCACAGCAGTGCGGGGCGCGGACGCCTGTGCACCGCGCCGCGGCCCGGTCGAGCTCGCATCGGGCGCGGCGTGTGCCGGGGCCGGCAGAGGCCTCGAGCACGTGCCTGCCCTCAGCAACATGCCAATGATTTTGCACATTGAACAATGCGAGGCAAGGCGAGTGGACAGCAAGCTCGCGTTGGCTCTGCCTGGCCTGACATAATGCAAACTCGACAAAACCTGTGTGTCAGTGGCCTGTTGCGGGTCCTGTCAAGTTTCTGAGTATACACGGTGTGTTGCGCTCAGCAAGACGCTGATGCAGGAGTGGGGTGATGCTGTGCCGTAGGAGCAAGCTTGTGACAGAACTGCTCATGATGTGATACCCAGCTACCTGGCTTCTGCTTTCAACCAGCATTGTCGAACGCACTGCTGTGATGCTTTGTTAGAAAGACAATGTCTGCATGCCTGCCAACTGGCAAGCACTGCACATGCTCAGTGTCGCAGAGCGCTTGCACCGCACAACAGCTGCAGAGCATGCCCATGTGCGCTTATGCGGCGGGCTGCCATTTGCGCATGCCGCACGCTTACGCGTTCGCCTTTGCACTGATCGGCTGGACCACCACAACCGGCACAGGGCAGTGCCGCATGCAGCAGGGCGCTGTGACCTTGTGCCACGCAGGCCTCCACACATCAGTCCCCAGGTGCAATGAAAAGCCTGCCACTGGCGGGCCATCGTCCTGCACGCGCACCCTGCGACTGCTCTACGGTTGCTACACTTGGCAAATGTCGCCTGCAGCTGCCGCACGCGCCGCACACAGCACCAGTGCTGCGCCACAAAAAGCAAAGCGTCGCCATTATTTTGTGTCTGCCAAGCGTGGCTCATCCGCTGCCGCACGAGCTCATCTTTCAAGCC
>JAABUZ0100006202.1_pt1 | contig 15109 bp, 15 predicted proteins | sample 5562091 | NCBI WGS metagenome assembly JAABUZ01 (sample SAMN12813069, study PRJNA571459) | rock metagenome | isolation source: Antarctica rocks | place: Antarctica: Victoria Land, Linnaeus Terrace sud | collected 2015-12-21 | reverse complement strand
GATCCCGGCGGTCTCGCCGCCGGCCACCGCCTCGATCGACTCGAAGCCGATATGGCGGCCGATCTTCTCCGCCGCCAACTCGCAGATCTTGGCCCGCGCCCGCGGAAAATAAATGATCTTGCGGCAGTCGACATACACCGGCGAACGCCAGCCCGAGGTGAACGTGTAGGGCTCCTCCGGGCGGAAATTGACCGCCTTGATCTCGAGCAGGATGCGCGCCGTGGTCAGCGCCGCATCGCGATCCCAATCCGTCATGTGCTCGCCCGCCATCCCAAACACTCCCTCGAACCCCGTCCTAGACCGGGATCACCGGAGCGTCCATTCTGGCGGAACAGGGGAGAGACAATGGACCGCACCTACAAGATCGCCGCCGTCCCGGGGGATGGCATCGGCAAGGAAACCGTCCCGGAAGGCCTGCGCGTGCTCGAAGCCGCCGCCGCCAGATACGGGTTTCGCTTGCAGACAACCGACTACGACTGGTCCTGCGAGCGTTACGCGAAACTCGGCGCCATGATGCCGGAAGACGGCCTCGACCAGCTCCGCGCCCATGACGCCGTCTTCCTCGGCGCCGTCGGCTGGCCCGGCGTGCCCGACCACATCTCGCTCTGGGGCCTGCTCATCCCCATCCGCCGCGGCTTCGACCAATACGCCTCCGTCCGCCCCTGCAAGCTCATGCCCGGCGCCCGCACGCCGCTCGCCGGCCGCACCCAGAAAGACATCGACTTCTACGTGGTCCGCGAAAACACCGAGGGCGAATACTCCAGCCTCGGCGGCCGCCTGTTCGAAGGCACCGATCGGGAATTCGCCACCCAGCAGAGCGTCTTCACCCGCCACGGCACCGACCGCATCCTCAAATACGCCTTCGAACTCGCCATGACCCGGCCGCGCCGCAAACTCACCTCGGCCACCAAATCCAACGGCATCGCGATCACGATGCCGTATTGGGACGAGCGCTTCGCCGCCATGGCCAAGCACTATCCCGGCGTCACCACCGACCAGTTCCACATCGACATCCTCTGCGCCCAATTCGTCCAGCACCCCGATTGGTTCGACGTCGTCGTCGGCAGCAACCTGTTCGGAGACATCCTCAGCGACCTCGGTCCCGCCGTCGCCGGCAGCCTCGGCATCGCGCCCAGCGCCAACATCAACCCCGAACGCCTGCATCCCAGCATGTTCGAACCCGTGCACGGCTCCGCGCCCGACATCGCCGGGCAGATGGTCTGCAATCCGATCGGCCAGGTCTGGTCCGGCGCCATGATGCTCGACCACCTCGGCGAGACCGAAGCCGCCGCTGCCATCGTGCGCGCGATCGAGACCCTGCTGCAGGACGGCGGACCCCGCACCCGCGACATGGGCGGCCAGGCCGGAACGGTCGAAGTCGGCAAGGCGCTGGCGGAACTCGTCGGCGCGCACTAGGTATGGGGCTCAAGTGGCGGCGGGGGACAAGGTGGTTCGAGAGGTGAGCACGATCGGACGGCGTTGCGAACGGGCGGTCGTCACCGCCTATCGCGAGCTCCGCAGCCGCGGCAACGCCGACATGGCGTCGTTCGCCGCCTGCACGACGCTGTACCGAATCCACCACCCCGAGGCCTCCCTCAGCGAAGCCCGCCGCCTCGTCGCCGAATGGATCGACCACCACATCGTCCTGCAGGATACCGGTCCGACCCCGGGCTGCGACTGCGACTAGGGTCCGCTTCGCGCCCAAACGATTGCCACCCGCGCTAGGGCGTCGATCGTGTCCACTAGCTTCACCGGCAGCGTCTCCCAAGGCCCAGCCTGCAGTCCCAGCGGGATTTCGGTGCATCCCAGCACCACCGCCTGCGCCCCGAGCCGATGCAGCCGCTCCACCATCTCCGCCAGCGGCGCATACGCCTCGGCGACCCGGTTGGCCTTCACCGCCGCGATCGCCGGGCTGACCAACTCGGCCATCTCCCCGGCATCCGGCGTCAGGCACGGCCAGCCCATCCCCTCCAGCCGATCCTGATACAGACGCATCTCCAGCGTCGCCGCAGTCCCCAGCACGCCAACCGGCCCGGGCGGCACGCCCTGGCGCCGCAGGTCGTCGGCAGCGGCATCGATGATCGACAGGATCGGCAGCGTCGACGCCGCCCGCATCTCGTCGAGCCAGCCATGCGCCGTGTTGCACGGAATCGCCACCGCACCGCACCCGGCCCGCGCCAGTCCCTCCAAGCCGCGCGCGAGCCAGGGCAGGGGGCTCGGCCCCGACCCGCGCCGCGCCGCAGTCCGGTCCGGAACCCGCGGGTCCGACCACAGCACGGCCGGCACATGCTCCTGGTCGCGCGTCGCCGGCGTCAGCAGCGTCAGCCGCAGCATGAACTGCGCCGAGGCCAGCGGCCCCATGCCGCCGAGCACGCCAAGCACCCGGCCGCCACCGTTTATATCGCTCATGGCCCACTCTTGACCCGGCGCCTGCCACGCCGCAAGCAACCCCATGTTCGATCTGCAAGGCCATCGCGGCGCCCGCGGCCTGTTCCCCGAGAACACGCTCGAGGGCGTCCAAGCCGCCCTGCGCCTCGGCGTCGACAGCTTCGAGATCGACGTCGCCGTCACCCGTGACCACGTACCGGTCGTCCATCACGACCCCGCGCTCAACCCCGATCTCGCTCGCCGCGACGGACACTGGATCGACGCGCCCGGCCCCCTGATCCGCGCCCTCGTGTTGGCCGACCTGGCCGCCTTCGACATCGGCCGCATCCGCCCCGGCAGCGCCTATGCCCAGCGATACGCCAGCCAGGCCCCGCACGACGGCGCCCGCATCCCGACGCTTGCGGCCGTGCTCAGCCTCGAGGCCCGCTTCAACGTCGAGCTGAAATTGATACCGGCGCACCCGGACTGGACCGTGCGCCCGGAAGAGATGGTCGAGCGCGTGCTGGCGGTCGTCGACGACATCGGCGCCGCCGGCCGGGTCACGATCCAGTCGTTCGATTGGCGCGCCCCGCGCCACGTCCGCCGTATCCGCCCGGAGATCCCGCGCGGATGGCTGACCGAGGCCAAGACCATCGCCGCCGCCTCCTTATGGCGCGGCCTCGCCGACGCCCCGACCCTGATCGATGCCGTGCCCGAGGCGATTGCCGCGGAAGGCGGCGGCACCTGGACGCCGTTCCACACCGAACTGACCCCGGCCCTGCTGGCCCGTGCACAGCAACTCGGCCTGCGCGTCGTCCCATGGACCGTCAACGACCCGGCCGACATGCGCCGATTGATCGAGTGGGCGTCAACGGGCTCATCACCGACTGGCCGGATCGGGCGATGGCGCCCGGTCCGACCAGTCGGGTTGACTGAACCGCTACTTGCCCCGGCGCGCCTTGCGGGCGGCATAGCGGGCGTCGCGCGCGGCCTTGCGTTCGTTGCGGATCGACTCGTCGCGCTCGGCCGTCTCGATCGCGCGCCGCTCGGCGTCCTCGGCGTCGGCTTTCTGCCGCGCCTCGGTTTCCGCCTTGAACCGCGCGTCTTCCTCGGCCTTCAGCTTGGACCGCTCGGCTGACCGCTTCTCGCGTGCTTCCATCACGGCGCGCCGCGCCGCCTGCCGCGCCTGCAAGCCGGGGTCGTCGACCGGCGTACGCGCCTTGAACGCCTCCAGCAGCGTCTTCTTGGCCTGTGCTGCTGCTTCCGCGCGGTCTTTGAACGTGCTGCCTTTGAAGGCCGCCATCGATTGTCTCTCCAAGTTCGGGGGTGGGTTTAACGTCGTTCCGGTCCCGCTTCCAGCAGCGCGAGGTTCTGTTGCGCCAGATCGCTGGTGGCGGAGTCCGGAGAGAGCACGATCGCGCGCTCCCAATCCTGCCGCGCGCCGGCAGGATCGCCCCGCCGCTGCCGCAGGATGCCGCGCTCGAGCAGCGCGTCGGCATCGTCCGGATCCAGCGCGAGCGCCCGTTCGACGTCGTCGTTGGCCAGATCGAGCTTTTGCAGTTGCCGCAAAGCGGTCGCGCGAAGCACGAGGGCGTCGCCACGTTTGGGGTCGATCTCGAGTGCGTGGGTCAGATCCTCGGTCGCGTCGGCAAATTTGTTCAAAGCGCTGCCCGCGATCGCGCGATCGATCATCAAGTCGGGATCGTCAGGCAACAATGCAAGGGCGTCGCTGGCTGAGTCCAGCGCTTTGTCCGCCGCCCCAGCCATCATCCAGCTCTGCCCGGCCTGCCCCAGGATCGCCGCCCGCGCCGCCGCAGCCGCCGTGCTGTTCGCACCCAGCGTGTCCAGCAGCTCCGCGCCCGCCTCAGGATCGCCCAGCGCCACGTCGGCCAGCGCCCGGCAATGCATCGCCCCGTCCCCTCCGCCAGCGGCGGCCCAGGTGTCGGCAAACGTGAACGCCCCGCTCGGATCGCTGTTCAGCATCGAAAGACACTTGTCGTAATCCTCCCCCTCGGCGATACGCGGAGGAACGGGCGGAACCGGCAGGTCTTCGTCGGCCGCGGCTTCGGCGTCCCGGGGGGAATTCTCCCACCAGCCTGCGCCGGCCGCGACGGCCAATCCGAGCGCCGCCATTGCGCCGAGAACCAGCAATCGATTCGCCATGACACAAGCAGAATACAGCAGCGACTCCGGTCCGGCAAACGCCACCAGGCGATTGCTGGTGTTCGGATTGGGATACACCGGCACCGCCATCGCCGCGGTGGCCGCCGCACGCGGCTGGAGCGTCGTCGCCACCAGCCGCGAGCCGGACCGCCGCACGCCCCCGCACGGCGTCGAACTCGTGGCCTTCGCCGAGGCCCGGTTCGACCGCGTCACCCACATCCTCGAGACCGCCGCCCCCGACGAGACCGGCGACCCGGCGCTGGCCCGCCACGAAGCCGCCCTCGCCGCCGCCCCGTTGCGCTGGGCCGGGCTGCTGTCCACCACCGGCGTCTACGGCGATCGCGGCGGCGCCTGGGTCGACGAGCAGACCCAGCCACAGCCGACCGGCCCACGCGGCACGCGGCGGCTCGAGACCGAGCGGCAATGGACCGCCGCCTTCGAGCGTTGCGCCGTCGATCTGTTCCGCGTCGCCGGCATCTATGGGCCCGGCCGCTCGCCGTTCGCCGACATCCGCGAAGGCCGCGCCCGCCGGGTCGACAAGCCCGGCCATTGCTTCGGCCGCATCCACCGCGACGACATCGCCGGCGCCGTCATCGCCGCAATGGAGCAGCACCGTCCGCCCGGCCCCCGCGTGCTCAACCTCACCGATGACGAACCCGCCGAGAGCGCCGCAACCACGGCCGAGGCCGCCCGCCTGATCGGCCTCGAGCCGCCGCCCCTGGTGCCCTTCGAGCAGGCGCTGGCCACCATGTCGCCCATGGGCCGCAGCTTTTGGGCCGAGAACCGCCGCGTCGCCAGCCGCAAGACCCAGGACGCGCTCGGCCGCGCCTGGACCTACCCGGATTACCGCGCCGGCCTACGCGCCATCCTCGAGCAGGAGCGTGCCCAGGGTACGCCGTAACAGCGCCAGGTCGGACGGCCGCGACAGCCGGTGGTCGCCGTCCTTGATCAGCGTCACCTGCACGTCGTCGGCCTCCAGCCGCTCCGCCAGCCGCAGCGCCGTCTGCCACGGCACATCCGGGTCACGCTGGCCCTGCAGCAGCCGCACCGGGCCCTCAATCGCGATCGACCCCTCTACCTCAATCGACCTATCGAGCAGCAGATGCCGCCGGCCCTCCTCGATCAGCGCCCGCGTGATCGGCAACGCCTCGCCATACGGGCTCGGCACGTAGATCACCCCGGACCGCTCGAGGATCGCCCGCTCCCCCTCGGTCATCGCCGCCCACATCAGCGCCTCGGTGAAATCCGGCGCCGCCGCCAGCCCGATCAGCCCGGCCACCCGCTCCGGCCGCGCTTGGGCCACCAGCAGCGCGATCCAACCCCCCATGCTCGACCCCACCAGCACCAGCGGACCCTCGGTCAGCCGATCGATCAGCAACAGCGCGTCCTCGGTCCACCGCCCGATCGTGCCGGCCTCGAACGCGCCGCCGCTCGCGCCATGCCCGGAATAGTCGAGCCGCAGGCAGGCATGGCCGTGCGCCGCGCAGAACGCCTCCGTCTCCAGCGCCTTGGCCCCGCCCATGTCGCTGCGGAACCCCGGCAGGAACACCACACTCGGCGCCCGCCCCGCGATCCGGGCCCACGCCAGCTCCACCCCGTCCTCGCGGCGCGTGCGTCCGGTTTCCATCGCTCAATCCTCCAACAACAGCGGAACCAACGACAGCACCAGCAGCCCGGCCATCGCCAGGCTGAACCGCCGCATCGCCCGCGGCGTCCGCAGCAGCCGGGCCGCGCCCACGCCGACCAGCGTCCAGAACAGCAGCACCGGCACCGATACCAGCAGGAACATCGCCGCCAGCGCCGACGCCTCGCCGAGCAGCGCGCTGCCCCCGGTCGTATACGTCACCACCGCGCCGATCGCAGCGACCCAGGCCTTCGGATTGACCCACTGGAACAACGCCGCCTGCCACAGGCTCAGCGGCCGCCCGCTCCGCGGATCCTGCTCGCCCACCGCCTCGGGCCGTGCGCGGGCGATCTTGACCGCCAGCCAAAGCATGTAGGCCGCCCCCAACCAGCGAAGCCCCTCCTGCGCCCAGGGGTTGGCGCGCAGCAATTCGCCCGCCCCGAGCGCCACCGTCAGCACCATCAGTGGAAAGCCGATCGAGATCCCCACCACATGCGGCATCGTCCGCCGCAGCCCCCATACCGCGCCCGACGCGGTCACCATCGCGTTGTTGGGCCCGGGCGTCGCCGACATCGCCACCACGAACGCCAGCGCCGAGCCGAACCAGGCCAGCCGCTCTGTCACCAATCGAAAGCCCCCCTCCTCTGGACCACCTAAGCCTACATGGTATAGCCACCCCATGCCTCTCCCGCCCGGTGCCGTGATCTTGCAAGTGGTCCCGGCGCTGCACAGCGGCGGCGTCGAGCGCGGCACCGTCGAGATGGTCCAGGCCATCACCGACGCCGGCGGACGCGCCCTCGTGGCCAGCGCCGGAGGCCGCCTCGTCGATGCCGTCACCGCCGCCGGCGGCCGCCACATGACCCTGCCGCTGGCCAGCAAGAACCCCGTCCGCCTCTGGCGCAACGCCGCAGACCTGACCCAGATCGTCCGCGCCGAACAGGTGCAGATCGTCCACGCCCGCTCCCGCGCCCCCGCCTGGGCCGCCGCGCTGGCGACCAGACGCACCGGCGCCCACTTCGTCACCACCTATCACGCCCCCTACGGCGAGGGCGTGCCCGGCAAGCGCGCCTACAACGCCGTCATGGCCAGGGGCGAGCGCGTCATCGCCATCAGCCACTTCATCGCCGACCTCGTCCACCAGCGGCACGGCACGCCCTCCGCCCGCCTGCGCGTCATCCCCCGCGGCGTCGACCCCGCCATCTTCGACCCGGCCGCCGTCACCCCCGTGCGCCTGGCCAAGCTGCGCCAGCACTGGGCGCTGCCTCCCGGCGCCCGGATCGTCCTGCTGCCCGGACGCCTGTCCCGCTGGAAAGGCCACGACGTCTTGATCGAGGCCATGCGCTTCGTCCGCACCCAAGGCGTCGTCTGCGTCTTCGCCGGCCCGCTCGACGCGCGCGACGGCTATGTCGGCGAGCTGCGCCGCCGGGCCGCCCAACTCGGCATCGCCGACCGCATCGGCTTCGTCGACCGCTGCGACGACATGCCCGCCGGCCTGCTGCTCGCCGAAATCGTCGTCAACGCCTCGACCGCGCCCGAAGGCTTCGGCCGCACGATCATCGAGGCCCAGGCCATGCGCCGCCCGGTGATCGTGACCGACCATGGCGGCGCGGCCGAAACCGTCGAGCATGGCCTGACCGGCTGGCGCATCGCCCCCGGCGACCTGGTCGCCCTGGCCGCCGCCATCGACCGCGTGCTGGCCTCCCCCGACCGCGAGCGGAACGCGGTCGGCGCCCGCGCCCGCGCCTCCGTGCTCGCCCACTACACCACCGCCGCGATGCAGCGCGCCACGCTGGACGTCTACGCCGAGATCCTGCGGTGAAGATCCTCGTCATCAAGCTCGGCGCGCTCGGCGACTTCGTGCTCGCCTTCGCCTCCTTCGCCGCCATTCGCGCGCACCACCAGCTGGCCGACATCACCCTGCTGACCACCGCCCCGTTCGCATCCCTCGGCCGGGCCGCCCCCTGGTTCGACCGGGTCGAGATCGACCCGCGCCCGCCCTGGTGGCACCTGGCCGGACTCTGGCGCCTGCGCCAAGCCCTGCATGGATTCGACTTCGTCTACGACCTGCAGACCTCGGGCCGCTCGAGCCGCTATTTCCACCTCGCCGGCCGGCCGGCCTGGTCCGGCATCGCCAGCGGCGCCTCCCACCCGCACGCCAACGCCGCCCGCAACGCCATGCACACGCTCGACCGCCAGCGCGATCAGCTCGAGGCCGCCGGTCTCGCCACGTTCCCCGCGCCCGACCTCGCCTGGCTGACCGGCCAAGGTCCCGATATCCCGGCCCCCTACGCCCTGCTCGCGCCGGGCTCGGCCCCGCACCGGCCGGAGAAGCGCTGGCCGGCCGAGCGCTTCGCCGCTCTGGCGAGCCGGCTCCACGCCCAGCATATCCGCCCGGTCGTGATCGGCGCCGCACAGGACCGCCCCCTGGCCGAGATCATCCGCGCCCACTGCGCCGAAGCGCTCGACCTGACCGGACGCACCTCGCTGCCCGAACTCGGCGGCCTCGCCGCCCGCGCCGCACTCGCCATCGGCAACGACACCGGCCCGATGCACCTGGCTGCCACCGTCGGCTGCCGCTCCATCGTCCTCTTCTCCGGCGCCTCCGACCCGGCGCTCACCGCCCCGCGCGGCCCCGACCCAGCAACGGTCACCGTCCTGCGCGAGCCCAATCTGGCAGACCTCCCTCTGGAGAGGGTTGCGGCTTGCCTGGCGGAGCGCCATGAGTGCCACCCCTCTAATCACTCCGCGGAGAGTAGCTGACCCCCATGCCCGCGATCACCCTGCCCGATGGCTCCGTCCGCCGCTTCGACGCGGCGGTCACCGGCGCCGACCTGGCGGCCGCGATCGGTCCCGGCCTGGCCCGCGCCGCGCTGGCCATGAAGGTCGACGGCGCCCTGCAAGACCTCGCCCGCCCGATCGAGCACGACGCCGCCATCGTCTTCGTCACCCGCCGCGACCCCGACGCGCTCGAGCTGATCCGGCACGACACCGCCCATGTCCTGGCCGAGGCGGTCCAAGACCTCTACCCCGGCACCCAGGTCACCATCGGCCCCTCGATCGAGAACGGCTTCTACTACGACTTCGCCCGCAACGATCCGTTCACCCCCGACGACTTCCCCAAGATCGAAGCCAAAATGCGCGAGATCGTCGCCCGCAACGCCGCCTTCGAGCGCGAGGTGTGGGACCGCGACGACGCCATCGCCTTCTTCGAGCAGCGCGGCGAGGCCTACAAGGCCGAGCTCATCCGCGACCTCCCCGCCTCCGAGACCATCACCCTCTACAAGCAGGGCGACTGGATCGACCTCTGCCGCGGCCCGCACATGCGCGGCACCGGCGATGTCGGCACCGCCTTCAAGCTGATGAAGGTCGCCGGCGCCTATTGGCGCGGCGACCACCGCAACGCCATGCTCAGCCGCATCTACGGCACCGCCTGGCGCGACCAGAAGGAACTCGACGCCCACCTGCACCAGCTCGAGGAAGCCGAGCGCCGCGACCACCGCCGCATCGGCCAGCAGATGGACCTGTTCCACATGCAGGCCGAAGCCACCGGTTCGGTGTTCTGGCACCCCAAGGGCTGGCGCCTCTACCGCGCCGCCGAAAGCTACATGCGCCGCCGCCAGGATGCCGGCGGCTACCTCGAGATCAAGACCCCGCAACTGGTCGACCGCAAGCTGTGGGAAGCCAGCGGCCACTGGGACAACTACAAGCAGAACATGTTCATCGCCCGCGTCGAGGAGGAGGACACCACCCTCGCGCTCAAGCCGATGAACTGCCCCTGCCACGTCCTCGTCTTCAAGGACCGGCTCCGCTCCTACCGCGAGCTGCCGATGCGCCTTGCCGAGTTCGGCGCCTGCCACCGCTACGAACCCTCCGGATCGCTGCACGGCATCATGCGCGTGCGCGGCTTCGTGCAAGACGACGCCCACATCTTCTGCACCGAAGACGCCATCGCCGCCGAGACCGTCAAGTTCGTCGAGCTGCTCTCCTCGGTCTATACCGATTTCGGCTTCGACACCTTCCGCGTGAAGTTCTCCGACCGCCCGGCCTCGCGCGCTGGGTCCGACGAGACGTGGGACCGCGCCGAGCAGGCGCTCAAGGCCGCGTGCTCGACCGCCCAGGTCGAGTACGAACTGAACCCGGGGGAGGGGGCGTTCTACGGCCCGAAGCTCGAATTCGTGCTGCGCGACGCCATCGGCCGCGACTGGCAATGCGGCACCCTGCAGGTCGACTTCGTCCTGCCCGAACGCCTCGACGCCAACTACATCGCCGAGGACAGCTCGCGCCAGCGCCCGGTCATGCTGCATCGCGCCATCCTCGGCAGCTTCGAGCGCTTCCTCGGCATCCTGATCGAGAACTACGCCGGCCGCTTCCCGCTCTGGCTCGCCCCGGTCCAGGTCGTCGTCGCCAGCATCGTCACCGACGCCGCCGGCTACGCCGAGGAGGTCGTCGCCGCCCTGCGCCAACGCGGCCTCGAGGCCCACGCCGACGTGCGCAACGAAAAGATCAACGCCAAGGTGCGCGAGCACAGCCTGCAGCACGTGCCGGTGCTGCTCGTCGTCGGCCGCCGCGAGGCCGAGCAGCGCAGTATAGCGATGCGTCGCCTGGGTGGAGATTCTCAGGAAATTGTTGCGCTCGATGTGATATTGGACCGTCTTGCAGCCGAGGCAGCGCCTCCCGATGTCAAGCGGCTGCTGCAACACAACGTCTAGAGGAGACGACAATACCAAGAGGACCCATGCCCAACTCCACGCCGTCCCGCGACGGGCCGCGCGTGAATGACGAGATTAGGGTGCCGCAGGTGCGGCTGATCGACCAGGACGGCGAAATGCAGGGCGTGATGGCCACGCGCGACGCCATTGCGCGCGCCTTCGGCCTCGGCCTCGACCTGCTGGAGATCAGCCCGAACGCGGACCCGCCGGTCGCCAAGATCCTCGACTACGGCAAGTTCAAATACGAGCAGCAGAAGAAAAAGAACGAAGCCAAGAAGAAACAGCGCGTGATCGAGATCAAGGAGATCAAGGTCCGCCCCAACATCGACGAGAACGACTATCAGGTGAAGATGCGCGCCATGAAGTCGTTCATCGAGGAAGGCGACAAGGTCAAGGTCACGCTCCGCTTCCGCGGCCGCGAAATGGCCCACCAGGACATCGGCATCAAGGTGCTCGAACGCATCCGCGCCGAACTCGAGGCGGCCACCAAGGTGGAGCAGATGCCCCGCATGGAAAACCGCCAGATGATCATGGTCCTAGCCCCCCGCTAACCACTCCACCCAACACCTCCAACCCACAAAGCGTCATGGCCCGGCTCGTCCGGGCCATCCACGCCTTCGACCCGCTCGATCCCTAGTGCACGGAAGCAAACGAAGCGAGCAGCTTCGTTTGCTTCAAAGGTGCACTATCCCATTGACGACGTGCAGCTTTGACCCAAACGGATGTGAAGCATCCGTTTGGGTCGCTGCACTAGAACGCCGCCTGCGCCCGCAGCGCCACCGCCTGGATCCGCTGCCCGATCTGCGTCGTACCCGCCGTATTCAACCGGTCCACGTTGATGATGTCGTAATCCAGCATGAGCCGCAGCAAATCGTTCGGATACCAGTTCACCCCCACCGAATACACGTTCTGCTCGCCGCCATAGACGCCGCCCGTCGCCGTCGCCGCCGTCCCACGCGACACCTTGTCGTTGAGGTTGATATGGCTGTAGCGCCCCACCAGCTCGAACGCCCCATACCCGCCATCCTTCAGCGAGAACGGCCGCGCCACCTTCGGCCCCCCGAACGCGCCCGCGTTGGCGGAGTATTTGCGCGGCTCGCCGGTGATCATCCAGCTCCCCTCCACATACCCGCCGTCGAATTCCAGTCCCGGCGTCGCCAACCGCGCCCCGCCATCGGTCCGGTCCACCCCGATCCGGATGTACTCGCCCTGCACCATGAAGTTGCGCCACCGCAGCCCGAGCTCGGGACCGTAGGTGTAGGCGCTGCGGGCGTTCAACGCGCCGGTGCTGACCAGCCGGTTGTTGTCGATCCGCAACTCCGGACGGTCCTGCACCGTCAACGTCTGCCCGTTCGCCGTCCGCTGGATCCGGAACGCGTCCGACGCCGAGAAGCCCACATGCAAATCCACATCGTCGCTCGCCACCGGCCGCCCGGCCGCGCGCAGCGTCACGCCCGTCTGCTGCGGCCGCGCCACCGCCGCGGTCTGGCTGCCATACGAGCCCCCGGTCAGGTACCCGGCCAGGAAATACCGGTCCGCCGCATACCGCGCGCCCACCGAGGACCGCGCGTCGCCGCCGGCGATGTTGCGCGACGCCTCGACGATGCTGGGCCGCTCGAGGAACAGGAAGTCGTTCGAGCTCGTGCTGTCGCCCAGCGTCAGCCACGGCTTGAAGTAGCCCACGGTCGCCGTCAGCTTCGTGCCCTTCGGCGTCCAGTTGATGTTGGCCTCGTACAGCGTCGGCGACCCGTCCGGCGAGCCGCCGAAATCGGGCGTGATGTTGATCCGGAAGTCGTCATACTTGAACACGAACGGCAGCCGCGCCCGGCGCAGGTTCTCGCCAACGTGTTCAGCCGCGGCACCCCGGCATTCGGGTTCACGTTGCCCTGGAAGTAGCCGCCCACGTCATAATGCAGCTGCAGCCCGAACGCGGCCGAGAAACGGCCGTCATCGCTGGTGAAGGTCGGCCGCCCCGACGGGAAGCTGACGCCGCCGGGATTGGCCCGCGCCGGCGAGCCGGAACTCTGCGGCGGCGCGACGTTGCTGATCGGGGTCGCGCTGTTGACGCCCGCGTTGCCGCTGCTGGCCGTGGCCGCCGACCCAGGCGGCGCCCCGCCGCCCTGGGCGCTCCCCTGCGCCACCGCCGGTGCGGCAGGGCGAGACCGGCTCGCGCGCAACTCGCCCCGGCTCGTGGCCAGGTCGCGGCGCACCCGCGACAGCTCGGCCTGCAACGAACGGATCTGCGCCTCGATCGAGGACAGCCGCGCATCGGCTTGCCCCTGAGCGCGGGCATGCGGCACGGCGGCGGCAGTTGCCGCGAGTGTCGTGGCGACGAGAAGGCGTGCGCGGAACATCCAGATCTCCAAAGCTGAGACAATGCCACTCATCACGGCTCTGGAGGCTAAACAATGGAGGTTATGTTACAGAGATGTTAACTGCGCCGGACTGTGTCAGGCGAGTGACTCCGCGCCGCCATCGACACTCAACGCTTGACCGCTGATCGTCGCGCCGAACGGGCTGCACAGATACAGCGCCATGTTCGCGATGTCCTGCTGCGTCACGAAGCAGCGCAGGCTCACCCCCTGCAGCGACCGCTCGGTCTGCTCGTTGTCGCTGATCCCCGCCGCCGCCTTGTTGCGGATCACGCTGCGGATCCGCGGACCCTCCACCAGCCCGGGCAGGATCGCGTTGACCCGGATCGCGTCCGGCCCCAGCTCGATCGCCAGCGTGCGGGTGAACCCCACCACGCCCCACTTCGCCGCCGCATACGGGCTGCGCAACGCAAAGCCGAACTTCCCCGCCGCCGAGCTCAGATTGACGATGCTCCCGCCGCCGGACGCCCGCAGCGCCGGCACGGCCCGGCGAGCGCAATGGAACATCGACGCCAGATCGACCCGCAACACCGCGTCCAGCTCCGCCGGCGTGACATCCTCCACCCGCGCCGTCGGCCCCGCGATGCCCGCGTTGTTCACCATCACGTCGAGCCCGCCCAGCGCCGAAAGCGCCGCATCCATGAACGCGTCGAGTTCCGCCACCAGGCCCGCATCCGCCCGCATCCGCCCGCATCCCCGGATGCCCGCACGCGGCCAGCCCCGCCTCGTCGACGTCGGACACGAACACGCTCGCCCCGCAATAGGCGAAACTGTCGGCGATCACCCGGCCGATGCCGCCCGCCCCCGCCGTGATCGCCACCCGCAATCGCGACAAGTCGAGCGGGACCGGCGTGCGTGCGCCCCCAATCCCCCCGATCATCGCTGACCGATCATCAGTGCTTGCCGTCCTGCTTCAACCGCGAGAGCAGCGTCTCCGCTTCCTCGCTGCCGTTGCGCGCCGCCTGCCCATACCACCGCGCCGCCTCGGCCGGATCGGGCTGCATCAGCGCGCCAGTGACGCCGAGCGCCGCCGGGTCATACGTCTTGCCCAGCGCGACCATGGCTTCGGCATTGCCGGCCTCGGCCACCCGGCCGAACAACAGCCGCGCGGCTGAAATGTCGCCGATCCCCACCATTTCCCGCCCGCGCCGAAGCAGCAGATCCACCGTCGCCCCCGGCATCGCCCGCACCGGTGCAACCACCGGCGCCGTCGGCACGACCGAGATGGCCTGGACCGGCGCCGAGTTGACCGCGACCGCGACCGGCTCGGGTTCGGCCGCCGCCGGCGGCGGCGCTTCCGACGCAGGCTCCAGCTCCGGCTCCGGCTCCGAGATGACCACCGGCGTTTCGCTCGCGGCAGCAAGGTTCGGCTGGGGCAGGGGGGTTGAGACCGGCTCCGATGGCCCGGTCTCGACAGGCGGCACGGAGACCACCGAAGCAACCGCCGCGGCCGGCGGCTCGGCCACCGGCTCCGGCGCTCGGGCCAGGCCCGCCATCGGCGCCGCGACCGACCCCGCACCGCTCTGCCACCCGCCAACCTGCTCGCGTAGCCCGGCCAGCATCGCTACCGCCGGCGTGATCACCCGGTCCGTCTCCGCCGGATACAAGATCGACCCGGCAAACCCGCCGATCCCCAGCACCAGCATCGCCGCCAGCGCCGGCACAACGATCCGCGACCGCCGCGCAACCGCAGGCGCCGCCGCAACCGGATCGCCCGCCTCAGCCCCCTCCTCAGACGTGAAGCACACCCGCAGCTCCGCCGCCTCCTCGACATGCTCGAGCAGGATCACCGGCGCATCCGCCGTATCGGCAAGCCAGGTCGACGTGCTCAGCAACGACGCCAGCAGCCGCGGCACCCCGCCCGACAACACCAC
>JAABUZ0100006201.1_pt1 | contig 15111 bp, 31 predicted proteins | sample 5562091 | NCBI WGS metagenome assembly JAABUZ01 (sample SAMN12813069, study PRJNA571459) | rock metagenome | isolation source: Antarctica rocks | place: Antarctica: Victoria Land, Linnaeus Terrace sud | collected 2015-12-21 | reverse complement strand
AAATGCTTGAGGCGGCCGCGGTCGGCCCGCGGCAGGGTGAGCTGGACCGGGAGCTGCTGTCCTTGCTGGTGTCGGCGTTGCGCCAGACCGCCTTGCTGGCCGGGAGCAGCCCGCCGCCGCTGTGGCACCTGCAGCTGGCGCAGCTGGCCGACGTGGCCGAGCGGTTGTGCGCCGAGGCGGCGTGCCTGAACACCGGGGTGTACGCGATCGCCGGTGAGTTGTGGTGCCGCGAGCACGCCCTGGAGGCGGCCCTGTCCGGCGCCCGGTGGTTCCGGACCGGTGGTGGGTTGTGACCGCCCCTGTGAGCTGGCGTGAGGACGCTCTGTGCCGCGGCACCGATGAGCCGGATCTGTGGAGTGGCTTGCGCCGGGCCGACCAGTACCAAGCGGCGGAGGTCTGCGGGTTGTGCCCGGTGCGGGACGCGTGTCTGGCGTTCGCGGTGAGCTGGCGGTCCTACGCCGTCGGCCCGGACCGGCCGTACGGGGTGTGGGGCGGGTGGCTGTTCCCGGACTGCCAGTCAGGTGCTGTGCCGCACCCGATTATCCGGCCACCACGACCAGCCAAGAGGGCCAGGGTGGGCGTCTAGGCCGGGCTGCCGACGATGCGCGAGCAACCGATGCAGGCCGGCCCCGGGCGGGTCCCCTGTCGTTGCCGGGCGCCGCCAGGCGCCGCCTTCCGACTGTGAAGGCGACTGGCCTCCATGCGTGCTGCACCGTTGACCGGCGAGAGCGGAGACGACCCCCGGCCCGGGCGCACGAGCACAGCCCGCCCGACATACGCACACCCTGTGGATAACTCGCGGGAAGGCCTGCGAGGGGTGGTTCGTGCTGCCCGAAACCTGTGTTCAGCGCGGCAGGACGGCCTGTGGACGACCTGAGCAAGCACCTTCGGGCTCTGCTCGACCACAGGCCAAGCCGCGGCGGGCAGCGCAAGCCCGCGTCCCTGGCGGGGGTCTCGGGGAATCCGGCGAGATCCCCTTACCTGAAAGGCACACACTCATGCCCCACTCCCCCCGCGGACGGCGCCGAGCCGGCCGCTACACCCCTGCAGGACCCGTCCACGGCTGCCTGGTGCGGCCGCCGCACAGCAGCGGCGAGCTGCTGGAGCTGCTGGCCGGCCAACGCCACCGCGGCGGCTACGGACCCACCCAGGGCCGCAACCGTGGCTAGCGTCGACCGCGCCATGGTCGAGGCGCTCGCGGACGCCGTCGCCGCCCGGGTCGCCGTGAGCGCTCGGGGGACCGTGCCCGCCGCTCTGCTGCAACTACTCAGGCCCGGCGCCGAGCAGTACATGCCGCTGGACTACCTGGCCCGGGACCAGTACGACGCGATACGGCTGATCGTCCGGACCTATGACCACGCACTGGTGCTGGAGTTCTTCTGGCACGGCAATGAGCGCCTCTGCGACGTCATCCTGAGCGCGCCGCCGGTGGACTAGTTGAGTCGGAGCAGCCCGGCGGTGAGCCGCTGGGTGTAGTCCCGGAAGGCCTTGCACTGCTCGCACCAGACCAGGTCGGCGCCGTCGTCGTCGACGAGCTGCGCCTGGTCTGGTCCGAGCTGCTCGGCGGGGTGGCAGATCAGGATCCAGGTTTGCTGGCGTAGGAGCCGGACGTCCCGGGCGACCAGTTCGAGCGGCCGCCGGCCCAGGTGGACGACGTGCGCGCGACGGACCGCGTAGAGGTACTCCCCCGCTTCTGAGTCGGGCTGCATCGGCTTACCTGAGGTTGTCGGTGCGGAACGCCGTCCACCAGGTGACGTGCCCGATGACGCCGTCGACGACCAGGCCGTGCTGGCGCTGGAAGTCTTCGACGACCTGGACCGATAGGGGCCCGTAGACCCCGTCGAAGCTCAGTGGCTTGCCGGTGGCGTCCCACCAGCCCCGCTGGTGCATCCGCCACTGGAAGTAGCGGACGTCGGCCCCGGTCGCGCCGGGGTAGATCGTCCGGCTGAACATCACGCTGTGGACCGGCGGGGACCCCACGACGGGCACCTGGTGCTGGGGGATGCTGCCCCCTAGGTGGAGCTCGTGGGCGGCCCGGGCCAGGATGGTGCCGCGCTGGGCCTTGCGCAGCTCCCCGGGGCAACCGAAGTGGCCGCCCCACGCGTCACCGCCCATGCCGTGCCAACCGAACCCGGGTGTGGCCGGGTTATCGCTCAGCAGCAGCTGCCAGCCCCACTCCTGATGCCCCCAGGCGTAGAGGGCCGCGGAGTTGTCGACCTGGTTGGCCGTCAGCGCCTCCCACGGCTCGCCCTCGGTCTCCATGCTGTGCCAGTGGTAGTTCCCGGCCATCTGCGCCCAGCTGGCGTCCCGGGCGTCGACTTCCTGCCGGAGCGGCCCGGCCTTCGGGTTGTAGAAGTGGGCGGAGGCGTCCTGCACCTGTTTCCACCAGCTGTACGGGTCGCCGTTGCCGGCGGTGACGTGCTCGACCAGGCCCAGGGACTGCAGCAGCAGGCCGCCGTGCTCGGTCGGTAGCAGCTCGGTGGTCGCGAGCGGGCATAGGGCGGCGCGGGTCATGCGGTCTCCTTCTGTGAGTTGGCCAGGATGGCGATGACGCGGGGTCGGGACAGGCCGGTGAGGCGGGCGACGGCCCCGCAGGTCATGCCCTCATCGATGGCCTGCTCGACGAGCTGGTCGCGCAGCTCCTGGGAGGCCCTCGCGGCGTCGTTGGCGTCCCGGGTCCGGGACGCTGCCTCGACCAGCCGCGGACCGAGGTCGGTCCGGACCTCTGTCACCCCCGAAACAATGCCGTCGCCGCTAATGGTCACCCCGGTTACATTCCTGCTGAAAGTGCTTCCGGCAGTTAGTATGCGGCATTGTTTCTGGCGGTGAAAGGGTGTCACAAGGGTGACCAGTAAGCCGAAGGCCTCGGTTCGGGTGCGGGGGACGTGCACGGCCGGCCACGTGACCGAGACCAGGTCGACCCCGGGCCGGGTCACCTGGGAAGGCACGTGCGGCCACGACGGCTGCCAACTACCGATCCACGCCCGCCGGGTCCCCAAAGACACCCCGCCGCCGCCGGCCGACACCACCGGACCGGACCCCACCGACCGCCACCGCGTCATCGAGGTGACCAGCTATGAGCAGCAGCCCAAGCACCCCCGGCCCGCCGAACCCGCCAAGCCCGCCGGCGACGGACCCCCCGCGGCCGACGCCACCGGCGCCGACGACGGCACCGCTCCCGCAGTTCACGGCCGAGGACCTGTCACTGCGGCCGCCGAACCCGCCTTCGAGCCCGACCCCCGAGCCGACCCCGGACCCCGCGAGATCATCCCCGACATCTACTGACGGGGCTGTCCGGACGCCAGCGGCGGACAAGGCGGTCCTGGCCGCCGCCGGCGATTGGGAGGAGGGCATTGTCCATCTTGTCCACGCCGGCGGCGACCAGCTGAACGAGATGCTCGCCCCGGCCACTGAGCTGTTCCTGACCGACGCGAACGACGAGGCCGGGATCGCCCAGCCCTTGTCCCGGGTCATCGCCCGCCGGCTGCCTGCCCGGATGCTCGTGGTCGGCAACCCCGACGCCAAGGATCTTGCCGGCGCGGTCCTGGTCCTGGCCCGGTACGCCCTCAAGCAGGTCAACCTCTTTAGGGCGTACAAGCGCGAGGGCGCGCTGGTCACCCCGGTGCAGCCGGCGACCGACGCATGACCGCCACCCGCGGCCTGCTGCGCCTGGCCCTCGGCTCGGCGTTCGGTTTGCTGGTCGTACGGGGGATTCACCCGGACGCCGACCGTTTCGAGCGGCTCAGCGCGGTCGTGCTGCTCGCCGCGCTCAGCACCGACAGCGGGCGGCACCACCGCGAGCTCGCCCACCACCACCAGGCCCTGCAGGCCATGGCCCGACGCCAGGACAGGATGCTGGGGCTGCTCGGGGAGCACCAGCACCAGTGAGCGGCGGTCCCCCGCAGCTGGACGCGGGCAAGTCCAACCTGGTACTGCTCGTCGGGCGCAAGGGATCGGGCAAGTCCGTGATCGCCCGAAACCTGTACCGCAGCTGGCCCTACGACAAGCTCGCGGTGGACGTGAACGGCGACGCCGACCCGGGCCTGGACGCCGAGCCGCTGCGCCCCCCGCTGCCTCGGAGCTTCCCGGTCGACCCGGACGGCCGGCCCCGGAACCTGCACTGGCGGGCCGACCCGGGCAGCGACACCTACCGCGACGACCTGGACCGGGTCATCGGGCTGGCCCTGTACCCGGCGGACCGGCGCTGCATGGTGTGGCTGGACGAGATCGGGGAGGTCACGACCGGGAGCACCACCCCGCCGCACCTACGCCGCCTGCTGATGCAGTCCCGCCACCACGGGCCGGCCAGCGCCCTGATGTGCGGTCCCCGGCCGATGAACATCGACCCGCTGTGCGTCTCCCAGGCCGACCGGGTCTACATCTTCGACCTGCCGAACCCCGCCGACCGGCAACGCCTGGCCGAGAACATGGGCTACCCGCCGGCCCGGCTGAACGCCGAGCTGGAGGAGACGCTGCGCCGCGGGAAGTTCTGGCACCTGGTGTACGACGCGGAGACACACACCATGTACCGGATGCCCCCCGTCCCAGAGGGTTAGGTCACCAGAGGGATCGGGGGGCGCAGACCCAGGCCAGCACCAGGGCGAGGCCGAGCAGGAAGGCAATGCCCCACAGCGGTGGGGCGACTAGCAGCAGGATGAACCACGCGCGGCCGCTCATGAGGCGAACGTAACCCCGGGGACCACTGAACGTCACCCCGCGGACCGCTGAACGTCCCCCGGGGGACTGGCCCTGTCACCGCTGTGACCCGCGGGAAGTCCCCCGGGTGACTTCCCGGGATCGCCTTGCCAGCAGGCCCACTCGGCCCGCAACGTGGTCGCCCATGGACCCCAAGTGATGGACCTCAAGCTGCTCGCGATCGTGGTCGTGACCACGGTCGGCACTGTCATCGCGCTGGAGCAGATGCGCTCCCGCGACCCGCGCGCCGCCGCTCTGCGCGGCCTGTGATGGGCAGCGTCGGCGGTCGCCGCCTGAGTTTCTGGGTCGCAGTCGGGGGCGTCTCAATCCTGTCCCAGTTCTTCCTGGAGGTGGTCTCCGAGCACGTGCCGGCGATCGGCCTGCAGAAGTTCGTCGCCTACACACACCGAGGACACAAGCAGTGACCACCACCGCCGTCGTGCAGGAAGCACCCACCCAGGTCATGCAAGGGATCATGGTCCCGGCGAGCGCGGTGAACCCGGAGGCCTTCTTCGCGCACACCCGCCGGCTGACCTTCCCGATGGGCGCGACGAACCGCGCATATGCCGGGCTCGGCAACACCGACCAGGCCATCCTGACCCAGACCGGCATCATCGCCCAGTTGTCCATCAAGCTGAGCGGCACACTGACCGTCACCCCCGGCACCGGCACGGTCGCCACCACGTCACTGTGGCCGCTGGGCATGATCCGCAGCCTGCGGGTGACCGCGAACGGCCAGTCCAACCTGGTCAACGCGGGCAGTCTGTGGCTCCGGGCCCGGGAGATGATGGCCCGCGGCAACTTGGCCGACCGGGGTGTGCAGCAGTTCATCGGCGGCGCCAGCCCCGGGACCCCCCGGCAGCAGGGCACCCTGAGCCTGAGCAACGAAGCGTGGGGAGTCGGGAGCAACGTCACCGGCATCCCGGCCGGCAGCTACGCCGTCGAGGAACACTTCGTCGTCCCGATCGCCTTCGACGAGCGCACCCTGCTCGGCGCCGTGTTCGCCCAGACCGCCAGCACCGAGCTGACCTGCTTCATGGACTGGGCCAACTCCAGCGACCTGTTCACCACCACCGGAAACGCCACCGTCGCCCTCGCGATGAACTACACCGTCGAGGGGATCGTCTACAGCATCCCCGAGGTCGGCGGCCAGATCATCGTCCCGAACCTGAGCACGTTCCACAGCTTCATCGTCAGCCGGGTAACCAACGTCGCCAACGGCGACCAGGACCCCATGCTGAGCGGGCAGGGCGTCGGCCGGCAGCTGCTCCGCATCGGTTTCCGGGTCCTGAACGGCCCCGCCCCCGGCACCCCCCTGCCGATGAACGCCGTCAACTTCGGGCAGGTCGGCTGGCGCTACGGCGGCAACGACACCCCGGAAGTGTTCACGGACGGCAAGCACCTGGCCTGGTGGAACGAACGCACCTTCGGCACCGACTTCGGTTCCCTCTATGGAATCGGGGTGCTCGACTTCTGCAACGACTTCGTGTTGCGGGACTCGATCGACGAAGGCCTCGCGACAAACCTCCGGCTCCTGTTCAACCTCCAGAACGCCGTGCCCCTTAGCGGGCCGCCCGTCGCGGAGGTCATGCAGGAGACGATGTTCGGCGCCGCGGCCGGCGGCTGACATGGACGAGTTCAGCCCGGCCAGCCTCGGCATGGCGGTCGCCCCCGCAGCCGGCGGCGGTGGCCTGAGTCTCCCCAGCATGTCCAGCACCGGGAGCAGCAACGGGCACGGCCTGGAACGCACCGCGATCGCCGCGGTCGCCCACCCGCTGCACCCCGACAATGGCCTGTTCTGGATGGGTCTCATCCTGTTCGTCAGCGTCGGGTTGATCGGCGCGACCGTCAGCGTCTCCGGCCGGGCCGGCCCGCTGCACGCCAGCGCCGGCGCCGGCGCCGGCCAGACCTGAGCGGACATGCGCTCACATGAGCGCATTCCTGCCCGACCGCCACCACCCCCCGACACTGAAAGGCACTTCCCGTGACTCCTGACAGCACCAGCACCAGCGCCCCGGACACCAGCCCGAAGCCCCCGACCGACAGCCCGAAGCCGCCGGCGGACAGCAGCGCGCCGGCGGCCGCGCCGGCCGCGGAGAGCGGCAAGCTCGACCAGGTGCTCGGGCTGCTGGAACGGTTCGTCAACCAGCAGTCCGCGGCCGCGCCGGCCGCGCCGGTGCAGCAGGAGCAGCAGGCCGGCGCCACCGGCGCGGTCGTGGTGACCCCCCCGACCGTCACCCCTGAGGTCAGCATCCCGACGCCACCGGTCCGGGCGCCGGAGCCGCAGTCCATCATCGTCGCCCAACCCGTCGCGCCCACCGTCATCGCGCCGCCCCGCCAGCTCAAGACCGGGGACCGGGTGACGCACTCCTACCACGACGACTACGGGTCCGGTCCTGGCGGCACCGACGTCGTGGACCACGGCATCGTGGTGGAGCAGACCGCCAAGCAGGTCGACGACGGCGGCGGCCAGTCCCACCTGGAGTACTACAGCCGGGTCGCGTGGCTGCGTGACGTCTCCGACCCGCTGGCCGAGGGTTCGCTCGAGCTGCAGGCCTGAGTGCCGCGGACCACCACGGACGACCCGACCCTGGTCACTGACCGGGCCGGGTTCGACCGGCACCAGAAAGCCGACGCGGCCGCGGGCGGCCCGTTCGGCTTCATGGACGACGACGACCCCGACCTGGAGAAGATCGTCCGCTCGCACGCCAGCGCCACCGGGAAGAACCCGGACCAGGCCTGGACCGACGAGCACACCCGCCGCCACCCTGCCCCCGCCCAACCGGCGGCGGGCGGCGGCACCAAGCCTGGACGGCCGCCCACCAACCCCGCCGGATCCGGGCGGCCGTCCAGCCCCTCCGGCAACAGCCGGCCCGGGGCGGCGGGCGGGCGGCCGTCCAGCGGTGGCCCGTCGATCGGGTCGGTCAGCGTCGACGACGGCGCCGGCCTGCTGCTCGGGCTCGTCGCCTACGCGTTGGTCCACGCCTACCTGGTGGGCGGCCCGGCCGGCGCCAAGGCGTGGCTAGCCGCGAAGTTCCTGAACCGCGTCGGCCCGGCCGGCCAGTACGCCGCGACGCCGCACCCGGACACCCCCCCGGACTACCACCTGAACCCCAGCTCGGACGGGCCGGCCCCGACCTACCCGGCCGGGCCGTGGCAGCAGACCGCCCCGATCCCCGGCGGGCTGGTCCGGTGAACGCCGCTGGCGTGGTCCTGCTACTGGCCGGCACCTGGGTTGTGTGCCAGACGTTGCTCGCCCGGCCCAGCCTGCTCGACGTCCTGGGGGTGAAGTGATGGCCTCGGGGTGGAAGGGAATGGCGACCGGCGCTCTGGCCCTGATCGCCCTGGAGACGGTGCTGCAGCCGAAGGCCTCCGGTCAGCTCAGTGGCCTGCTCGCGTTGCCCGCGGACTGGGCAAACCGCTTCCTGGACCCGTCCGTCCCGGCGCTGCACAAAGGCGCCGCACCCGCCCCCAAGGGCGCGGCCCCGTGGTCGGACGCCGGGGGGTTCACGCCCAGAGCACCGCACCGCCAGGGACTCCCAACCAACTGAAGGCAGGAACACCGTAATGGGAAAGACATTCGTCCGGTACAGCTTCATTACCATTGGCGTGTATTTGTTCGCCACCTACGCCACCGGCGCGGGAAAGGTCATGGACTCGGGTTTCCGCGGCGGCACCGGCATCATCCGCGCATTCCAGGGCCGCTAGATGTTCGGCCGGTCTCGCCGGGCTGCCCGGGCCGCGCTGCCCGTCGCGGCGCGGCGCAGCACCGGCACGCCGAGCAACGCCGCCCAGGTGGTCCGGGTCGACTACCGGCTGCCCGCTCCGCAAGCCGTCGCGACCCAGCGCTCGATTGAGATGCTTTACGGCCGGGGGCAGGCCGGCCAGCTCGGCCAGGTCCGCTACGGCGAACGCGCCGGCCATCGGTACGCCGGCGACCTGGGGCCGCACCAGCTGCTGCGCGGCGCCCAGACCGTAGGGACGGCCGGGACGATGCGCCCCGGCTTCAACCGGGGACTGCCCGCAACCTCCAGCATCCCGGGCCTGCCAGCCAACGCGATGCTGGCCGCGCTACTGGCCGACAACGCCTACCTCGACGAGCGCAGGACCTGATGGCGCTCCCGGCCGCGGTCGGCGCCAAGACGTGGATCGCCGCGCACCACACCGTGCTGGCCGGTGGCGCGATCGGCGCCGCGGCGCTGCTCGGGCTGCGTGCCCGCAGCAAGGGCAAGGCCGCGTCACCACCGGCCGGCGGATCCACCCAGATGGCCCCGGTCGGATCCGGGACCCAGCAGAGCTACACCGGCGCCGGGACCTACGACAGCACGGCGAACGACATCTACAACGCGATCGAGCCGCAGATCGAGGCCCTGAGCCGGCAGGTCGAACGGTCCGGGATGGTCCCCGGCCCGGTCGGTCCCCGCGGCCCGGGCGGCGCTGCAGGCGCCCCCGGCCGACCGGCCGGCGTACCACCGCGGCCCCGACCGGTCCCCCGACCCAAGCCCCGACCCAAGCCGGGCCGGCGGCCGCCAGTCGTGGTGCGCCGGCGGCCGCCACCGCGGCGGCCGCCCGTGCGCCGGCTCGGGCCGCCAGTACGCCGACGTCGCCCCCCAGAGCGCGAGGACGACTAAACCGTGAGCACCCCTTATGACGGGCTGTTCGCTGCGTCCGGTGCCCGCTACGGCGTGGACCCGGCGTTGCTGCGTGAGGTCGCCCGGCAGGAGTCCGGTTTCGACCCGAACGCAAGCTCACCGGTCGGCGCGATCGGGCTGATGCAGTTCATGCCCGGGACCGCAGCCGGGCTCGGCGTCAACCCGCGGGACCCGGCTAGTTCGATCGACGGGGCCGCCCGGATGCTCGCCGCCTCGCTGCGCACCCACCACGGCAACGTCGGGCTGGCCCTGGCCGCGTACAACGCCGGCGAGGGCAATGTCGAGCGCTACCACGGGATCCCGCCGTTCGTCGAGACCCAGCAGTACGTCAAGAACATCACCGGCCGGCTCAATGGCGGCGGCGGTGGTAGCAGCTGGTTCGACAAGCTCAAGGCCGCCGGGCAGTTCGTGAACGGGAACCCCATCGCCGCCGAGGCCATGGCCGGCGGCGCGACCGTCCAGGTGGCCACCGCCGCCGTCGACGCGGCCAAGTCCGCCGCGAACGATGCCGCTGACGGTGTGTTGGGCAACCTGGTCGGCGCGGTCCGGCCGATCGCCGTCACCGCGGTGTTGCTCGCCGGCGGCGCCGGCCTGGTCGTCGCCGGCGCCTGGCGCTCGGTCACCAGCGCCAAGAAGCCGGCCACGGCATGAGTATCAGCGCGCCCGGCGCCGAGTTCGCCCCGGAGTGGCACAGCATCATCGCCGCGGTCCACGACCTGGGCTTCAGCTTCGGCGCCCCCACGGTGGGCCAGACCTGGCAGCACAACGACCCGCTGTCCCCGCACAGCGAGCACCTACAGGGCCGCGCGGTCGACTTCGGGGACGCGACCTCCCCGTCCGCGGCGATCGCCAAGGCGCTGGTCCCTTACGCCACCGGCCCCAACGCCACCATCGACGAGCTGATATTCGCCCCGCTCGGGATCGGCTTCAAGAACGGGGTCAACATCGGCGAGGCCGGCTACGGCGCCGCGACCTGGGCCGGGCACTTCGATCACGTGCACGTCGGGGTCCGGTCCGGCGCGAACCTGGACGCCGCGGTGCACGGTGCGCCGGTACCCGGCAGGTTCACCGCCCCTGGCGCGGCCCCCGCGGCCGCCTCGCGGTCGGCCCCCGCCGGCGGCGGCGGATCCGGTTGGGCCGGGACGCTGCGCCGGGTGTCAGTGGAGGGTGTCCTGCTCGGCGGCGGGGTCGGCCTGGTCGGCCTCGGTGTGTGGCGGGCGGTCAACAGCACCAGCCTGGGCGGCAAGGTCACCAGTGCTGTGAAGATGGGAGCGAAGGTGGCGGCGGTATGAACGAGCAGCAGCACCTGCACGAGTTGAAGGTGGTCGCGAGCGAGCACCTGCGCGAGCTCCAGGCGATGCGCGCGCAGATGACCGAGCTGTCCAGCACGATGATGGCGCAGGGCCTGAACGGGGTGCGGGAGACCGGCATCGGGGTGCTGGACCCCGCCGGCGGCTACAGCCGGGACTTCCGGGCGCCGTACGCCGCGGTGGCTGTCGCCAACACCAGCGCCGGCCTGGTCACCGTCACGAACGCCCTGCGCGACACCCAGCCACCACGCAGCGGCATCGGGGTCTGGCTGGCCCCGTCCGGTTTCGGCGTCGTGGTGAACATGGTCGGGACCGCTCTGTGTTTCTACGGCACCCCCGGCGCCCGGTTCTCCTACAGCGTGTTCATCCGGCCGCAACCACCCGCCTTCGGCGCGGTCGGCACCACCCCCTGACCCCCGGCACCCCTCCGATAGGACGTGAGCTTGTGACCAGTCCCACTGTGATCCCGCAGGACGCCACCCCGCCCCAGGGCCAGCACTACAACCCGAGCATCAGCCCGAACGTGCTGGTCATCGCCGTCGTCGTCCTGGTCGTGGCCATCATCGGCGCGGCGGTCGGGCTCAACCTGAAGGGCGGCCTGGCCGACACCACCCCGCTGCTGACCACCCTGCTGGGCTTCGTCGGCCCGGTCGTGGTGGGCCTGGTCACCCTGCTGAAGGTCGACAAGGCCGGCCAGCAGACCAGCGCCCTGACCAACGGACTGCTGGACACCAAGGTGCAGAACGCCGTCCGGTCGGTGCTGAATGAGCCGCAGACCGCTGTGACCGGCAACCGGCCGGCCAACACCCTCTACACGCCGGCGGGCGACGGCCCGAACGCCACCACCGTCACCCCACCGGCCCCGCCGGCGGATCCGCCGGCGCCGGCCGGCCCACCGTTCCGGCATGGGGGCTGAGATGGCCAAGCAGCACGCCATCAAGGACCGGCAGACCGCCCTCATGGTCGCGGTCGCCTGCTACGTCGCCGGCAGCTACCTGCTGTGGGACGCCTACGAAGGCCGCGGCCGGCCCAAGCCGTGGGCCTTCAAGCTCCTGCCCGGCGCCTGACCCTCTGCACGTCATCACACCTACCAGAAAGGCACGATCATGGCAGTCCGACGCTCCACCCAGCGGTACCTGATCTGGGGACTGGCCGGTTACCTCGGCTACCACTTCCTCACCCACCCCGCACACCGCAAGTAGGCCCCCCGGTGGACCCGTCGCGGGTCATGGTTGGGGGGCAGGCCACCGAGCTGGTGAACAACCTGCCTGGCGAGGACAGCGTGCTCCTGCTCAACCGGGGCCTGTTCGCGGTCTACGTCGGCGGCCCCTACGTCGACGGCGCGGCCACCGGGGTGCCCCTGGCGCCGTTGGGGAGCCTGGCGGTGCCGGCCGACCGTCAGTGGTACGGGGTGGCCGACGCGGCCGCCAAGGGAGCCGCGCAGGCGGTGTACCGGGTCCCGGGCGGCACCGCCTACAGCCCGGCGCCGTCCGAGATCGCCGCCCAGATCCAGGCCTCGCAGCTCGCCGCCCAGATCGGCGCCGCCGTCCCGTCTGCGCTGGCAATCGCCGGCGCCGGCTACAGCACCGGCAGCCGAGGGGTCGACGGCCCCTCCCGGACACATCTGACCGCGGCCTACCCGGACAACCCGGCGGCCATCGACATCAGCCAGGCCCAGTCCATCGACCTGCTGTGGACCTGGAAGATCGGTCCCGCCCGGCTGGCCGGCACCAGGGCCTGGGGGCAGCTGCGGCTGGCCTGGCAGGACGACACCGGCGCCACCATCCAGCACGACAGCTTCGAGCTGTGCAACACCCGGCCGACCGTGGCCGGCGCGGCGAGCACCGTCGCCACGATCCGCAGCCCAGCCATCGGCCGGTTCCTGCAGCTGAGCTTCGAGAGCTCCCAGTACGGCGCCGCCGGCCTGCAGCGCGGCGCCGCCGCCCTGGACTTCGCTGACCTGTACCTGCTGCAGTCCGCCCGGCCCACCGACCGGGTCCGGTACTTCCCTGGCGCCGTCGGGAACGGCGCGACCCCCGGCCCCGGCTTCACCGGCATTCTCAGCAGTCAGCCCGGGATAATCGGGCTGGCTGCCGGCGCGACCAGTGCTCCTTTCGTCCTGGAGCCTTATTCCGGGCTGATCGACTTGCGGTACGTGAGCTTCGGGGCGCCCGCCACCGTCAACATCGGGTTCGGTTCCGCCGCCGACGGCAATGTGACCTACCAGGACGGAATAGGGATCACGTCCGGGGTCTACAACCGGACGCAGCTGCAGGGAATGCGCTCCCAGCTTTTCGTCACCTTCAAAAACACCGGCACGGTGGCGACCAACGTCTACGTCCTCGCAATCGCCGCCGACAGCTAAGAAGGCGAGGGAGGCGGCCCAGTCGGGGTCCGGTTGTACTGCTCGAACCGCTTGACGGTCGCCTGGTAGTCGGCGGCTGTGCCGCTGTGTAGTCGCAGGGTCCGGAAGCCGAAGACACTGTCGCTCACCCCGAGCAGCAGGGTGGATCCGGCGAAGGAACCGGACACCGACTCCGCGCCGAAGGTCAAGGTGACCGAATCACCGGCCTGCCGCCCGAACACCGCGACGCTGGACGTGACTTCCCCTGCGCTGCCGGTGAAGTCGGTGGTGTTCACCGTCCCCGACAAGTCATCGCCACTGCGCTGCAGCTGCAGGAACGTCACCGACGTCAGGTCCTGTACGACGCGGCCGGCCGCCCCGGTGAAGCCCCCTGCACCGCCCCCGGGGTCTAGGGGCCTAGACGTGGACGGCGTGCGGCTCACCGTCCGGCTCGGCGGCACCCGGGACGAGCTCGACCAGGTCCTGGTCGTTGATCTCGCCGACGTCGTCGCCGCGATCGCCGTCACCGACGTGCCGATGATCTGGGAGTGGGACCTACCCGGCGGGGCCACCGCCCAGCTTCAGATCGCCGTGCACGACGCCGACACTAGATAGGTCCCCCCCCCCCGAGGTACTACCGCCCCGCGCAGCAGGGCGCTAGGGTCACCCCGCGGAACACCACGTCACCGGAAGGTCGGTCGCCACAAGCAAAGCCCCGCAATGCACGCCACAATCCCCGATGGGACTGGAGTGGCAGGAGTTCTTTCCTGTTCTTTCTGTCGATTATCGGCGGTAGGCAGCAAGGCTGGGGGAGGGTCGGGGCAGGACCCCGAACACGACGAAGGGCCCCTCAACAAAGGGGCCCTCCATCAAACGCGCCGGGAGACTCCGGCACCACTGAGACTACTACGCAACAACGTGGTTGTCTAGCTGTTCTGTGCGTGCTGAGCGTCTTTCCCGGGGCTTTATCTGGGAGACCCAGCAATGACCGATCATCTCGCGACCGCGCGTCACTTGTGTGGCTTGTGCGGCCGCCGAATCCCGTACGCGGATGACTTCTGCACGACCTGCCGGCGGCCGGTCCCGGTCGTCGACGACGACCAGCTGAACCTGCTGGACCTGGTCGACCAGGGCCTCGACGAGTCCGAGGTCGCACCGGGGAACGTGGGGTGGCAGCAGCAGGCCCGGTGCCGCACGGTCGGGCCGGACCTGTTCTTCGCCCGGAACCTGCCGCAGCAGCGGCTGGCGGCGCTGGTGTGCGCGGTGTGCCCGGTGCGCACCGACTGCCTGGCGTTCGCGATCGGCTGGCGTAGCCGGGCTGAGGACCACTCGGTCGACCGGCCGTACGGGGTGTGGGGCGGGTGGCTGTTCCCGGACACCCTGGGCACGTCCAAGCGGGCCGCGCCGCACCCGGTGCCGCTGGGCCCGGCCCCGCGGCAGCGCCGGCGGTGCGCGTGAGGACCGGGGAGCGGCTGCGGTTGCTGACCGAGTCGGTGACCGACGCGGCGGACACGCTCCAGGTCTGGGTCACCGGTTCGCAGGAGTTGGACCGGGAGGCGCTGCAGATCGTCGTCGACGCGCTGCGCCAGTCCGTGCTGTTCGGCAGTGGCCTGCGCAACGTGCGGCCGCTGCTGACCGTCGCTGAGTACGAGGACCTGTGCGGGGAGGCGGCCTGCCTGAGCCGCGGGTTGTACGAGATCGCCGGGGAACGGTGGTGCCGGCGGCACGCCCTGGACACTGCCTTGGGTTCGCAGGTCCTGCGCCGCCCCGGCAACCCACCGCCACGCCCGAGGGGTGGAAACTAGGCGACCCGCGCGATGCGCGAGCAACCGATGCAGGCCGACCCTGGGCGGGTCCCCTGTCGATGCCGGGCGCCGCCAGGCGCCGCCTTCGACTGTGAAGGCGACAGGCCTCCATGCGTGCTGCACCGTTGACCGGCGAGAGCGGAGACGACCCCCGGCCCGGGCGCACGAGCACAGCCCCGCCCGACATACGCACACCCTGTGGATAACTCGCGGGAAGGCCTGCGAGGGGTGGTTCGTGCTGCCCGAAACCTGTGTTCAGCGCGGCAGAACGGCCTGTGGACGACCTGAGCAAGCACCTTCGGGCT
>JAABUZ0100006199.1_pt1 | contig 15112 bp, 16 predicted proteins | sample 5562091 | NCBI WGS metagenome assembly JAABUZ01 (sample SAMN12813069, study PRJNA571459) | rock metagenome | isolation source: Antarctica rocks | place: Antarctica: Victoria Land, Linnaeus Terrace sud | collected 2015-12-21 | reverse complement strand
GATTCTAAGGTAGATTAAGAATAGTTAACATTAGTTTTAAGACGCGCTCGCACTCATAAGTAGGAGGATCGATCCCGGTGAATAAACGGTGGAGAAATGCAGGGCTGTACTCACTGCTGGCAATTGTTGTGATTGCGCTGGGAACAGCATTTTTTGACAAACAACCCAGCGGTAGGGAGACGTGGCGATACAGTCAATTTATTCAAGAAGTTGAAAAAGGCAGAATTGAGCGAGTCAACCTCAGTTCCGACCGCGCCAAGGCTCTTGTGACTTCCCTAGACGGCAACAAGGTTTTGGTTAACTTACCCAACGACCCTGATCTGATCGACATTCTAACTAAAAACAACGTCGATATCTCTGTTTTGCCCCAAACAGATGAGGGTTTCTGGGTTAAGGCAGGCAGCAGTCTGTTTTTCCCAGTGGTGCTCCTGGTTGGTTTGTTCTTCTTGTTGCGGCGTGCTCAGAGCGGTCCGGGTAGCCAGGCAATGAACTTTGGTAAGTCCAAAGCCAGAGTGCAGATGGAGCCACAAACGCAGGTAACGTTTGGGGACGTTGCTGGAATTGACCAAGCCAAGCTGGAGTTGAACGAAGTTGTTGACTTCCTCAAGAACGCTGACAGGTTCACCGCAGTGGGTGCCAAAATTCCCAAAGGTGTGCTGCTAGTCGGACCTCCTGGTACGGGTAAAACGCTGCTGGCTCGTGCCGTAGCTGGGGAAGCGGGTGTACCCTTCTTCTCAATCTCTGGTTCCGAGTTCGTCGAGATGTTCGTGGGTGTGGGTGCATCCCGTGTCCGTGACCTGTTTGAACAAGCTAAGGCGAATGCGCCTTGCATCGTGTTCATTGACGAAATTGACGCCGTTGGTCGTCAGCGGGGTGCTGGCTTAGGCGGTGGCAATGATGAGCGGGAGCAGACGCTTAACCAGCTGTTGACCGAAATGGACGGGTTTGAGGGCAACACCGGGATTATCATTATTGCAGCCACGAACCGCCCAGATGTGCTAGATGCCGCGCTGTTGCGACCTGGTCGGTTCGACCGGCAAGTTGTGGTGGATCGGCCTGACTATGCAGGTCGGTCGGAGATTCTTAAGGTTCATGCCCGTGGCAAGACGCTGGCGAAAGATGTGGATCTCGATAGGATTGCGCGCCGGACACCCGGATTTACTGGCGCAGATCTGTCCAATCTGCTGAATGAAGCGGCGATTCTAGCGGCGCGGCGGAATTTGACTGAAATCTCGATGGATGAGGTCAATGACGCGATTGATCGAGTGCTGGCGGGGCCTGAGAAGAAAGACCGGGTGATGAGCGATAAGCGCAAAACCCTGGTAGCCTATCACGAAGCCGGTCATGCGCTGGTTGGAGCGTTAATGCCGGATTATGACCCAGTGCAAAAGATTAGCATTATTCCTCGTGGTCGGGCTGGTGGTTTAACCTGGTTTACGCCCAGCGAAGACCGGATGGATACAGGTCTTTACAGCCGCTCTTATCTGGAAAATCAGATGGCGGTGGCTTTGGGCGGTCGGGTTACTGAAGAGCTGATCTTTGGTGAGGAAGAAGTAACGACTGGTGCTTCGAATGACCTGCAACAGGTGGCTCGTGTGGCTCGTCAGATGGTAACTCGATTTGGTATGAGCGATCGCGTTGGTCCTGTAGCTCTCGGTCGTCAGCAAGGCAATATGTTCTTGGGGCGGGATATCGTAGCGGAGCGCGATTTCTCTGAAGAAACAGCAGCTACAGTTGACGATGAAGTCCGCCAGTTGGTTGAGGTAGCCTACTGTCGTGCCAAAGAGGTGTTGGTGAATAACCGTCACGTTCTGGATCTGCTGGCTACTATGCTGGTGGAAAAGGAAACGGTGGACGCCGAGGAGCTGCAAGAGATACTAGCAAATAATGACGTGAAGACGGCTGCGTTAGCGTAGCTTGCCGCAGGCATCACGCTTCGTCAATTTTAACTATTCGGGGTCATTCTAGGATTTTCTAGGATAGCCCCGACTTTTTTTGATGATTCACCCATCTCAATTGCGGTGCCACAAGTCTTACACTAAGTGAAATTCCTTAATAGCCGGTAAAAAGTTTTCGTTCTCGTGGTCAGAGCGACTGAGTTTGATCAGAGCAAAGCGCTGTTCTGGGGTCAGGGCTGCCCATTGGTCTAGAGTGATTGTCACCCCAGTTTCCTGAGCCTGTTGTTGAATACTAGTAGGTACAGTAGACGTGTTCAGCCACTCGGGATTTATCTCAACGGGCAGGTCAGTTGCGGCTACGCCTTCACGTTCTTTGACGAGACGTTGCAACAATTCTCGGTAGGCTTGAATTTCGCTTTCTGTAGTGCAAGGCAGATCCACCAATGCCTGACGCTCCTCCGGGCTAAACCGATGCCACTGAGGCAATTTCAACTTGATTCCGCAGGTATCTAGCTTAAGGCGGACTTGCATTGGGATGCAACGCAATGAATCTACAAAATCGGCCTCAAATTGAAAAAATTGAACCATGGAATTTCCAACTTTCTTTGGTTTATCCAGTCCTGTTTATCAGACAATGGAGTGTGGGAGAAACTATTGCTGTGACTATTATCATGCATTGACACCGTAGCTTTACTACGTCCAAAGTTTAGTTCACGACTTTATTGTTTTTATTCAACCCAGAACCGCTAAAATTCCAATGCCACCTAAAATCACAGACCCAGTCGCATGGCAGCAGGCTGAACTGTTGATGCAACCTGCTTTCATCAGAGTTGTTGATCACATCCGTCAACATCTTGACCAATCCGCATGGAAGGGAACTTACCAAGATGTGCTAATATGGCCGCCTGGAACGACGGATGAAACCAAAGCCATTGTTACCCAGTTGTTGCAACAGTTGGAAGCCGCTTCCCCGGTGGAGACAGCTGAAATTAAACAAGCTCTGACTAAGCTGCCGACTCCTCATCCAGGGTACCATCTGTGTTTGCAGCGTCAAGGTTCGCAGCAGGTTAGCGTAGACCTGTGGGAACTTTGCTATCAAGTCTGTTTTCGCAACTACAGCCCCTCACTCGATGAGTCACCCAGTCGGGAAGTCAAAATTGACACGAGCCTGATCGACGAAACCGATGATGTGGACTGGCAGCTTTTGGATGCCAAGGCAGGAGAGTTAGTCGAGCAGGTGTTTGCTAATTTGCCAATTGTTTGATTGCCTTAATCAAGAATTAAATGCGTCCTTTTGAAGCGTCTCATTGTTGCAGCAATCAGTATCAAGTCAAGTACGACCATGAGCAATACAGCAATCAAGACAATTTGAGTTGAACTAGCAGTCTCCAAGGTCGTGGCTAAGCTCGCTTTCCAGGCTTCTGGTAGCAAAAATAAACCGGAATTTAAACCGATGAGTGGTACCGCGGCTAGAACAAGGATTGCAAACCCTAAGCTCTGCTGGGCTTGCCGTACTGTTGCTGCACGCACAGAAAAGAAAACACCAAGACTTGCTACCAGCTGTGCCGTCAGCAGGCTTGCTCCAATGCCTGCTAGGAAGACGCCTACGGAGTAGAAGTGAAGCGTACCGTCCCAATTTATGATGTTGACTGTAACCATTGCCACCAAGACTGCTAGCAGCGTCAAACTACAGGCATAGCTTACTGCCGCACCAATCTTACCAAGCATTATCGCCAGCTCTGATAAGCGGCTGGCAAGCATTGTTTCCAGGGTGTGTCGTTCTCGCTCTCCAGCGAAAGAGTCAGGAATTGTCGTTGTTACCAGCAGCATCGGCAGCACGCACCAAAGTTGAAGTGACGCTGTTGTTTCGAGCCATGTTCGTTCTGCTGGAAAGGAAAAAGAAATCGCTACAACTACCACCAGCAACAACTGATTCAACACTGTTGTACGTGTACTGCCAAATTGATGCAAGATTTCGTGCCACTCTTTCCAAATGACAGTCCAAGTATCGGCAAGCATCACCCCGCCTCCATCAGTTTCAAAAAGGCTTCTTCCAGAGTAGCTTTGCTCTTGTGCACTTCTTCTACCTGAATCCCTGTCTTCACCAAGAGGCTGACTAGCGGTGCCACATTTGTCTTTTGGTGCAGATGAATTAATAAGCGACCGTTTTGTAGCTCAGCCGCTGAGACTTCTGGTTGTACCCGCAGCAGTTCCAGTACTTGCTCATTAAACCCGTGTCCGCAGATTTCCACCTGTGGACTGCCAATCTTGGAGCGTAGCTCATCTGGATGACCGACTGCCAGAAGCTTTCCCTGACGAATCACACCCACTAGCGCGCATAACTTTTCTGCCTCTGCTAAGTTGTGCGTTGTCAGGAAGACTGTTACCCCTTCACGTGTCACCATTTCAATTATGTCGTCGCATAGAGCCGCAGCGGCAATTGGGTCGAGTCCCGCAGCGGGCTCATCCAAAAAGATCAAAGGCGGTCGGTGTAGCATTGCCCTGGCTACTGCCAGTTTTTGCTTCATGCCCCGGCTCCAGCCACCAACACGCTCTTGGCGGCGCTGCCACAAGCCCAAAGCGCTGAGTAGTTCCCGAATTCGGGTACGTCGCTGTGCTGGTGGCAGCCGCCAGACTCGTCCATAAAACTCTAAGTTGTCTTCCGCGCTCAGGCGTTCATAGAGACCTGAATGTTCAAGGAGTGCCCCAGTCCGACAACGAATTTCATCCGCCTGCGACTGAATATCAAAACCTAGCACAGAAGCTTGCCCACTGGTTGCTTTAAGTAGGCCAAGTAAAAGTCGAATCGTCGTCGTCTTGCCAGAACCATTAGGACCAAGAAAGCCGAAAACAATTCCCTTCGGCACTTTTAAGCAGAGATTATCTACGGCTCGGACTTTGTGATCAAAGTCACGACTGAGATTCTCGATGCAAATAGCGATCTCTGTCATTCAACAGCCCACCAAGTGTTCATACTGATCACGTTACCCGCCGGAGCGCTGACGATCAGCCCTTCTGTCATGCTAGTGACGATGGCTTCGAGTTGCCCCAGATTGGTTTCCAACTGCTCAATCAAGCGATCGCTTTCTACCTCAGCCTGCTTGCGCTCAACCATCTCAACCTGTAGTTGCTTATTTGCCTGTTTTAGCACAGTACCGAAGACTTAGCCTTTGCGATCGCCAAACCTTACTACTGATTAAAGAAGGGGCAGCCTGACTCCCCCTGCCCCTTTTGTTAAAAGTATTTCTACTTAGAAGATTGCCAAGAGCGTAGCTATTTATAACTCATGTCAACCAACTGCAAATTCGGTGAACTGCCGGCTTTTTCAGGTGATGTTATGGTGCAAACCATCCAGGCTAGAAATGCAACTCTCCGTGAACTGATCGATAATTTTGGCATCTACCTCGTCCTGGACAATCAATTCTTCCGCGAATGGCAGGACCTCGGTCAACTAGCGGGATAAAAGCTTTTCAAACTATTCGCCCTGACGGTGGGAGAAGAACTGGATGGCAACGAGCGCTAACCCAATCAGCAAAAAGGAAAAAGTGGTTGTAAGTGTCCCCAATGCATAGAGCGCAGGGGTGGTAACATTAGTAGTCATACCAAAGATTTCCAGAGGCAGGGTATTCATCTCTCCAGAAATCAATGAAGTGCGGGTAAATTCATCGTAAGAGAGGGTGAATCCAAGCAGCCCAACACCAACCACACTGGCTGCAATCAGCGGAAAAACGATCTGCCAAAACGTTGTTGCCTCACTTGCACCCAAATCACGGGCAGCCTCCTCGTAGGAAGGGTTGAAGCGGCTAAATATCCCTAGCATGATTAGGAAGGCAAAGGGCAACGTCCAGGTTAAATGCCCTGCGAGTGCGGAGGAATACCACTGGGTGTTTACACCTACCAGACTGAAGACAATTCCGATTCCCAACGAAATCAGGATGCTGGGGACAATTAGGCTAGAAATCGCCAAGTAAAAAACAAAGTTTGACCCAGGAAACCTACGCCGGAACGCTAACCCTGCCATGACACTAAACACAACCGTGATCAGCATGACAATCAGCCCCAGTGCCAAAGAACGCCCAAATGCAGTGACAAAATCACCAACGCGTTGCTGTCCAAACACTGCTTGAATCCAATGAAAACTAAACCCGCGCATCGGGAAGGTCAATTGCCCTTCCGGTCCTTGGAACGACAGAATAAAAATGGCTGACATCGGACCATAGAGAAACAACACAAACAGTCCGAAGAACGCTGCCAGGAAATAGTAAGAAAGAGGTCGCTTGCTTTGTGCCATTGTCTGTCTTAAAAGTAGGGGAGCCAGGCTGCGGTGCCTCGGTTAAGCCGCAGAACTGGCGTTGTAGGAAAATAAGATTAAAGTTGCTTGCGAATATCAACTGTACGCAAAATGCCAAACACAATCAATAGCGTGAGAATCAGTAGCACCACTGCATTTGCCGCTGCTAAGGGATACTGCAAGCTGTCAATTTGATTTTTGATCAGATAGCCGACGGAAGAGGATTTTCCACCGCTCATTAGGCGCATTGTGGCAAATTCTCCCATCACCAGCGTCACGACAAAAATGGAGCCAATGGCAATTCCTGGGGCTGCCAGTGGTAGGATGACTTCCTTTTGTATTTGGAAAGGGGAAGCTCCTAAATCCTCAGATGCCGTCACCAATGACCGCTCAATTCGCATCATGCTGTTAAAAATGGGTGCTACCATAAACAGGGCATAGAGATGCACCATCGCTAGAACCACAGAAAAGTCAGAGAACAAGAACATTTCAATTGGCTGATTGGTGATATGCAGTGCTATCAGTGAATTGTTAATCAACCCCTCCCGTCCTAGGAACGGAATCCAGGAAATCATCCGAATGATGTTGGACGTTAGGAAAGGAACAGTGCAAACTAAGAACAAAATGGTTTGCCATTTCGCACTTTTGACGTGAAATGACAGAAAGTAGGCAACCGGATAGCTAATCAGCAGGCACACTAGCCAGACGATCGCAGCAAATTTCAGGGTATTGAGATAGGTTGCTAGGTAAACTTTGGACGTGAAAATTCCCAGATAGTTGTTCAGCGTAAATCCGGGAGACATGGCGAACCCATTGAAGTTCCAAAAGCTCACCACAACGATGACAGCGATCGGCAGCACCAAAAATAGCAGGAAGACAAGGGTCTGTGGGGAGATCAGCAAATAGGGTTGAAGTGCTTTTGAGTTTCTCAACATAGGGTTAAGAGATTTGTTAAACTGAGACTGACGCCCTTCGGGTTCGCAGTCGCCTACGGAGGGAAACCCTCCTACAGCGCTGTCTCACCGTTACGCCACAACAAACTCGGTCCACTTATAGACGAGATAGACTTGCTCTGGCATGAACGAATTCCAGCAAGCCACGTTGCCCATGCGTTCAGTGAAAGAGCCACCGTCCCGCACGGCTCCTTTAGACTCAATCTTCTTGCCAAATGGGTCTATCATGTCGATCGCAGCAGGCTTACCTTCGTACCAGAAGTCCCATTCTTCGGGTTTCATGTACTTTCTGGCGTTCTGAGGAGCAGCACTGTAGTAGCCCTGCCGGCTCAGGAACCCACCGACCCAGCCCTCCAGCAACCAGTTGGCATATTCGTAGGCAGCATCCAATTCAATTCCAGAAAGGTGCTTAGCTATTCCAATACCGCCGCCCCAACCTCGGTAGCCTTCCTTCAGGGGAGCATAAATGCATTTAACTCCCTCCGCCTTCACAGCAGTGACGGCGGGTGCCCACATCGATTCCAGCACCACTTCCCCAGATGACATAAAGTTGACTGACTCATTAAAGGTTTTCCAAAAAGCCCGGAACTGACCTGCTTTCTTCTGCTCGATCAATATCTGAGTCACCTTGTCGAGTTCTTCTCGGGTCATTTTGCCCTTATCGCCGAACTTCATTAGCCCCATCGCCTCAATCACCATGGCAGCATCCATGATGCCAATAGAAGGGATGTCTAGTAGAGACGTTTTGCCCTTGAATTCAGGATTGAACAGTTCTGCCCAAGACTCAATTTTCCTGTTAATTAGATCAGGGCGGTATCCCAGCGTATCGGCGTTGTATTGGAACGGAATTAGGGTTGCCCAGTTGGTTGGCTTCGGTGCAAATTCAGTTGAGTTCTGGTCCTTGACGAACATGACTCTCCGAGGAGCCGTTCCCTGAGAGGTATTGACTTTTGCTCCTGGGTACAGTTCTCCTGTGGTGAAGATGGGCGTAACTTTGTCAAAATCCTTAATCCGTCTGACATCAATGGGCTGAAGGTTCCCAGAGGGCATGACTAGCGGCAAGCTAAAGTATTCGCCGTCGAACATGTCATACTGATTGGGCTGGTTAATCGCAATCTGGATATTCTCCGCCGTACTGAGCGCGCGCAAGTTGAGTTTGAAGCCCAGATCCTTCTCCGCCTTGACGCGGATCTCATTAATCTGAGAACCACCAGTGCCGATAAAGCGTAAGGTTACATCCTTAATCTTATTGGTAATAACTGTAGGTCCCCTGTTCGACGCAGTTTCTTGTTTAGGTTGGCAACTGGCGACTGCGAACATTGAGCCAGCAGCCAGTCCAGATCTAACGAAGTTACGCCGACTAATCTTAGACATAGCTTTTTGCACTCAATTGAGCGCGATCAATTTACGAGGTTAGCGAGGAAGAAAGTCTGAGGCTCAGTGAGGTAGGAAAACGCAATCATCCGCTGACCAGCGCAACATCACGAGTTGCCCTTCTTGCACGGATCTGGCAGTCCAGTCATCCGTGCGGACTTTGTAGAGCAGTTCTTGCCCTGTTGCTTCTGCCATCAGGGAAACTCGCGTCACGTAACCCGTCAGTTCAACGGCAGTAATGCGAGCCGAAACATGATTTGCCCTGGGGGAAGGAGGGGTGGATGAGTAATGATTTAACTGTATCAGGTCAGGCCGGACTGAACAAGCTGCCATAGTTCCAAGTGGAACATCATGCCCCCGGCAGAATAGGGAGCCGATGCCTTCTACTTCTAGCTCAATCAGATCTTTATCAGTGTCAGGAATACAGTTCAATACCTTACCAGTGAAGATGTTATTGTCTCCCATGAATTTGGCAACAAACTGCGAAGCCGGGGTATTGAAAAGCTCAGTAGGAGTGGCAACTTGGTCAATGCGACCTTGGTTCATCACCACAATCTGATCGGATAGGGAGAATGCTTCTTCTACGTGATGGGTTACCTGGATGAAAGTTAAACCAAATTGTTTCTGAATTTTGCGTAGCTCAGTCCGCATGCGCACGCGTAAGTTTTCATCCAGTGCGCTCAGGGGTTCATCGAGCATCAAGACTTGGGGACGGGTTACTAAAGCTCTCGCTAGAGCAACGCGCTGCTGTTGTCCTCCACTTAGCATACTGGGTTTGCGTTCAGCTAGATGGCTCAACCCAACCATTTCTAGAATCTCTCCGACTTTTGTGCGGCGATCGCTCTCTGGCATGTTTCGCATCTTCAGACCGAACTCCACATTCTCCCAAATTGTTTTATGGGGAAATAAGGCGTAGCTTTGGAACATCATCGCGGTGTTGCGCTTAGCTGCCGGTATGTGATTAACGCGGCGATCGCCAATTAATATATCTCCGCTTGTCACCTCTTCATGTCCAGCAATCATGCGCAGGGTAGTGGTTTTCCCGCACCCGCTAGGTCCTAACAGGCAGCAGTAGGAACCTGCGGGAATATCCAAGGTTTGGTTGTCTACAGCCAGGAAAGATCCGTATCGTTTGCTCACCGATCTCAAGCTCACCCCAACGGCCGCAAAAGCCAATTCCTGTCTGATAGCACTAACATTGCTCAATCCGACTTTTTTAGCTTCTGTTTTTTTTGTTCCTGTATTCATAGGACATTACCGGAAGAGAAAGGTTGATAGGAGAGTTTACTCTGCTGGCTATTTCCAAAGAGTTCACTACTGACAAATAGCCAGACGAAGCCGCACGCGATAAAGTTAAAGTTGCCTTAACTCACCGTTAATACCAAGACAATAATATGGGATTTGCTCAGTTAACGGTTGTTTGTAAATGGAAACAAGAGCATATTCCCGCCTCAACTTGCTAAAATCCCTATGCCTAGCGACAGGGCTAACAGGGGGATTAGTAATGTTTTCCTCTGGGCTGGCTCAGGCTGAAACCCTTTATAGTGGTGTGGCTGCTGGTGACGCTACAAATACCAGTGCTATCCTCTGGACGCGTACCGTGGATGGAACCACCCAGCAGGGTACCGTCAGTAATCTGACTGCTAAAGTCTCCACTGATCCGCTCTTTGGCTCGATCCTGTACTCCTTCAATGGTGCAACCGACCCCAATCGGGACTACACCCTGAAGTTAGATGCAACAGGTCTAAAGAGAAAGCACTTTCTGGATCTTTCAATAAACAGAACACCTGCTCGATCCTAGAGTGTACTAGAGCATCTGATAATAGAGGCGAACAATCGTTCGCCTCCAAGCATTCATTACATCAACTAGCCCCAAATAGCCTCTTCTATCTATGGCAAACAATCTAAATAGGTTTCCAAATCCCAATTACTAGTTGTCGCCATGAATCGTTCCCACTCATCCCGCTTGTAAGCGTTGTAGACTATATACATGTCCCCAGGTAGGGCAGACTGGATCACTTCATCTACAGCTAAGCAATCGAGAGCTTCTCCTAACGACATAGGCAGTTTCCTCACCCGCTTACCTGCTTCCATCGCTTCGTAAAGGTTGCGTTGTTCCGGTTCACCGGGGTCGAGGTTGCGCTTGATGCCGTCATCAAAGGCTTTCAGCAATGCCGATGCCATCAAATAAGGATTCACCATCGAGTCAACGGAACGATACTCAAAGCGACCAGGGGCAGAAATACGCAGAGCGCAGGTGCGGTTCTGATAGCCCCAACTGGCGTAAACAGGTGCCCACAGTCCCGTATCCCATAGGCGACGATATGAATTCACGGTCGAGCTACCGATCGCTGTCAATGCCTCCAGGTGTTCAATTACGCCGCCAATACACTTCAAACCGATTGATCCTGGCAACCAGTTAAACTCTCCTGGCACAGGCAAGAAGGTATTCTCGCCACCCTTGCAGTACGTAAAGGTCGCTTCAAGTCCTGGTAGGGTTTCCATGCTAAAAGACTTGACGACCTCTTCACCACCCTGCCACAGCGACAGATTATGGTGGCAGCCAGAGGCAGAAACGCCCATGAATGGCTTAGCCATGAAGCAGGCAATTAGATTAAACTCGCGGGCGACTTGAGCGCAAATCTGACGATACGTGGTGAGGCGATCGCACGTCCTTAAAGCATCATCAAAGGTAAAGTTCAATTCCAACTGACCAGGTGCATCTTCGTGGTCTCCTTGGATCATATCCAATCCCATTGCCCGACTATACTCAATCACACGCAGGAAAACTGGGCGCAGTTCTTCAAATTGATCAATCTGGTAGCAGTTGGGCTTCGTTACGCCTCCATTCGGTTTGCCGTCTGGTCCCTTTTTCAACCACATCATTTCCGGCTCACAACCGTGACGCAGATGTAATCCCTTATGATCGTGCTGAAACTGGGCATGGATGCGTTTCAGATTTCCCCGACAGTCAGATGTGAGGTAAGCCCCCGGATTTTCTGGCTCTTCCCGATGACGAAAACAGGTGCAGTAAACTCGTGCGACTCGCTTGTCCCAGGGCAATTGACAGAACGTTTCTGGGTCAGGAATCGCAACTAGTTCTGCTGCTTCGGGTCCGTAGCCAATGTAATTGCGGTGGCGATCAAGAGATAGGTTTGCAGTTGCTCCGTAGACAAGTTGGATACCGCGCTCGGCAATTGTTTCCCAATGGTCAGCGGGAACGCCTTTACCGACAATCCGCCCTGTTACCGAAATGAACTGGTAGTAAATGTATTGAATGCCCAATTCGTCGATTTTTGACCGCACTTCCTTGACTAGCTCTGCACGCCCCGACGCTGCGACAGACGCTTCTAAGTTAGTCAGCGCTTCACCTTTTTTTATGACTCCAGTCACTGTCAGTCCTCCCAAAATGCTCAAGCAAATACAGATTGCGCTCAGTAAATCAAACTTGTTATGACAAGTATGTATTGAAAAATACCTTGAGGAAAGTTCAGTTATAAGTAATTATTCAATTGGATTGCGCTTCCAAGGAATCCACTTTTCCCAAAGTTGAGCCACTGTACCGTCATCAATCAAAGTGTTTAGAGTTTCATTCAGCGCATTCAGTAGCGCTTTTTGATTCTTAGGTAGCGCGATCGCGAAGGGAATCTGGGTGGGGACGCTGAAAGCAAGCCGGAGGTTTGGATCATCTTCTGCCGCAACAATCAGTACTAATTCATCGTCAATCAAGGCATCAATTTCACCCGCTCGCAGCGCTGCCAACATCTCTGGCAAAACTTTGTCACTCCCTGGAAAAGCAACTGTCTTAACTCCCACCAACCTCTCTGCCAGAGCAATATTGGTGCTATCTGCTAAACCACCCACACGCTTTCGGGCTAAATCTTCCGGTGCATGAACTAAACTATCTGCCCGGACAAGCACTGCTTCGTCAAAGAAGCCGTAAGGACGGGTGAAATCTACCCAGCTTTGGCGCTCTGGCGTGATTGCCTGGTTGAACCAAACGCAGTCATAATGCCCAGTTTGCAGGCTAGGGTAAAAGTCTGCCATCGGCAGATTATGCCAAATAGGTTTCAGTCCTAACAGAGCGCACACTGCACGTGCTAAGTCCGGTTCGTAACCTAACCGTTCCCCCTCCTGGCTCAAATAACTCATGGGGCGGGCATCGAAATTACTAGCAGCGATCGTCAAATAACCTGGAATAACCGTCATCAATGTCTGAGCGTTCATTAGGCATCATCCAAAATTAACAGGACCCTAGCACGCTTGTCTTTCGAACCCCGGTTTCTTGGTAGGACTCGGTCGGATAAACCCTCGACTTTTGGCAGAAACCGGGGTTCTTTATTAAAAAACTTAAAGGTGAGTCCAGTCGCTACGGTGATCCCTCCTTCAGGAACTGGCGAACCCGGAGGGCTTCAAAATTTCTCACATCCGAGAACAGGTTTCGGTAGAGAAGGCAGTATTCGTCCAGAAAAGCTACCGTTGACGCTGCCGCTCTTGGCTCAACTATAGTCACAGCTTAGGTTACGAGACTTTTCTCTCTAGTTTACTCTTTCCAAAGTAACAAAAAAAGAATTATTATGCATCTTTATCCGCTTGTCAATAGCGTTTGAGACGCGCTTACCCTGGAGCGGGTTGTTAGATGGTAAGGAGAAGTGACTCGTGAGAACCGATAAGCTTAGAATCAATCAGCTTTCACCTGAAACCTACGAGTGGTATCTCGCCTATTTGCAGGCTATTGATACCAAGAACGTTGAAGTGTACGGCACTTTCCTGGCGGATGGTTGTGTAATGAAATCCAACAATAATCCTCCAGTTCAGGGTAAGGCTGCCATTTTGCAGGGTCTTTCTGATTACTGGAGCACCTTTGATAGCTTGACTCACGATTTGCTGAACATCTATGGCACCGATACGTCTTTTGTCCTTGAAGCCTTGAATCATTACCAACGCAATGATGGAAAGGTTATAACAGTTCCAGCAGTAGCTATCACCGACCGCGATGAAACAGGCTTAGTGAGTTCTATCAGACTTTACACAGATACAACACCCCTGTTTGCATAACTGCCGCCTAAAACTTCGGTGTAGTTGACGATCATATAGCCGTTGGTGCTGAGTTCGAGGTAACTTGCCGCTGTCGACTACCCCATCTGGCTACCAGTCGTTAAGCTTACAACAGTTTGTAACAGCGACAAGCGTGGTGTTTCTATGTCAAAGGACTACACGACACAGGAGCTAATCCAAATCTTAGCGATCGAGCGCCGAGCCTGCCTCCAGGGGCAGCGTCTGAATTTGGGAGTGAAGGCTTCTGGCAACCCTTTAATTGACAAGTATGTAAAAAGCGACGGCGTTCAAAAGTTTACCGCTTATCAAAACTTTAAAACTGTCGTTCACCGCTACCAAAGCGAACACGGGGTTTCAGGCATTGTCTGGCGGCAGATAGCAGTTTTAGGCAAGACTCTGCGAATTCCAGAAGTAGACGCAGATCTGATTGCTCTGCCCAGTGACTTAGAGACATTGAAAGCTGCCAAGGCTTCTATACTTGCATTCTGGCAAGAAGTAACAGATGGGATGGAGTTGTACCTGAGTGTTAACAACGGCAAAGACTATCGGCTGATTATGCCAGCCGATGTGGACAGAATCGCTCACATAACCGAATGGACTAGCCTCTGCAAGTGGGAGAATACAAATTTCCTACAAATCATTTTGCAGTTGGGATGGGGGCAGCCAGCAGAAGCTAATTATAAACGAGGATGCCTAGCATCAGGCAGTGAGTACATCCATGCGGTGAATCCGGGCAAGCGTCCTATCTAATTGGGGCTGTGGGGGCTCGATGCCTACTGCATTTGCATTTTACGGTGAGGGTATGGTACAGGCCCGTCGTAAGGCTGGGGTGTTGATTGGTGCAAGGCGTACTAAGGTAGCCTGCTCGTAAGCATAAGCAAACTTCAGCAAAGTCGGTTCGCTGAAGGCAGGGCCAGTGAAAGTCGCATCAAAGGGATAAGGTGGGGTGTTGACTTGGTTAACAATCGTCAGAAACCCGGCGGGAACGGCCACACTGGGGTAGCCTGCTTTGGCGGCAATACCGGCTCCGAAATTTGAGGGAAAGAGGATGGCGTCAAGTTTGTACTCAGCCATGTAGGCATCGATGCCATTCGTCTTGGCTGAAAGCAAGTCGAGTTGCCGCGCCCCGGTGTACTCGGGTTCGCTCAAGTCACCTTTAGTCATGTCCGCAGCCACTAGCAGGTCTTGTGAAAACTTCAGCGTCTGGGTCGGATTGGCGTTATTGAAGGCGATCTGGTCGGAGAGGGTTTTGAGTGGTGCGGTGGGACCCAGGGCGGTCAAGTAGTCATTGAGTCCCTTCTTGAACTCATAGAGAAGTACGGTCGAAACCTGAGAAGTCTTTCCGTAAAGCGGACTGTAGGTGTTAGTAACAGGGACCTCTGTTGTTGTTCCCGGTCCGCCCACCTGGCCAGCAGTCGGAATGTTGGCTTCGACAATCGTTGCGCCCAGGGATTTCAGCTTGTCGATGACTGCATTCATGATGGCAGTCTGCTGAGGGTTGAGATTGCCGTAGTAGACGTTGTTAGTCGGGTCATTAG
>JAABUZ0100006193.1_pt1 | contig 15126 bp, 20 predicted proteins | sample 5562091 | NCBI WGS metagenome assembly JAABUZ01 (sample SAMN12813069, study PRJNA571459) | rock metagenome | isolation source: Antarctica rocks | place: Antarctica: Victoria Land, Linnaeus Terrace sud | collected 2015-12-21 | reverse complement strand
TTCCAGACCCTGCTCGGCCTAGGCAGCGCCCAAGCTCCGACGACCTACCGCGAGATCACCGGCTCCAAGCCGAACCTGAACTAACCGGATAGGCATGATACCCATTATCGGCGACTAACTGGTTTGGATACGCGCGCCCGCAAGCTTGTTCGCACAAGCGAGACCGAGTCCAGATCCGCGGCCCCAGTCAGCTTGCACGGTGATGAATGCGGACACCGTTTCGTTGTCGCGTGCGGCGAGGCGGGTGATGCACAGGCTGGGTTCGACGAGCGCGTCCAACTGGTGCGCGGTGATCGGGGCGTTCAGCTCGGAGAGCAGCCCTTGCATCAGCCCGAGGTGCACGCCGCAGACGACCTCACGGTTGTTCGCGGCCGCTTCGCGGAACGGGCAGTGATGCAGCAGTATCTGTCGGGTTCGTCCGTTGCTGACTGCCTCGGGCTCGAAGCCGATGTCGTCCAACGCTGCCACCAGCCAGCGGGTTGCCGTCGCTGCGCTGACCTGCCGGAGCGCGCAGCGCGTGCGGTGAGGAATCGCCCCACGCCTGCCCGGCTTCGACCGCTGCTCGCTCGACGGGGTTGCTTGGTGTGGCTGGCGAGGTAGCTGGTGAGAATCTCGGCGAGCAACCGGTAGTTGCAATGCCCAACGCCGGCGCTGTCTGCGGTGGCGACGTATAGGCCGCGCGGTCGACCGGGTACATCGCGTGTTCATCGACCTGGCCACGGACCTGGCCTGGCTGACCGGCCGGACCCTGGCCGAGTTCGTCTGGACGAGCACCGCACCCTGTCCACGGAAGCGGACACGCCCAGCGGTCTGGCCGTAGCGTCGCTGACCAATCAATCGATCGGGGTGCTGATCGGGCACGGCTACACACAGAGCGGGCCGATCGCGAACTCGATGCCCGGGCGGCGCGCCTCGACGTGGACCGTCACATCAGCGCGAGAGCCATTTTGGCCGAACTTACCGGGTCGGCTACCGGGAGGGACCGACTCGTGGGTCTCCCCGTGAACGCACCTCGACGTGGGCCGGCGCAGCGGCGTAGGCTCGGTGGTGCTGAGACTTTCAGCCAGTCCGGGATGAGGTTAGCCGTCCGCCGCTGACCCCGCCGAGCATTAGCTCCGCGCCGAACACCCCGATGACCTTCGCTCGCCGGGATCACCATGGACGCTTCGCTCAGAACGACGACGAAGACAGGTGCCGCGCCGTCGGTACTGACATTGGGTGCGACGTTGCGCATGTTGGGGAACGACTGCGGCGGGGATTACATACGGATAGGTGTGCCCGATGCCCGAGTTCGGTTCATCCGCCGTCCAGTCTGTCCCGTCCCGGGATGGCAGGATCCGTGGTCGGCGTCGACTTCACCGGTACTGATCTTCCGGTCGCCGACAGGCTCCGCCTGTTGCGTGAGGTCAATCGCTGCGCTCGCGCCGACCACATCCGGGGGTCCTGGCCCGCAGCGGCCGCGGCTGCGATGCGCTTACGAGTGTCCTCGGCTTTCAGCACTGGGCCGACCGCGCCACCACCCAACATGTCCTCTCTATCACCCACGATCCACCGGTCAGGAACAGGAGTTCCAATGACAACGCAGAACAACGACACCCTCAGCAAGCTGAGCGACACCGACAAGATCATCGATGGTGCGGCTAACGACATCCGCGGACGGCAAGTGAAGGACAAGGACGGCAAGGACGTCGGCAAGGTGCACGATCTGCTCATCGACGACAGCGAAGGCAAGTCCGCTTCATGCTCATCGAGCATGGCGGGTTCCTCGGCATTGGCGAAATCAAGTCGTTCATTCCGGTCGACGCGATCACCCGAATCACCGAGGACGATGTCTTCATCAACCAGACGCGCGACCATGTCGCCGCAGCACCGGGCTACGAACCCGCCTTGATCAACGAGCGCGCCTACCACGAGGACATCTACAACCACTACGCCTTTGCGCCGTACTGGGGAGCCGGCTACGCCTATCCAGGCTTCATGCTCTGAACGAAAGATGGCGGTCTCGCCACGGATCGGGCGTGGCGACGCGGTCGACCGACCGATTGTCCTTGCCCGGCTCGTCGCTACAGGCAACCCAGCTTGGAGAACGAGGTGACATGCGATGCGACTATCCGAGCATGACCGGCGGGTGCTGGCCGAGTTCGAGAGCGTCCTGCGGGAGTCCGACCCAAGCCTGGTGCTGCAGTTTCAGCGTTGGACCGCTGAATTGCACCCTGCGGTGGCACCGCTCCCGGTCCGGTTGGCACATCGAGGTCTCCGCAGCTGGTTGCCCTGGCCGCACCGTCGCAGCTGAGTTGCGGTCGCTTGAATACAGGAGACCCCGATGAGCACGAAGCGTCCTGCTGGCGAGCGAAGGGCCGAACAGTCAACTGCACCGGCGCCGTCAACGGCCCCAGCGCGCGCCGCAATCTCACGAGATCGGCTGATGGGCTGAGATTGCGGCCGCGCCGACGGAGTCAAGGGTGACGGATGACTTCTAATCACCACCCTGGAGCGGCTGACGTTCTGGTGGTCTTCGGTATTACCGGGGATCTGGCCCGCAAGATGACCTTCCGCGCACTCTACCGGCTCGAGCGCCGCAAACTGCTCGACTGCCCCGATCATCGGCGTCGCTGCCGATGACATGCCGATCGATCATCTGGTGAAGCGTGCCCGTGGCTTGATGTGCTCCGGGCGCAGCGGCTCGGCGAGCAGCGGGTTGTCCATCAGGTAGATCTGCCCGACCGACAGGTAGTTCGCGGCGCGCCAATACGCATCGAGCAGCGCCAGGTCCGCGTCGATGAGCGGCTGCTGGCGCGGCCGGCCGTTGGCCGCCTCGTCAGGTAGGACAAGGGGGGTGGGGGTGCCGGTCATGCGTGGTCCAGATGGGACGCGATGCCAAAGCGACGTCTTCTGGGCGGTGAGCGTGACGCTCCCGAGTTCGCGGCGCGAGGCGCGAACGAATGCGGTCCAGACCGGCAGGTCTCAGCACCGCTCAGATAACTCTCCGGCGCGGTTATAGTCAACCGAGCACTATCGTGGCGATCCCGTCGCGGGCCGTCGTTGAGCCCGGCGTCCGCTCGGGAGCCCGGCAAGCAGTGTGAGTGAAAGGGACCGCGATGACCGGCGTTGCTCTCGATGCCGACAATCAGGCAGACGGGTCGCCGACCGCGGAGCAGGCCGGCGAGGATGCGGCGCATCTGCAGGCCAGCCTCGCAGGTCTGGCCGGTCTGGTCACGGGCGCTTTCGGGTTACAAGAGCTCCTGGTTCAGGTGGCGACCTTCGCCGCCCACGCCATCCCCGGCGCGGATGGCGCCGGGGTCACCCTGTTGCGGGTAGACCGCACGGACAACCGGATCGAGGCCCTGGCGGCCAGTGCACCGTTCGTCGAAGACATTGACGAGATCCAGTACGTGACCCTGAACGAGGGGCCGTGTATCACCGCGGCTCTGGAGCGGCGCACCGTGCGTTCTGGGTCTCTGGGCGGGGAAAGGATGTGGCCGCGGTTCGGTCCCCGGGTCGGCCGGCTGGGTGTGCACAGCGCGCTGTCGCTGCCGTTGCTGCTGCCCGGCCAGGTGGTCGGCGCGATCAACGTCTACGCGCACGGCAAGGACGTGTTCGACGAGCACGCCGCCGAACTCGGAGAGCTGTTCGCCAAGCCTGCGGCCGTCTTGGTGCACAACGCCCAGGTCCTTGCCCAGGCGTTAGCGCTCACCGTCCAGCTGCAGACCGCGCTGTCGACCCGGCCGGTGATCGATCAAGCCATCGGCCTGCTGCGGGGACGCGGCGGCGGCACCGCCGAGGAGGCATTCGGCCGGCTTCGCGCGCTCAGTCAGAGCGAACACACCAAGCTGGCCGACGTCGCCCAGCACATCGTCGACGAGGCGGTTCGGCGCGCACGCGCCCGCCACAGCCAGCCCTGAGCTCGCTCGCCGAGGCCGGGTCCGTCAGCTTGCGCTGTCGCGTGGCAGTTGGCGCCGCGTACGGTTGCGACGGGGGACGGTAACGGGCCGGGTCCTGACTCGCGTCTGGGGTTCCTCACCGTGCACTGGCGACCTGTTGTGCGCGGCGTCTGGCTGGCCTAGCCTGCGCTCGGGAGCGCCCGCCGGAGCACACTCCTCGTGGAAATCGACGCGCCCCTGGCCGCCGAGCTGGCCATCCTCACCGAAGCACTCGACGACCCGGGCGCTGAAGTCGCCGAGAGCCTGCTCCACTTGGCGGCCCGCGCCCGGGCGGCGGTGGCGTCCTATCTCGGCCTGATGGTGATCATCGCTCGCACCGATCCACCCAGCGCGTGCACCGCGTTCAAGGACGATGTCGAGGCTGGTGACATCCGCACCTCGCTCATGCTCGTCCCGGCGAGTGCCGGGCATGACGGTTGCGTTCCTCGCGTATCACTGGTCCTGTTCGCCGGCGTCCCTGGGGCGTTCGTCGATCTTGCGGCCGACCTGTGCTGGATGACCGGTCGCCGGCTTGACGTCAGCCTCGATCAGCATCTGAGTGTCCACGTCGATGCCGGCTCGGCGGCCACACTGCAGGCGGCGTCAGCGATCAATCAGACCCTCGGGGTGCTCATCGGCCGGGGCCACACCCCCGACCAGGCCGAACTGGAACTCGACGCGCGCGCCGCCGACTCGGGCACGGATCGACACCAAGCTGCGAGCCACATCCTCACCACGATTCCGGTCGCCGACAGTGACCCGGACCTCGACATCACCTGACAGGCAGGCCTCACGCTCGCATCTGCGCCGACCCGACAGGCAGCACGGGGGTGTAGCGTCGAGGATGCTGAGCAGATCAGCCAGTCCGGGATGAGATCAGCTGTCCGCCGCTGAACTCAGCGAGCGACAGCTCCGCGCCGAACACGCCGGTGACCACCGCACCTCGGGGACACCATGAACGCTCCGCTCGCTGTCAGGCCGAATAAAATTCTCGCCCCGGCGTTCACTCTCGCGACCGCGCCGCGCTGGCTCCGTCCGATGGTCGAAATGCGGCAGCCGTGAATCCCGTCCTAGGCGCCGCCACCACCGCTCGCGTCGTTGTCGGCGTCGACGGATCGGAGCCGAGCAAGCACGCGCTGCGCTGGGCACACTTCCTGGCCCTGGCAACAGGCACCACGCTCGAGGCGGTCATGTGCTGGCATCCGTTCACCGACTGGGGAGCGATGGGCGCAGGGTGGGCGGCGATGCCAGCCGACTGGAACCCAGAACAGGACGCCAGCAAGATCCTCACTGCGACCGTCGATGAGGTATTCGGCGAACAAAGCCCACCTGGACTACTGACAACAGTGCTCGAGGGCAACCCCGCGAAGGTCCTGCTCGAGGTGAGCGCGGGTGCCCGGATGCTCGTGGTGGGCAGCCGCGGCCACGGCGGATTCGCCGGCCTGCTCCTCGGCTCGGTCAGCGCCGCCTGCACCGAACACGCAATGTGCCCGGTGCTGGTCGTGCACGGCACAACACCCCCACCGCCGCCGCCCTCCCGAACGGAGGCATGACCCATGACCATTCTCGTCACCATCGTCATCATCGTCGTCGTAGTGCTCCTGCTTGGCGCTGCGATGTCGGTCCGGATCATCAAGCAGTACGAGCAGGGAGTGCTGTTCCGGCTGGGCCGCGTCATCGGTGAGCGGGCACCGGGGTTCCGGCTCATCATCCCGTTCGTCGACGTACTGCACCGGGTCTCGTTGCGGATCGTGACCATGCCGATCCAGTCTCAGGGCATCATCACCCGCGACAACGTCAGCGTCGATGTCTCCGCGGTCGCCTACTTCAAGGTGATCGATGCGGAAAAGTCCGTCGTGGCGATCGAGAACGTGCGCGCGGCAATCGACCAGATCGCCCAGACCACCCTGCGCAAGGTCGTCGGCCAGCACACCCTGGACCAGACCCTGTCCGAAACCGACAAGATCAACCTCGACATCCGCAAGATCCTCGACGTCACCACCGTCGACTGGGGCGTCGAAGTCACCCTGGTAGAGCTGAAGGACATCCAGCTGCCCGAGAGCATGAAACGCGCCATGGCCCGTCAGGCCGAAGCCGAGCGGGAGAAGCGCGCGAAGATCATCAACGCCGAAGGGGAGTCCCTGGCGGCCGCCGCGTTGGGCGATGCGTCGGACACGATGATGGCTCACCCCCTCGCCCTGCAACTGCGCAACCTGCAGAGCCTGGTCGAGATCGGCGTCGACAAGAACACCACCGTCGTGTTCCCCGCGCCGCTCATGACCACCATCGCCGAGCTCGGGTCGTTCCTTGCCCGCGAGGCGGCTGCCGCGACCCCGAGCGCCCCGACCGCCCCGCTCGTCACCGCCGCTGCACCCCTCACCGCCGCTGCACCCGGGGCCGCAGCGGCGAACGGGACACCTGTTCCGCTCGGCAAGCCCCGGTGAGCAATCCGGAGGTCCTGATGACACGTCCGTCCTCTTGCTCTATCGGGCGTTCCTCGTGATCGCCGCAGGCGCCCTGCTCGGCGGACACGCGCACTTCCTGCACTGGGGCGTCATCCAGATCTCGCTGGCGAACCTGATCGTGATCGTGTTGATGCTCATCGTGTTCGCGCTGGCACTGGTGCTGCCCTTCCCGGGCAGCCATGACGACGAGCAGGCCTCAAGGGAGACGCCTCATGTCCAGGACTGATCAGCAACTGTCACGGAGCTGGACGGTTCGACTCCGGACTCGGCTGGGCCGCACCGTCCCCGCGGGTCAGCTGCTACCTGATCGGCAACCGGCCTACGTGCGGTCCTGGATCTACGTCTTCGGCGTCGCTTGTCTGGCTGCGTTCGTGTACGTGATCGGCTCCGGGCTGGTGCTGGCCCTCGAAGGCGCGGCCTGGTGGCACACCTCCTCGGCCGGGCATTTCGTGAACTCGACCCACTTGTGGAGTGTGGAGCTGTTCTTCTTCTGCATGGTCATCCACTTGTGGGGAAAGTTCTTCATGGCGGCCTGGCGCGGCAAACGCGGGCTGACGTGGGTGACCGGTGCGGTTGCGTTCCTCGGCTCGATCGGCACCGCGTTCACCGGTTACCTGTCCCAGACGAACTTCGACTCACAGTGGACCGCGGGGCAAGCGAAAGACGGCCTCAACGCTGTCGGCATCGGCGCCGTCTTCAACGTCCTGGACACCGGGCAGATGCTGCTATGGCACGTGATGCTCCTGCCGCTGATCGTGGGCGTACTGATCGTGCTGCACGTGATCCTGGTCCGCCGCCACGGCGTCGTGCCACCATTCGACGCGCAGCCCCCCACCGCCGCGAACCCCACCGCCGCACCGGTGACTGAGCAGCGAGTGCCGACCGGGCCGACGCCGATGCCGAGCGAGGCAGTTCAGGGCGCCGTACAGCCGGCGGGTAGCCCACAATGACGGCGATACGTAAGCCCGCCTCCCGCCGGGACCGGACACCTGATTCGCATCTGTTCCCGACGCGGCCCTATGACCTGGTGAAGGAGTTCGTCGTCGCGCTGGTAGTGATGGGCGCCCTGACGGTGCTGCTCGCGGCCGTGTTCTCCTCCCCTGACCGCAAGGCGCTCACCCTCACAAGCTGGGCGCAGGCGGCGCCAGCTGATGTCGTGGCCACCGCCACCGCGGAGCTGGCCGGAACGAGCACCAGCGCCAGCTACGGGGCGCCCTACAACCACGCCGGCCCCGGACAGGACCTCGGCCCGTTGGCGTTGCAGCGGTGGGCCGGAGTTCGGATCCCGATCGACAGTGCCCGCGACTTGGTCCTCTCCCCCCTGCAATCGATCCGAAACGACCCGGCTCTCACCGCGGCGCTCAAGACCTGGACCGGTGCAAGCAGCGAGCAGCAGACCAGGTGGGCCAGCGCCTACGCCGACGCCCTCGCCGCCGTCCGGGACGGCAACCCAGCCGAGGTCAAGCCCGGCTCCTACGGACCCGTCCCTGCCCTCGCCGGTCGGTTCCTGACCGTCGCTGCGGGCGGCGGCCTGGAAGGCCTGCTCACCAGCTCGAACACCTTCTATGCCAGCAACGAGACCAAGCCGCTGCTGCTGCTCGCCGACGGCGCCTACCTGCAAGACCAGGCCCGCGCCGATCATCTCGGTGGCGATCAGTGGGGGATGATGAACGAGACCGGCAACTACCCCGGCCAGCCCTGGATGTGGCTCTACACCTTCTGGTACCAGATCAAACCGTTCTCCACCTCAGGCAACGCCGACGCCCTGGTCTGGGGACTGATGGCGGCGCTGACCCTCGCCTTCATTTTCGTGCCCTACATTCCCGGTCTGCGCGCGCTGCCCCGCCACCTCGGCGTGCATCGACTGATCTGGCGCGCACCTAGCACCAGCCGAGCAGCGGGCCCACGGGTAGCGCAGGACAGCTCGTGAGCGGGGTTGAGTCGCGTCGGGCAGCCGGAGTTGATCCGGCGACTCGAACCAACCCCGGCGAGGCATTCGATCCGAAGCTCGTGTCACGGGTCGTCGCAATCGCGTGCCGGGCGCCGTCGTTGCACAACACCCAACCCTGGACGTGGCGACTACATGGTGACCGGCTGGAGCTGCGCGCAGACCGCGACCGGCAGCTGCGCGTCGCGGACCCAGACGGTCACTCGCTGCGGATCAGTTGCGGGGCAGCGCTGGCTTTGGCCGAGCTTGCGTTCGCCGGCGAAGGATGGCTGCTGCACATCGAGCGGCTGCCCGATCCGGATCAGCCTGACCTGCTGGCGAGCTTCACCGACCCGCACCCGCACGAGAGCACCGCGGCAGAACGGGAGATGCTCGCAGCGGCGGCTCGCCGATACAGCGAACGGCGCCCCTTCAAGCCTGGTGCCGTTCGCGACGACGTGGTCGAGGCACTCCGTGCCGCGGCCGACGGGGAAGGCGTCTACGCCCATTTCCCGGTCCGTGAAGACGAGAAGCTGAACCTTGCCGTCGCGGTGAGCTGGGCTGACCGGGTCGAACGACGAGACGCCGCGTACATCGCCGAGATGACCCGCTGGCTGCGCGACGCCGACGTGCACACCGAGGGCGTTCCGAGCTCCGCGATACCTCACGTTTCGGCCGGGCACCCGCGCCATACCGACGTACCGTTGCGCGATTTCGAGGTCGGCCTCTCGGGCCGCGAGCAGATCCAGGCCGACGTCGACGAGCGTCCCCTGATCGCGGTCGTGCTGACCGAGTCAGACACGCCGCGCGAGCAGCTCGCCGCGGGTGGGTCGATGATGCGCCTCATGCTGCAGGCCGAACGAACCGGGCTGGCCAGCTGCCCGCTCAGCCAGGCCGTCGATCTGCTCGCCTTCCGAGCCCGGGTCCAGACCTTGATGGGCTGGACCAGCTATCCGCAGATGATGCTGCGCATCGGCTACCCCCGCCCCGGCCAGCCGGCACGGGGCCGCTCCCCCCGCCGACCGGTCGCTGACCAGCTCGACGTCGCCCAGACCCGCTGATCCTGGTGCCAACCGAACCACAAGCGGCGTATGACGATCCGATCGGTCGGTTCGAGAACGAAGGAGGGCTTCTCATACAGCAACCCCACCCGTCCGGAGCCGGGCGAGGACACGCCACCCGAGCCGGTGACCGAGACCTCGATGGCCGTCGCTACCGCGAAGGGAACAGCCATGCACCGCAGAATGCTTGACATTCTGATCAGCTGGTTGGGGCTCGCCCTCGCGGCCAGCGCGATCGTCGCGGGTTCGCTGCTGACCTGGGCGCACCAGTTGGTCACCGACCAGGCACACACCCAGCTCGCTGCCCAGCAGATCCACGTCCCGGCCAAGGGCAGTCCGGTGACTGCCGGCGCCGACCGTGCTGCGATGCGCCAGTACGCCGGTAAGCAGCTGACCACCGGCGCGCAGGCCGAAACCTACGCCGACCCATTATTCACCGTGCACCCGAAGGAGGTCGGCGGTGGCAGGACCTACGCCGACTTCAGCGCCCAGGCCCACACCAATCCCGCTGACACTAAGCTGGGCGCCACCGTGGACACGATGTTCAAGGGCGAGCCGCTGCGCGGGCTGTTGCTCAACGCGTACGCCTTCGGCACTGTGGCCGGCATCGCCGGCATCGCTGCGCTCCTCGGTGCCGCGGTCTTGTTGATCGCCAAAGCCACCACCGCCACCGTCCGCCGCCAGCTGATCAGCGTCGCCGCCCGCGTCACCCGCTCCGCCCGGCGCGGCACGTTGCGGCGGCCCGCCGCTTGGCCCTGGGCCGAGGACTGGCAGTGACTGTTCACCGCGACGCCCGGACCACCAGCCCCAGCATGAACGCGTCCACCGCCATCAGGCCCGACGGAGACATCAGTGGAAACGCCGAGCAGACTCGGCGGCCCGCCCACGCCCCAACACCCCAAACCAAAACGAAGATCAGCTACGCAAGATCACCAGACCCCGCGGTGCATCCGGGCTGATATGGAGAAGCGTTTGTCAAGGTGCGCAGGGTGGATCGGTCCTTGATCATTTCTGGTCAGGACGAGGTGATTAGGGGTCCCGCTCGCTGAGCTTGGACGGCGCCCGGAGCCGGGGTCAAGGCTGGCGGTAGGCCACCCGGAGGGCTTGGTCTTGACCCCGGTGAGGACTTCGTTAGATTCGGGCTGCGGGAGCCCTGATAAGACCGTGGGGATCAGCGGCCGGGTCCAGCGTGTCTTGGAATGACGCGTGGTCGAGGCTGATATGCGCGGATTGGTTACCGCAGGACCGTGTGTTCGGCTGGAGCGTGCCGCTGGTCTAAGAACGAGCGTGGCCGTCGTGATCGACTCGCGATCTGGGGCTGCTCATAGCCCGGGGGCGGGTTGCTCCTCGCGCTGCGGTCCCGGCGTGCTGACCCCCACGGTCAGCTTCGGGGTGGGCGGTTCAGTCGGAGATCACCGCCAGGGACCAGCACCAGCCGGCCAGCTCACGGGCGACGGCGACGTTGGCGATCACCGGCCGTTTCTTGCGCAGGTTGTAGGTGACCCAGCGTTGATGCAGTCGCTGGTTGCCGACGTGCGCGCGGGCCCGGGCTGCGGCCTGGTGCGAGGTCCCACCGGCGCTGCAGCACCGGGCTGGGCCGGTAGGGGGTTCGGTGGTGCCAGGCAGCCTCGACCAGCAGGCGCCGCACATGGGTGTTCCCGGTCTTGGTGATCGCGCCCTGGGCGCGGGACTGCCCGGAGGAGTGCTCGCTGGGCACCAGCCCGAGGTAGGCGCCGATGCTCGAGCCGGTGAACCGGTCCCAGTCGCCGATCTCGACAGCCAGGGCGAAGCTGGTGAGGGTGGAGATACCGCGCAGGCACGCCAACCGCCGCGCCAACCGGCGTGAACTCGCAGTCGCCAGCCATCGCGGTGATCTTCTCGTCCAGCCGGTCGCGGCGGGCATCGGCCAGCACCACGGTCTCGTACGCGTCGTCGAATGCGGCCTGGGTGCCGGCCAGCTCGAAACGCTGCCGACCCAGCCACCGTTCGTGCAGCTGGGTCCATGCCTTGCCGTCGGTATAGACGATGCCCTGGCGCAACAGCAGCTTCGACAACCGATGCCGGGCACGCATCAAATCCGAACGCGACGCCTCTCGCGCCCGCACGAGATCACGAGCGGCCTCCTGCCCCGCGCTCGGCACCCGCACCGACACGATCTCATCCAGGCGCAGTAACCGGGCCAGCAACAACGCGTCGCGGGCGTCAGTCTTGACCCGGTCCCCTGGCGGGCGGTGCAGCTTCGACGACGCGGCCACCTCACACCGGATCCCGGCCGCGCTCAACGCCCGGGCCAGCCCGAACCCGGTCGGACCGGCCTCATAGACCACAGCGCACGGCCCCGGCAACTTGGCGACCCAGCCCAGCACGTCCTTATACGCCGGCGCCAATCGCGCCTTGATCAGCTCACCGGTCTGCCCGTCGATGGCCGCGGCCGACACCGACCGGGCATGCACATCCAGACCAACACTCGTACGCTCACTGAACACCGGGGCCTCCTCACACCTGTGGATAGACCGAGCGCGGAACCGCGTTCGGTAACCCACGACTGTGCGTGAGCGAGGCCCCGGCAAGCAACCACCCAGCATCAGCGAGCAGTCCCTCCATACGGTCTAAGTCACACGCAGCAGCGGACGAGTTCACCCCTGCCCACGACCCGCCAGTCTGCGGCTCGTAGGCAACCTTGAAAGGTACCGCGTCGCGGTAGCCGGAAGGGCGCCTTGCGGCCCAGGCCACCAGTTCGCGCCGTCTCGCCCTCTCGCCATCTCGAACAAGACCTGCAACCCAGCCTCGGCCCACAAGGTCATCGACATCGACGCCCCGATCGGTTTGCTGCTGCCGCTGCAACGTTGTCGTCCGGGCTCGATGAACGGCGCGTGCTGGCCGAGGTGATGGACCGAACGTGACGGTCCGCGCCATCAAGAACACCGCGCGTTCCGCCACCGACCTCGCCCCGGTCGCCGAGCAGGCCCGAAGGCGCCTGGACGCAGCGATAGTGTCGCCCTCCGCTATCCATGGCCGATAGCGCGTCTAACTGATTGTCAGTTCCTGGTGCATCCCGTCGGCGTAGTGGTTGGGCAGGTTGCACACCAACTCGTAGCGACCCGCCGCCAGAGTCACGGTCACCCAACCCACAGTTCCCGAGACCAGGCCGTTGCCGGCTCCGCTCCCGCAACTGCTGGAAGCCTCACCCATGCTGCCGGTCTCGGAGACTTTCCCGCCCGGTCCCGCTACCCGCTGCCCCGCGACAGCACCGGCCGTTAGCGGGAAAATGACCAGCTCGTGAGTGCGCCAGCCGACATTGGACACGACCAGGCTGATCGGGCCGGCCGGCTCGGTGGCGGGCGTGGCCTGCAGACGCATCTGCGCCCCCATCGGGGCGGTGCCGCCCATCATCTGCGTCATCCCCATGTCGCCCAACTCCACCCGCACGGTCCGCCCCGGTAGCGAGGTCGGAGCGGAACAGGTGAGGGCGGCGGAGTGATACCGCGACCCACCGCCCATCATCCCCGAATGACCGGAGCCGGTCATCGATGCACAGCCAGCGAGCGCAATCGCCATCAGCGGCACGCCGACCAGGGACACCCGCAACCGTCTAACCATTCCTTCATTTTAATCAGCGCGGAGCAGTCCGGAGCAGAGGCGAAGGTCACCTGAACCGCCAGAATATAGACAGAGAGCCCCGCGACGTCAAGGACAGGATAGGAATTGCCTGCAGGTCGTCAGATGGGCCGTGATTCCAAGTGGTGGACACGCCCGACCTCGTCGATTCCCACGAATCGCCACCTCCGCGCCCGATCTTCAACCCGCGCTTGGCAGCACCGTCACGCAGTGGCCGATGCCCTGCGACCTGCGGTGCCGGAAATCCTAAGGAACAGAGGATTGAACGACTCGCATCGTGACGCAAGTTATCCGTGGCGGGCAGCGGTCGATCATGCATCACTCTCAATATCGTCTGGTTGTGCGCTGATAAGGAAATATCGGCGCGCGTGCGGCTAGGTTGGCAGCCATGCCGACCTCAACGACTCGGTCACGTTCTCGCCGCGCGGATCTGGCCCGGTGGGGTCGGCTGCTCACCGCCGCTCAGCACGACGTTGCCGAGGAGGACACCGGGTTGGACGTCGCGGCCGATCTGGCCGCGGTCTCCCTCGCCGATCTGAGCACGGATGAGCTGGTCACCGCGATCGCGGCGGCCAAGAAGGCGTGGAGCGACGCGACGGTGGCCAGGATGCTGTCCACGATGCGGGGCTTCACTCGCTGGCTCACCCGCCGTCAGCTGCTGGCGCTCGATCCGTGTGACAGCGAACTGCTGCGAGTGTCCTCCCGCAGCCAACGGCGCCCCCGCGCGGTCGAGGAGCCCGAGGTGGAGGCCATGGTCGCTGCCGCGCGGGTTGAGCCGACCGGGCGGCAGCAAATGTTCTGGCCAGTCCGCGACGTCGCCCTGCTGCGGTTCCTGGCCGGCACCGGCGCCCGGGCCGAGGAGATCTGCGGCGCCACCATCGGCGAGCTCGACCGCCGCCCCGAGCGGCCGATCTGGCGAGTCGGACGTTCCAAGGGCGGCAAACAACGCGACGTCCCGCTACGCCACGACACCATCGAGGCCCTCGACCACTGGCTGGAAGGTCGCACCGCGACCCTGCCAGGTCGCGCACCGGGGCGCAGAGCGCCGCTGTTCGTGCGAACCGACGGCACCCCGCTGACCGAGCGAACCCTGGACCGTCTGCTGCGAGCGGTCGCGCTGCGCGCCGCGGTCGGGCTGCCGGCCGGCGCCGCGGCGCACGCGTTCCGCCATCACTACGGCGTCACCCTCGCCCTGCGCGGCGTCCCGCAAGCCGCGATCAGCCAGCTGATGGGCCACGCCGACCCGCGCACCACCGCGATCTACACCACCGTCGCGGCCTCGGCGCTGATCGGTGTCCTGGACGACGCCGGGCTGCTGTAGGTGGCGGCCGAGCGTGGGGTCGGCTTCGCCGAGGACAAGGTCCGCCAGTGGGCCGCTACACCGCTGACCCGACCCCGGAGCAGCTGACCCGCTACTTCCACCTCTCCTCCACCGACCTGGCGCACGCACGTCGTCGACGAAGCCTTGCGACACAGCTGGGCTACGGCGTGCAGCTCGGTACCGTCCGGTTTCTCGGCACGTTCGCCCCAGTCGCTGGCACACCGCGATCAGTCGTCGCCGAGATTGCCCGGCAGCTGAACATCGACGACAGTGAATGGTCCCGCTACGTCGCCTCCCGGGCTCGCGAGGCCCATCAGGTCGACATCCGCCTCGAGCACGGCTACCACGCGTTCGGCCAAGACACCACTCACATCGCCTTACTGCGGTGGCTATGGGACCGGGCATGGACCGCCGACGACTCGGCCTCCCAACTGGTCGACCTGGCCACCGGCTGGCTCGTCGAACACCAGGTCCTGCTACCGGATTCACCGTGCTGCAGCGCCTGTGCGCCACCGCCCGCGATCGCGCCACCCGGTTGGCCTCACGGCGCATCGTCAGCCAGGTGTCACCAGATCGACGTCTGGAGCTGCGGTCCCTGCTCGACGTCCAGGCCGGCGAGAACACCTCACGGCTCGAGCAGCTGCGCCGCCCGCCTCGCCAGCCAGCATCGACGGACTCCTCGCCGCCGGGACTGTCGAAATAACGGTGTGTGAGATCCGGCCTGATTGAAAGGAACAGGCTGTGTCGGACACGACTGAGCTGGAAATCGATGTGATGGTCGATCCCGTGACGGGTGAAATCATCGATGAGAAGA
>JAABUZ0100006190.1_pt1 | contig 15132 bp, 11 predicted proteins | sample 5562091 | NCBI WGS metagenome assembly JAABUZ01 (sample SAMN12813069, study PRJNA571459) | rock metagenome | isolation source: Antarctica rocks | place: Antarctica: Victoria Land, Linnaeus Terrace sud | collected 2015-12-21 | reverse complement strand
TCTTACTTCAGTATGATCTCCAGTTGCTAACCCGTGATTTTGAGAGCTTCCTCCGTCGTGTGCGCAACGAGAAAGATAAAACAAAGCTGCGACCTGATGCAATTCCTTCTACAACCTATTGGTTAATTGAGAGGGATGAGTATGGGCAGGAAAGATTTGTTGGTAATCTCTCGCTTCGTCACGAGCTAAACGATTTTCTCTTTCGGGTTGCTGGGCATATCGGCTATCAGATTCGCCCTTCGTTGCGTGGTCAGGGCTATGGCAAGTGCATCCTACAGCTGGGCCTGCAAAAGGCGAAGATGCTAGGTATTCAGCGGGCTCTGCTGACCTGTGATGAAACGAATACTGCCTCCAAAAGAGTGATCGAGTTCAACGGTGGGCAATTCGAAAATGCTCTTTCAGTCGGAGGTTCCTCGCTTAAAAAATTGCGCTATTGGATCAATCTTTCTTAGTGCTACTTTATCGTTCTCTGTCGCTTTATCATGCTTTATCATCTTTCATTGACTTTGCTTTCCTCTTTTCTTTACAATACCTCTGTGTAATTGCATCAATACATCTCTGGATAGTTTGCACTCCTGTTAGTGTGTTTTGAACCAGTTAGAAACACTGTATTTCTCGCCGATTTGCTTACAGAATAGATGTTCTGATGGGGAAGGTTGTGTTGCTATGGTTAAGCCAAATGAAAAGTTAGAAGCTGCGAGAATGAAGAAGCGTTGGAGCGTGGCGCTGGCTAGCGAAAAGGTAGGTGTGAGCGTCAATACGTTCAACCGCTGGGAACGGGGCTTACAAGTTCCTCAATTGGGAACGCTCGATCAATTATGTAAAGCCTTCGCATCATCTCCCGAAGATTTAGGCTTCGAGATGGTTATCACAACGAAGCGTCAGTCCTCTACCTCTTTTCACTCACTCGCACAATCTGACATTTCTGTGTCCTCTACCTCGTCTTCAAGTACAGTTCCGTCTTCTCTCTCTACTACAACCATATCAGGTTTGTACGATATTCTGTCAACAGGACATGCGTTTTCCAATCAATTATCGTCCTCTCTTACTTATGCTCGTTTTGAACAGACAAAAAGGAACCTGACAGATATGCATCAGTCATGGCATAAGCATGATGGTGAAGAGACTCGCCATGTCTCGCGGCGGCACGCACTCACCGCCCTGCTCTGCGCACCGTCCGCCGTGTTTGGGCTGGCCCTTGATGCTTGCCCGCCGATACTTCATCCAGCCGAGGTGTTATCTCTTTGTGAAGCCTCTATTCCTCTCTCCTGGCAACTTTTCTTCGAAGGTGGCATACTTGAAGTTGAGGGTCTGCTGCCGGGCTATCTTAGCCAACTGGACGCGCTCATTCAGCATTCTGCACCGCAGCGCGAACAAGCAGCTTCTCTGGCTTCTCAAGGCTATCAACTCGCATCTCTTATAGCATTGCAGCACCAGAATTTTGGATTAGCTCTGGCTCACGCCCGTCAGGCTTTTGTCTACGCTGAACAGGTACAGGACCCTAATCTGCTCACAACCTCGTTGATTCGTCAAGCACAGGTGCATTTTTATCTTCAGCGGACAAGAGCACGTCTTCAGGCTTACGAGCAAGCACTTCAGTATAGCAACAAGGTATCTCCTCTCCTCCAGGGCCGTGTCTACATTGGTTTGACCGAGACGTATAGTCAGCTTGGACAAAAGCAGGAAGCGTTACACTTTCTCGCTCTTGCTCATCGAGTCTTTCCTACTCACTGCGATGCCGACCCTGGCTTTGCGTATACTCACTTCAATCACTGGTCCTTGACCTCTTTTGAGGGTCAAACGTACCTGAATCTAGGGCAATATGGACACGCCTGGGAGTTATTTGGAAGTATGGATAAGGCGATCCCTAAGACATTGGTGCCTAATCGCGTTGAACTTGCTGTACGTCAGGCCGCCGCTGCTGCTGGTCTCGGCGATCTAGAACAATCTTGCTCATATGTAGAGGCTGCTCTCCATGCTTCTGTCGAGTCCGACAATCAGTTGCGCTACAACGAAGTGTATACCATCTATGAAACTCTCTATGAGAAGTGGCAGAATGAGCCTCGTATGCATAATCTTGCAATCTCTTTCGCCCGCTAACTATAGAAAAGGATGAAAGAAAATCAAATATCCGAGAACAGCCTCTGAAAGCTGTTCTCGGATATTTGATTAACTCCTTATTTGGAAACCTAAGTGCGGAGCACTAGCCGCGAGCAAGCGGCGTTGGTTTCCGTATAAGATCTAAAAAGAGCGCTAAGATGAACTCTCGTCGGGCTTTTCCTACTACAGCTTAATTGTGATCTTGTCGCGTGCACTCTGCCGGGCTGCCTCGATGATACGTATTACTCGCACGACTTGCTCAGGCTCTACAGAAGGTTTGCTGTCCTGGATGATTGCTTGCCGCAGTTGTATGTAGTACTCTTCGTAAGAGCCAGGGACAGTCTCAATTGGCCCATCGATATGTACCTCACTTGTACCGATGTCGGTGGAGAGTCGTCCCCATTGTTCACGTGGCTCTATTGCCCAGCCTGTCTCGCCTGGTCGTTTGCCAGCTTTCAGCATGTCTTCCTGTGGGTCCAATCCCCATTTTTCATACGTGCCGCGCAGCCCACTCACCCGCATGCGTGCTCCAGCGATGCGCGCAACCTGGCTCATCCACAAATGAGCTTTGACGCCACTGCTGAACTGTAGCGCGACAAACGCATCATCATCTATCTGGGCTTGAGGACGCCGCTGCTCCACCTCTGCATAGACATATTCGGGTTGGCCAAAGAGAAATAAAGCCTGATCAATAAGGTGGCTACCTAGATCATAGAGCTGGCCGCCTGCATCTGCCGGATCTGCTGATTCTCGCCATACGCCTTGTCGTGGCTGTGGCCTGTAGCGCTCGAAGCGCGATTCGTAGCGGGTGATTGGACCGAGCAGGTCGGCCGTGAGGAGCTTCTGGACGGTCAAGAAGTCGTTGTCCCAGCGCCGATTCTGGAATACAGTGAGTAGCTTGCCGGTCTCTTTGCTGACGGCGATGAGGTGCTCTGCATCGGCTACCGTAGCCGCCATCGGTTTGTCAATCACGACCGGTAGCCCCGCATGCATTGCGGCCTCGCCCAACGATACATGCGTTTTGTTTGAGCTTGCTACGATAGCGAGATCGTACTGTGCTGCCTCTTGCCATAGATGGTCCGCGTGTGCATAGATTTTGACGTCTGGATAGCGTTCGCGTGCGCTCTGCTGCCGCTCTGGATTGCTCGTAACAATTGCTGCCACCTGCATTCCTGGCGTGGCTGCAATAAGTGGCGCCTGGAAGACTGAGCCAGCCAGGCCATAGCCGATGATTGCGACTCGTAGAGATTGACCATTCGTCTCGTGTGTGGATGACATAAATATTCTCCTCTTAACTAAAATTCTTACATTTTTCCATTTTTCCATCTTTTGCGCTGCGCAAAAGATGGAAAAATGGAAAAATGTAAGAATTTTAGTTAGATCCTTAAGGATACTTACACTACACATATTGATACTGAAAAAAGTATCTTGTTATTCCGCTTTCGCCGGTGGTGTATCCTCCGATTTTCCAGATGAAAGCCGCCGTGAAGTCATCGGATCTTGTGCAAAGGGATGTCGTGTGCGCAATCCATCCTTGTCGCCCAGGCCACGTGCTGAGGCTGCATAGACATGGCGCGGATCAAGAGGAATCATATCACTCTGCCGTTGTGCCTCTTCGCGTGCACGTTGTTCATGCCTTCTTTTAATCGACGCTTCCTCCATCAGCACCTGCCGTTGTTGCTTCATGGAGTGCTCAAGCTCCTTCTGACGTTTGCGGATCTCTTCTTGTTCGGCTTCACTCTGACGGCGCAGTGTCGCCTCACGTTTAATCATCTCGTCCCGTTCAGCCAGTGTCTCTGGCCTCATCATTGGATCTCTCTCCATCGCCTCTCTTTGCCGGCTGGTTATCTGACCCTTTTTGGCTGCGCTCTCCTCATGAAACAGGTAATGCGAGGACATAGGATCGAGTGCTCCGGCTGGTGCCTCTTCCACCATACGCGCAAAGTGCGTCAAATCCTTCTGTAGCACCGAATTAAAGTAAGCACCCCCTCCCAGGGCTTCACCCAGGCCCCCCAGCGACCCTGTTGGAGGTGTGTATCGTATATACACATCCACACTGGTCCGCTCCGGGCCTAGAGGGCGAAACTTCACCCGGCCAGAGTTGCGCAGCCCATTCGTCGAGCGCCAGCCCACCTGCTTGTCGACAATCCAATCCTCGTTCACCGCGTCCCACTCGTACTGCCTGCCGACCTGCACCACCCAGTGGCTGCGCTGCTCATCGTAGTACGTAACTTCCTTCACAAAACTCATAAACTTGGGGAAATCGTTGAAGTGGGTAAACAGTGCATACACTTGATGCACTGGAGCCTTCACCATCACGGATGTAGAATGTTCAACCATAGCTTTCCTCCTGATCTCAGAGGAGACATGCACTTGATTCTATAGGATGGCACGCTGGCATGCCGCCTTACATTGTATCGCTCATCTACAACTCGTTCATTAGGGAACGCATATACACGGACAATAATTGACGGCTTCGAACGTCTATCGACAACCGGGGACGGTTGTTCCAGGCCACCTGGTCTACTATCACGAGACCTTTTCAGTCTTGTTGGGTATACTACCAGAGGCTTGAGGCGGGAGCAGAAAGACTTTGACTATCCGCTCTTAGAATACTGCCATAAGTATATCATCCCATTTCAAATTGATCAATCAGTTGTCAGAACATTTAACTGCTGTGTTTAAAACTTCTCTTTAAATAGAGAGAATGTAAAGGTAAAAAGAGCAGGGAACGTTTTATCTGTAAAAAAGTATCTTGTATCTCTATAGACGTGATCGTACTTCTTTGAGAGCCTGTTCAATGCTCTCCATCAGCTCTTGTTTCTTTTCGGCTTTATATGTCCTCTGCTCTTGTATGCTAGACCTTACATTTCTCAGATATTCTAGCGTCTCATAATTTCCGAATTGGCCAAAGAGGGCTAGAGTTTGTACCGCTAATTCCGTGTCCTTCTCTATCATTTCATTCGTGACAGCTTTGAGTTGAGGTAGAATACTGCTATTGCCCATTTGTCGAAGAGCCTGTAGAGCGTATAAAAGAGTTTTTTCATCGTAGTATTCAAATCTCCAACTTAGAATGGTCATGAGAGCCGGCAGCAAACGCTCGTCCTGAATGGATTTGAATGCAACGATCGTTTCTTGCTGCACAATGGGGTCCTCATCGTCCATAGCCGCGATGAGAGTGGGTACGCTCGCTTTATTCTTGAGCAAACCAAAAATCCAGATAATCCTGCGCCGCGCCTTTGCATCCTTCTCTCTATCGCTGCCAACTATAGAGGCAGGTAGATGTTTTTGATACCTATCATCTAGATATGCAACAAGTCTGTCTAAGGAAGCTTTAGCGATTCCTCTTTTCTCTATCTCTATCGGCAGATCTTTAAGCACTATTTCGCACTGAGCTTTACTCATAGCCAATAATTCATCCGCCATAGCCTCTAGCGCTTCTTTTGATCCTATTTGCAGAAGTGCGCGGGCCGCGCTGCGGTCAACACTATGTTCAGAGTCTTGTAGTGCTTCTTTCAATCGAGGTATTGCGCTCTCAGCATGAAGTTTTGCTAGTGTATCGATGACGATTTCGCGTAGATCTCTATCTGCACTTTCATACAGGCTAAGTAACGTTGGAACGACAGATGTGTCTCCAAACGCGCTGCATGCTTTTACTATGCGCATCTTTTCGTCAGGGCTTGCTTCTGGCAGGATTGCAAGCAATTCCAGCAGTGCTCTTGTGTCTCTCATATTTTCCAATGAACTGATGCATGCTATGCGAACAGTACGTACAGGATCATGTAACAGTTCGATAAGAAGAGGAACTGCTGCTTGATAGCACATCTCGCCTGTGGCGATGGCCGCTCGCTGTCGGACATCTGCGATTGGGTGCGCTAATGCCTCTAATAATACTGTCTGTGCGTCTGCATTGTTGGCCTGCGCGAGGGTGGCGATGGCCTCCTGGCGCATAGTTGCATTGGAACTGTTGAGTGCATCCTTCGCCTGCTCAATGAAGGATAGTGCCTTGTTTTGATTTGTGGCAGATGCAGCCATTTTTGCTGCTTCGTTGACTGCTGCTGTTAATTTTTCCCAGGGTCGCTTGCCATCGGTGAAATCTAGAAACTGGAAGACTTCAAGCCGTGGATGGAACTGTACTTGTCTGCACTTGATAGGTATAATCTTGATTCCTATTCCTACAGCACAAGACCATTCGTAGGTGACATATTCTGAAGCTTTTGCCTCTGGTGTCATAATCACAACCATAGCAAATGCACTTTTGATTGCCTGGTCTATTTGATTGCGCCACTCGTCCCCTGCATGGATGTATTCGTCCATCCAGACTTCGATGTTGGCTCTCTCTAAGGTGTGCTTTGCATTTTGTGCTAAATCGATATCATCACGTTTATACGAAATGAAGACATGCCCCATGCTGAAGTCTCCGGCCTCATTGTAAGTAAATTAACAACTCTACTATCACGGTAATAATTATTATGATCTTCGCAAATTTCATTGCACCGTAATCATCGTCCCTCTTGTACAGAAGAAATAACTTCATAGTCTCCTGAAGTGAAGAAAGCATCTACAACAATTATCTATATGCAGACGTGATCATAGCACTCCTGACACAAGAAATCAATAAAATTTCATCTGCTACTGCTTTGCCTGGATATCTCATTAATTATCTACCGCCTCCATTTATACTGTAATCTTCTATGAATATAAAGAGTATGTTTTCGCGCTAAGATAGCAAGAACCATATTTTCTTTTATAGTTTTCATATCCTTTTATATTTGTATTCTGCTGCTATGTGTATTAATGCCCTATTGAAATTTGGGCCATTCTGGTACAAAATACACATACAGACTTAAGAAAAGATTTGGAGCAATTGTAGACCTATGGTGCAACGCAAAAAGGCTGAGAAGAGCGGCAATGGCGCAAACCTCGGCTTCGAAGAGAAACTCTGGCTGGCCGCTGATAAGATGCGCGGCCATATGGACTCTGCCGAGTACAAGCATGTGGTGCTGGGGCTGATTTTCCTGAAATATATTTCTGATGCCTATCTTGAAAAACAGATTGAGTTGGAAGCGAGTCTCTGGGGTGAACCAGATAACCGTGATGAGTATCTTGCCGAGAATATCTTTCTTGTGCCCGAAGCTGCTCTCTGGCCTGCATTAGCGTCCAAAGCAAAATCGGAGAAGATCGGTCAGCTTCTCGATGATGCGATGACGGCGATTGAGAAAGAGAATCCAACTCTCAAAGGTGTGCTGCCCAAAAATTATGGCCGGCAAGATCTGGATAAGCAGCGCCTGGGTGAGCTGGTTGATTTAGTGGGGAGCATTGGCCTGGGCGATAGAGAGAGTCGCTCGCGTGATGTGCTTGGTCGCGTCTACGAGTATTTTCTCAGCAAGTTTGCCAGTGCTGAGGGGAAAAATGGTGGCGAGTTCTACACTCCGCAATCGGTAGTCCGCCTGCTGGTCGAGATGATTGAACCGTACAAGGGACGTATATATGACCCCTGCTGCGGCTCCGGGGGCATGTTTGTACAATCAGAGAAGTTCGTGCAGGCTCACGGCGGCAAAAAGATTGATCTCTCGATCTACGGTCAGGAATCGAATCCCACCACCTGGCGTCTCGCCAAAATGAACCTCGCCATTCGCGGCATTGAGGCCGATCTGGGCGAACAAAACGGCGATACTCTACACAACGACCTGCACAAAGATCTTAAGGCCGACTATATCCTGGCCAATCCACCCTTCAACGTTAGCGATTGGGGCGGTGAGCGCCTGCGTAAAGATATGCGTTGGCAGAACTACGGCGCACCACCAGTCGGCAACGCCAACTTTGCCTGGGTCGAGCATATCATCCATCACCTCGCACCGAGCGGCGTTGCCGGCTTCGTCCTCGCCAACGGCTCTATGTCCTCTAACTCTGGCGGCGAAGGAGCGATCCGCCGCGCCATCGTCGAAGCCAACCTTGTCGATTGCATGATCGCCTTGCCCGGCCAGCTATTCTACTCTACTCCAATTCCCGCCTGTCTGTGGTTTCTTGCACGTGGCCGTAAGAATGGACAGTTCCGTGATCGCCACGACCAGACGCTCTTCATCGATACACGTAAATTAGGTCATCTAGTAGATCGCACGCATCGCCAGCTTTCTGAAGAAGAGATATTGCAAGTTGCCCGCACCTATCATGCCTGGCGTGGCGAACTAGATGCCGGTACGTATGAGGATATTCCGGGCTTTTGTAAGAGCGCAACTCTAGATGAGATTAAGAATTATGATTATGTATTGACGCCAGGACGGTATGTGGGTGCTGAAGATGTGGTGGACGATGACGAGCCATTTGAGGAGAAGATGGAGAATCTTACTACGAAACTTTTTGAGCAATTTGTTAAGTCTAGAGACCTGGAAGTAAAAATCAAGGAAAGCATGAAAAGGTTAGGTTATGAAGAATAAATTTCCCTCTTCTTGGGAAATGATGCGGTTAGAAGACTGCATGGCTGCTATTATCGACTACCGAGGGAAGACGCCAACAAAAGTCAATTTTGGGATTCCACTAATTACAGCTAAAATAATTAAAGATGGCCGTATTGGAGCTGTTGAAGAGTATATTGCTGGTGAAGACTATGATATTTGGATGAGCCGGGGTTTTCCAAAAAGTGGAGATATTGTAATGACTACTGAGGGACCTTTAGGAGAAATTGCTCAGCTTAATGGAACTAAAGTTGCATTAGGGCAGCGAGTAATAACGCTCCGGGGTCACCCCAATTTGTTGGATAATACATTTCTGAAGTTTCAGATGATGTCATCTTATATTCAAGATCAACTATTTGCTCGTTCAACCGGTACAACTGTTCAAGGAATACGTCAAAGTGAACTCAGAAAAATTAATTTAATTATCCCCTCTCTTGCTGAGCAACAAGGTATCGCCTCTATCCTGGGTGCACTCAATGACAAAATCGAACAAAACCGTCAGATGAACGAAACGCTCGAAGGCATTGCACGAGCACTCTTCAAATCGTGGTTTGTAGACTTCGATCCGGTGCGGGCAAAAGTGGAAGGTCGTCAACCGTATGGAATAGATGCGGAGGTAGCGGAACTATTTCCAGTAGAATTTGAAGATTCAACGTTGGGAAAGATACCGAAGGGATGGAAAGTAAAAGGCTTACCTGAAATTTTAGAAGTAAACCCAACACGATTTTTGCGTAACGGTCAAGTTGCTCCCTATCTTGAAATGAGCAATATGCCGAACACATCTGCTCGCGCTTTAAGCTGGGAAGATAGAGCTTTCTCGTCAGGTGTAAAATTTATTAATGGTGATACTCTAGTTGCACGCATTACTCCATGCTTAGAGAACGGAAAAACTGCCTTTGTTGATTTTCTTACTGATGAGGAGGTAGGCTGGGGATCGACGGAGTATATTATATTACGTAGTCGCTCTCCACTACCTATGGAATATAGTTATTTTCTTGCACGTTCGGAGAATTTTAGAGCTTACGCAATCAGAAATATGGTAGGAACCTCTGGTCGTCAAAGGGTTCCTTCTGGATGTTTTAATTCATACCTTACTATTGAGCCACCTCAGAAGTGTGCAAAAATATTTGGAGACGTTGCTCAATCAATGATTAAAGCAATGAAACAAAAGGATGAAGAGACAAAAACCCTTTCTATCCTTCGCGACACTCTCCTCCCCAAGCTCCTCTCCGGCGCAATCCGCGTGAAGGATGCTGAGAAAGCAGTAGAGTCAGTGCTGTAGGAGTTTCTTGTGAACCATGACAATTCTAGAATTGTATGGTAGTATTATATTTGCATGTATCGATTGATTGGCCGATTGCGTAGTGAAAGAGCAGGATGCTGGTTATGAGCCTGGCAGAGTCAGATGTTGAGAAAGCCGCGCTTGAATGGTTTGGCGAGGAGGGGCTTAGGTACACGTACTTACATGGTACGCAAGTCTCTCCTGCCGGTCCTGATGCGGCTCGCGAGAGCTACAGCGAGGTTGTGCTGGGCAAGATTTTGCACCGCACTATCGGCTATCTCAATCCCTATCTCTCTCCAGAGGCGGTGCAGGAGGTTTATAACCGGGTGACGCGCCTGGATTATCCGACGCCTCTGGAACAGAATCGGGCGTTTCATAAGATGCTGGTCGAAGGGGTGACGGTGGAGAACCGTCGCTTGGATGGTTCGCTGCGCTCCGAACTGGCTATGCTGGTGGATTTCACGCATTTTGACAAGAATGATTGGCTGGTGGTGAATCAGTTTACGGTTACTGAGCAGAGTGAGCGACGCCCGGATGTGGTGGTGTTTGTGAATGGTCTGCCGCTGGTGGTGATTGAGCTAAAGAATCCTGGCGATGAGCAGGCGACGCTCAAGGGGGCGTTTCAGCAGTTGCAGACGTATAAAGAGCAGATTCCTTCTCTAATGGCCTACAACGAGGTTCTGGTTGTCTCCGATGGCGTAGAGGCGCGCGCCGGCACTCTAACATCGAACTGGGAGCGCTTTCAAATCTGGCGTACTGTGGATGGCGAGACTCTCGCTCCGAAGAGTAAGCTGGAGCTTGAGACGCTGATTCTTGGCCTCTTTGAGCCAAAACGCTTTCTGGACATGCTGCGCTCGTTTATTGTGTTTGAGGTTGATGGTGAGAAGATTGATAAGAAGATGGCGGCCTACCATCAGTATTATGCAGTCAACAGGGCAGTTGCCACAACGATGAAGGCGGCGGCGCTGGACGGTGATCGGCGTGCGGGAGTAGTCTGGCACACACAGGGTAGCGGCAAGAGTCTGACGATGGTGTTCTACGCGGGCAAGCTTATTCAGCAGATGCAGAATCCTACTCTTGTTGTGCTAACGGATCGCAATGACCTTGACGATCAGCTTTTCGACACGTTTTCACATTGCCAGTCCATTCTCAGGCAGAAACCTGATCAGGCAAATAGCCGGGCGGATATCGAGACATTATTAGGAAATAGAGCTTCTGGTGGTGTTATCTTCACGACTATTCAGAAGTTCTTTCCACAGGAGGGATCGGATTTCAAGGAACTCTCTGCACGCCACAATATCGTAATTATCGCAGACGAGGCACACCGCAGCCAGTATGGTCTGGAGATGCATCTTGTGAAGAATAAAGCTTCCGATGAGTGGCACAAGTCCTATGGTTTTGCCAAGTACCTGCGTGATGCCCTGCCTAATGCCTCCTACATCGGCTTTACGGGTACGCCCATTGAATCAGATGATAAGAGTACGCGTGCTATCTTCGGCGACTACATCGATATCTATGACGTTCATCGTTCGGTGGAGGACGGCGCGACACTGCGTATCTATTATGAAGCGCGTACCGTTCCGCTGGCTCTGGATGAGAGTGAGCGTCCACAGATTGATCCGAGATTTGAGGAGGTGACGGAGGGAGAGGAACTGGAGGAGAAAGAGAAGCTGAAGAGTCGGTGGGGTCGTCAGGAAGCGCTTGTGGGAGCCGATGATCGGATTGAAAAGGTGGCCGCTGATATTGTGCAGCATTTTGAGCTGCGCCAGCAGGCTCTCGAAGGAAAGGCGATGATCGTCTGTATGAGCCGTAGAATCTGCGTGGATCTCTATGAAGAGATCATCAAGCTGCGTCCCGACTGGCACAATTCCGACGACAAGAAGGGCTTTATCAAGGTTGTAATGACCGGCTCTGCCACTGATGCCGCCGCCTGGCAGCAGCACATCCGTTCAAAGGGCGGACGTGAAGCCATCGCCAACCGCTTCAAGGATGCTGCTGATCCGCTCAGCCTGGTCATCGTACGCGATATGTGGCTCACTGGCTTCGATGTCCCTTGTCTGCACACCATGTATCTGGATAAATATATGAAGGGTCACGGGCTTATGCAGGCTATTGCCCGCGTCAACCGCGTCTTCAAGGACAAGCCTGGTGGCCTGATTGTTGACTATCTGGGCCTGGCCGAAGCACTGAAAAACGCGCTGCACGACTACTCTCCCACAGATCGGGCCGAAACTGCTATCGACCAGGATCGAGCGGTTGCCATCATGCAGGAGAAATACGAGGTTGTTCGTGCCCTCTTCTACGGTTTTGACTATAGCGACTTCTTCTCTGACAGATCAACCGTAAAATTGTCTGTCATCCCCTCTGCTATGGACCATATTCTTAAACAGGATGAGGGAGAAAAGGGCAAGAAACGCTATATGCAAGCGGTCACGGAGCTCTCGAAAGCCTACGCGCTGGCCATACCACACGAGGAGGCGCTTAGACTGCGTGATGAGATTGGTTTCTTCCAGGTAGTGCGTGCCAGCTTTATCAAAAGCACACCATCTAGTGGCAAGACTCAAGAAGATCTCGATACTGCTGTGCGCCAGATCATCTCTCAGGCCATCGCCGCCGATGGTGCCATTGATCTCTACGCGACATTGGGCGTAAAAAATCCCTCCATCGACCTGTTCTCTTCTGAGTTTCTCGATAAAATGCGCAATCTTCCACAGCAGCGCCTGGCCTTCGAAATGTTGAACAAGCTTATTAACGACCAGATCAAAACGCGTTTCCGACGCAATGTCGTCAAAGCCCAGTCCTTCGAAGCCAAGCTCGACAAAGCCATCAAGCTCTATCAAGAACGCGCCATTGAAGCTGCTCTAACCATGCTACGTGCGAATGCTGAAGAACTGCGCGATACTCTGCTCGCCGACGCCCGTCTCGGTCTGAGCGAAGATTCCCTCGCCTTCTATGACGCTCTCAAAGCTGGCAACGTCGAGGCGCTAGAGATAGAGGACCAGAAACTCCGCACCATTGCCGAAAGCCTCGTCACTGTCGTAAAAGAGAATGTCTCCCCCGACTGGACCATTCGCCAGAGCACCCGCTCTCATCTCAGTCGTACCATCAGACGCTTCCTCCGCCAGAATGGCTACCCCTCCGACAAACAAAATCTCAATACCGTCGTCGAACTCCTCATGAAGCAAGCCGAAGCCCTCAGCCAGGACTGGAATATCGCTTGATTCATCTTCTGAAAATAATCCTGCCGTTCATCCTCTACGAACTAAAGTGGCACTGTTCAGTCGTACACTCCTTCAATCGCTCACCATGCCATGAGGTAGCTGAGGAAACCTACGCTTGATAGTCAGGTACTTCCTCTAACAAATCAGTCGCAGGTACTTCTAGTGCCTTAGCTATCTTCTCTAACGTAGAAAAGTTAACGGAGTAGTGGGGATCGTCAAAAATGCGACGTATGGTCGAATAGCCCACATCTGACAATCTCGACAACTTCCCCTGGTTAATCCCTTTAGACTCTGCTATCTCTCTGATCTTCAACCTTATCATGTTCTACTCCGAAATTTTTACTCAGCGCATTTTACCACAATTTCCTCTTGACTTGGGTATCCATTATTGGGTATTCTATATTGGACACTATAAGTTTCTTGTTAAATGTATTGAGGTAACAAGATTAAGAAGAGCGAGTACCTGAGCACTTTGTCCAAGCACTACTTACAAATTACTATTGAAGCAGGGGAGTGAACGGGATGGGGAAGTTTGAACCAAGAAAGCTTAATCATAAGGAGATGGGCGAGAGAAGCGAAGCGATTGTTATCGGGAGATTAGTTTATTCGGGATATACGGTACTCAAGCCATATGGTGAAAACCAACGTTACGATATGGTCATTGAAGATGCAGATAAAAAGTTCTGGCGCGTTCAGTGTAAAACAGCATGGTCTTCAAAGGATCAGAAAACTATTATGTTCAGTACATGCAGTAACCATTATGCCTATACATGGCAGAAAAACACTATGACGCGCCGACATTATCGGGAAGAGGTGGAATATTTTGCAGTTTATAGTCCTGAATTGGATAAGGTGTATCTTATCCCTATCGATCATGTAGGTATCAACCTGGCAAAACTACGGCTAGCGCCGACGGCAAACAAACAAGAGAAAAATATACGTTGGGCAGAAGATTACGAGGTATAAAATGCACGAGGAGAAGGTCTACAAACCTTCTCCTCGTGCTCTACAGGCGCGCCCAGCAGGATTCGAACCTGCGGCCTGCGCTTTAGAAGAGCGATGCTCTAATCCACTGAGCTATGGGCGCATATCATGGTACAATTCGTTCCATGAACCATACACATAATAACAATTCCCACCGTGCCCTGTCAAGCATTCACTTTATTAATCTCATCCCTTCATTCGATATCAGCAAAAGCCAGCCGTATAAGTTCTCTATGCGACGGCAAGATCTTAACTGGCAGTTCGTCTCGCTTAAAAAATCTTGCTTCCAACACCTCCCGCCCATCCAGCCGCTCTACGCCACCCACGAACTTTCCTCGATAGCTGGCCTCCACCCTTAAACGATATCCGCTCACCACCCGGATCAGCCCTCTAACCTCTACCTCGTAGCCCGTCTCTTCTCTGACCTCTCGCCTCACCGTCTCCTCCAGCCTCTCCCCTTTATTTGCGTACCCACCCGGCAACCCCCACGAACCTTCTCTCCAAAATCGATGTCGCAGTAGCAATATTCGCCCCTCTTCATCCTCAATCACTCCTGAGACCCCAACCATGAACTTATCATGGAGAAACCATAAGACGTACCATTGCGAGACGCCCCGTAGTGAACGCCATAGCCTTAGAACGAGACCATCCATTGAATAACCTTCACCTTCTCTTCATCTTATTGTCTTCGATCATAGCATAGTTTCCAGTCTACATGTGCTAAACGAGCTCAGAAGCCCTTTGCGAAAAGCTTCTCCGCCCCTCTTTCATCTTGACAAGACCGCCAAAAACACATATAATACACATAAATCCGAGTGAATAAGTAAGGATTAAAAGAGAAAGCAATCGGCTTTCTGTATACTCAGATAGAATCAGCCAGCAATTGGAGTGAGTCATGAGTCAAACATTTGAAGTGGAACAGGGTGATTATAGCGCTGGGTTCCATGTAGAAGAAAACTATGCATTTAAGTCCGAAAAGGGACTGAACAGGAAGGTCGTTGAGCAGATCTCTGAGATGAAAGGCGAGCCCAGTTGGATGCGGCAGTTCCGCCTCAAGAGCTTTGATCTCTTTGAGAAGCGCCCAATGCCA
>JAABUZ0100006189.1_pt1 | contig 15135 bp, 11 predicted proteins | sample 5562091 | NCBI WGS metagenome assembly JAABUZ01 (sample SAMN12813069, study PRJNA571459) | rock metagenome | isolation source: Antarctica rocks | place: Antarctica: Victoria Land, Linnaeus Terrace sud | collected 2015-12-21 | reverse complement strand
CTTCAAAGTGGAAAATACGGCGTGCTTCGGCTTCGTGCCTGGGAACAATACGCCGCTGTGTCAGCGCCGAATGCAAGTAAACCACGTGCGGCATCACCGTCGCGCCTACAATGCCTACCACGAGGAGTGCGCTATCCCCGCTCACCCACGGTACGACCGTATGGTAGGCGACCTGCCCCCAGTCTGGCTGGGCCAGGAAGGTCTCTATGAGATAACTGAGCGCGATAACGCCTACGAGCACCGTGATGACCGCTTCAAGGAGCCGGAACCCGTAACGTTCAAGGCTGAGAATGAGCATCGTACACACACCGGTGAGGATCCCTGCCGGAAGGAGCGGTATGTGGAACAGGAGATTGAAGCCCACTGCCGCGCCGAGAAACTCCGCCAGATCGGTTGCCATGGCTCCTAATTCCGCCGCGGCCCACATGCCGTACACCACCGTCTGCGGAAACTCTTTCCGGCACGCCTCCGGCAAATTGAGGCCCGTTGCAATCCCCAGTTTCGCCGACAACGTTTGCAACAGCATGGCCATAAGGTTGGCCAGCAGGATCACCCAGAGCAAGTTGTAGCCGAACTGCGCTCCGCCGGAGATATTCGTGGCAAAGTTGCCCGGGTCTACATAGGCGACGGATGCGATGAAGGCAGGGCCCAGAAATGGCAGGATCGCTCGGATGCCTGTACTGCGCCCCTCCAGAGATGCCCTTGCCGCTCTGTCCGTCGCCGATGGCATAGGAAGATTGCCTACCGCCGTTCCCACGCCCTCCGCCGCCACCGTTGGTTTTGCATTACGCATGGGGCTCCTTTGTCGTGATGCTGGTCGCGCACTCCTGTCCCAGTGTCGAGACCAGGAGATCCGCCGCGAGCGTGGGGCCGAGGGTCCGTTCCATCTCACCGACGCGGATATGTATCGGGCCGCCAAACGGAGCAACATCGAGTACCGTGAACGCTGCACCCGGCACCAGACCATTCGCGCGGAGATACCGCAGCTTTTCGGGATCGGATGAAGCTACACGGCCAATGATGCCTCGTGCTCCGGTGCCCATCGCATCCAGCGGCACCAGGGATTGAACCGCAACGGCGCCATCACGTGTCGGTATCGGTTCTCCATGCGGATCTGTTTGCGGGTTGCCAAGTAACTCGGCCAGCCGTTCTTCAAGCCGCTCGGAAATCGCATGCTCCAGACGGTCAGCCTCGTCGTGAACCTCGTCCCACCCGAACCCCAGGAACTCCTGCAAGTATCGCTCAAGCAAACGGTGGTGGCGGATCACTTCCAGCGCCACACGCTCACCGGCGATCGTCAGCCGTACCCCGTGATACCGGGTGTGCTCCACCATGCCCACCCGCGCGAGGCTCTTCATCATGGACGTGACCGACGACGGCGCCACGCCCATCTCCATAGCGAGACCGTTCGTGGATACGCGATCCTCACCAGCCTGTTGGAGCTTGTAGATGGTCTTCGCGTAATCCTCCATTGCAGGCGTCAGTGCCGCGCCAATATCTCTCGTCACATCCCCTCCCAGCCGAGCGCGTCGCGACGTGCCGCTTCCGACAGCACTCCGCACTCCATCGTCGTCGCCACCAGGCGTACCCTCCTTACAGTCAGAACCATCGCATTTTAGGACCATCTAAATATTATCATGGCGTTTCAGTACGTGTAATTGATCAAGGCCTGGACTTATAAAATTACCATCGCTACCTTCCATGATACTCACGAATAACACACGATTACAGTGAATCGAAATCGCTGCACAATCATCCCCCCGTGGATGGCCGTGTCCATCCAGGGGCCACGGATGCGTAAACGGTCATGTCCGGTGTTTCCGCTTATGTCATTAATTGTTATCAGTCGCCACCGTCCTGCGTGCCATGCATCCTGGTCAAGGGCAGGATGGTGGTGAGCAAAGCGTCTTCCCCACCGAGGCGGGACCAGTGGCTGCCTGACCGGTGACAGGCGCAGGAACTGTCCACTTCGCCAACACATGCTCACGCCCAGGGGACGCACCGACCGCAGTATCCACGGCCCTATGGGCCACCACCGAGGATGAAAATGACCGCGTCATCCCTCTTCGTCCGGGGACGCAGCCGCCAACCCCGATGGTCCGGTCACCCAGTAGACGCACCGACCGCAGTCGGAGGCTTATGCAACCAGTCGCCGATGTTCTTTTTCAGAGCAGCGTCGATGCCCCGCAGGATGAAAATCAGGGCGCGCCGACGCGTAGGGGCGGCAACGAGCGAAGCGAGCGGGGCAATACGCCCCTACAAACAACCAACCGCTGGTGGGTTATGGTCGGAGCAGATATGCTCCATCCTGACTCCTTTTGCCTCCTTGATTCGCCAAAGGGTCATATGCACACACGGGCGAACTCCGTATACTGCCAGGGAAGAGGGGCGCGTTAGCGAGCGTGACAGATCTGCGGTCACCCACGTCGCATGTCAAACATCCCGCTTGCAGTCGGAGGTTCCCTGGTTCCCGGCTTCAATGGGTCACGACCCAGGAAAGGACGTTTCACCCGTGCGCTGCCTCCGCTTTGTTCCTGTGCTGATGTGTCTGGTCGCTTCCTTGTGCCTCGCGCCACTGGCGTTTGCCCACGCACATGACGTGTCCTCCGAGCCTGCAAGCGGTGCCGAGCTGGCCAGCCTTCCCCCGAGCATCAGCATTACCTTCGACGATGACCTTGACCCCAATGCAACGGCAATTACGGTGCTCGGTCCCGGTGGTCAAGCTGTCCAATTTGGAAAGACCGTCGTCTCAACCCAGGCGACGAAGGTGGCCGCGGTGTCCATCAATCCTGGCGGCAACGGTACCTATACGGTAAAATGGCATGCGGTCGCCGATGACGACAAGGGCGTGACTGACGGCATGTTCACCTTTCGCGTGGGAGCCGCCACCACCGCAACCGCTGCGGCACCAGCACCGTCCACGGGCGCGGCGATCACCACCACTGCCCCGTCGGCGTTGCCCGCGTCTGGCGGTGGCTGGATTGCCCGTCAGCAGGAGCAGACGCAGACACTCCTGGCGCTGGCTGTGATGATGGCGATGGCCGCCATCGGCGCGGTTGGACGTGCTTTCACGCAACGGGTGCGCTAGCACGTCCGTTCATACAAACTTCGGAGGAGGGTGAGTCCCGGCGGTATGGCCATCCTGGGCGATTTAGCCGCCAGGGACAGGCAACGGCGCTCTACGGGCTTGAAGACAGAGCAGGATGCACAGAGTATCGGCGCTGCGGCGGCAGTTCATCGGCACGCTCATGCTGCTGGCCCTGGTCTTCCACGCATGCCTGACTCCATCGATGGCGTTGGGCCATGCGCAACTGGAACGCTCCATCCCGGCGGCGGGGGCCGTGCTTCCGGTGGCTCCTGTACAGGTCGACATCTGGTTCACTGAAAAGGTCGCCTCGGGTCTGTCCACGATTCAGGTGACCGATGTGAACCGAAAGCGCGTTGACCTGGCTGACTCCACCGTCGATTCCAGCGATGGCCACCATCTTGTGGTGAGCCTGTCATCGCTCCCGCCCGGTCTGTACACCGTGATCTGGGCCAACCTGTCAGCGGACGATGGCCACCCTGATAAAGGCGGCTTTGCCTTTTCTCTCCTCGCTCCCACGGCGACACCCCAGTCTGCAGTGGTGGCAGTGGGATCTTCGCCTGACGTTCAGCCCACGCCCGTGACACTCCAAACGTCGTTGCCCGTGCTTCCCCAACAGAGTCAGGACGCCGAACAACTCCTCAGCCCCGCCACGGACCGCGCTACCGGTGTCATCGACATCCTCGCGGGATGGCTACTTTTTCTGGCACTGGCGCTGGCGGGTGGTGGCGCCGCCTTCGCCTTCTGTTGCCTCCTTCCCGCCTTACGCGGTGCCGAGGCGGCGGTACTGCGCTGGAACCAGATGCTTCAGTGGCGTTTCTTCGTGGCGGTCACCATCTATGCCATCGTTGCCACTGCTGCTGCCTGTGCGTCACTCCTCGCCAAGGCAGAAATTGCCACTAGTCTTCCGCCGGGTGACCTGATGTCTGGCGTTGTGCTAGGAGCATTATTGGCGCCATGGTCGGGTCGGGTCTGGCTGGTGAGGGAGGCCACGATGCTGGGGCTGGCGCTTGTGGCGCTGGGTGGCGTGCTTTCCAAGTATGGTACCACTGCCCCATCATCCGTTGCACGGCAGCGGTGGATCCTCGGCGCGATCACCCTTTGCAGCGCCCTTGCCGTGATCCTGACCTCCCTGGAAAGCCATATCGCCGCGGGCCATACCGCCCGCTCCTTGCCGTTCGGCACCCCCGCGCTGGCGGTTCATCTGCTTGCCGTCGGCATCTGGGTCGGGGGGTTAGGTTACGCCATGCTCCTTTTGCCGATGTGGCGACACGCCGACGATACCGTCAGACGCGTCGTCGCAGTCGGTGCGATTGCCCGCTTCTCTCCCTTCGCTCTCGTGAGTGTGATTGCCATCGCACTGAGCGGGGTCTACATCGCGGCAGTACTCGTGCCCGCGCCAGAGGACCTGCTGACGAGTGCCTACGGTCAGGCACTCGACGCAAAAACGGCTCTGTTCCTCGTGCTGATCGCTTTCGGCGCACTGAATCGCCGCACGTTGGCCCCGCTCGCCCGTCGGGCCGCCAGTTCCTCCGGCGTGGCTACAGAGGGCATCCCCTCGCAGCGTGCGCCGGAGCCGACGACGGCCCGGCACGCCGACCATGCGGTGCATGACCGCGCCGACCATCCATACTGGGTTGCTCCCGCTCTGTCGGGTCGTGGCCGACCGCACCCTGCGGCTGGGTCCCCTCTGCGCGCATATGCAGAGGCGACGGCAGGTGAGCGGCCAGAAACAGGGGACCACGCTGATGCCCGGCGCCCCTGTGATCTCATTCGATCTTCCGGGGCCTCGTTATTGCGTACGATGCGTCGGGAATGCGGCGTGGCAGCGGCGGTACTTCTGGCTGCCAGCGTTATGTTGGAGGTGGGGCCTCCTGGCGTTGCACTGTCGCGTGGGGCCGTACAACTGGAAAGTGTCGTCCCGCTCCGGGAGCTTGGCGTGCCGTCCGCACCACCGCCAACGTACACCCCCGGTGCCGTCGCGTCAGCGACACCCGCGGTCTTTGCGACATCCGCGATGATCGGCGACCTCTCCATCGCGATGACCGTGCAGCCAGCGCTGGCAGGTTCCACGAGTGACTTCCATATCGCGCTGGCAACAGCCAGTCAGCAGCTCGTCACCGGCGCATTGGTCAAGCTCTGGATCACGGCAAAGGACGAGGACCTCGGGACACAGACCTTCACGACGAAGAGCACCGAACCCGGTATCTACCGCGTCTCCGCGCCCGTGTTTGCCGCTCCCGGTACGTGGCAGGTTCAGGTGGTGGTGCGTCAGGATACCGTGCCCGACCGCGAGATCACCTTTACCGTTCCGGTTGCCGTCCCGGCGATTGTCGCGCCCGCGTCACCCACAGTCCCACCCGCTCTGCCCACGGTGGTGGGAACGCCGATCCCCGTCGTGCTCCGTGCCACGCTGTCCTTTCAGCCGGATCCACCCATCACGGGTGGCGCCGACGCCGTCATTCGCCTCGTTGACAGGCGAGGCAAGCCGGTCGCCGGCGCGCTGCTGCACGCCATCTGGATCATGCCCCAGCACGCCCACCTGGAGCAGACAACGGTCACCGAAACGCCAGCTGGCTCGGGCGTCTACACCGCACGCGTACCGTTCACCATGGCGGGTGCCTGGCAGGCCACCGTACAGGCAAATCTCAGCGATGGGCAGAGCGTCCCATTGCAATTTGCCTTTAATGTTCGGGATAGGGGGCTGTTTGGCAGGGGAAGCCTCCCATTGACAGACACACCTGTCGCTTCGGCATCACCCGCTGTGGCCACTGTGCCCGCACCTTCCGTTGGCGGATCCGAAGCGCCATCCAGTACCAGCGGGCCACCGGCCGCTGACCGCGCTCTCGCTTCCGCATCACCAGGACCGTCAGCCGCGGTACCGCATGCTTCGGACACGCCGTCAGGCAAACAATCTGTGCCATCACCTACGGTTGCTGGCAATGGATTAGCACAGGAGCGTCGCCTGGATACGCTCGTCACCTCATTCCAGATCCAACCACGCATTTTGCAGCCGACCGACATCACCGTACGATTAACAGGCAGTGATGGCCTTCTGATTGACGATGCGCGGCGGGTTGACGTGCAGTTCGCCATGGAAGGCATGTCCCACGGCGCACTCGGCGCCATGGCCAGTCGCACGAGCCGGGGCATCTATCGTGCGCACGGCATGCTCCTGGTTATGGAAGGACCGTGGTGGATGGCGCTCCGCGTCGAGCGTGCGGACGGTACTATAGAGTCGGGATTGTTCAGGTTTCAGGTGCCGTTCGACCGCCCCAGTGGCGCCGTCTCGGCCTTCGCCTCCCGACCCACCGACCCGATCCAGATTGTCGATGTCGCCGTGTATCCTGGCGAAACGAGCCCGGATACGATCAGCGTTCGTGCCGGGCACGCGGTGCGCCTCGAAGTGATCTATGTGGACCGTCCGGCATGTCCCCCTGCCGTGCGCGTGGACGATGGGGACGCACATACCGACCTGACGTCCGAAGGTCTCGGGGAACTGTCCTTTGTGCCCGCACATACGACCCAACTCAAACTCTCGTGTACGTCGTCTGGCCTCCTGCTACGATGAGGTCCTTCCTCTTGACAACCTTTTGGCTGAAGGAGCGCATGTGAAAATCGCACAGCACGGCTGGTATAGCAATCTGATGGCGTGCGTGCTGCTTGTGGCCGCTATCGCTGGCTGTGGAGATACCACCGGCCAGCGCGTCGCGGGCATGCCAACGGGTCCCAGGGTCTTCACCGCCGATGCCGATTCCGGCACCGTCTCGGTTGTGGACGTTGCGTCTGGCAAAGAAGCGGCACACTTCAAGGTCCAGCCAAAGCCGCACCACCTTGCCGTCTCGCCAGATAACAAGGAACTCTGGGTCACCTCGTATGGCGGTGCAAAGGTCCAGATCTTCTCCGCCACTACAGGCGCACTGTTGGGTGCTGTGGATGTGGGCGCGTTTTCGGATGATCTCAACTTTTCCAGCAGTGGAGATCGCATGTATATCAGTCTGGGCACGCAGAACGCGCTTGCTGTCGTGGACCCGCGCACACGTAAGCTGCTTGGACGCATCGCCGTGGGAGTTGGCCCCCACGGGGTGCGTGTCAACCCCGATGGTACGCAGGTGTATGTGACGAGCACCCGCGACAATATGATCAATGTCGTGGACGTGTCCCAACAGAAGGTCGTCCAGCGCATCGCGACCGGCCCCAATCCCTACGAAGTCGTCTTCTCCCCCGATGGCGCCCGTGCGTTTGTCACAAACTATCTCGGCAAGACCGTCAACGAGATCGACACCCGTACCGGGCAGTCCACGAACGTCATTCCCGTCGCGTCGTTGCCCGCTATGCTGACATTTTCTCCTGACGGCACACTCCTGTACGTCGCCTGCATGAATCCTGGAGTAATTTCTGTCGTGGATGTCGCCACACACACCGAACTCCGCCAGATCCCGGCAGGTGCGGGCGCCCATGGTGTCGTCACGTCGCCGGATGGCACGCGCCTCTACGTGACCGATCAAAACCAGGCGACGTTGACGGTACTGAATATGACGACAGCACAGCCTGCCGCTGAAATTACCGTGGGCCGTGCACCGAATGGCATCGCCTACAGTGGATAGTGGCGTGCTATCTCGCATGCGTCATCTGTTGCTGGTTCGATCGTAGGTACGACTTCTGCCGCTGGCTGAGTTCCGCAAGCCGCTCCATATGTATGAGCCAGCGTCCGACTTGACGCCTCGCGAGCTGGAAGTGCTCGAACTGGTCGCTCTGCGTCTGCTGAACAAAGAAATCGCGGCGCGGCTCAGCATTAGCGAGCATACGGTCAAGAATCACCTGAAGAGCATGCTGCGTAAACTGCATCTGCGAAGCCGCCGTCACGCCGCTGCCTACGGCATCGCGCGGGGTTGGGTTCGCCCACGTGACGTGAACCAGTAGCCACGTGGGCATCTGTCACATTACAGGAGGTCATCATGTCGCACACGGCTACCCAGGAACAGAGGTACGCAACCGTCCCACACACAAGGGAGACGTGGGAGATACCACGGCCTCTGATGCCGTCAGCGACGTCTTACAGGGATACACTTGCCACCACATCGGCGCACAGATGACCCACCATAGGCGCTAGGAGATCTCCGGACCGCTGTTTCCAGACCGCGAGGATCAGCCCCGCCGCAAGTCCCACCAGTAGGGTAGGCACGGGGTAGCGTGCGGCGTGCATCGCGCTGAAGACCAGGGCCGAGCATGCCACCGCGCCCCCCGGCCCGACCAGGCGATGTGTCAGCGCCTGGATGACCCCCCGGCACAGCACCTCTTCTACGCACACCGCAACCACCAGAAGAGGGATGTGTGTGGGCCACATGGGGCGAGCAGGTACTATCAGTACTGGGATCAGGAAGACGCCGCCCAGCAGCAGGCAGCCGAGAAGCCGCTCCGATGCTGGCAGGTTTCCTACACCCACATCGCAAGCCGACAGACGTGCAATGTACCATCCCAGGAGGCTGGTCAAAAGCAAGAGCGCGTAGGCGATAGCGTTGATGATCAGCATGCTCCCACCATGCCCCGCGCTCAGAAGGTCACGTACCAGGGGAATGGTCACTGCGGCACTGACCAGAAAAACCAGTGTGAGCACGTCACGTCGGACGCTCATCTAGCGGCCGCGACCAGTCGGCCTGCCTCCCTGTCGGCGCGACCGCATCACGATGCCAGCGGCGACCAGAATAACCACTAGTACGCCGGCGGCAGCTGCCGCGAGGAGCGTCCTTGTGAACGATGTACTGGCGGCAGTGACGCCGGTACCGCCGTTGTGCATCTCTCCAGCGACGACATACTGCCCCCCACGATCAATCGGCGATACCACCAGCCCCGATCCCTCTTCCACGGTACTCCCCGGCACCTGGACCGGTTGCCCGGCTTCCAGGCGGTACAGGCTACCAGGGGTCACACTTTCGGGGAAACGCAGGTACAACTGTGCCTTGCCTTTCCACGGTTCTGGCACTGGCTTCCCATTGGCAAAGGTTGCCGTCAGTTCATAGACGTTGCCCACGAGAACGACCTTCCCACTCTGAGGCGGGGGTGCCTTCGGAGTCAGCGACACCTGAATCTCCCCCTGATCACCCGCAAAGACGCCGGTGGCGAGGAGCAACTGCACCTGGAGGTCAGCGGTAAAGATCTGATCAGGCGCCGACCCGGCAGGCGTCAGACGGACCTGCTTGGTGACGGAGGATGGCGTACCCGGATTTTCGACTCCCGGCGGCGGCGAGACGTAGCGGTACGGTGCCGGGCCCAGGCCATCCCACCGGACGGTGCCGGTGAGCAACGTTCCCCAGATATACACGCACGAGAGAACCGCTACGAGCGCACATGTCACGAAACGACGGGGCATCAGCGTGATCCGCATGGCTACGGTAGCTGTGCGACGATTGGCGCGGCGGTCTGGTAGGATGCCGGATAGACCACGCGCTGGCGCCCTCCTTGCCACTGCCACACGACACTTGCCGCTCGCTGGTTCTGCCCGGCGTCCGCACTGCCCGGCGCGCCAAAGCGCAATCCGGCGCCATTAATGGAACTGCCATACGGAAGGTCGATGGTGTGCGCGGCATCCTTGATGCCGTCCGCCGTGAGCGACGACGCCCGAGGCGCCACATCGTGCAGGAGCGCCCACGCGCCGACAAAGCCAGCGAGTGCGGAGATGCCCATCGCGTGGTGTTCGACCTTCTGGTACTCGGTCGTGGCATGGTCGAACAACACTTTTGCGTCCACCGATAATGCTTTCGTGTTGATGTCGGCATCTGGCTTGTCAGACGCATACAATCCTTCCGCCAGTCGTCCCAGTGCCGCACCAAATTCTGGCATACAGAAGGCGGAACTGGTGCCAATTGCTCCTTTGAGGCGGACGGGGGATGCCGCGATCGCTCTCCACAGTGCAATGCCATCGCTGAGATAGCTCGCATCCCATAAGAAATCGGGGCGCGCATCCGCGACCCGCTGTGCGATGTCCGTGGGTTGGAAACTTGCGGGGTCGTACGGGATTCGATCGATCACCTTTAGACCCCGTGCGGCGGCCTCGGCTGACGCTCCAGCGGCAACTGAGCGGCCATACACGTCCTGCTCATAGACAATCACGACACGGGCCCGGTCTGCCGACATGTTCCAGCGCGGCAGCAAGACTTCGTCCGTAAAACGGGCGGACATCCGCCCCAGGTTGCTCCCTACAGCAACGGTGCGAAACACATAGGGGACCACGGGCCCTCCCGGAGGCATCGTGAGGTCGTCGGCAACCGCCCCCGTTTCCCACCAGACGGTGCCGTGTCGATTTGCCTCCGCGCTTGCCTCGAAGGCCATCACGCTGCTATACCCACCGAGAATCAACGGGACATGTTGCCGTGCGAGCGCATCGACCGCCGCCACTCCCGCTGCGGGCGTGGCGGCATCGCGCACATCCAGCCCCACCGGTCGTCCTCCGACACCCCCGCGCTCGTTTATCAGGCGCACCGCCGTCCTCACGCCGGCAAGTTCTTCACGCCCACCAGCACCCTGCGGCCCGGTAAGTGGATACACGGCCCCGACGATGATGGTTGGCCCGCTGGTCGTCCCATACCGCTGGGCGCAACCGACCGACGACAACGCGGTCAGGCATACCGTGAGCCACATCACACACCGCAAAAGTTTCGCCATCGGTTGCTTGCATGCCTTCACTGTCGCACGTCTTTCCCCATGATCCACGGTGCATCGTTGATTATGCTGATGGTAAGAATACTGCCTCACCGTCGTCCTGCCATGGGCGCCTTCTGGCCATGTGGAATCCCCCGCTGTGCTCGCCACCACTGAGGACGAAAACTGTCGCCACTGAGGGCGCAAATGGTCACACCTCTTTATCGGGTGCCCTCTGGGCAGGCAGTCGCCCGTACTGTGTCATCCGACCGCAGTATCCACGGCCCTGCGGGCCACCACCGAGGATGAAAAGGGCCACAGCCACCGTCACCGTAGCGACCGCAGTCGGCCGTACTCTGCCATCGGGTGCCCCTTGGGCGCGCAGTCGTAGTCTCTAGCAACCAGCCGCTGATATTCTTTTTCAGGGCAGCGTCGATGCCCTGCGGGGGCACCTCCGAGGGATGAAAATCAGGGCGCGCCGACACGTTGGGGCGTAGGGGCGGTAACGGGCGAAGCGAGCGGGGCAATACGCCCTACAATCTACCAAACGGTGATGGGCTATTTTCAGAGCAGCCGGCCGTACTGTGCAATGCGACCGCAGTATCCACGGCCCTACGGGCCACCACCGAAGATGAAAATCAGGGCGCGCCGACGCGTAGGGGCGTATTGCAATACGCCCCTACAATCTACCAACCGGTGATGGGCTATTTTCAGGGCAGTCGGATGGCTCTACCAACCAGCCGCCGACATTCTTTTTCAGAGCACCGACCGCAGTCGGCGTAGCTTTGGTGCCGGGTGCCTTCTGGGCGAACAGTCCGCACCTTCCAATCTACCAACCACTGGTGGGTTATTTTCATGGCACTCGGCGGCGTCTCTGCGTTCGGACGCCCTCTGAGCGCTCAGTCGGAGGCTTCCAAACCCATGCCGCGAGACGCTGTGTTCAGCACAACTCAGATCGACTCCAGCGCCGGGATTCCTAGAACGCTAAGAGCATTGCCCAGCACCTGCCGGGTCGCGGCGACCAGTCCCGTCCGGAAGGCACGCAGGTCGGCATTCTCCTCACGTACGATGGGCGGCGTATGCTCGATGAAGTCGGTGAACTGGGTGGCCAGTTGAAAGGCGATCTGCGTCATCGTTGCGGGAGATCGCCGCTCTGCCGCTGCACGCAGCAGTCTCGGGTACTCGGACAGTTTCAACAGCAGTGCCCGCTCAGATGGATGTAACTCAGCGGGCGTCTCCGTCGAAGGAGCTCCCTGGTAACCAACTCGCCGGAGAATGCTGTTGGCGCGGGCATAGGCGTACTGCAGGTACACGCCGCTGTCGCCCGTCGTCTTTAACGCCTCTTCGGTATCAAACACGATGATCTGATTCAGCGAAAATTTCAGCATGTAGTACCGCACCGCCCCCGCGGCCACGGCTTTCGCGGTTTCGGTGTCCCTGGTGCGCTCAGCCACGCGGTTTTGCACGAGCGTTATGAGATCATCGGCTTTGATCTCGATACCTTGCCGTCCCGACAGCGCGTACACCGTCCGCCCTTCGACCATGCCGACACCGAGAGCTCGTGCTGAATCAGCCGACAGCGTCACCACTTCGTAGCCGAGGTGGATCGACCGGTCACTCTGCTCGGTGAAGCCGAGCCGCCGGAGCGACTCTTTGACGATGTGCTGGAGATAGCTCTGCCGTACGTCAATGACATTGATGACTTCCCGCGCTCCCCCGAAGTGAGGAGCATCGGGCAGTGCCGTCTGCCCCGTTGTCGTCGTCCAGAGGCGATGACCATCCGGCTCCTCACCCCACAACTCATAGCCGAAGTCACGGCCCAGCAGGCCGAACTTCCAGAGCTGATAGGCAATGTCTTTTGCTGTATAGGTAGCCACGCCGTCCGCTTTGACCAGCACCTTGTCTGCCGTCCGCCCGCTACCTTTGGCGGCAACCTCACCCTCGGGCGGTGGCGCCTCCTGGCTTTTCGTCCGTTTGCTCGCGTTCCCTGATGGAGGGGCCGTGACTCGCGCGGTTTCAGTCGCATCCTGCTCCTCGTCGTCAAACGGCACGACCCAGCATCCCGCGAGGGGGCCATCTGAAGGATGGACCAGGATGTTTCGCTCCTTGAGTTGCAAAAACGCGTGCTGCCAGAACCCCAGTGCGAGGATGTCGGACTCCCACGTGAGCAAGTCGTAGGTGATGCCGAGCCTGGCCATGGTGGCCAGATGGGCACGTACGATTTTTAGGGATAGTTCCTTGGCAAACTGTGCTGTCTCATTGTGGCCCTCTTCGATGTCACGCAGCACCTGTTTGCGACGCGCTTGCAAGTCGGGCTCCGCTTCCATCCGCCGAGAGATCCGCGTGTAGATGTCCGAGCAGAAATAGTCGAACGGCACCGAGGCGTCATACACAGGCTGCAGCACCTGAAAGCCCACCACGACATCGGCTACCTGGACCCCGGTGTCGTCGATATAGTTTTCCACCTCCACCACATACCCCGCCGCACGGAGCAGCCGCGCCAACGTGTCTCCGATACAGGCGTTGCGTAGGTGACCAATATGCGCCGCTTTGTTACTGTTAATGTTGGTGTGCTCGATGAGCACTTTCCCTTCGGGGCGCATCGCTGGACTGCCGTACCGTACGCCCTCCCGCAGGATCAGTGGAAGGAGATGCTTTGCCAGATCTGGCGCGTCGAGCGTGAAGTTCACAAACCCTGGAGGCGACACGGTGACCTGTTGCACTCCCTGCGGGGATGCCGCGACCATCGTTTCCCGCAAGCGCTCAGCCAGAGCGAGCGGATTCTGTTTGGATGCTTTTGCCAGTCCCAGGCAAACAGCCGTGCTGTAATCGCCGAACTCGGGACGTGCGGCTGGACGAATATCGGCGCGTACCTCAGAAAATCCGAGCGAGGCAAGCGCCCCGGCTATCTGTTTTTCCAGTACGTCTTCGATCGTGTCCATACACCCCTGCCCCGTCTGTCATCTCCTGGAGGTCAACCGGCAAGACACCCTCTCACCCAGCAGATTTATCATAACAGGGGTAGCTTGCGCCAGATGTCACCAACCGCATGGCCATGTGGTGCGCCGTGATGCCCGCGTCAGGAGTAGCGCGAGGCGATCCGGGGACGGTGCTGTCCTGGATAGGTCAGCAGCAACTGGAATGACCAGAGCAACGCAAGACCGGACATGCATGTCCAGAGTACCGCCCAGAGGATACCCGGCAGATGCGTCACCTGTGCCGCTACCACAGCGTCACTGTGCTGGCGCGATGTCGCACTCAAGAACAGGAGCGTTTGCAGGTCGCCCAGCACTGCCAGTGCCAGTTGTAACGCAAGGAAGCCCATGACGATGGCAAACCATCGTTCGGGTAACCATGCTGCCAGCGCATAGAGCGCGCCGCCAAAAAAGACCAGGTACCCCAGCGCGTTCAGATCGTGATCCCACAGGAGCACCACGACGACCAGCCAGAGGTACTGGCCGATGATAGCCATACGTAACATGTGCGGGCGGGGAAGGAGGGCCAGGTAGAGTGTGCCAGTCAGAGCGCTGCCTACATACCCGGCGCTGGCGATCAGCAGCGTAGCCCCACCGGCGATCTGCGTGATGCCACCACCTCTGATACCAAAGATGTGCACCGCCGACACATGGCCGCCGGTCGCGATGGCGGCGAAGGCATGCCACCCTTCGTGGACAAACGTGACATACGGGGTGATGGGGATGAGGACCATGCTTGCTCCGGGAATCATCCAGACCAGAATCGAAAGTCCGAGTGCCACGAGGAGGATTCCCCGCACATCGACACCACGGTGTATCGGTGCGTTGACCATCGATAGCGTCTGCACGGGCGTACTCCTCGCAAAGGCGACGTCCCATAAACCGCGATGATTGCCAACGATCGGACACGCTACGTCGCTTGTTTCAGTATACCGGCTGTGCCTCCATCAAGCATGAGGCGAAAGCGGTAGTCCCGCACATATCACCACGATATGCCCGTCTCTGTGGTACACCATCGAAGACGAACACGGCCGCAGCCGTCCCTCGCCCCGTAGCTCTCTCACTGCCCATACCCGTGCTTCTGTCCTGCAGTGGGCGTCCCACGCGCACTGCAGGTCAGCATGATGCGCGATAGCAATGGCAATGGCCAGACCGGATACGGACGCCCCAGGCGCACTGGGGGTCGGGCGATGCCCTATACTGGTATGGATGCCAGCGACCATGGCGTCCGGGGCGGTGCCGTGCCCCTACGCGCTCAGTAAGGAGCCCATTGTGCAGACACTGCACCAGATCGACCCGGAAATTGCGGAAGCCATCTGTGCTGAGGAACAGCGTCAGCGGTACAAGATCGAACTGATTGCCTCAGAGAACTACACAACGCGCGCGGTGCTCGAAGCGCAAGGCTCACTACTGTCGAATAAGTACGCGGAAGGCTAC
>JAABUZ0100006188.1_pt1 | contig 15136 bp, 9 predicted proteins | sample 5562091 | NCBI WGS metagenome assembly JAABUZ01 (sample SAMN12813069, study PRJNA571459) | rock metagenome | isolation source: Antarctica rocks | place: Antarctica: Victoria Land, Linnaeus Terrace sud | collected 2015-12-21 | reverse complement strand
GACTGAGCCAGCGCGTCAGGTCCTCCGCTCCGAGGGGGCGCGAGAGATAGTAGCCCTGGGCCGCGTCGCATTTCATGGCGGCGAGGAGGTCCCGCGACCGCTCGTCCTCGACCCCCTCGGCGACGACACGCAGGCCCAGGCTGTGGGCCAGCCCGATGGTGGAGGAGACGATGGCCGCGTCGGCGGCGTCCTCCGCCATGTGCAGCACGAACGACTTGTCGATCTTGAGTTCGGCCACCGGGAGGCGCTTGAGGTAGGAGAGCGACGAGTAGCCCGTCCCGTAGTCGTCGATCGAGATATGGATCCCGTGGCCGGCCAGCCGGCCGAGCATCTTCAGCGCCGTTTCCGCGTCGCTCATGATGGTGCTCTCGGTCAATTCGAGCCGCAGCGCCGTCGCGGGCAGGCCGTAGGCGCCGAGCAGCCCGACGATTGTATCGGCGAGCCTGGGGTCGCGCAAATTCGAGGCCGAGAGGTTCACCGCCACGGCGAGTTCGAGTCCGTCCCGCCGCCAGCGGCTGCACTGGCGCAGCGCGGCATCGAGAACCCAGCGCGTCAGGGGGCCAATGAGCCCCGTTCGCTCGGCCAGGGGGATGAACTGGTCGGGCGGGACGAGGCCATGGCAGGGGCGCCGCCAGCGCGCCAGCGCCTCGACGCAGGAGACGTTGCTCCCCGCGCTCTTGTCTCTATCCGACGCCCCCGCTTTGCCGACCGGCCCTCGGACGCCCTGGAGGTCCACGCGGGGTTGGTAGTGCAGGAGGAGTTCGTCGTGGGCGATGGCATGGCGGAGGGCCGCGCCGAGGGCGAGCCGCTCGGGACTATGTTCGTCCCGCGCCGGGGCGTAGACGGCGTAGCCGCTCCCGCCGCTCTCTCGCTTGGCGACGTACATGGCCACGTCGGCGCGGCGCAGCAGCGTCTGCGGGTCGGCCCCGTGCGGGGGGTAGAGGGCGATCCCGATGCTCGCGCCGACATGCAGCGCGCGGCCGTCGATCTCGACCGGCGGCTTGAGCGCCGCCCCGATCTTGCGCGCCGCCCGTGTCGCGCCGGCGCGGTCGCCGCGGGGGAGGATGACGGCGAACTCGTCGCCCCCCAGCCGCGCCACCGTGTCCGAGGCTCTCAGCGCGCCGCTCAATCGCTCGGCGACCTCCTGGAGCGCCAGGTCGCCCACGTGGTGGCCGAGCGTGTCGTTGATCTCTTTGAAGCGGTCGAGGTCGAGCAGCAGCAGCGCGAGCGTGGCGCCGTCGCGCCCCGCGGCGAGGATTGCTTGCCGCAGGCGGTCGAAGAGGAGGGTGCGGTTCGGCAAGTCCGTGAGCGGGTCGTGCAGCGCCTGCCGCCAGAGCGCCTGGTCGGCCTTCTTGTGCGCCGTGACGTCCAGGAAGCTCACGACGACTCGGACCGGCCGGCCCGCGTACGCGCCGCCGCTTGTCATATCTCCGCTTGTCATATCTCCGCCCGCGATGGGGACGGCGTCGAGCTGGAGCCAGCGGCGCGACCCATCGGGCCGCGCGACGCCGAGCACGACGTCGCGGCGGGCGCGGCTCGTGCGTAGGGCGGCCGCGATGGGGTCGTCCTCGCGCGCCAGCGCGCGGCCATCGGCGTCGGTCAACCCGTGCGGCCCTCCCAGTCCCAGCGCCCGCAGCGCGTCTGACCCCTGGCCGAGGATCTCCTGGGCCGCCTTGTTGGCGTCGACGACCGCGCCGCCCGCGTCGCAGATCAACACGCCGCAGGCCAGGGCGTCGTAGATATCCCCGCGCCACCTCGACGACGACAACGCGAGGACATTAGCGGCGTCGCCATTGGACCCCACCAAACCCGCGCCCGCGTCGGGCCCCGCCTTGCCATGAGGGGGCGCCGTGTCGTGTCCGGTCAACTCCGGGCCTGGTGTCTGCCGCGAAGCCTGCAAGAGACCCTGTCCTCTCCTCGACGGTCCTCTCCCGGGCTGAAGAAAGGGGCGGCGCCGGTGACGGGCGTGGAACAGGCGGTGGCGCATCGACGGTGGGCTGAACCGGCGGCGCCGCAAGCCGTTCTCGTATCGCTCCCTCTAGATTATCAACAATAGTGCAACTATGACCACCGTTATTGTAAAATTTTTGTAAACACCGCGGTGGGGCGCGGATGGGTATACATGATGCGCGGCTCTCCTGTACACTCGTTGTCATGAGCCATATACTCATCGTCGACGACGAAGAGCACATCGTCGAGCTCGTGCGCCACTACCTCTCGCAGGACGGGTTCGAGACGCGTGAGGCCTACGACGGCCCGACGGGGCTGGCCCTCTTCCACGCCGACCCTCCCTCGCTCGTCATCCTCGACCTGATGCTGCCCGGCTTGCCGGGGACCGAACTCTGCCGCGAGATCCGCAAGACGAGCGACGTGCCCATCCTCATGCTGACGGCGCGCGACGACATCGTCGACAAAGTCGTCGGCTTCGAACTCGGCGCCGACGACTACCTCACCAAGCCGTTCCAGCCCAAAGAACTCGTCGCGCGCGTCAAGGCGCTCCACCGCCGCGCGGGCCGGGCGCAGGCCTCCGCGCCGGGGCAGGGGACGGAGCCGGCGGTGCTGCGGTTCGCGGCGCTCTCGATCGACCCCGCCCGGCGCGAGGTGCGGGTGCATGGCCGCCCCGTCGAGTTGCGCCCCAAGGAGTTCGATCTGCTGCAGGCGCTGGCGCGCCATCCCGGCACGGTGTTCTCGCGTGAGCAGTTGCTCAACAGTGTGTGGGGCTATGACTTCGAGGGCTACAGCCGCACCGTCGACGTCCATGTGCAGCACGTGCGCGAGCGCGTCGAGGCGGCGGGCGGATCGCCCGGCGTCATCGCCACCGTGTGGGGCGTGGGGTACAAATTCGAGGATGTCGACGTTACCGTTACGTAGACGCGCGAGCGCGCGGGGCGGGGGACACGCGTGAGGACGTCACGTAGGCGCGCGGGGCGGGAGACGCTCCTCTCGTCGCTGGCCACCCGCCTGACCCTTGCCGTGGTGGCGCTGCTCCTGCTCAGCCTGGGCCTGACCACCGCCGTCGTCGTGGCCCAGGCGCAGCGCGTCGACCGGGCGGCGGCGCGGGACGCCGCCGCGCGTGTCCTCGCGGGGGACACGCGTGAGGTGCGCACGAGCGTCTGCCGTTCCCTGTTCAACGTCAACGCGCCCACCGATCGCCCCCTCGCGTTCGTCGGCGCCCTGCCCGACAACATGCGCGTGCTCCTGACGAGTTGGGACCGCAACCGGGTTATCGGCGACACGGGTGTGGGCGCCGGCGCCGGGACGCCGTCGGCGGCGTTCCATTTTCCGGTCGACTACCACGGCGCCCTGCGGCGGCAGGGGGTCGCGACGATCGGGGGGACACCCTACGCTTACCTGGCGCTCCAGGTCTTGCCTTCATGCGGTCCTAACGTGGCCTCGCCCGTCTATCGGAACATCGTGGCGCTCACGCGCGTGATGGGCGGCCCGGATCGGGCGCGCGACGCCGTCCGGCAACTCGCCCTCCCCGGCGCGGTCGCGATCTTGATCTCGTCGCTGGTCGCCCTGCTCGTGCTGCGCGCTATCACGCGCCCGCTGCACGACATGACGTTGGCCTCCGAGCGCATGGCCGCGGGAGACTACGACCAACGGGTGAGCGGGGCTGGGGCGGCCGGCGAGATCGGGCAGTTGGCGCGCGCTTTCAACCGCATGTCCCTGGAGGTGCGGCGGGCGCGCGAGTTGCAGCGTCAGTTCGTCGCCAACGTCTCGCACGATCTACGCAGCCCGCTCACCAGCATCATCGGCTTCAGTCAGATGCTGGCCGAGGACGAAGAAGTGGCCGCGCGGTCGCGTCGCGCGGCCACGATCATCAACGGCGAGGCGCAGCGTCTGCACCGCCTCACGATGGACCTGCTCGAGCTCTCGCGCCTCGAGTCGGGGCGCCTGGCCCTGTCGCGCCGCCCCCTCGACCTCAACGCGCTCCTGCGCGACGTCGTGGCCCCGTATGACGCCCTGCCGATCGGGCGTGACCTCACGGTCGTGGAGAGACTCCACGCGGGCGCCTTGCCCGTCGTCGGCGACCCCGACCGCCTGACGCAGGTCGTCGGCAACCTGCTCGACAACGCGCTCAAGTTCTGTAACCCCGGCGGGGAGGTGCGCCTCTCCTCGGCGCGGGAAGGAGACGTCGCGGTCGTCGAGGTCTATAATACCGGTTCCGGGATCGCCCCCGAGCAGTTGCCGCTCATCTTCGACCGCTTCTATCGCGGCGACCACTCGCGCGCCGAACAGACGGGCGGGAGCGGGATCGGCCTGGCCATCGTGCGCGAGCTCGTTCACGCGCACGGCGGGGACATCGCGGCGAGCAGCGAGCAGGGCGCGTGGACGGCCATGACCCTGCGTTTGCCGCTGGCCTCCGACTTTACAAAAGATTTACACGCCGCCAACACCGCCGCAACAGGGGACGGCGTATAGTACAAGTGGAAAACTAGACATAGCCTTGTCGTTCTACCGTGACGTTCTACTGTGAGAGGGGACATCCGTGTCCACCACGTCCGCCGTGTCCGCATCGCGTCGCATTATTCGGCAACCCGCTGCCTTCGTCGCGCTGGCGCTGGCGTTGGCATTTGCCCCGCTAGGGTCGGGGACGGCGCGGGCCGCCGGGCGCTGGCCGGGCGGGACGGTTCCCTTCGTGGTGGGGACGATGGCGCGCGCGCCGCGGCTATCGCCCCTCAAGAGTGGTCTCACCGCGGTGGAGCTTCCGCAGCAGGTGACGAGCGGGGGCCGCTTGACCGTCGTCGTGTCTACCGCCCCGCACGCGCGCCTCACCATCGTCGTCGCCTACCCGGACGGGCGGACGACGACGATGGTGAGGCGCGCAAACGGTGAGGGGGCCGCGCGCGTGAGCCTCGACGTCATGTATCAGCCGCCGACGAGCGCCGAGTCGATCCTCGTGACCGTCCATGCCGTCCGCGCCGCGACGCGGCGTGAGGCGGTGCTCGACGACACGGTGACCGGGAAGGTGACGGTGCTCCAGCATATCGTGCTCTTGGGCCACGTCAGGGTCCCGCCCACGGTCGCGGCCGGGGGCAAGATGCGGATCGTCGTCACCAGCAATCAGGTCGGGGCGCAGGTGCGCCTCCGGCTGACCCACGCGGACGGGCAGGTCGAGGTCGTGAGCGCGGGCGCGATCGATGGACGGCACATGGCGACGTACGTATACCCTGTCCCTGCGGATGAGCGGGGTCCGATCGGCGTGCAGGCGGTGATCAGCTATTGGGGCGTCGATCTCAACCTGCCCGTCCGCCCGGACACGGTCACGGTACGCGCGCGGAGCCAGGGTCAACCTAAAGCGCGAAAATCGGATAATGGCGGACATCACGGCCACGGTCACGGTGGGGGCAATGGCGGGGACGGGGACGGGCGGGTGTAATGGCGGGGACGGGGACGGGCGGGTGTAATGGCGGGGACGGGGACGGGCGGACGTAGGGGCGGTAGAGTTCTGCCTCTCCTGCTCGCCATCGTCGTCCTGGGCGCCTTCGTCGGCCTCGGCGCCTATGTCCGTGTCCCCGCGACGCCTGTGCATAGAGGGGTGGACGGGGGCGCGAACGGGGGCGCGAACGGAGGCGCGATACCGGCGCTGACGGTCGATCGGCGGGGCGCCGGCGGCTCCGATGGCGCGCGTCTCGCCCCGACCCTCTTCGGTATCGGGGCCGATCTGCCCGCCGCCACGTACACCCAGGCGCAGGACGCGGGCTGCGCCCCGCTGACCGGCTTCGGCGCGTCTCCGACACTCGTGCGCATCGGCGCGAGCACGACCGACACGGCCGACAGCTACGACTGGCGGACGGACGCCATCGCCCCGATCGTGCCGGCCGGGCGTTCCAGCTGGGCCTCTTTCGGATGCTCCAAATCGACGCGCCGCTACCCGGCCGCGAGTGTGCTGCGCGTGCTCGACGGCGAGGTCGACGACCCTCAGTCCGCGGCCGGCGAAGTGGGGTTGATCGTCCGTCGCTACGGGGCCGCCTTCGCGCGCGCGATCTACTGGGAGATCGGCGCCGCGCCCGCGAACTGGCGGTACTTCGGGGCGCCGCTCACGCGGCGGCGTGCCGGGATGCGCCTGAGGTGCGCGCCTGACCAGTACGCCGCGCTCGTCACGGGCTACGCCGCCGCGATCGCGGCGGCGTTGGGCACGGACGCGTCCGGCGCGCCCGCGGTCCCGCGGATCGTGGCCGACGCCTGGATCACGAACGCGACGGACCAGTCGTGGACGCGTGTGGTGACGGCGGTCGACACCTCGTACTACCCGTTTAGCTCGCTCGGCGCCCGGCCGGCGACCCGCGCCGCTGTCGCCCGGAGCGTCTCCGACCCGCCCGCGGACGACGCCGTCCCGCTCGACCAACCGCTCGACCGTCAGATCGAAGGCCTGCGCGCCAACCTGGATCAGTACAGCGGCGGCGGGGGCGTCGGGGTGCTCGTCGGGCAATGGAACATCGACGTCAACACGTCTTCCACCAATCCGGTCTACGCCTCGGCCGCGCAGGGGGTCTTCGTCGCGCGGATGCTGCTGCGCCTGGCGCACGACGGCGTGACCCTGGCGGCCTGGGCCCCGCCGCTCTACGGTTCGACGGGGATCGGCTCGACCGACGCCCCGTTCGTCGACGGCCGTCCGACCCCCGGCTATCGGGTCTTCGCGGCGCTCCGCCGCCTGGCCGGCGCGCGCCTGTCCCCGCTCGCCCCGGCCTCGTCGTCTCGCGTCGGCGATCTAGAGGCGTGGGCGCTGCGCTCGCCGCACGGGCGCATGGGGGAGAGCACGACGGTCGTTCTCATCAACGCGGGCGCGCGGGCCGCCGCGCGCGACCTGCGCCTCGTCGGCGCGTCCACGCGCGCGTTCGCGACCGTGAGGACCTTCGCCGCGGCGAGTCCCGGCGGCGCCGCGACGACGCGCGCCGTCGCCCCGCGCGACCGCCTCCGCCTGGTCGTCCCCGCGTTCGGGGTGACGCTAGTGACCATCGGCGACCGCTAAAGACCGCCGGCCCACGACCGCGATCGCGGTCCTCCGCGCATAGCGGGCGCTTTTCTCCCCCTCCCCTTCATATGGGTCCCAAAGTTATCCACAAAAACCTTGACCTCGGCCCGAGAACGCGGGTATAACATCAAAGTCTTGTGTTTCTCCTCGTTGTGGGATACTACATATGGGGGTCTACGGACGGGTTGTCACCCCGCGTATGAGGGTCGTATGAGAGGGGAGAGACAGGCGTGAAGTGCCCGCATTGCGGCTTCATGGGCGGCGCGGGGCGCGCCGATTCGAAGGTCTTGGATTCGAGGGAGAGCGAGAACGGCGACGCGACGCGGCGGCGGCGGGAGTGTCTTAGTTGCCACCGGCGCTACACGACCTACGAGCGCGTCGAGCGGTTGGGGCTGATGGTCGTCAAGAAGGACGGGCGGCGCGAAGAGTACGATCGCCGCAAGCTCCTGGGCGGCGTGACCACGGCCTGCCATCGCCGCCCCATCTCGATCAGCGCGGTCGAGGCCCTCGTCGACGTGGTGGAGAGCGACCTGTTCAGCCGCGGCGCCGCCGAGGTGTCGACGGCGGAGGTCGGCGAGCTCGTGATGGAGCGCTTGCGCGCCCTCGACGAGATCGCGTACATCCGCTTCGCCTCGGTCTACCGCGACTTCCGTACGGTCGAGGACCTGCGGGCGGCGCTGGAGGGGTTCGACGTCGACGCGCGGGTAGGCGCGCTCCTGCCGCTGGCCGAATCCCGGCGCCCCGCGTGACGCGGGCCGCCCCTCGCATACGGCGAGGACAGGCGTGGCGCGTGGCGAACGAGGGCGTAACCCACGGCGAACGAGCGCGAAACACGCGGCGAGGACAGGCGTACCACACCGTAACACACGGCGAGCGGTTAGTTAGTAGCAGTAGAGATAGAGCGAGGAACGGTCATGACGAGCACGGTAGACCCCGCGCGGACCGGCGAGCAGGCGCAGACCCAGGAGCCCTCGACGCCTCTTGAGGCGTCGGGGACCGTGCTGGAGGGCATCCGGCACAAAGTCTTCCTCGACCGCTACGCCCTCAAGGGCGAGGACGGCGCGCCGCTGGAGCGCTACCCCGAGCAGATGTGGCGGCGCGTCGCGGCCGGGATCGCGGAGGCCGAGCCGAGCCCCGAGAAGCAGGCCGAGTGGACCGAGAAGTTCGACGGCCTGTTACGCGACTTCAAATTCGTCCCCGGCGGCCGTATCCTCTCCGGCGCGGGGAGCGGGCATCAGGTCACCTACTATAACTGCTATGTCGTCGGTTTGGGCGAAGACCCGCTCGATCCCAACGGGCCGACGCGCCCGCAACTCGCGCCCGAGGCGGCGCGGCCGGCCTTCTTCACCGCGCTGGGCCAGATGACCGATATCATGTCGCGCTCGGGCGGCGTGGGCATGAACCTCTCCGCGCTCCCGCCGCGCGGCGCGGCGATCGCCGCCGCGGGGCGCGGCCGCGCCGGGACGGTCCGCCCGACTGTCGCGCTCGACCTCAGCCACCCCGACGTGTCGCGCCTGCTCGACGAGAAGGACGGGGTCAACCTGGCGCACGTCGACATCGCGGTGATCGTGCCGCCCGCGTTCGACCAGGCGCTGGCTGCGGACGGCGCCTGGACCCCTCAGTGGGGTGATATATGTGGCGCGCCGACGACAGCGCGCGACCTGTGGGCGCGCGTAACCGCGGGCGAGGGCCGGCGCGTCGGCATCCTGCGGCGCGACGCCGACATGGTGAGCATCGCGGACAGCCGCGACGCCATCGTGGCCGGCGCGGGTGAGGTGGCCGAGCGACTCTTCCGCGGCGAGGCCACGATCGTCGACTTCTCGCGGCTGCGCCCCAAAGGCGCCTACATCAAGACCGTCAACGGCACGAGCTCCGGTCCCGTGGCCTGGATGTACCTCGTCGACGCCGTGGCCCAGCTCGACGACGGCGCCTCCGCGGGCGAGAAGGGCGTCATCTGGTTCGGCGAGATCGCCAGCACGATCACCGGCAAAACGATTCAGCAGGGGGGAAGCCGCCGCGGAGCTCTTATGCTCATGCTCGACGACGACCACCCCGACATCGAGGAGTTCATCAAGGCCAAGCGTATCGACCCCGCAACGGGGCGCCCGGTGATGATCGAGCACGCCAACATGAGCGTGTGCGCCTCGGACGCCTTCATGGCCGCCGTCAAGGCCGACCTGCCGTGGGACCTCAAGTGGCAGGGCCGGGTCGTGCGCACCGTGCGCGCCCGCGACCTGTGGGATCTCATCTGTACCGCCGCCTGGACCACCGCCGAGCCCGGCCTCGTCTTCATGGAGCGCGCCCAGCGGGAAGCTAACACGTGGTACTACGAGAATATCCGCTGCGTTAATCCTTGCGTCACGGGTGATACGCTCGTGTACACCGCCGCCGGCCTCTATCCGGCGGCCGAGCTTGCCGAGATGGGCTCCCCGGTCACGGTGACGTCCCCCGGCGAGGACGGCGTCTCGTTCAAGCGCGCCAGCCACGTTTTCTCAACCGGCGTGAAGCCCGTCTATCGCCTCCAGACCAGCGAGGGGTACGCCGTCCGGCTCACCGCCGACCACAAAGTGTTGACGACGAAGGGCTGGCTGGAAGCCGATCGACTGACGCCCGGCGACAGGATCAACCTCCTGAGCGGCGAGGGTGGCTTCGGCGTCTCCGGCAGCCGCGAACAGGGGCGCGTCCTCGGCTGGCTCGTCGGCGACGGGTACATCAACAAGGGCGGCAAGGAGTCCCCTAGCGTCGTCCTCTCGTTCTGGGGGACGGAGCGCGCGCTGGCGCCGGCCTTCGCCGAGGCCATCAACAGGTTGGTCGCCGCCCCCGAGGGGCGCAGGCAATACCACGTCGGCGTGGTGGACGTCGACAGCCGCGACGAGTCGCGCGTCGACTCCGTCCGCCTCCTGCGCATGATCGATCCTGAGCTTGTAGCCGACAAGCTCCAAGTGCCGCCGTCGGTCTTGCGCGGTTCGAGGGACATGCAGCGCGGGTTCCTCCAGGCGCTTTTCTCGGCCGATGGGACGGTCCTGGGCAACGCCGAAAAGGGACTATCGGTCCGCCTAACCTCTGTTCGCCTGGAGCTGTTGGAGGGTGTCCAGCGGGTCTTACTGAACTTTGGCATCGCGTCGAAGATCTACCGCAACCGCCGCGACGCCATGACACGCTCGCTGCTGGATGGAAAAGGGGGCCAGGCCGATTATGCGTGCAAAGCCTACCACGAGCTCGTTATCGCGCGCGACAATCTCGCCCTTTTCGCGCGCGAGATCGACTTCCTTCAGCCCGAGAAGAGCAACAAACTGGGGTCACTCCTGGCCGGCTACACGCGCGGTCTCTATCGTGAACGCTTTACCGCGACATTCGAGAGCCTGACCCCCGACGGCGAGGAGACCGTCTACGACCTGACCGAGCCCGACGCGCATCTGTTCGTCGGCAACGGTCTTACCTTACATAACTGTGGTGAGCAACCGTTGCCCGCCGGGGGCGTCTGTAACCTCGGCGCGCTCAACCTGGAGCGTTACGTCGACGGCGCGGGCCGGTTGCGCGAGGATGACCTCGCGCGTGACGCGGCCTACGCCACGCGCTTCCTCGACGACGTTATCGACGCCACGCCGTACTTCTCCGACCTGCACGTCGCGATGCAGCGCGAGGGGACGCGCCGCACCGGGCTGGGCACGATGGGCCTCGCCGACGCGTTGATCAAGATGGAAGTCGCCTACGGCAGCCCCGCGTCGGCGAGGGTCATCGGGCGTATCTACAGCGTTATCCGCGACGCGTCGTACCGCGAGAGCGTCACATTAGCCGAGGAAAAGGGAGCCTTCAAACGCTTCGAGCGCGACAAATACCTGCAAGGCCCCTTCATCAAGCGCCTGCCGCGCGATATCCAGGATGGCATCGCCGCGCACGGCATCCGCAACGGCGTGCTCTTGACGCAGGCTCCGACCGGGACGACGAGCCTCCTCGCGGGAGTCTCCAGCGGGATCGAGCCGGTGTTCGACTTCGCCATGAAGCGCGTCGACCGCACGGGCGAGCACATCCTGTACCACCCGCTGTACGAGGCCTGGCGCGCGGAACACCCCGGCGAGGAGCGGCCCGCCTTCTTCGTCGGCGCCAAGGATCTCACGCCCGAGGAGCACGTCGTCGTGCAGGCCAAGGTGCAGGAGTACACAGATAGCAGTATTAGCAAAACCGCCAACGCGCCGCACGACCACACCATGGAGGAGGTCAAGCGCCTGTATATCCAGGCCTACGACCTGGGCTGCAAGGGCGTAACCTACTACCGCGACGGCAGCCGCGACGCCGTGTTAACCTCCGTGGCCGAGTCGCCCCAGGCCGCCAAGAGCCCGGACGACGGGTCGGAGAGCCCCGCCGTCGCGCCGACTCCGCTGCCCGAGTCCGGCCTGTCGCCGGTCGTCGTCGTCGCCGCGTCCGCCGCGCCGTCGCAACCGGCGGCGCCGGCCGGACAGCCACATGTGCAGGCGCCGCTGCGGGCGGGGAGCGCCCCCGCGGCCGTCGTCGCGGGCGAGCCCGTGGCGCCGGTACCGGCATGGGTGCTGGACGGGCGGCTCAAGCGGCGCCCGAGCGAGATGGCGGGCTTCACGCGCAACGTCGACGCCCCCGAGGGCAAGGTCAACATCACCATCAACCTCGACGACGACGGCCCGCTGGAACTGTTCATCAACGTCGGGCGGGCGGGCTCGGACATCGCCGCGCTGGCCGAGGCGCTGGGCCGGCTGGTCTCGTTGCAGTTGCGCCTGCCCTCCACGATGAGCCAGGAGGAGCGGCTGCGTCAGGCCGCCAACCAACTGCGGGGGATAGGCGGGAGCCGCTCGATCGGCTTCGGCAAGAACCGCGTGCTCTCACTGCCCGACGCCGTCGCGCAGGCGATCTACCGGCACCTCGAAGAGCACCCCACGCCGCCCAAGGCGCACCCGCCGGTCCCGGCGGGCCAGCTCGCGCTCCCCGTCGACGGGGCGCTATCGAACCCAACGGCGGTCGCTGAGACCTCGGTCGCCGCCCCCCTCGTCCACCACGCGGCCGCCACCGTCGCGAGCGAGAGTTCACCGGCGTCCGTGAGCGCGGCCCAAGGAGCGTCCGCCGGTGTGGGCAACGGGAACGTGGGGACGGACCCGACGGCGAGCAACGGGAACGGGTATGGACAGGGACATGGGCGCACGTCGGCCGCGCCGTCCATCGCCGCGCCGTCCGTCGCCGTCCTCACCGGCAACCTGTGCCCGCAATGCGGCAGCAGCGGCGCCTACGTCTTCGAAGAAGGCTGCAAAAAGTGCCACTACTGCGGCTACAGCGAGTGCTAGACCGGTACTAACACGGAGACCCTTGAAAGGGGTTTTACAAGGCAATAGCCAACCCACACCTGTGGGTTGGCTATTGCCTTTGTCGAGCGCTACGACATGCCGATGACCACGTTCCTCATGCGTTTCGTGTCCGGGGAAATCAACAGTCGTATCCTCTCGACCCTCCCCCTCGACGAGACGACCCCATTTCAGCCCGTAGCCTCATCGGCGTAGCATGTCCCCCCGCTGGCGATTAGGCGAGTCCCGCCACCGACGCATAAATATGTGCCGTTCCATGCCGCCATACTTTGGCGCTATGCTGTAACGATCGGTCGGACGGCGCGGCTAGCGATGAGACTATCTGGATCCGTTCGCGGTGTCGTCGCGCTACCTTGGGCTCTATGGTGAGCAGGGCTTTTACGGTGGAGAAGCCCCCGCTCTGTGAGAACACCCACCGTTCCGCTCCCACCACTTGCTGCTGGTTAAACGCGCCGACGTGGGCGATCTTGGTAAGGACCTCACCGCGATCGTAGAGGAGTTCCGCCGCTGCACGGTGCCCCCTCACTATTATAGCACCGTTTTGGGCTTTAATACGGTGTTATTGGCGGTACACTGATGGGTAGATGCGCCGAATGGAGGCTAGCGTGATCAACCTCACGTCCGCGGCGCTCTCGAAGGAGACGACCAGATGGTAACCGATGTCATGCAGCGCCCTACTGAGCCAGATGTGTTCACGCTCGAGCCGGGTCCGCGCTGGCCATCGCTTGAGCAATTACGGAAAGGAGGAGCAAACGAGCTAAAAAACAGGGTAGGGCCAAACCAGGTCGGGCGTCTGCGTGTTCGTGACGTCGAATTCGTCATCGTGCGGTCGGAAACCTGGAATAAGACGTACGGAATCGCCCGAGACGTCAGCCGGCTACAGGGTGCGCTCATTCTTGTGCGTCAGGCGATCCAACTTGCCTTTCGCATCAGAGATAAGGACGACCAGGATGGTGTGCGGATCGCCCTCGATCACCTCTCCGAGTTGACGTATCGTCTTCCTGAATTGAAGACGGAAACGCCTACCCCTCGCGATCTCACCTTTGACGATACACATGACGAAGACGTCGACACGGGTGACGTGGAGCTCGACCCCACACGGGTTAAGCGCCCACGCTTCAAACGATCGAGGACATAGAGCATGGCCAAAAGTCTAGCCGGGGAGCCCGATGTCGTTGCCCTCGAACAGCAACTCGCCTCCTTGTCACACGGAGATATGGCGCTCCGTGTGCTCAAGGAGGCCATGGATGGCATGAGCGTAGGCGCGCGGCAGAGCTTGCTAGGAGTGGGGGTGCGCCGGGTTGCGCGTGTGCGGCGTCTTGCCGAGGTCGCGCTAACTCGTCTCCTCGACGTCGATCCCGTAATGGGCGGCCGCCTTCTTGATGTTGGCGAAGGCCAGGTCGCGCTCGGCGTCGGAGACGTCGTGGACCTGAATCGAAGCGCGCCAGGGCGTTCTTGACGTGGGAGGCGTCCGTCAACGGCTCTTTGCGCTGCGTGGGGAACGCATAGGCGCTGTCGGGCAACTCCTTGCGATCCTTGGTACATGCTCCGTGTGGGGGCGCCAGGTCGTGTCGGTCGCCATGTGATGATCCTCCCGTGCTAATATCTCTCTACGAGTCTTGGAAGCAAAGTTCGTACCAGCCCGCTAGACTGTGGAAAGTTCGTACCAGCCCGCTAGACTGTGGACATGAACCCCCGACACCCCTATCGACGGTCGCGCCCCCATCGTGCTGGACGGCGATGCCCCGTGAGGGATAATGGGCGTAGGATGGAGAGGGGTGTGACGTTATGAGAACCCTATCGGAGGATACGGATCCCGCCGTCGAGCGGATGCAGATGGCCATTATGGCGCGGTTGCCGGCGTGGCGGAAGATCGAGTTGATCGGGGGGATGAATGGTATGATCTCCGGCCTCGCGATCGATGGGATCAGGAGCAGGCATCCGCGCGTCGGCGCGCGCGAGGTGCGATACCTGCTGGACGAGCAGCGGCTGGGCGCTCCGGCGGCGCGACAGCTGCGGGCGGCGCGTGAGGGTAAACACGATGAGTATGACGAGTATGAGGAGGGCGCGTACGTGGCGGTCGACCCGGTCCCGGTGACGCTGCTGGCCGTCGCGGCGTTAGACTGCTTGGCTATTCCATACTACCTGGCCGGCTCGATCGCCAGCGGCGTCCATGGCGTCTACCGCGCGACGGCCGACGCGGACATTGTGGCGGAGTTGCGCGAGGATCAGGTCGACGACCTGGCGCGTCTGCTGGACGCGGACTTCTACGCCGACGCCGAGATGATGCGGGACGCGATCCGCCACCGCTCAAGCTTCAATCTCCTGCACCTGGCGACGGGTTTCAAGGTCGATGTCTTCGTCGATCGGGGCCGCCCTTTCGATCGGTCTCGGTTCGAGCATCGCGTGTCCAGTCCCGTCACCCCGTCGGCGGAAGGCGGCGTGTACCTGTCTAGCGCCGAAGGGATGGTGTTGGCTAAGCTGGAATGGTATCGCATGGGCGGCGAGGGCGGCGAAGTCTTCGACCGGCAGTGGTACGATATCCAGGGCATTCTCAAGGTTAGAGCGGCTGAACTCGACCTCCCCTATCTACGCCATTGGGCCGACCAGCTCGGTATCGCCGACCTATTGACGCGTGCTCTCGACGACGCCGGGCTTGGCTAACCGCATATAGGTCGCGGGGTCAGGTCTCCTGACCTCCGCTTACGCGCGCCATCTCGCCCAACAGGCGCGCGTATCCCGGCGGCCCCTCGACCGTGATGTCGGCCTGGGCCGCGGCGCGGGGGGCGTCCGCGCCCTCCGGCCGCACCCAGACGCCGAGGGCGCGCGG
>JAABUZ0100006187.1_pt1 | contig 15139 bp, 11 predicted proteins | sample 5562091 | NCBI WGS metagenome assembly JAABUZ01 (sample SAMN12813069, study PRJNA571459) | rock metagenome | isolation source: Antarctica rocks | place: Antarctica: Victoria Land, Linnaeus Terrace sud | collected 2015-12-21 | reverse complement strand
CGGGGCCCCGACCCGACGAACGACTCGCTCGCGCGCGCACCGAACGGCGTGCGTGTGAAGGTGCAGGTCGTCAACGCGACGCGCGTGCGCGGGCTCGCGCGTCGCGCGACGCAGGCGCTCCGCGACCGCGGGTACGACGTCGTCGAAGTGGGGACGACGGGCCAGCTGCGCGACTCGTCGCTCGTGCTCGACCGCTCCGGGCATGCGGACTGGGCCCGACGTGCGGCGCGGGCGCTGGGTGGGGCGCGCGTCGAGACGCGCCCCGACAGCTCACACTACCTCGACCTCACGGTGCTCGTCGGCCGCGCGTGGCGCCCGCCGGCCGAGCCGTTCTACCCGTAGTTGGCCGCACGCGGCGGCGATGTCGGTACCGCGGCTGCGACGCACCGCGACGTCGACGCCGGCCGCGCGCACGCTGCGCGCGAAGCGCTGGATCTGGTCCGCGGGCGTCGGGACGAAGTCGCCCGCGCCGCCCGGGTGCAGCGGGATGAGGTTGACGAACGCGCGGCACTCGCGCGCGCGCGCGCCGAGCGCGCGCGCGTGCTCGGGCGCGTCGTTGACGCCGCCGAGCATCACGTACTCGAACGTGGTGCGCCGGTCGAACGCCTTCGCGGCGTCGAGCACGTCGGCGAGCGGGTACTTGATGTTCACCGGCATGAACGAGCCGCGCAGCGCGTCGTCGGGCGCGTGGATCGAGAGCGCGAGGCGGAACTGCTCCGGGCGCTCGCCTAACGCGACGATGCCCGGCAGCACGCCGACGGTCGAGACCGTGATGTGGCGCGCCCCGATCCCGAAGCCGCGCGGGTCGTTGAGGATCGTGAGCGTCGGCGACACCGCGCCCCAGTTCATGAGTGGCTCGCCCATGCCCATGAACACGATGTTCGTCGCGCGCACGGGCCCGTCGGCGAGCATCGCGAGCTCCCGCACCTGGCCGGCGATTTCGCTCGGGCGCAGGTTGCGCTGGAAGCCCATCGCGCCGGTCGCACAAAACGCGCACGCGAGCGCGCACCCCGCCTGCGACGAGATGCAGAGCGTCAGGCGGTCGCCGTCGGGGATCGCGACCGTCTCGATCGACTGCCCGTCGGCGAGGCGGAAGAGGAACTTCTGCGTACCGTCGTTCGACCGCTGCCGCGCGACCAGTTCGAGCCGCGGCAGAACGAATCGCTCGGCGAGCGTCGCACGCAGGGCCGCCGGTAGCTCGGTCATCTCGTCGAAGCTCGCGACCGGGCGCTGCCATAACCGGCGCAGCACCTGACCTGCGCGGTAGGCGGGCTCGCCGAGCTCGGCCATCGCGCGCTCGAGCGTGCACTCCGCTTCCGCCGGCTCGAGGTCGAGCAGGGTGAGCGGGGCGTCTCGGCGCGGGCGCGGATCGAGGGTCGGAAGGGTCAGCGTCACAGAGCGGAAATCTAAGCCGGGCAGGAACTTACGTGCGAGAACGAGGCGCGCGATTCGCGTCGTTCTCCTACCTCCACCCCACCCGTTTCGTTAAGATCCTGTATGCAACCGCGCCGGCCCACGCCGCGCGGCTCGTCCTTTCGTCCGCCTTCGTGTCCGACCCCGCCTCAAGTACGTCCACGCCGCCCGCCGCCCTCCCCGCGACTTCGATCCGCACGCACGCGTGCGGCGCGCTCCGCGCCACCGACGCCGGCACCACGGTCACGCTCGGCGGGTGGGTCCACCGCGTCCGCGACTTGGGCGCGCTCGTGTTCATCGACCTGCGCGACCGCAGCGGCATCGCACAGCTGTCGTTCGACCCGGCGTGGTGTGACGCCGCCACGATCGCAACGGCGGCTGCGGTCGGCGTCGAGAGCGTGGTGATCGTCGACGGCGAGGTCGCGCTGCGCCCCGCCGAGCGTCGGAAGGCGGAGATGGAGACGGGCGACGTCGAGGTTCGGGTGCGCACGCTCCGCGTCGTCGGCCCCGCCGCGACGCCCGCGATCCCCGTCGCGCGCGGCAAGGCCGACAAGCTCCCGGCGGAGGAACTGCGCCTCCGACACCGGCACCTCGACCTGCGCCGCCCCGAGCTGCAGCGCAACCTGCTGCTGCGCCACCGCCTGCTCCAGGCGACGCGGCGGTACCTGAGCGCGCAGGGGTTCCTCGAGCTCGAGACGCCGATCCTCACGAAGCCCACGCCAGAAGGCGCGCGCGACTACCTCGTGCCGAGCCGCGTGCACGCCGGCGAATTCTACGCCCTCCCGCAGAGTCCGCAGCTCTACAAGCAGCTATTCATGATTGCGGGGTTCGACCGCTACTTCCAGATCGCGCGCTGCTTCCGCGACGAGGACCTGCGTGCGGACCGGCAGCCCGAGTTCACGCAGATCGACGTCGAAGCCTCGTTCGTCGCGCAGGACGACATCGTCGCGCTCACCGAGGGCTTGCTCGTCGAGCTCTTCGCCGAGGCGGGCCTTACGGTCACGGCGCCATTCCGCCGCATGACGTACGCCGACGCGATGGAGCGGTACGGCGTCGACCGCCCCGACCTGCGCTACGGGCTCGAGCTGCGCGACGTGAGCGACGTGTTCCGCGGGAGCGAGTTCAAGGCGGCGCCGGACGTGTTCGCAACCGGCGGCCGCTTCCGCGCGTTCGTCGCGCCCGGCGGCGCGCGCTTCTCGCGCAAGGAGCAGGACGAGTTCACCGCGCTCGCCAAGGGCGCGGGCGCGCCGTACGCGATCGTGCTGAAGCAGGTCGACGGCAAGCTCGAAGGCTCGGCCGCGAAGTCGCTCCGCGCCGACGCCGCCGAGCAGCTCGGACTTGCTGACGGTGCCGCGGCGGTCATCGTCAGCGGCCCGGATCACGTGACGAGCCCGGCCCTCGACCGCCTGCGGCAGGACGTCGCGCGCCGGCTCGACCTCGTGCGCGAGGACGCGCTCGAGCTGCTCTGGGTCGTCGACTTCCCGATGTTCGAGCGCGACCCGGCGACCGGCGCACTCGCGGCGATGCACCACCCGTTCACGTCCGCCCAGCCGGGGGACGTGCCGCTGCTCAAGACCGAGCCGTGGCGCGTGCGCGCGCGCGCCTACGACGTCGTGCTCAACGGCACCGAGCTCGGCGGCGGGAGCATCCGCATCAGCGACCCGGCGCAGCAGGAGCAGGCGCTCGCGCTGCTCGGCATCGACGCCGAGACGGCGGAGGCGCGGTTCGGCTTCCTGCTCGAAGCGCTCCGCAGCGGCGCGCCGCCGCACGGCGGGATCGCGCTCGGCTTCGACCGGATCGCGATGCTGCTCGCCGGCGCCGCGTCGCTCCGCGACGTGATCGCGTTCCCGAAGACCACCGCGGCGCGGGCGCTGTTCGAGGGCGCGCCGAGCCCGGTGCCCGAGCAGGATCTGCGCGAATTGCAGCTGACGCCCGCGCTCGCGGGGGCGCCCAACGGAGGCACCGAGTGAGCGAGGACGGCTTGTACCGCGCGCCCGACGCCGGCATCACGCAGCGGCTCAGTACCGAAGGGGCCGACCTGCTCACGCTCGCCGGCGTGAACGACCAGAACCTCATCGAATTGGCGCGCATCACCGGGACCCGCGTCGCGCTGCGCGGCGAGGCGATCACCCTCGGCGGCAGCACCGACGGCGTCGCCCGCGCGAGCGGCATCGCGCAGCGCATGGTCGAGCTGACGCGGCAGGGCGTCGTGGTCACGCCCGACGACGTGCTGCGGATCAGCCTCGAACCGGGGCGCGACGCCGACGGGGTGGGTCCGACCGGCGCGAACGGTGCGGGGGCGAACGGCGCGGCGGTCGGTGGTGGCGCGGACGGCCGCCTCGCGCTGCCGGGTGTGCGCCGGGTGATCCAGGCGAAGACGCCCGGACAGGCCGAGTACATGCGAAAGATTGCCGAGCACGACGTCGTCGTCGGGATCGGGCCCGCGGGCACCGGCAAGACGTACCTCGCGGTCGCGATGGCGGTCGACGCGCTCGTGCGCAAGCGCGTGCGCCGCATCGTGCTCGCCCGCCCCGCGGTCGAAGCCGGCGAGTCGTTAGGCTTCCTGCCCGGCGACATGCAGGCGAAGGTCGACCCGTACCTGCGCCCGCTCTACGACGCGCTCGACGAGATGATGCCGCAGGAGCGCGTGCAGAAGGCGCTCGAGACGCGCACGATCGAGATCGCGCCCTTGGCCTTCATGCGCGGCCGCACGCTCGGCGACGCGTTCGTCATCCTCGACGAGGCGCAGAATGCGACCAACCTGCAGATGAAGATGTTCCTGACGCGCCTCGGCGTGAACTCGAAGGTCGTCATTACCGGCGACAAGACGCAGATCGACCTGCCGCGGCGCGAGGACTCGGGGCTGATGCAGGTGGAGCGCATCCTACACGGCATCGAGGGCATCGCGTTCCACTACTTCGGCGAGGCCGACGTGGTGCGGCACCGCCTGGTCCGCGAGATCATCAAGGCGTACGCCGACGACGCGGGCGACTGACGCCGCAGCCGCCGCGCGTTCGCGAGGCGAGGGACGAACTGTGGGACTCTGGGGGCTGTCGGCGCTCGGGCAGGGCGACGCCGGGCCGGCCGAGGCGGCCGAGCGGTGGCGCGGGCACGCGCTCCGCGCGGTGCTGGCCGTCGCGCTCGCGGCGGTCGTGTACGTGTTGTTCCCGACCGCGCCCGCGGCGCTGACCGCGCTCTACGACGTCGGCACGGTCGCGCCCGAGGCCGTCGTCGCGCCGTTCTCCTTCACGGTGCCGAAACCCGCCGCGGCACTCGCCGCCGAGCGCGACGACGCGGCGGCCGCGGTCGCGCCCGTGCTCGTGCGCCAGCCGGCCGGGCTCGACACGGCGCGCGCGCGCCTCGCCGCGCTCGACGCCGCACTCGTCGCGCTCGCCGCGGGGCAGAGCGCCGCGCTCCCCGACGGCATCCGCCTCACGCCCGACGAACTCGCGTTCGCGCGCGATCCGCGGCGTCGGCGCGCCGCGGTCGACAGCGCCCGACAGGCGCTCGAGCAATGGCTGCCGCGCGGCGTCGTGCAGACGAGCGCGCTGCGGGACGTCCGCGGGCCGGTCGCGGTGGTCGCGGCGGCGCGCGACGGCACGCGGCCCGTCGCGACGGCCGACGTCGACAGCCTCGTCACGTTCGCGACGTTCCTCGCCCGCGCGGCGAGGCCGGCCGCGACCGATCCCGCCTCCACGCTCCGCACCAAGCTCCTGAGCGCGAGCTTCGCCCCGACGCTCGTGCCCGATCAGACCGAGACGGATCGTCGGCGCGCGGCCGCGGCGCGCGCGGTCGGCGCGACGCACGGATCGGTGCGCGCGGGCGAACGGATCGTCGGCGCGCGCGAGGTCGTCGGGCGGGACGAGTACGAGCGGCTGCGGGCCCTCCGCGCCACGCAGCAGCACCGCGCCGGCACCGCCGTCGGCGCGCGCGCCGGGCGCGTGCTCGGGTCGATCCTGCACAACCTCGTGCTCGTCGTCGTCGTCGGCGTCGTGCTCGCGCTCTTTCGTCCGGCGCTGTACGGGTCGTTCCGCGCGGTCGCGCTGTTCGCGGTCGCCTTCGTGCTCGTCGCGTGCGCCGCCGCCGCGGTCGCGCGCTGGGGCGACGCGCGCCCCGAGCTCGTCCCCGTCGCGTTCGCGGCGATGCTCCTCAGCACGCTCTTCGACGCGCGCATCAGCCTCGTCGCGGTCACGCTGCTCGCCGTGTTGTTGGGCGATCAGGGGCCGTTCCGCGGGACGAACGCGACGTTCATCTTCCTCGTCGCCGGCGCCGCCGCCGCGGTCAGCGTGCGCACCGCGCGGCGGCGCAGCCAGGCTTACCTCCCCGCGCTCGTCGTCGCGGTCGGCTACGCGGTCGCCGCGATCACGTTAGGCCTCGCGCTCGGCTGGGCGTGGAGCACGGTCGCGGAGATGGCCGCGGGCGGCGCCGCGGCCGGCCTCGCCTCCGTGGTCGTCGGCATGGCGCTCCTCCCGCTGGCCGAGGACTTCACGGGCGTCGACACGTACCTGCGGCTGCTCGAGTGGTCGGACCTGAATCGGCCGCTGCTCCGCCGGCTCGCGGTCGAAGCGCCCGGCACGTTCGCGCACACGATCGCGATGGCGAACCTCGTCGAGTCGGCCTCGAACGCGATCGGCGCGAACGGCCTGCTCGGGCGCGTGGGCACGTACTACCACGACATCGGGAAGCTCGAGCGGCCGCAGTACTTCGTCGAGAACCAGGGGCGTGGCCGCAACCCGCACGACAAGCTGAAGCCGTCGGCGAGCGCGGCGATCATCCGCGGCCACGTGCGCGAGGGGCTCGCGCTCGCCGACGAGTACAAGCTGCCCAAGGCGGTGCGGGCGTTCATCACGCAGCACCACGGCACCAACCGCATCGTCTACTTCTACGAGCGCGCGCGCGAGCGCGGCGACGCCCACCCGGCGAGCGCCGAGTACGCCTACGGCGGCCCCCTGCCGAACACGCCCGAGACGGCGATCTGCATGCTCGCCGACGGCGTCGAGGCCGCCGCGCGCGCGCTGCCGGAGCCCTCGCCCGACCGCATCCGCGAGGTCGTTGAGCGGATCGTGCAGCAACGGCTCGAGCAGGGCCAACTGCGCGACGCGCCGCTCACGCTCGGCCAGCTCGAGACGATCAAGGACGCGTTCGCGCGCGTGCTCCTCGGCATGTACCACGGCCGCATCGACTACCCCGCGGCGACCCCGCCGCCGAACGGCGCGCACGCGGACCCGGGCGCCCCGGCCGTCGTGGGCGCGGCGACGAACGGGGGCGCGACGTGAGTGCCGTCATCCATGCGGCCGCGGTCGGCGTGCGGGCGCCGATCGCGGCCGCCCGCGTCGTGGCGCTCGCCGAGGCCGTGCTCCGCGCCGAGCGCGTGCGCGCCGCGGAGCTGTCGTTCACGTTCGTGACGCGGCGCGCCATGGCCGCCCTCAACCGCCGGCACCTCGGGCACCGCGGCGCGACCGACATCATCACCTTGGAGCTCGCGCCCGCCCCGGGCGTGGCGTTAGGCGGCGACGTCTACATCTCGCCCGACGTCGCGCGCGCGCACGCGGCGCGCTTCGCCCGCCCGGTGCGCGAGGAACTCGCACGCCTCGTCGTGCACGGGACGCTGCACGCGATCGGCTACACGCACCCGGAAGACGAAGCGCGCGAGGGCTCCGAGATGTGGGCGCGGCAGGAGCGGTACCTCGCCCGCTTCTGGACGCCGGCGCCGCGCGCCGCCGCGTGACGGTCCTGCTGGTCGCCTGCGCGGCGCTCGCGCTCGCCGCGGCGTTCGCCTGCGCGCGGGCGCTCGCCGTGCTGCGCCACGTGCACGGCGACCCGTCGCCGGGCACGCGCGACGACGCCGACGAGCGCCGCTACCGCGCGCTCGGCGTGGCCCGCCTCGCGGCGCACACGATGACCGGGGTGACGCTCGCGCGCGCCGGCGCGCACGCGGAGTTCGACGCGGGCGGGTTCGCGCTGCTCATGGCGGCGGGCGCGATCGCGAGTGCGTACGTCGAGCTCGCCGGGCGCGAGGCGGGGGACGCCGCGGCGGCCGCGCGCGCCTCGGCCGAGGCCGGGGCGCGCCGCGCGGCCGACGTGGGACGCCTGTTGGTCGCGCCATGGGCCGCCCTCACCGACGCCCTCGACGAGGTGTTTGCGCGGCGGCTCCCCGCCGCGGACGTGGACGAGGCCGCGCGCGACGAGGCGGCCGAGCAATTCCGCGAGATCGTCACCGCGGAGGCGGACGTCGGGGCCGCGGAGCGCGCGTTCCTCGCGGGCGCGTTCACGCTCACGGACACCCCAGTCTCCGACGTCATGGTCCCGCGCGTCGACGTCGTCGGCGTGCCGCGCGACGCGCGGTGGGCGGAGGTGGTCGCGCGCGTGCGGAGCTCGCGGCACTCCCGCGTCCCGGTCTACGACGGCACCGTCGACGACGTGGTCGGCGTGCTCTACGCGAAGGACCTCCTCCCGGCCATCATCGCCGACGAGGCGCCGGACGCGTGGGACACGCTCGTGCGCCCCGCCAGCTTCATCCCCACCACGAAGCGCGTCGACGACCAGCTGCGCGATTTCCGCGCGTCGCGCAACCATTTCGCCGTCGTCGTCGACGAGTACGGCGGCACCGCCGGCATCGTGACCATCGAGGACCTGCTCGAGGAGATCGTCGGCGAGATCCGCGACGAGCGCGACAACGAACTCCCGCCCGTCGAGTCCGAAGGCCCGGACCGCTTCTGGGTGTCCGCGCGCCTCACGCTCGCCGAGCTCTCCGAGGTGCTCGGCTACCCGGTCGAACACGAGGAGGTCTCGACGGTGGGCGGCCTGATCTACGAGCTGTTAGGCCGCGTCCCGCGCAACGGCGAGCGCCTCACGATCGGCCCGTTCCGCGTGGTCGTCGAGCGCGTGGTCCGCCGCCGGATCCAGCGCGTGTACTTCGAGCGCCGCGACGAGCCGGTCGGCGCCGTCGAGGCGGGCGGCGCCGCAGGCGCGGCCTCGCGCGCCGAGGGCTCGAACTCGTGACGGGACTCGGCGTCGTGGTCTGCGTGCTCGTGACCGCCGCGTGCACGGGGGGCGCGTTCGCGCTGCGCTCCGTGAGTCGCATCTGGCTGCGGCACCTGTTGGAGCGCGAGCCGGCGGGGGCGCCGCTCGCCGAGCGGTATCTGTCGCGTCCGCAAACGTTGCACGCCGCGGCAGGCGGCGCGACCGCGCTCGCGGCGCTCACCGCGGGGGCGCTGGCCGGCACGGCCGGCGGCGCGGTCGCGTCGGTGCTCTGGGTGCTCGGCGCCTTCACGGCGCTCTGCGTGCTCGGGATCGCGGTGCCGCGCGGGGTCGCGCGCCGGTTTCCGACGCGCGTCGTCCCGGTCGGCCTCCCCGTGTTACGCGCCGCCGACGTCGTGCTCGCCCCGGTCCGGGTGCTCGCCGAGCGGACGGTCGGCCGCCGCGCGTCGCCGCCGCGCGCCGCGAGCGAACCGGAGCCGTCGCCGCACAGCGACCTCGAAGACCTGCTGCGCGAGGGACAGCTCGAAGGCGTCGGCGACGAGACCGAGCTCGCGATCATCAGCGGCGTCGTGCAGTTCGGCGACAAGCGTGCGCGCGACGTGCTGACCCCGCGCGCGCAGCTGTTCGCGCTCGACGCGGACGCCGCCCCGGCGGAACTCGCGCGAGCCGTGGCCGCGTCTGGCTACAGTCGCGTCCCCGTGTACCGCGGCTCGGTCGACCACGTCGTCGGACTCGTGCTCGCGTTCGACGTGCTCCAGACCGCGGGCGAGGTCGCGCCGCCGATCCACCCGGTCTTCGCCGCGGGGCCCGACCTCGCGTGCACCGAACTGCTCGCGCGCATGCTCCGCGCGGGCCTGCACCTCGCGGTCGTGCGCGACGCGTCGGGCGCGATGCTCGGGATCATCACGCTCGAGGACTTGCTCGAGGAGCTCGTCGGCGACATCCGCGACGAGCACGACGACCCGGCGCCGCCCGAGTCCGAGGTCCGCGACGGCGGTTAGCTTGGCTGGCATGTCCTCGCCAGCCGTCGCGACCCCCGGTGCCCCCCGCACCGAGCCGACCACCGCCCGCCCGGACGCCCGGCCCGACGCGATGGCGCCCCGCTCGGATCCGATCGAGCGTGTCCTCGCCGACCTCGACGCGGGGCGCTCGGCGGCCGTCGCGCGCGCGGTGAGCATCGTCGAGAACCACCGGCCCGGGTTCGACCGTCTGCTCGCCGCGCTGCACCCGCGGCTGGGGCGGGCCGAGCGGATCGGCATCACCGGGCCGCCCGGGGCGGGGAAGAGCACGCTCACGACGGCGCTCGCCGGCGCGCTGCGTGCGCAGGGGAAGCGCGTCGGCATCGTCGCGGTCGACCCGACGTCGCCGTTCACCGGCGGCGCGCTGCTCGGCGACCGCGTGCGCATGGAAGCCGTCGCGCTCGACCCCGGCGTGTTCATCCGCTCGCTCGCGACGCGCGGGTCGTTAGGCGGGTTGTCGAGCGCGGCGCGCGAGGTGTGCGACGTGCTCGACGGCGCCGGCTTCGACGTGATCTTGCTGGAGACGGTGGGCGTGGGCCAGAGCGAGCTCGAAGTCTCGCGCGCCGCGGACACGACGCTCGTCGTGCTCGTCCCGGAAAGCGGCGACTCGATCCAGACGCTCAAGGCCGGGGTGATGGAGATCGCCGACGTGTTCTGCGTGAACAAGGCGGACCGTCCCGGCGCCGACCGGCTCCGCAACGACATCGAGCTCATGCTCGGCCTGCGGCGCGGCGGCACGGGCGAGGCACCGGCGCACCACGGGATCGACCTCGCCGCGCTCGCGGAGGACCCGGCCCATCGCGACCACGTGCGCGACCTGATGAATCCGGCGCGTGCGGCCCGCCGCGCGGCCGCGGGCGAGCAGGACGCGACCTGGACGCCGCCGGTGCTCCGGAGTGTCGCGCCCAAGGGCGAGGGGGTCGACGAGGTGCTCGACGCGCTCGTCCGGCACCGGCGCTATCTTGAAGCCAGCGGCCAACTTGCGGAGCGGCGACGGGCGCGGCTCCGCGAGCGGGTGGTCGAGATCACCGAAGAGAAGCTGCGCCGGCGGCTGTGGAACGATGCTGGCACAGGCACGTGGCTCGACGGACAACTGCCGGCGGTGCAGGCCGGCGAGGCGACGCCGTTCGCGGTCGCCGACGCACTCATCGCCCGCAGCGGCCCGCTGCTCGCCGGAACGCGGGCGGCGGGCGTTTGAACCCGAGCTGGTGTCTGACTAGGAGACCGTGACGATGGCGACAGCGCAGGAATTCGAGCAGGAGCTCCGCGGACAGGTCCGCGATCGCGACGACGAGATCGCCCGGCTGCGGACCGAGGTCGCCGCGTGGCGCGCGCGCTACGACAAGGGCGCGGTGCGCGACATGGCGTACACGAATTCCGCCGACGAGGTCGCGCCCCTGTATACCGCGCTCGACACCGGCGAGCGCGTCGACGCCGAGGTGCCCGGCGCGTATCCGTACACGCGCGGCATTCACCCGACGGGCTACCGCGGCAAGCTGTGGACGATGCGGCAGTTCGCGGGCTTCTCCACGGCGCGCGAGACGAACGAGCGCTTCAAGTTCCTGCTCTCGCAGGGGCAGACCGGGCTGTCGGTCGCGTTCGACTTCCCGACGTTGATGGGCTACGACTCCGACCACCCGCGCTCAGAGGGCGAGGTGGGCAAGTGCGGCGTCGCGATCTCGTCGCTCGCCGACATGGAGACCCTCATGGAGGGGATCCCGTTAGGCCGCGTGTCGACGTCGATGACGATCAACGGGCCGGCGATCATCCTCTTCTGCTTCTACGCCGCGGCGGCCGAGAAGCAGGGCGTGCCGCTCGCGCAGATCCAGGGGACGGTCCAGAACGACATCCTCAAGGAGTACATGGCGCAGCACGCGTGGTGCTTCCCGATCGAGCCCGCGCTGCGCCTCATCGTCGACATGTTCGAGTGGTGCGCCTCGAACACGCCGAAGTGGAACACGATCTCGATCTCGGGCTATCACATCCGCGAGGCGGGGAGTACGGCGGCGCAGGAACTGGCCTTTACGCTCGCGGACGGATTCACGTACGTCGAGCGCGGCGTCGCACGCGGGCTCGCGGTCGACGACTTCGCGCCGCGGCTGTCGTTCTTCTGGGACGTGCACAACGACCTGTTCGAGGAGGTCGCGAAGCTGCGGGCCGCGCGCCGGATCTGGGCGCGCCGGATGCGCGACGTGTACGGCGCGAAGGACCCGCGCTCGTGGATGCTCCGCTTCCACTCGCAGACGGCGGGCGTCACGCTCACGGCGCAGCAGCCGGTCAACAACGTCGTACGCGTCGCGTACCAGGGCCTGGCCGCGGTGTTGGGCGGCACGCAGTCGCTGCATACGAACTCAATGGACGAGACGCTCGCACTGCCGACCGAGCAGGCCGTGCAGGTCGCGCTCCGCACGCAGCAGATCCTCGCCTACGAAACGGGCGTGCCCAACGTCATGGACCCGCTCGGCGGGTCGCACTACGTCGAGGCACTCACCGACAAACTCGAGGCGGACGCCGAGCGGCTGTTCGACGAGGTCGACGCGCAGGGCGGGGTCGTGGCCGGGCTCGAGGCGGGGTGGTTCCAGCGCCGGATCGCGGAAAGCGCCGCGCGCCAGCAGTGGGAGTTCGAGCAGCGCCGCAAGCTCATCGTCGGCGTCAACGAATTCGTGACCGACGAGCCGGAACTCGGGATCCCGTTGTTGCGGATCGGCGAGGAGGCCGAGCGGGAGCAGCGGCAGCGCATGGCCGCCATGCGCGCCGGGCGCGACAACGCGCTTGTCGCAACGCGGCTGGAAGCGTTGCGTGCGGCGGCGCGTGGGACGGCGAACGTGGTCCCGCTCATCCTCGACTGCGCGCGGGCGTACTGCACGTTGTACGAGATCCGCGCGGCGCTGGAAGACGTGTTCGGGGCGTACCGCGAGCCGGTGTTTTTCTGATCCGGCATGCCCACCCGTCGACCACGCTCCTCCCCCAAGCCCCCCGGCACCGCCGACTGGTGGGCGACCTACTTCGACGCTCACTACCTCGCCGAGTACGAGCCGCTCTTCACCGAGGCGCGCGACCGCCGCGAGGTCGCCCGCCTCGTCGACGTTCTGGCCCTGCCTGACGGCGCGCGCGTCCTCGACTGCCCGTGCGGACAGGGGCGGCACGCGCACCTGCTCGCCGCGGCCGGGTACGACGTCGACGGCCTCGACTACTCGCCCGACCTGCTCGACCAGGCGAAAGCGCGCGGCACTGGTAAGACGCTGCGCTTCACGCGCGGCGACATGCGCAAGCTTCCGGCGCGCTGGACGGGCCGCTTCGACGCGGTCGCGAACCTGTTCACCTCGTTCGGCTTCTTTCTCGACCCCGCCGACGACGCCCGCGTGATCGCCGAGTTCGCGCGCGTCCTGAAGCCCGGCGGGGTCCTCGTCTGGCACGGCGGCAGCCGCGACGGCGTGATGGCGCGTTTCCTCGACCGCGACTGGTGGCGCTCGGCGTCCGGCACGATGATCGGCCACGAGCGGTCGTTCGACGCGCTCTCGGGCGTGCTCACCGTGCGGACCTCGTGGCAGGGACCCGACGGCGGTGGAGAGCGGGAGCACCGCATCCGGTTATACACCGCGACGCGGCTGGCCGAGCTGTGCGCGGCCGCGGGGCTCATCGTCGACGCGGCGTACGACGGGTGGCGCGACCGCCCGCTCCGGCGCCGGTCGTCCGAGATGGTGCTCCTCGCCCGGCGCGAGTACGCGGGGTAACTTGGGATCGCTATGACGCGCCCCATCCGAGTACTCGTTGCGAAGCCCGGTCTGGACGGACACGACCGCGGCGCGAAGGTCGTGGCCGCCGCGCTCCGCGACGCGGGCATGGAGGTCATCTACACCGGACTGCACCAGACCCCCGAGATGATCGCCACGGCGGCGGTGCAGGAGGACGTCGACGTCGTCGGCCTCTCGATCCTGAGCGGCGCGCACATGACGCTGTTCCCGCGGGTGCTCGACCTGCTGCGCGCCGAGGGGCGCGACGACGTGCTGCTCACGGGCGGCGGCATCGTGCCGAAGGAGGACGTCGAGCGGCTGCGCGCGTTAGGCGTGGGCGAGCTGTTCGGGCCGGGGACGCCGACGAGCGCGCTCGTCGAGTACATCAAGCGCTGGTTCGCCGAGCGCGAGGCGGCCGAGTCGCGGGGGGCGGACGACCGCGCGCCGACCGAGGCCGGCGCGTGACGGCGCCGGCGGCCGCGCGGTCGGCCGCGCCGGCGAAGGACCGATCGGCCGGCCGGCTGCGGCAGCTCACGGACGAGGTGCGCGCGCTCGAGGCGCGGCTGCGCGAGGGCGGCGGGGCGGACAAGGCCGAGCGGCAGCACAAGCAGGGCAAGCTGACCGCGCGCGAGCGCGTCGCGCGGCTCTGCGACGTCGGCGCGCCGTTCGCCGAAATCGGCCTCCTCGTCGCGTACGACGAGTACGAGGGCCAGGCGCCCGCGGCCGGCGTCGTGACCGGGCTCGGCGTCGTGCACGGGCGCGAGGTCGTCGTCGTCGCGAACGACGCGACCGTGAAGGCGGGCTCGTGGTGGCCGGAGACCATCAAGAAGATCCTCCGCGCGCAGGAGATCGCGATGCGCTGCCGCGTGCCGATCGTGTACCTCGTCGACTCCGCGGGCGTCAACCTGCCGTACCAGGGCGGCGTCTTTCCGGGGCAGTACGGCGCGGCGCGCATCTTCTACTACAACTCGATCATGCGGCGCTACCTCCGCGTGCCGCAGCTCGCGGCCGTGATGGGGCCGTGCATCGCGGGGGGCGCGTACCTGCCCGCGCTCTCGGACGTGATCGTGATGACGAAGGGCACGTCGTTCATGGGACTCGGCGGCGCGAACCTCGTGAAGGGCGCGACGGGGCAGAGCACCGACAACGAGACGTTAGGCGGCGCGCTCGCGCACACGGAGCGGTCGGGCGTCGCGCACTACGCGGTCGACGGCGACGAGGCCTGCCTCGACAAGCTGCGCGACCTCGTCTCGCGCCTGCCGCCCGCCCGCGACGTCGCGACGGCGCCGGCGCGCGCGCCCGCGGCCGCGCCGGAATCGCTCTACGACGTGCTCCCCGCCGACCACCGCATGTCGTACGACATGCACGACGTGCTGCGCGCCGTGGTCGACGGCGGCGAGCTCGACGAGTTCCAGGGCAACCTGGCGCGCGAAATCATCTGCGCCGACGCACGGGTCGACGGCATCGCCGTCGGCGTGATCGCCAATCAGCGCGGGCTCATCAAGGGCCGCACCGGCGAGCGGCCGCGCTTCGGCGGGATCCTCTACGCCGAGAGCGCGGAGAAGGTCGCCTACTACATCGACCGCTGCGACCGACAGGGCATCCCGCTCCTCTTCGTCCAGGACGTCTCGGGCTTCATGGTCGGCCCGGAGGCGGAGCACGAGGGCATCATCCGCTCGGGCGCGCGGTTCGTCGAGGCGATGGCGACTGCGCGGGTGCCGAAGATCGTGCTCACCGTGAACCACGCGTCCGGCGCCGGCTATTACGCGATGGCGGGGCAGGGGTTCGACCCGGACTTCATCTTCTCGTGGCCGACCGGCCGCATGGGAGTGATGGAAGGCGAGAGCGCGATCCAGGCGGTGCACGGCCCGACGATCGAGAAGGCGCGCGCCGCCGGCCAGCCGGTCGGGCCCGACGTGGCCGCGTCGATCGACGAGATGCGCGCCGACTACGAGCACCAGCTCGACGCGCGCTTCGCCGCGGCACGCGGGT